>OEQV01000384.1_pt1 | contig 11408 bp, 11 predicted proteins | sample 1539821 | NCBI WGS metagenome assembly OEQV01 (sample SAMEA3891244, study PRJEB23780) | metagenome | biome: terrestrial biome; feature: animal house; material: water of meat washing | place: Italy | collected 2015-05-12 | reverse complement strand
TATGGACCCAAAGGCCCATAGGGTTTGTCTGCGGTGATTGTTTGGGTAGTGGTTATCTGGCTTGGCGAACCGGCACGGCGCGGGTGGTGGCCACTTCGTAGCGGCTCTGGCTTGCCGGAGCCCCTTTCTGGAACTGGCGTACCAGCCGGTCGAGATCGCTCAACTGGTTTACCAGCTGGGTGATGCCGTGCACGGCGTGCTGGCTGCCGACGCTGGAGTCATCGGCCAGGGTCTTGATGCTGAGCACGTTGCGGTTGATCTCGGCGGTGACGTGGAACTGCTCCTGCACCGCCTGGGCAATCTGGCCGCTGCCGGAGGCCACCTGCTGCAGCATATCGTTGATCTGCTGGAGAATGGTGCCGGTCGCCGAGGCTTTTTGCTGGCAGCTCTCGGAGAGTTGGCAGCCCTTCTCCATCGCCTGCTCTGCATCCCCGGCGCTGGTTTGCAGCTCGGTGATCATCTTCTGGATCTCGCTGGTCGAGGATTGGGTCTTGATGGCGAGCGAGCGGATCTCGTCGGCCACCACCGAGAAGCCGCGACCCGCTTCGCCAGCCCGGGCCGCTTCGATGGCGGCGTTGAGGGCCAGCAGGTTGGTCTGGTTGGCGATGTTGTTGATCACATCGAGGATGCCGTCGATATCGCGGCAGTGGCCGACCAGCGCACTGATCACGCTCTTGGAGGTGGTCAGCTCGCTGTTCATGCCCGCCACGGCAGCCACGGTTTCGGCCACGCTGTGGTTGCCGCTCTTGAACAGGTCGGCGGTCTCGTCCAGCAGGCTGGAGGATTCGCTGGAGCTCTGTGAAACCTCGCGAATGGATTCCGACATCTCGGTCACGGCGGTCGCTACCTGATTGGTTTCGGCCTGCTGCTGTTGCAGGTTGTCGGTGATGGATTCGGCGTTGCGCAGATCCCCCTCGGCGGCCTGCAGGATCTTGCTGCAAGTCTGCTGGGTGCGGGCCAGCACGGCGTTGAACTCGGCCTGATTCATCACCATCGAGAGTTCGATGGCGGCGATGTTGTCCACCTTGTTGGTGTAGAGCAGCTGCATCAGCGGGTTGTCAAAGCGGCTGCGGGCCATCTTGTTGAGCTTGCCGAGGCGGCGGGAGAGGGCATTCAGGGTGATGGCCGCTATCGCCAGCGGCAGGGCGGCCAGCGCCAGTTGCCAGTTCATATCGTGGTTGTAACCCAGCGCCAACATGGCGATCAGGCTCAGCAGCAGGCAGAGGTTGATGGTCAGGGCATGGGAGAAGGTGGGCAGCTTGAGCGCCCGCGGCAGCTTGTCGTTGCGAAGGTCGGCATAGACCTTCTCGGCCCGCTGTTTGATCTCCTCGCTCGGGGCGGTGCGCACCGACTGATACTCCACCACCCGGCCGCTGGCATCCTTGATGGGGGTGACAAAGGCGCTGACCCAGTAGTGATCGCCACTCTTGCAGCGATTTTTCACCGGCCCCATCCAGCTCTTGCCTTCGCGGATATGGTTCCACAGATCGGCAAAGGCCTGTTTCGGCATGTCAGGATGGCGCACCAGATTGTGGTGTTCCCCCATCAGCTCGTCGAGCTGGAAGCCTGCTATCTCGCAGAACTCATCGTTGGCGTAGGTGATGCGGCTCTCCAGATCCGTGGTGGAGATCAGGCTCTGGTGGTCTGGATAGAGACGTTCTCTTTGGGTAACCGGTTGATTGATTCTCATGGCCTTGCTCCCGAGCTGTGATGGTTAAATTTTGATCTGCATCAAGACATCTGCAAGGGGCGGGCCAGCTGGCAAAAGCTAATGATTGATGTGTTATTAGCGAGGTTTGGAGAGGAAAAGCGCGTGGTTGTTTGCAATATGCAACGGATCTGACGGGGTGTGCCTCTGCGGCATCTGCAATTTGCAACCTATTCTGGTCAAGCCCATAAGCTTGGAGCCAGCAGCTTGATGCGAAGGAACCACGAACCGACGGGGCATCCGCTGCCCCGCCAGAGATCAGGGGAGAGGGTCGGGAGCGGGTGAGGAGGGGGCGCTGACGAGCTGCATCACTTCAATCTGGATCCCCTGCACCAGCACGGTTTTCAGATCCTGCAGGTACTCCTCCAGCGGCGACTCTTGCAGCAGCTGGGCGAGCTCGTTGCCCACCGGGGTGAGGCGGTAGTAGAGCAGGGTGATGTTGTTCTGCTTGCACTGCAGCCGCCAGCGCTGGTTGCCGAACTCCAGCTCGACCCCATCGGCGGGCAGCGGGCCGGACTCCAGCTCCGCGCGGTGCAGCAGCCCCAGCTCGAACAGTTGCAGCAGGGCGTTGTAGGGCAGTCGGTATTTGCCAAGGCCGAGGCGCGTTGCCTTGGCGCGACTCAGCAGGGTGGCCCCCTTGTGCAGCCCCAGCAGCAGTCGCTGCTCGTCGCTGCCGGTGTAGTGGCAAGTCAGTGAACAGATGCGCTGGAACAGCTGGGCCTCGCGCTGGGTCATCTCTTTGAGGGTGGCGAGCGCCCGAATGGAGAAGCGGCCCGGCGTGGCGACTTCCAGCGCGAAGATCCGCCCCCACAGCTGCTGCATCGGCACCATGCTGATATCTTCCGCCAGTTGCAGGAAGCGGGTCAGCCAGTCGCTGTCCATCTCGCCGCCAGCCGCGGTCTCTTCGCAGTGGCGGGAGGCCATCACCATGATGGCTTCCAGATTGCGCTGGCGGGCGGCCTGATCCGCCAGATGGCGAAAGGTGGCGCGCTGTTCGAAGGTGCTGTCGCTGTTGCGGGTGAGCATGCCGTCGATGCCGCGACTGCGGGCCAGACGCAGGGTCTGCTCCTGGCTGCTCAGGATCGAACTCTCTTTCTTGGGGGGGGGCAGATCGGCCATGCTGGCTCCATTCGCACAGGTTCTGGGCTGAATGTTACTCCAACCGGGATGCCAAGATAACAAAGCGGCCTCCGTGGAGGCCGCTTTTTTTGCAACGGGAGGATTACTCCTCGTAGACGCTCACCTCGACCGCTTCCATCGAATAGGAGGCGGTGGCCATCTCGTGGCTGGAGCTGACCGTGCGCATCTTGCCCTTCACCCAGATGGCATCCCACAGATCATCCACCGGCGCACCCTTGGGGTAGCTCACATAGATCACCTGATTGGTGGGGGGCGGCGGCACATGGATGCAGGCGCCGAAGTAGGGCACCAGCAGGAAGGCGGTGATCTTCTTGGCATCCCCTTCCAGCGGCACCACGAAGCCCGGAATGCGCACATCCTGGTTGTCCAGCTTCTTGTTTACCCCGCCCACCGGTTGCGGCACCGACATGGGATCTTCGTGATTGACCTGGGGCGGTGGCAGCAGTTTCTCCCCTTCCGGGATGAGCACATCCCAGTCGATGGTCTTGTAATCGGCGGCCAGGGCGGGCAGCACCAGCAGGCTGGCGAGCAGCGCCACAATTTTCCACTTCATCATCTGTCCTTCTGTTTCTATTTTGGGCGTCTCGCTAGACGCGAATGCTCATGCCATCGCTCAGGCTGTAGCGGTAAGCGCGGGCGGCAGGGAGCAGGCCGATCACCATGCCTGCCAGCCACACTACCCCCAGCAACTGCCACTCGTAGGTGCTCGGCAGCCCCAGACTCAGTTGCAGGCCATAGTGGCTGAGCAGCCAGGGCGAGGCAAGCCCCTGCCCCAGATAGAGCACGGCGACCCCGAGGGCGATGCCGACCGTGGTCAGCGCCATCGCCTCCAGCGCCAGCAGCAGGAACAGGTGGGCAGGGCCCGCACCGAGGGATCGCAATATGGCGAGCTCCCGGCGCCGCTCGTTAAGCCCCGCCAGCAGGGTGGTCAGCATGCCGATAAGGCCCGCCACCACCACGAAACCGGCGATGACCGAGAGAGCGGTTTCCGCCACGCTCATCAGGCTCCACAGCTCCTGCAGGGCGGCCCCCGGCAGGATCGCCATCAGCGGCTCTTTGGGATAGGTGTTGACGCTGCGCTGCAGCTGGAACGCCAGGATCCGGTTGCTCAAGCCCACCATAAAGGCGGTGATGGTTTTCGGGGTGAGATCCTGCGCCAGCGCCTGCTCCGGCGTCACGTTCTTGCTGTGACGGCCGGTATCCCAGCCCAGATGGATCGCCTCTATCCCCGCCAGCGGCACATGGATGGTGCGATCGATGGGCGTGCCGGTCGGCGCCAGAATACCCACCACCTTGAACGGCAGATTGTCGTGCTGGCTGAACGAGGTGTTGCCAGCGCCGTGGGCGATGACGATGGATTGGTCGAGGTGATAGCCGAGCTTCTCGGCCACCTGAGCGCCGAGCACCGCTTCAAACGGCGTCTCGAACGGCCGCCCCTCGCGCAGTTGCAGCGACTGCTGCTGACCGTACTTCAGGTGAGTGAAGTAGTCGCCATTGGTGCCGAGCACCCGAAATCCCTTGTGGGAGTCACCAAGCGAAAGCGGGATGGTCCAGGCGACGCCCGGTTTCTGCTTGATGGCCTGATAGGAGTCCCACCCCACGTTGTTGGTGGGGTTGCCGATGCGAAACACCGAGTAGAGCAGCAGGTTCACCTGACCGGAGCGGGCGCCGACGATGAGATCGGTGCCCGAGACGGTGTTGGAGAAGCTTTCGCGGGCCTGGGTGCGCACCCGCTCCACCCCGAGCAGCAGGGTGACGCTGATGGCGACGGCCAGCAGGGTGAGCCCGGCGGTGAGGCGGCGGGCCCAGAGACTTTGCAGGGCGAGCTTTAGCACGTTGCCCTCCGGTTAAGTTGTTGCAGGTTTTCGACCCGCGGGAACAGGGGTTCGAGATAAGGGTCGTGACTGACGAAGATCAGGGTCGAGCCCTGCTTGTCGCACTCCTCGAACAACAGCTTGATAAAGGCCGCCCGGTTGTCGGTATCGAGGGCCGAGGTGGGCTCGTCGGCGATCACCAGCGGTGGTGAGCCGATCAGCGCCCGTGCGGCGGCAACCCGCTGCTGCTGGCCGATGCTGAGGGCATGGACGGGGCGATGCAGCGCGTCATCCGGCAGTTGCAGCTCCGCCAGCAGACGGCGCGCCTCCTGCTCCGGACTCCCTTGCAGGCGGGCCCGTTTGGCGGGCGAAAAGGTGAGGGCAGCGGTCACGTTGTCCTGCACCGAGAGAAAGGGCAGCAGATTGAACTGCTGGAAGATATAACCCAGATTGGCCGCCCGGAAGTGGTCACGGGCACGGCCAGAGAGCCGGGCCAATGGTTGGCCCAGCACCTCCAGGGTGCCGTGGTTGGCGGTCTGGATCCCGGCCAGCAACCCGAGCAGGGTCGACTTGCCGGAGCCCGACGGGCCCTTGATAAAGACCCGCTCACCCTCGCGGATGGTGAGGGCGGGCAGATCGAGTACAGCGTCGCCACCTGGCCAGGCAAAGGCCAGATCGCGGATCTCAACCACGGCTTTTTTCATGGCGTTACCAGCTCAGCTTGTTGGCGGACGGGGTCAGCTCGCCAGCGGTCTGGCCGGTGGGCAGGATCCCCTGCACGCTCAGCTTCTCAAGGCTCGGATAGACGCTGAACAGGGTCGCCTCAAGGCCGGTCAGTTTGGCCGGCGTGGCGCAGGTGTAGGTGTACATGGCGCCCATATCGGCGTGACCCGCTTCGTCATGATCATGGTGGTCTTCATGTTTGTCGCTGGCAGCCTTGTCATGGTCATGGTCATGGTCATGGTCATGGTCATGGTCGTGATCATGCTCTTCTTTGGCGGCCTGCAGCTCCTGCTGGGTCAGTTTGCAGCCAGCGGCCGGGTCGAAGCGGAACAGGGCATCAGGCTGCTGGAGGCGGGCGACCGCCTTGGCATACTGCGCCTTCTCTTCATCGCTCTTGGCGGCGTGCTCGAAGCCCACCAGATCGGCTGCGGGGGCCTGCAGCTCGATCATCAGCTGGTCGCCATCGACCACCAGATTGAGGTGGCCGTGGCCATGCTCGTGGGCGCCGTGGCTGTGGCTCTCGTGTTCGTCGTGATTTGCGTGTGCGCCAAAGGCCGCTGCGGCCAGCAACAGAGTAACTGCTTTCATCTTTAATCCTTTTTCAAAACAAATAGCGAAATTAAACAAAGGGATAGAGAAAAGCAGAGGCTGGCGGCGCACGGATGGCATAGCTGTGAAGCGTGGCGGTATCTGCCGAGCGTTGCATGATTGCAACTGCGGGCAGAACAGAGGTCGAACCGGGGAAACAATAGGGGGTAGCGGTGATGACCTGTTTGCCATCCAGATGGAGGGCGCAAACCAGGCAGTGATGGTCGTCGTGGCCGGGCAGGGCGGATTCAAGCTGATGCCGGGCAAGGGCAGGCTGCAGCCATAACCAGCCCAGCAGCAAGATCCAGATTTTCAGCTTGATACGACCCATAGACCCTTATGGAAAGGGCGCCATCAGCGCCCTTTCTCTCTGACTTAGAGATGGGACTTGATGAGCCCCATCACGGTAGCAATGTTGTTGGCATCGAGCTGGCCATCTTTGGCAAACAGCACCTTGCCCTCTTTATCCAGCAGGATGATCGCCGAGCTTTCCGGCGTCAGATCCCAGGCGTTGCGCGCCATGCCCTTGGCATCCAGCACCATGGCGGACCAGGGGAACTCTTTCTTGCTGTCCTCGGCACTGCTCTTCACGAAGCCGGAGGTGCCCCAGATGGCGTCATTGCTGTTGATGACGGTAACGGTCTGGTACTTGTCTTGCGGCAGCTTGGCGGCCTTGATCGCCTCGATCATCGGGGCGTTCAGCTCCTTGGCACTGGAGCGACCGGCAATATGCTGGATCAGGAACACCTTGCCGGTGAGCGAGGTGCTCTGCCACGGCTGGTAGCCGATATCCTTGCCGTTCAGTACCAGCTCACCCTTGTCGCTGACATTGACCAGCGGCACCGGGTTGCCATCCTTGAAGTTGTGAGCAAAGACCAGAGATGGCAGCAGCGCCAAAGTAAGTACGAGATGTTTCATCCTGATGACACTCCATTTGTTATGTTATAACGAGTTTCGGATTGAGGGAATGGGCGAGCTTCATCCTAAACTGATCGGATCTGTTTAAAAAGTGTTAAATAAGATCGCAATTCAGAAGCGTCGGCGCCCCGCCAGTCAGGTGGTTGGCTGGCAAGGGCGGCTAGGATGGCATGACATCGATAAAAATCAATGAATTGGCTGCTGGTCTGAGCTGTCTGCGTCAGTAGAGCGACTCGCTGATGAGGGGGATCTTGGCCATGGTCATCTGCTGGGCCAGCAGGGACGAGCCGGTCAGCAGCACATGGCGCTGATTGTTGATCACCACCACATCACCGGGTACGCCACTGTCTGCCGTAATGGCCAGCCAGGCAGGGGAGACGCTGCCGATGCTGATATCCGGATAGATGATGCTGAGCACATATTGCGGGGCCAGCTCTGCCAGCAGGCTGGCCATCAACAGCGCCTTCTCGTCGCTGTCGGCCTTGTTATCCTGCAGTGCCTGCAGCGGCGGCGCGAAGTGATCCAGCTGCTCCGGCTGGGTCGGGATGGCGTTCAGCCACTCCTGCAGCAGGCTGACGCTGGTGGCGAGATCCTTGGCGGCAAACTGCTGCGCCAGCGGCTTGAGCTGACCCTTGAAGTGGTAGAAGAGCTGGGAGTAATCGGGTCGCACGCAAGGCAGCTTGCGATTGGCCGGATGGACGCAGGGGATCACCCTCATCTGGTAGAAGGCATCCTCCTGATACTGCTGGTAGGCTTGCCAGAACAGCAGCGACTCCATGCTGTTGTCCCGCAGGGTGAAGGCCTGCTCCAGATTGCGAAACTTGGTGGCGGTCTCGGGGCTGCTCTGGTTGATCAGGTTGATGCTGTTGTAGAGCCGCGGGCTGATGTAGGCGTAAAGGGTCTCCAGCGGATTGGTGAGAGAGGCCTTCAGCAGGCTCATCTCGTGGCGACTGGCGGCCATCACCTGATCGTCGGTGGTCAGCTGGAAGTGCTTGCGCTGGCCATCGGTGGATTGCCACTGCCAGCTCATGTTGATTTCGCTGGCGTTGCTTGTGGCGCCAAGGGTGGTGCAGAGAGTGAGGCTGAGCAACAGCGCGGGGGTCAGCTTCATGGTGGTGCTTCCTGCCGTGGACGATAATTAACAACTAGGTGAGCCGGCACCACTTTGGTGATGTTTCGTTTTGTGATCTGGATAACAGATTGATGTGACTTTTAATTTAATTGTGAAATTAAGTCACTCTGGAGGGGTTATGAAGCCTTGGATCATAGTGCTGTTTGGGCTGCTCAGCCTGCCAGCCATGGCGGGTCAGGTGATCGTCAACAAGGGGATGTCCGTTGCGGATACCTTTGCCTTGCGCGATCAGTTGGCGCGCGAACACGAATGGCAGGAGTGGCTGCGCTTCCAGCAGGCCATCAAGTGGCTGGAGGTATTGCCGGTCAACTGCGAGCTGATGAGCCAGCCGGGCGGCGGCTATCGCTGTGGCGGTGATTACTATCGTCCCTACCAGAAAGATGGCCGTGAAATATACATTCAGGGCAATCCTGCCGAAGATGCGGCCGGTCAGCTGCCGCAAACACCGACAAAAAAGGCGCCATAAGGCGCCTTTTTTACAAGCGAAGTGACGCTTACTTGGCAGCGTAACGCTCGGCAGAGGTCTTGATCTCGGCTTCGGCAGCGGCCTTGTCGCCCCAACCTTCCACCTTGACCCATTTGCCCGCTTCCAGCTCTTTGTAGCGCTCGAAGAAGTGCTGGATCTGGGCTTTCAGCAGTTCCGGCAGATCGTTCACATCCTGGATGTGATCGTACTGCTTGGTCAGCTTGGAGTGCGGTACGGCAACGATCTTGGCATCTTCGCCAGATTCGTCGGTCATCTTCAGCACGCCAACCGGGCGGCAGCGAATGACGGAACCGGCCAGCAGCGGGTAGGGGGTCGGAACCAGTACGTCGACGGGGTCACCATCCAGAGAGAGGGTCGCGTTCACGTAGCCGTAGTTGCACGGATAGAACATCGGGGTAGACATGAAGCGATCGACGAAAATAGCACCGCTGTCCTTGTCGACTTCGTATTTGATCGGGTCGGCATTCTGCGGGATTTCGATGATGACATAGATATCGTCGGGCAGGCTCTTGCCGGCCGGTACCAGGTTCAGGCTCATGATATTTCCTTCGTTGTTAGTATCAGGTTTGCAGGCCGATATTATAGCGATGTGATGTTAAATGACCATATTTCAGCGGCTATCGCTAACAAAGAAGGGGGATGTTTCCGCTTTGCGGCGCTTTGATGTGTGCGGGATGCAACAAAACGGCTGTTTTGATGCCCTGCCGCTGACCTTGGTCACCGGCAGGGCATGTGGAGTTGCGAGCAAAGGGGGTCAGAGCGAGTAGGGGAGTCTCGACTCGTTGACCAGTCGCGACAGGGCTGTCACTACATGAGGGTCAAACTGGGTGCCGGAGCGGGACTGGATATACTCCATGGTCTGCGCCAGCGTCCAGGGCTCCTTGTAGGGGCGCTTGCTGAGCAGGGCATCGAATACATCGACTACCGCCACAATCCGCGCCGACAGCGGGATCTGCTGACCAGCCAGCTGTTCCGGATAGCCCTTGCCATCGAAGTGCTCATGGTGGCCCCGGGCGATCTCGGCGCCCAGCGAGAGGTAGCTGGTTCCCTCCACCATCTCGCCCGCCTTGTACAGGATATTGGCGCCGATATCGGCATGTTGCTCCATGATGGCCCGCTCGTCGGGATCAAAACGCCCCGGCTTGTGCAGGATATGGTCGGGGGTGCCGACCTTGCCCACGTCGTGCAGGATGGAGGCCATGCCGATCATCTCGACAAACTCCGGGGTCAGCTGCTCGGGATAGGCTGTCATCTGCTTCAATTCGGCCACGATGGCATCCGAGAGCTTCTGCACCCGCAAGACATGCTCGCCGGTATCGGAGTCGCGAAACTCCGCCAGCGCCGCCAGCGCCACCACGGTGGCCTCCTGGGCGCGCAGCAACTGGTTGTAGAGATAGAGGTTGTCGTAGGCCGCCGAGATGCGCTGACAGAAGACATCCAGCAGATCGCACTCGAGGGGATCGAGAGGCTGGGTCGGGGTAAAACTCAACACGAACTCGCGACCATTCTGGGCGGCGATATAGAGGGAGTCCTGCGGGTGTTCAAAGCGGTTGCAGCGCGCCGCCAGTGCCTTCATGACCGAGTCATTGAGGGTGGGAAAGTCGGTGATCTTGCCATCATCCAGCAGAGTCTCGTAGTCGCCGGTGGCGGCGAGGATCTCCAGCCCCTGTTCGCCGGGACGGCGCTCGGCGCAGATAGCCCCTTCGGTGCCCACATCGAGAATGGCGCTGATCTGTTTCAGCACGCCGGAGGCAAACTCCTTGAGTGAATGAAGATGGTAGAGATCGCCCGCCCCTTCCAGAATTTTGCCGAGCCCCTGGCGGCTCTTGTCGATGGCGCTGAGGGTTTCGTAAGAGCGCAGGGAGGCGATGACGGTGGTGTAGAGCTTTTGTACCGTCAGCTCGGTCTTGGTCTTGTAGTCGTTGATGTCGTAATCGAGGATCACCCGCTGTTCGGGGGCCTGACCGGGCTGGCCGGTACGCAGCACGATCCGCACCAGCGAGTTGTGCATTTCGTTGCGGATCCGGTGCACCAGCCGCAGACCTGCGTCTTCGGTCTCCATCACCACATCGAGCAGGATCAGTGCAATCCTGGGATTGGCCTCCAGCATGCGGCCAGCTTCGGCGCCGCTGTAGGCATTGAGCAGCTCCAGCGGACGGGATTTGTAGTGAATGTTGGAGAGGGCCAGGCGGGTGGCATGATGGATATCCGGCTCATCATCCACGATCAGCACTTGCCATGGGTTGAGTGCCTTGGGGACCACGACCTCCTCATCATCGAGTTCGATGATGTCGTCGTCCAGCAAGATATCGTCCTTGTCTTGGGCACTGCTCATATCGGTTACGCCTCCGGCGCTCAATGAGTATGTGAACAGTATGCACGATCACATCCGCTCGGATCATCAGGATAAGTAGATATCGTGAGCTGGCTCCGCCTCTTTATCGCTACTCGAAAGGTTCCAGATACCCCTGGATCGACTTCTTCAACCAGGCCAACACCTTGCCGTGATAGGCGTTTTCCGCCAGATAGACCCCGTAATCCCGCCACTGCAGGCTGAACTTGTGTTTCAGGGTCAGCAGGGAGCCTTGTCGCAGCTGGCTCTGGATCAGTGGCGAGGGGAGCACCGCCCAGCCCAGTCCGTCCAGCACCGCATTGCGCATCAACTCGAAGCTGGAGAGGCCGATATGCTGGCCCCCTACTGGCAACAGGCTTTTTACCGAAAATTCATCTACATACGAGAGGGTGACCTGGGTGTGATCGGTCAGATCCTGCTGTTTGACCCGCTTCAGTCCGGCCAGCGGATGGCTGGGTGCCACCACCATCAGGGTGCGGATCGGGTTGAGCACGTCGATATTGAGGCCGCTGCGCTCCTGATCTTCTGTGATAAGGCCAAAAGCG
>OEQV01000381.1_pt1 | contig 11431 bp, 8 predicted proteins | sample 1539821 | NCBI WGS metagenome assembly OEQV01 (sample SAMEA3891244, study PRJEB23780) | metagenome | biome: terrestrial biome; feature: animal house; material: water of meat washing | place: Italy | collected 2015-05-12 | reverse complement strand
GGCATGATGGTCACCCCGAGCCGCGCCAGTTTCAGCATGTTCTCCAGATGGATCGCCGAGAAGGGGGTTTCGCGGGGCACCAGGATCAGCTGGCCGCGCTCCTTGATCACCACATCCGCCGCCCGCTCCAGCAGGTTGTCCGAGGTGCCGTTGGCAATGGCCGAGACGGTGCCCATGGAGCAGGGGCAGACCACCATCTGTTTGGGGGCCGCCGAGCCGGAGGCCACCGGCGAGAACCACTCCTCCTTGCCGCAGGCGACAATCTGCCCCTCCTTGGCGCCATATTGGCGACAAAGATAGGCAGAGAGCTCTTTCGGCGAGCCGGGCCACTCCTGCTGCTGCTCGGTCTTGAGTACCACTCGTGCCGCCGAGGAGGCGAGCAGGTAGACCCGATAGTCCGCCTGCACCAGACACTGGAGCAGGCGCAGGGCGTAGGGGGCGCCGGAGGCGCCGGTCAGCGCCAGGGTGATCGCTTTGTTCATAGTTCGCCGTGGTAATCCTTGAGGCGGGCGATCAGCTTGTCATGAATGCCGCCGAAGCCGCCGTTGCTCATGATCAGAATATGGTCGCCATCGCGGCTCTCGGCCACCAGCCGGTTGATCAGGGTCTCCAGATCGTTGAACACCTTGGCGGGTCGGGTCATATGGGCCGTCACCTCGCCGAGATCCCAGCCGATGTTGGGCGGCTGGAAGAAGAACACCTCGTCGGCGCCATCGAAGCAGCCAGCCAGCTCCTCCTTGTGAACCCCCAGCTTCATGGTGTTGGAGCGTGGCTCCAGCACCGCCAGAATGCGGGCCTCGCCCACCTTGGCGCGCAGGCCGCCGAGGGTGGTCTCGATGGCGGTGGGGTGGTGGGCAAAGTCGTCATAGACGCTGATGCCAGCCACCTCGCCCTTGAGCTCCATCCGCCGCTTGGGGGATTTGAACTGGCAGAGGGCGGCGATGCCATGCTCCACCATCACGCCAGCATGGCGGGCGGCAGCGATGGCCATCAGACCATTGTTGACGTTGTGCTCGCCGATGCACTCCCAGTGCACCTCACCCTGCTTTTCGCCATCCAGCCACACCTCGAAGGCGGAGCCGTCATCGGCCAGCTTGACCGCCTTCCACTTGGCGTCGTCCTGACCCACCAGCTCCACTTCGCTCCAGCAGCCCATCTTGCGCACGGCGGTGAGGTTGTCATCGGCTTGCGGGAACAGCACCCGGCCGTTGCTCGGCACGGTGCGCATCAGGTGGTGGAACTGGCGCTGGATGGCGGCGAGATCCGGGAAGATGTCCGCGTGGTCGAACTCCAGATTGTTCATCACCAGGGTGCGCGGATGGTAGTGGACGAACTTGGAGCGTTTGTCGAAGAAGGCGCAGTCATACTCGTCCGCTTCGATGACGAAGAAGGGGGCAGAGCCGAGACGGGCGGAGACCGGGAAGTTGCCCGGCACGCCGCCAATAAGGAAACCGGGCTCCAGCTTGGCGTACTCCAGCACCCAGGCCAGCATGCTGGCGGTGGTGGTCTTGCCGTGGGTGCCGGCGACGGCCAGCACCCAGCGATCCTGCAGCACGTGCTCCAGCAGCCACTGGGGGCCGGAGATGTAGGGCAGATTGCGGTCCAGCACATATTCAACACAGGGGTTGCCGCGGCTCATGGCGTTGCCGATCACCACCAGATCCGGCGCCGGATCGAGTTGGGAGGGGTCATAGCCTTCGGTCAGTTCGATGCCCTGTTGCTCGAGCTGGGTACTCATGGGGGGATAGACGTTGGCATCCGAACCGGTCACCCGGTAACCAAGCTGTTTTGCCAACACCGCCAGACCACCCATAAAGGTGCCGCAGATCCCGAGAATGTGAATATGCATACCGCTTCCTTTCGCAGTAAAGGGAAGTGCGCATTCTAGGGGGTGTTGCGGTGGTGGCACAAGCCGCACTCATGGTGAGAGGCCCACAGATGCAGCACCGGAGGCAGAAATCTTGGCGCTGTTGGGATATGCGAGATTGGAATGGGCTGGTGGGCTTTATTTGAGGCTTGATATTGTGTCGCACTTTCTTACAATTCTTCGGTTTTGTGACGCACTCTACAGTTTTACGATATCGCCCTTTTCCAAAGGAGAGTCCCCATGGGCAAGTTCCTGCTTTGCTATCTGGTCGGTGGTCTGGTGGCCATCAGTTGGGCTGCGCTGCCCGCTCATGGTCCCTGGGATCAGTGGGACCTCGCGATTTTTCATACCGTTAACGGCTGGCTCGGGCAGTCGCCGTTGTGGGCCGATCTGGTGGCCATCACCAATAACCGGCTGTTCGATCTGGCGGTACTCGCCTGCATGGGGCTGATCCTGGCCCGCTGTTTCTTCGCCCGGGATCTGGCGGGTCGTCGCCAGCTGGTGGCGATGGGCATAGTGATGCTGCTGAGTGCGCTGGCGATCAATCAGCTTGGTCATCAACTGCCGGTGGAGCGCCCCAGCCCGACTCTGATGGTGAGCGACGCCTTGCGAGTCACCCATCTCAGTGCGATCCCGACCAAGGACTCTTCCGGCGATAGCTTCCCGGGGGATCACGCCCTGTTCCTGATGATCTTCGCCGGTTTTGCCCTGCGCTATCTGCCGCGCTGGGCGGGAGTCACCGCATTGCTGATGGTGCCGATCTTTTCCGCGCCGCGCATTCTGGCGGGCGCCCACTGGTTTACCGATGTCTATGTCGGCGCGCTGGGGCTGGCGACCCTCTGTCTGCCCTGGTTGCTGCTGACCCCGCTGGCGGATCGGCTGATAGAGCGCATCGCCCCCCGATTGGCCCGTGTGCCGCTGCTGCGCAGTCAGACCCACTGATTGAACGTCGCAAAATAAAACGCCCCGACATGAAAATGTCGGGGCGTTTTGTTATCCACCCGCGAGAGATCAGCCTTGATAGCCGTTCGGGTTGTTGCTTTGCCAGCGCCAGGTATCGACCATCATCTGCTCCAGACCGCGCTCTGCCTGCCAGCCCAGCTCGGCACGGGCCAGCGTCGGCTCTGCCCAGCACTCGGCGATGTCGCCCGGGCGACGGGGTTTGATCTGGTAGGGAATGGGTCGGCCGCTGGCCGCTTCAAACGCCTTGACCATCTCCAGTACCGAGTAGCCCTGACCTGTGCCCAGGTTGTAGGTGAAGACGCCGGTGTCGCTCTTGATGCGCGCCAGTGCTTTCAGGTGGCCGATGGCCAGATCCACCACATGGATGTAGTCGCGCACGCCGGTGCCATCCGGGGTCGGGTAGTCGTTGCCAAATACCCCCAGCTCCTTGAGCTTGCCGACACCCACCTGGCTGATATAGGGCAGCAGGTTGTTGGGGATGCCGTTGGGATCTTCACCAATCAGGCCGCTCTCGTGGGCGCCGACCGGGTTGAAGTAACGCAGCAGTACGATAGCCCAGCGGGGATCGGATTTGGCGAGATCGCGCAGGATCTCCTCCACCATCAGCTTGGAGCGACCATAGGGGTTGGTGGCGCTGGTGGGGAAATCTTCCCGCAGCGGCACCGAGGCGGGATCGCCATAGACGGTGGCCGAGGAGCTGAATACCAGCCGGAAAACCCCGGCCCTGGCCATCTCTTCGCACAGCACCAGAGTGCCGCTGATGTTGTTCTGGTAGTAGGTGAGCGGGATCTGGCTCGACTCCCCGACCGCCTTGAGCCCGGCGAAGTGGATCACCGATTCGATCTGGTGGTTGGCAAACAGCTGCTGCAGGCAGGCTCTGTCCAGCACATCCCCTTCGACGAAGGTGACCGGCTTGCCGGTGATCTGCTCGACCCGCTTGAGTGACTCCGGTGAGGAGTTGGAGAGGTTGTCGAGTACCACGACCTGCTGCCCCGCGCCGAGCAGCTCAACCAGGGTGTGGGAGCCGATATAGCCGGCGCCCCCTGTGACCAGTATTGTCATTTTTTATCCCGTGTTCTGGTGAAACTGGGGCAGAGTCTACCCGTCCTGCCCGCTCGGGAAAAGGTTGAGATACCAATGAAGCCCTTTGTGTATCTCAATAATCGAGACTGATATCCCCTTTCGCGGTGCAGGAGCAGGCCAGAGCCACGCCGCTCTCCAGATCCTGCGCACTCAGGGTCATCACGCTCTGGCGCTCGATGTCACCTGTGGTGGTGCAACGACAGCTGCCACATACCCCGGCGCGACAAGCCGCCATCATGGTTTCGCCCGCCGCTTCCAGCGCCGCCAGCAGGGTCTGACCCGGCAGGATCTTCACCTTTTTGCCGCTCTTTTTCAGGGTCAGCCAGAAGTGGTCGCTGGTGGTCGTGGCGGGCTCTGCGGGAGGAAGACCGAAGGACTCCTGATGCAGTTGCTCCGGTGGCAATCCCAGCTCTGCCAGCATGGTGCTGACCGCCGCCATATAGGGGGCCGGGCCGCAGAGATAGACATGGCGTTCGCGCAGATCTGGGGCCAGTTCGGCCAGCATGGCGGGGGTGAGTCGGCCCACCCAGGGATGAGCCGTTGGCGCCTCTTCCAGTATCAGGGCATGGCGTACACCGGGATGAGCTTCGGCCAATGCAGCCAAGTCATCTGCGAAGATCACATCTGCTGGCGAGCGGGCGCTATGGATAAAGCGGATATCGGCATCCGGCCGTTTGGCGAGCTCGTCCCGCAGCATGGCCCACATGGGGGTGATGCCGGAACCGGCACTGAGCAGCAGTGGCCGTTCGCAAGGCAAGGCGGTCAGGTTGAAATCGCCAAAGGGACCATCCACCCGGATCTCGTCTCCCACCTGCAAGGTCTGGTGCAGATGGCGGGAGACCCGTCCCACATCCTTGATGGTCACCTGCCAGCACGCATCCTGCGGGCTGGAGGAGAGGGTATAGGCGCGGCACTCCGGCTGGCCGTCGATCTCGGTATGCAGGGTGATGCACTGGCCAGCCAGTACGGGAGGGAGGCTGCCGGAAAGCGGCGCCAGCTGCCAGCTCACTACGTCGTGGGTGTTCTGTTGGCGGCCAATGCAGGTGAGCGTGAGAGAGGTCATCACAAGGCTCCTTAGGTTTGAAACGGTTCGAAAAACGTCTGGTGAAAAAGCCGGATCCAGAAAAAAGGCGAGCCGGGCGGCTCGCCAAACGCTTACAACATGAGGTGCCGATCAGGCCGCCAGGATCTCGGCCAAGTCAGCCTCGGCCGTGGTGGTCCCTTTCAGGCCAAACTGCTCCTCCAGCACCTTGAGCAGGGCCGGGGTGAGGAAGGCGGGGGCGGTCGGGCCGGTACGAATGTCTTTCACCCCGAGGGAGAGCAGGGTGAGCAGAATGACGATGGCTTTTTGCTCGAACCAGGAGAGCACCAGCGTCAGCGGCAGATCGTTGACCCCGCACTCGAACGCCTCGGAGAGTGCCAGCGCCAACTGGATGGCGGAGTAGGCATCGTTGCACTGACCCACGTCCAGCAGGCGCGGAATGCCGCCGATGTCGCCAAAGTCGAGCTTGTTGAACTTGTACTTGCCGCAGCCCAGGGTGAGCAGCAGGCTGTCGCGCGGCGCCGCCTTGGCAAACTCGGTGAAGTAGGCGCGCTCGGCCTTGTCGCCGTCACAGCCACCCACCAGGAAGAAGTGGCTGATCTCCCCGGCTTTGACCTTCTCAATCACCGCGGGCGCGGCCTGCATCAGGGCGTTGCGGGCAAAGCCGATGGTGATGAAGTGCTCGAGCTCGGTGTGCTTGAAGCCTTCCAGCGCTTGGGCCTTGGCGATCACGGCGGAGAAATCATCCCCCTCCAGATGGGTGACGCCCGGCCAGCCGACGATGGAGCGGGTGAAGATGCGGTCACTGTAGTTGCCCACGTTCGGGTCGATGATGCAGTTGGAGGTCATCACCACGGCGCCCGGGAAGTTGGCAAACTCCTTCTGCTGGTTCTGCCAGGCGGAGCCGTAGTTGCCCACCAGATGGGGGTACTGCTTGAAGAAGGGGTAGGCCAGCGCGGGCAGCATCTCGCCGTGGGTGTAGACATGGATGCCGGTCCCCTTGGTCTGCTCCAGAATGAGCTTGAGATCCATCATGTCGTGGCCGGAGACCAGAATGCACTTGCCGGGGATGGGGGTGACGCGTACCTGGGTCGGTTCCGGATGGCCGAAGGCGCTGGTTTCACCCAGATCCAGCATCTCCATGATTTTGAAGTTGAGCTGACCGATCTCCATGGCGCAGCTGAACAGCCGACCCATTTCGCTCGGGTCTGTGCTGAGCCAGCTCATGATGCGGTGGAATTCGGCGGCCACCTCGTCACTCTGCTGATCCAGCACCCGGGCGTGCTCCATGTAGGCGGCGGCGCCCTTGAGGCCGTAGAGGCAGAGCAGGCGCAGCCCCATGATGTCTTCGTTCACCTCGCTCTTGCCCCGATTGGGGGCGGCTGGCGCAGCATGGGCGAGCTGTTCCAGCAGCTCGGCGCCGGGCTCGAAGTGAGCGGATTGCGGCAAGTCGTTGACCTGCACCGCCATGGCGGCCAGACGATCGGCCAACTGCTGGCGATAGGCGAGGGCCTGATTGACGTAGGCCACGATGCGATTCGAGTCGAAGTTGACGTTGGTGAGGGTGGCGAAGAAGGCCTTGGGCACGAAGGCATCGATCTCGCGGTCGATGATGCCCTGCTCGCGGGCGGCCAGCGCCCAGGCGCTGAGCCCCTGCAGGGTATAGATCAGCACATCTTGCAGATCCGAGGTTTCCGCCGTCTTGCCGCACATACCTTGTGCGTAGGCACAGCCGTTGCCTGCCGGGGTACGAATTGTCTGTTCACATTGCACACAAAACATCATGCCTCTCCTAATTGGACATTTCAGTTGTCTGTTTTGTGGCGATTCTATTCCTCTCGCGAAAAACTTAATAGGCATTCAATTTGCCAATTAAGATTCCCTTGATGCAGATCAAAAACAAAAAAAGCCGCCCAAACAGGGCGGCAAGCGGGTGGATAAAAGGAGAGACAACTCAGGTTTGCAACAGAACATAACAATCAGACGGATTGGGCCGTGGTCTGGTCAGGAGCTTTCGGCCCGGTACTTACTCAAGCCAGCATACGTACGCTGTAGTCGGCTTGGTTCACTATCAGGCCAGATAAGCGCGCAGCATCCAGACCAGTTTTTCCTGCTGCTGCACATAGTCGGAGAGGATGGAGGCGGTGCCTTCATCACCGGCTTCGGCGGCCTGACCCAGAATGCGGCGCTGGGCGACCAGCAGTTCGCGGAAGCTCTCCAGCAGGGATTCGACACAGGCGCGGCCATCGTGCAGCCCTTTCTGCTCGGGGATGGCAGAGACTTTCAGGTAGTCGCTGAAGCTGTGCATCGGCACCCCGTCCAGCGTCAGGATCCGCTCGGCCAGCGCATCGACTTTCAGCAGCAGGTCGTTGTAAATCTCTTCAAATTTCAGGTGCAGTTCGAAGAACTGGTTGCCACGGATATTCCAGTGGAAGCCGCGCACGTTCATGTAGAGGATCTGGTAGCTGGCCAGCAATTTGTTCAACTCGGCTGCCAGGGCTTGTGATTGAGCAGTATCAAGACCAATCGGGCTTTTCATCATTCACCTCCAGATTTGGAAATCGGTTTTAAATTCTCTTTTGGAACGCAGTCAGAATAACGCCTTGCAAAATGCAGGGACAATTGCTTGTGCCTAACTGTTTGATAGCTAACGGCTATCAAACAGTACGCAGCAACGGGGGCAATGGATGAGGATTAGGGGAAGTATTTTTCGAGCAGCGCCATCAGGATGGCCTGACACTCGCGGTCCGGTTTGCTATCGACCTTGCTGGCGCGAAAGTGGAGCTGAAAGGCGCGCATGACGGCGCGGCTCTGCTCATCCCACTGGCCGGTCTGGGGTAGGCCGTAGCCATAGCGGGCCAGCTGTTGTTGCCACATTGCCGCATCCCAGTCGGGCAAGGGGCTGGCCAGTAGCTCGGCTACCCGATCTTCATCGGGCCAGGCGCCGACCCCGTACGTCAGATAGAGCTGGCGCCAGGGGAAGTGGGGGCCGGGATCCTGCTTGCGCTCGGGGGCGACATCGCTGTGGCCCAGCACCTGGGTCGGTGGAATGCGGTAGCGGGCGACCAGCTCCCGACTGAGGGCGCCGACGGCGGCAATCTGCTGCGGGGTATAGGGTTGCCAGCGGCGGGCATCGGGGGCCAGCGGCTCATCTTCTGCTGGATAGCCGAGGTTGACGATCTCGATGCCAAGGGAGCTGGCATTGAGCCCGGCATATTGGTGCCAGCGGCTGCGCCCTGCATGCCAGGCGCGCGCACTGTCCGGCACCAGCTGATAGACCGGTAGCGGGGTCTCGCGGTTATCGCGGGGGATCAGGTAGTGGGCGCTCACCTTGTGCTCCGGCTCGGTCAGCAGGCGCAGGGAGTTGGCATCATCTTCGTCGGTGTAGTGGAGGATCAGAAAGGCGATCCGCTCGTTCTGGTTGGCGCTCTGATAGCGGGTCGAGAGCTGGTATTCGGACGGGGTGCAGGCGCCCAGTAGCAGAACTAGTGGCAGAAAGAAGAGGGGAAGAAGACAGCGCCAGCGCCATCCCCCTGCCACAGCCAGTCTGCTGAGCGTGGGGGGAGTGAGTCGCTGGCACATGTCGAAGGCCCTGCCCGGTCAGTCGCGCTGCTGGTTAGCTGCGGTACTTGGCAGTGAGGCCGATCAGGAAGTTGCGCAGGATCTGATCCCCGCAATCCTGATAGTGCTTGTGATCCTTGGAGCGGAACAGGGCACTGAGCTCGGACTTGGAGAGGTTGAAGTCGGCGAGCTTGAGCGTGCCGAGCATGTCCTCTTCCTTGTAGTTGAGGCCGATGCGCAGCTTGCGCAGGATCATGTTGTTGTTGATCCGGTTCGGGATCACCTGGGCCGGGGCATCTTCCCGCACGCCACGGCGCGCGATGATGAAGCCATCGAGGAACTGGCTCAGGGCCGAGTCGGGACAGGCGACATAGCCTGCCTCTTGCTCTTCACCTTCCGCCGCCTCTTTCATCAACCAGCTGTGCAGCTGGGCGTGAGTGACCGTCAGGTTGCCCTTGGCAAACATCTCGACCATCTCGTCGTTGCTGATGGTGAGGGCGTAGCGCAGACGGCGCAGAATATCGTTGTTGGTCATGCTGACTCCTGTGTAAACGGCGCAACTTTACCATCTGGCGGCCCTCGCGTCAGAAAAAGCGGGGGCCGGTACAGTTCGGGTCAAGCTCATCAAGCCTTGCCGAGATAGCGGGGCGCCTCCTGGCGCACCAGTTCCAGCGCATCTTGCAGCTCCAGCAGCTCGGGTTCCAGCTCGCTGACCGGCACGCCGTCACGCAGCTGTTGCTCCAGCTGGGAGAGCAGCCGTTGCAGCCCCGGCACCCCGGAATAGGCACAGCCACCGTTGAGGCGATGGAGCTGGGCCAGCACCTCGCTATCTTCAATTTCGCCCGCCAGTGCGCTATCCAGCACCGGCTCGACCTCGTCGAAACTGGCCAGCAGCATGGTCAGCATCTCTTTGGCGAGATCCTCTTTGCCCGCCGCCTGACGCACCGCCAGCGCCCAGTCGATCTGCTGGGCGCCGTCATTCTGGTGGCGGCGATGGGCAAAGTCGGTGATGAGCTGGGCCAGCATGCTCTCGTCGATGGGCTTGGCCAGATAGTCGTCCATCCCCTGGCGGATCAGCCGCTCCCGCTCGCCGGGGATGGCGTGGGCGGTCACCGCCACGATCGGGGTGGTGGTGTTGAGGGACTGGTTGCGGATCGCCTGGGTGGCGCTGATGCCATCCATGATCGGCATCTGGATATCCATGAAGATGATGTCGAACGGCTGGCTCTGGGCCTGCTTGACCGCCTCCTTGCCGTTTTTGCACACCACCACCTGACTCACCATCTCCTTGAGCATGGCGGCGATCAGCTTGAGGTTGGCGGCGTTGTCATCCACCGCCAGCACCTTGATCGGCTGCAACTGGCGCGGCGCAGGCTGGGCGGGCAGCTTCTGGCGGCTCGATTCCGGCGAGAGCAGGGCGTGCAGCAGCTTGCGGTGGTTGACCGGTTTGGAGAGACAGTGCTGGGCGCCATGGGCCAGCATAGCTTCATAGAGCGCCGGCTCGTGGCTGCTGAGCAGCACTATGGTGTTCTGCTGCTGGCCGTTCAGTCTGTCGAGACGGCCGATCACCTGCTGCGGCGTATGCAGGGTGCTGCTGCCGATGATCACCATCTCCTGCTCGCTCATTTCGGGCCAGGGGTCATCGCTGGTCAGTGGCTGCACGTCGAGCTGCCACTCCGCCAGCAGGGCGAGCAGGGAGGCTTGCGCGAAGGGATCCGGTTCCAGCAGCCAGAGCCGTTTGCCACGGATCCGATCCAGCGGCAGTTGATCGGTCTGGGGCAGGGGGGAGACCTCCACATCCAGACTGAACGAGAAGATGGAGCCCTTGCCGAGCTCCGATTCAAAGCGGATCTGGCCGCCCATCTGCTGCACCAGCTTCTGGGTGATGACGAGGCCCAGGCCCGTGCCGCCATAACGGCGGGAGATGGAGGAGTCGGCCTGATTGAAGGCCTGGAACAGCTGATGTTGCTGCTCTTGGGAGATGCCGATGCCGGTATCGCGGATCTGGACGTTGAGCCTCACCTTGTGGTTGCCACTGCCGGTCTGCTCGATATGGACATCCACGTTGCCCTGTTCGGTGAACTTGATGGCGTTGCCGGTGAGGTTGGTCAGCACCTGTTGCAGACGCATGGGGTCGCCGGTGAGGTAGTCCGGCACATCGGCATCCACCCGCAGGGAGAGCTCCAGCTGCTTGTCGTGGGCGCTGGGGCCGAGCAGGTGCATGGTCTCGTTGAGGGTGTCGCGCAGGCTGAACGGGATATGCTCCAGCTGCAGCTTGCCCGCTTCCAGCTTCGAGAAGTCGAGGATGTCGTTGATGATGCCAAGCAGGTTGCGCGCCGACTTCTCGATGGTCTGCATGTAGTCGGTCTGGCTCGGGGTCAGGCTGGTTTTCAGCAACTGGCGGGTAAAACCGATGACCCCGTTGAGCGGCGTGCGCAGCTCGTGGGACATGTTGGCCAGAAACTCCGACTTGACCCGCGCCGCCTCCTGCGCCCGTTTCTTGGCCATGTCGAGCTCGACGTTCTGGATCTCGATCTGCTCCAGCGTTTCGCGCAAATCCGAGGTGGCCTGATCGATATTCTGCTGCATCTCTTCGTGATATTCGGAGAGCGCCTTGGCCATGGCGTTGATGCCGTTTTTCAGCATATCCAGCTCGCCGGTGAGCTGGCCGCTGACCCGGGTATCGAGCCGCCCCTCCCTGATCTTGTGCACCGCCTGCACCATGTTGGTGATGGGCTGGGTCACGCTCTTGACCAGACGGAAGCCAAACAGGGTACTGAAGGCGACCCCGATGAGCACCATGATCACCGCAAAGAAGGTGTCGCGGTACTGCAGCAGCATGGCCCGATCGGTCGCCATCTGCATCGAGATGTAGCCGATCATCGGCGGCTCTACATCGCTGGGTAGCGGGAAGC
>OEQV01000380.1_pt1 | contig 11449 bp, 9 predicted proteins | sample 1539821 | NCBI WGS metagenome assembly OEQV01 (sample SAMEA3891244, study PRJEB23780) | metagenome | biome: terrestrial biome; feature: animal house; material: water of meat washing | place: Italy | collected 2015-05-12 | reverse complement strand
TCGACGGCGGTGTTTGGCACCTCGATGTCGGCTCATCACATCCTGGGGCTGAAGTAGGTCCCAAGGGTATGGCTGTTCGCCATTTAAAGTGGTACGCGAGCTGGGTTTAGAACGTCGTGAGACAGTTCGGTCCCTATCTGCCGTGGGCGCTGGAGAATTGAGGGGGGCTGCTCCTAGTACGAGAGGACCGGAGTGGACGCATCACTGGTGTTCGGGTTGTCATGCCAATGGCATTGCCCGGTAGCTAAATGCGGAAGAGATAAGTGCTGAAAGCATCTAAGCACGAAACTTGCCCCGAGATGAGTTCTCCCTGACTCCTTGAGAGTCCTGAAGGAACGTTGAAGACGACGACGTTGATAGGCCGGGTGTGTAAGCGCAGCGATGCGTTGAGCTAACCGGTACTAATGAACCGTGAGGCTTAACCTTACAACGCCGAAGGTGTTTTGGCGGATGAGAGAAGATTTTCAGCCTGATACAGATTAAATCAGAACGCAGAAGCGGTCTGATAAAACAGAATTTGCCTGGCGGCCTTAGCGCGGTGGTCCCACCTGACCCCATGCCGAACTCAGAAGTGAAACGCCGTAGCGCCGATGGTAGTGTGGGGTCTCCCCATGCGAGAGTAGGGAACTGCCAGGCATCAAATTAAGCAGAAGGCCATCCTGACGGATGGCCTTTTTGCGTTTCTACAAACTCTTCCTGTCGTCATATCTACAAGCCATCCCCCCACAGATACGGTAAACTAGCCTCGTTTTTGCATCAGGAAAGCAGCTATGAACCACTCCTTAAAACCCTGGAACACATTTGGCATTGATCATAATGCTCAGCACATTGTATGTGCCGAAGACGAACAACAACTACTCAATGCCTGGCAGCATGCAACCGCAGAAGGACAACCCGTTCTTATTCTGGGTGAAGGAAGTAATGTACTTTTTCTGGAAGACTATCGCGGCACGGTGATCATCAACCGGATCAAAGGTATCGAAATTCATGATGAACCTGATGCGTGGTATTTACATGTAGGAGCCGGAGAAAACTGGCATCGCCTGGTAAAATACACTTTGCAGGAAGGTATGCCTGGTCTGGAAAATCTGGCATTAATTCCTGGTTGTGTCGGCTCATCACCTATCCAGAATATTGGTGCTTATGGCGTAGAATTACAGCGAGTTTGCGCTTATGTTGATTGTGTTGAACTGGCGACAGGCAAGCAAGTGCGCTTAACTGCCAAAGAGTGCCGTTTTGGCTATCGCGACAGTATTTTTAAACATGAATACCAGGACCGCTTCGCCATTGTAGCCGTAGGTCTGCGTCTGCCAAAAGAGTGGCAACCTGTACTAACGTATGGTGACTTAACTCATCTGGATCCTACAACAGTAACGCCACAGCAAGTATTTAATGCGGTGTGTCATATGCGCACCACCAAACTCCCTGATCCAAAAGTGAATGGCAATGCCGGTAGTTTCTTCAAAAACCCTGTTGTATCTGCCGAAACGGCTAAAGCATTACTGGCGCAATTTCCAACAGCACCAAATTACCCCCAGGCGGGTGGTTCAGTAAAACTGGCAGCAGGTTGGCTTATTGATCAGTGCCAGCTAAAAGGGATGCAAATGGGTGGGGCTGCGGTGCACCGTCAACAGGCGTTAGTTCTCATTAATGAAGACAATGCAAAAAGCGAAGATGTGGTGCAACTGGCACACCATGTAAGACAAAAAGTGGGTGAAAAATTTAATGTCTGGCTTGAGCCTGAAGTCCGCTTTATTGGTGCATCAGGTGAAGTGAGCGCAGTGGAGACAATTTCATGAAGGATAACACCGTGCCACTGAAATTGATTGCCCTGTTAGCGAACGGTGAATTTCACTCTGGCGAGCAGTTGGGTGAAACGCTGGGAATGAGCCGGGCGGCTATTAATAAACACATTCAGACACTGCGTGACTGGGGCGTTGATGTCTTTACCGTTCCGGGTAAAGGATACAGCCTGCCTGAACCTATCCAGTTACTTAATGCTGAAGAGATATTGAGTCAGCTGGATGGCGGTAGTGTAGCCGTGCTGCCAGTGATTGACTCCACGAATCAGTACCTTCTTGATCGTATCGGAGAGCTTAAATCGGGCGATGCCTGCGTTGCAGAATACCAGCAGGCTGGCCGTGGTCGCCGGGGTCGGAAATGGTTTTCGCCTTTTGGCGCAAACTTATATTTGTCGATGTTCTGGCGTCTGGAACAAGGCCCGGCGGCGGCGATTGGTTTAAGTCTGGTTATCGGTATCGTGATGGCGGAAGTATTACGCAAGCTGGGTGCAGATAAAGTTCGTGTTAAATGGCCTAATGACCTCTATCTGCAGGATCGCAAGCTGGCAGGCATTCTTGTGGAGCTAACTGGCAAAACCGGCGATGCGGCGCAAATAGTCATTGGAGCCGGGATCAACATGGCAATGCGTCGTGTTGAAGAGAGTGTCGTTAATCAGGGGTGGATCACGCTGCAGGAAGCGGGGATCAATCTCGATCGTAATACGTTGGCGGCCATGCTAATACGTGAATTACGCGCGGCGCTGGAACTCTTCGAACAAGAAGGATTGGCACCTTATCTTTCGCGCTGGGAAAAGCTGGATAATTTTATTAATCGCCCAGTGAAACTTATCATTGGTGATAAAGAAATATTTGGCATTTCACGCGGAATAGACAAACAGGGCGCTTTATTGCTTGAGCAGGATGGAATAATAAAACCCTGGATGGGCGGTGAAATATCCCTGCGTAGTGCAGAAAAATAAGAAAGGGGAGCATTAGCTCCCCTGAAAATTATTTGCGTAGTCTGACCTCTTCTACCGCATGATTAGCACTTTTCGTCAGGATTAAACTGGCGCGCTCACGAGTAGGTAGAATATTTTGCTTTAAGTTCAGCCAGTTGATCTCTTTCCACAATGTCATGGCAGTCTTAATCGCTTCTTCTTTAGTTAATTTCGCGTAGTTATGAAAATAGGAATCCGGGTCTGTAAAAGCCCCTTCGCGGAATTTCAGGAAACGGTTGATATACCACGTCTGAAGTAAGTCTTCCGGTGCATCAACATATATCGAAAAATCGACAAAATCAGAAACAAATACATGATGTGGATCGTGTGGATAATCCATCCCGCTCTGTAAGACATTTAACCCTTCAAGAATTAAAATATCAGGCTGAACAACCGTTTTATCTCCATCCGGGATCACATCATAAATAAGATGCGAGTAAACAGGGGCTGTAACGTTTGGCACGCCGGATTTGAGATCGGAAACAAACTTCACCAGGCGATGCATATCATACGATTCCGGGAAGCCTTTCTTCTTCATCAGACCACGTTCTTTCAGAACCTGATTAGGGTGAAGGAAGCCATCTGTAGTGATCAGTTCAACACGACGATGTTCCGGCCAACGGCTTAATAGCGCCTGCAATACACGGGCGGTTGTACTTTTCCCCACCGCGACACTGCCAGCAATACTGATAATGTAAGGAATGCGTTGCCCGTTGGTACCAAGAAACTGTTCCAGAACTGCCTGACGGCGCAGATTCGAGCTTATATAGAAGTTCAGCAAACGTGATAGAGGTAAATAGATCTCGGCAACTTCTTCTAACGAGAGATCTTCATTAATACCTTTGAGACGGGCGATCTCATCTTCCGATAACGTCATAGGTACGGAATCACGCAGAGCTGCCCACTGGTTGCGGTCAAACTGTAGGTAAGGCGTCATTAACGTTTGCTCTTTTATACTCATAAGCATGTTTCTGGCGGTCATAGCTCTATCGGCAAAGCGATATTTGCCATGGCGCGCCACAGTTCTGTTGAATGGGTTAATGGGCAGGAGGGTAACACCAGATGGGGAGGAATAATAAGAAAAAATCTCTGCCAGGAAGCTATCGTTGAAAAGCAATGTGACAGATATTCCATCTGATAAAAAGAATTATGGTTTAGCAGGAGCGCATTGTTGAGCACAATGATGTTGAAAAAGTGTGCTAATCTGCCCTCCGTTCGGCTGTTTCTTCATCGTGTCGCATAAAATGTGACCAATAAAACAAATTATGCAATTTTTTAGTTGCATGAACTCGCATGTCTCCATAGAATGCGCGCTACTTGATGCCGACTTAGCTCAGTAGGTAGAGCAACTGACTTGTAATCAGTAGGTCACCAGTTCGATTCCGGTAGCCGGCACCATTTGCCCAGATAGCTCAGTCGGTAGAGCAGGGGATTGAAAATCCCCGTGTCGGCGGTTCGATTCCGTCTCTGGGCACCAATTACAATTCCTCCTTAGTTCAGTCGGTAGAACGGCGGACTGTTAATCCGTATGTCACTGGTTCAAGTCCAGTAGGAGGAGCCAAATTCGAAAAGCCCGCTCAATCGAGCGGGCTTTTTCATTTCTAGTTGCTGTTGCATGCTGCCAAAAAGAGCGTTGCGCCACAGGTTGCGCTGAACAGCAGCATTCCGGTCTGCAGCATGCTGCCAGGGCATGGCTTCTTCTCTCTTTTTCTGGCCCTGATCCACTTCGGTTTCATCACATTCCCTTATCCATTTTGTCGGCCTGAATGGCTGCACTCCTGTGCAGGCGAGCCATCTTTGTTGAATGGCGCCATGGCGTCAATCTCCCCCGCAAAACAATTAATTCAGCACCGTTGAAGAGCGGCTTGTCTGGTGATGTTTCGACCTTTAAGCCATTGTTAACATTTTGGAAAACCGGAGTGACCCCGAGGCTGGGCGGGGCTATGATGGGGTCAATGATGTTCCCATCCTGACGGAGAGATCCCAGATGAACAGCCCCTTGAGCTATGTACTGGACGGCATTCATTGCGAGCCGCACTTTTTTACCGTTCCCCTCGATCATGATGAGCCGGATGGTGACAGCATTACCCTGTTTGCCCGCACCCTCTGCCGTAAAGACAAGCTCGATGAGAAGTTGCCCTGGCTGCTGTTTCTGCAAGGTGGGCCGGGATTCGGGGCGCCGCGCCCGACGGCCAACAGTGGTTGGCTCAAGCGGGCGTTGCAGGAGTTCAGAGTGCTGCTGCTGGATCAGCGTGGCACCGGGATGTCGAGCCCCATCCACGGGCATAGTCTGGCCAAAATGACCCCGGCCGAGCAGGCGGAGTATCTCGGCCATTTTCGCGCCGACAGCATAGTGCAAGATGCCGAGTTCATCCGGCAGGAGCTCAGCCCCAAGCATCGCTGGAGCCTGCTGGGGCAAAGTTTTGGCGGCTTTTGTTGTCTGACCTATCTCTCGCTCTTTCCCGACAGTCTGCGGGAGGTCTATATCACCGGCGGCATCGCGCCGATTGGCCGCAGTGCCGAGGAGGTTTACCGCGCCACCTATCAGCGGGTGGCTGACAAGAACCGCGCCTTCTTCGCCCGCTTCCCCCACGCTCAGGGGATTGCCAACCGGCTGGCCAACCATCTGCACCAGCACGATGTGCGACTGCCCAACGGCCAGCGCCTGACGGTGGAGCAGTTCCAGCAGCAAGGGCTGGATCTCGGTGCCACGGGTGCCTTCGAGGAGCTCTATTACCTGCTGGAAGAGGCCTTTATCGGCGACAAGCTGAGCCCGGCCTTTCTCTATCAGGTGCAGAGCATGCAGCCATTCAATACCAACCCGCTGTTTGCCATCCTGCACGAGGCTATCTACGCCGAAGGGGAGGCGACTCGCTGGGCGGCGGATCGGGTCAGAGGGGAGTTCCCGGCGGTGAACTGGGCGCCCGGCAAGGATTTCGCCTTCACCGGCGAGATGGTTTACCCCTGGATGTTCGAGCAGTTCCGCGAGTTGCTGCCCCTGAAAGAGGCGGCCCATCTGCTGGCCAACAAGGCGGACTGGGGGGCGCTCTATGACCCGGCCCAGCTGGCCCGCAACCAGGTGCCGGTAGCCTGCGCCGTTTATGCCGAGGATATGTATGTGGAGTTTGACTACAGTCGCGAAACTCTGCGTGGTCTTGGCAACAGTCGCGCCTGGATCACCAATGAGTATGAGCACAACGGTTTGCGTGCCGATGGTGAAGCGATTCTTGATCGTCTGATCGCGTTGAATCGCGACCGTTAATTGCCGTTATCGTCAACCATCGCGGGAGCCCGGACTCCCGCGATGGTTGTGATGGATGGTTGTTATGAAAGCGTGACACCCAGCACCTTGGCCCGCGTCAGCCTGACGATGAGTGGCTGACAGGCTGATTAATTCACCCCCTTCCACAGTCTCTGCCGATCCCTCACCATATACTTGCCAAACGACTCTGTATTGAGTGGCGGTCAAACCGATTGACCAGCCCGTGCTCGTTACCATTAGAAAGTCGCTCTGATGCTCTGTATCCCGCATATCAGATATGCCATCCCTGCATGTACCGTGATCGCGGGGAGGGGATGGTCGTGCTTTTCAATCAAGATAAGGATGTATGATGAGAAAGTCTCTGTTGGCCTGCTCCCTGTTGCTGTGCCCTGTCGTGTTTGCTGCCACCCCCCATTGGGAATATAGCGGTGAGGCGGGGCCTGCCCACTGGGCCAAGCTGACCCCGGAGTTTGGTCAGTGTGCGGGCAGCAATCAGTCGCCGGTTGACCTGAGCGGATTGGTCGAGGCCAAACTGGCCCCGCTGGTACTCCACTATCAGGCGGGTGGCAACACAGTGGTCAACAACGGTCACACCGTGCAGGTCGGTTATGCCCCGGGCAGCACCTTGCAACTCGATGGCACCACGTTTGAGCTCAAGCAGTTCCACTTCCACGCCCCGAGTGAAAACCTCATCGAGGGCAAATCCTATCCGCTGGAAGGGCATCTGGTGCACGTCAGTGACAAGGGAGAGATCGCCGTGGTGGCGGTGATGTTCGAGGCTGGCAAGGCCAATCCGGCGCTGGCGGCAGCCTGGAGTGCATTACCTGCCAAGGTGGGGGAGATCCAGGCCCTCAAGGCGCCGCTCTCTGCTGAGCAACTGCTGCCCGAGAATCGTGACTACTATCGCTTCAGCGGTTCCCTTACTACGCCTCCCTGCTCGGAAGGAGTGCGCTGGCTGGTGATGAAGCAGCCGGTCGAGGTCAGTCAGGCCCAGATCGACGCCTTCAAGGCGGTGATGCACCACCCCAACAACCGGCCGGTGCAGCCCCTCAATGGGCGCGTGGTACTGCAATAACACAGCGTTGCAATAGCGCTGCAGATAGCAAAAACAACAAGAGGGCCGCGAGGCCCTCTTTTACATGGCGAGGTATCGGCGAGCGATCAGAGGCTGGCGGCGATGCGGGCGCCAAGTGCCGCGTTGTTCAGTACCAGCTGGATATTGGCCGCCAGCGAGTTGCCGCCGGTCAGCTCGCAGACGCGGGCCAGCAGGAAGGGGGTTGACGCCTTGCCCTTGATCCCCTGCTCATCCGCTTCACGCAGCGCTTGGGCGATGGCTGCGTCGATATCGGCTTTAGGCATGGCGTGTGCGGTCGGGATGGGGTTGGCCACCACGGCGCCGCCCGCCAGTCCCAGCTCCCACTTGAGGCGCAGCGCCTCGGCGATGGCGGCCGGGGTATCGAGCCGGTAATCGACCTTGAAGCCGCTCTCGCGGGTGTAGAAGGCGGGCAGCTCCTCGGTTTGATAGCCGATCACCGGCACGCCCTGGGTCTCCAGATACTCCAGGGTCAGCCCGATATCGAGGATCGACTTGGCACCGGCGCAGACTACGGCCACCGGCGTTTGTGCCAGCTCCTGCAGGTCGGCCGATATATCGAAGGTCTCCTGCGCGCCGCGATGTACCCCGCCGATCCCACCGGTGGCAAAGACCCGGATCCCCGCCATGGCGGCGATGATCATGGTGGAGGCGACCGTGGTGGCCCCCATCCCCTTGCGCGCCAGTACGAACGGAATGTCGCGGCGGCTGCACTTGGTCACGTCGTGACCAGCCCGGCCCAGCGCTTCCAGCGCACCCGCATCGAGACCCACCTTGAGGCGGCCGTCGAGGATGGCGATGGTGGCCGGAATGGCGCCGTTATCGCGCACCACCTGCTCCACCTGACGGGCCGTCTCCACGTTCTGCGGATAGGGCATGCCATGGGAGATGATGGTGGATTCGAGGGCGACGACCGGTTTGCCCGCGGCCAGCGCGGCAGCCACTTCCGGTTGGATATCGAGGTAAGCGTTCAGCATGAGTACTCCTCCAGTATGCGGTCAACGGCGGTCTTGCTCAGACCGGAAAAAACGGTATCGGAACAATTGACGGTGAGGGCGGCGCAGCCCAGGGCAAAGCGGGTGGTCTGGGCAATGTCGAGCTGTTGCAGCCAGGCGTGGGCGAGGCCAGCCATAAAGGCATCCCCGCCGCCGGTGACGTTGAGTACCGGACTGCCCAGCACCGGCAGGTGGCCCTGCTGCTCGCCATCGCTGTAGAAGATCCCCTGTTCACCCAGACTGAGGAACAGTCGCTTGACCCCGGCACGGTGGAACCAGGCGGCTACCATGGGCCAGGTTTCGGGCCCGGCGATGGTCATGCCGCACAGCTGCTCTGCTTCGCTGCGATTGGGTTTGAGGGTGTGGATCTTGCCGAGCCAGGGGCGGATCTTCTCCACCTTGGCCACCGAAACGGTATCGACAAAGATGGCGTGCTCCCCCTGTCGCTCGAACAGCCAGTCGAGGGTGTGGATGGCCAGATTGGTGTCGAGCACCCAGAGCCGGGCACCGCCGAGAAAGCCGCCGAGCGGGGTCAGGCGGGCTGGGGTGAGCTGCTCGATGATGGCCATGTCGTTGATGGCGCAGCTCATTTCGCCGCTGCCATCATGCAGGCTGAGATAGCAGGAGGTCGCGTGGCCATCGAGCACCAGAGTCTGGCGCACATCGACGCCGGCCCGCTGGCTCACTTCCAATAGATGGTGGCCATACTGGTCGTTACCGACCGCAGTCAGCAGCCGGGTATCGCTGCCGAGCCGCGCCAGATTCTCGGCGATATTGCGGCCAACACCACCGGCCGAGGTGCGCACCTTGCCCGGGTTGGAGTCGCCGAGCAGCAGGTTGTCGTGGCTGGTGCCGCAAATATCCATATTGGCACCGCCGATCACCACCACGTAGGGGCCCTCACGCAGTACATAACCTCTGCCTTGCACATATCCCTGCCGGATCAGGCTGGAGATGTGGCTGGCCAGCGCGGAGCGGCTGATGCCAAGGCGATCGGCCAGCTCCTGCTGGGCAATCATGGGATCCTGACGCAGCAGGGCGAGGATCTCTTGTTCACGCTCAGTCATAGACAAACATCCATTTACAAACGTTTGTCTATTATTTCCGATAAACGTTTGCTGGCTATCGACTTGTACAAAATCTGTCGGGTTGCGCACAAAAAATCGACATCCGTGATGGGGTGACGAGTCGTTGAGCCTGGCGAGGTACTTTTAACGGGTCGGTGGCCCTGCAACGGCTTATAATGGCCGCCGCAAGATGAGGAGAGATGATGGAAAAGAGTGCATTCTGCTGCGTGGGGCTGGTCAATCCCAAGTCCCCGGAAAATGTCGGCTCCGTGATGCGGGCTGCGGGCTGCTACGGGGTGGACGAGGTCTACTACACCGGCAACCGCTTCGAGCTGGCGCGCCGCTTTGCCACCGATACCAAGCAGATGGTGGAGAAGATCCCGCTGCTCGGGGTGGATGATCTGATGGCGTTTATCCCGCAGGGATGCGTGCCCGTGGTGGTCGATCTGATCGACGGCGCCACGCCGCTCCCCGACTATGTCCACCCGGAGCGCGCTTTTTATATCTTCGGGCCGGAGGATGGCACGCTCGATCCCGCGCTCTACGGGGCGGTGAAAGATGTGGTCTATGTGCCGACTCAGGGCTGCATGAATCTGGCCGCTTCGGTCAATGTGATCCTCTATGATCGCTTGGCGAAGAGGATGAGGGGGGCGTAATTAGCTGAGGGCTATCATTCAGGTGTCGGGCTGGCGGCGGCTTTCTGTTCCAGTTCCCTGATAAACCCTTGGTAGTAGTCATAGAGCTGATAGTGCTTATAGATGTCAGCCAGAGTCCCGCTACGGATCAACTCAACCATCCCCTTATCCCAGAGTTGTAACATCCGGTTGCCCTGGGGGGTGTCGGCAAAGATGGGGTAGGTCGGGATCCAGCGCAGGAAGGCGCGATGCAGGTTGGGGGGAATGTCCTCATTCGCATAGAGCACGCCGGCAGTCAGGTAATAGCGATAGCGCTCTTTGCCGAGCAGTTGCAGAGCCATCTCATCGCTATCGATTTCATGCCACTGCATGGTGACTGCAATGTATTTGTCGAATGCCCAGCCCCGTCGCCATACCACAGATTGTCCCTGCAGGCTTTTTTCTCCCTGCCACTTGGGCTGCCATTTTTTGAGCATGAACACGGTCAGGTCATCCGCTGATGCGGGATAGCGCGGTTGTCGGACACCGGTGACTTCATCGCGGTATACCCCCATCGCCATATCGCCTCCTTTTTTGGCAATCACAGCGAGAGCACGTTTATAGGGCACGATATGGGGGGTTACCTGATAACCGTGGGGTTGGTAGATGGCGCGAACCAGATCGAGATAAATGCCTTTGCCATCTTGTTGGCAAAAGCCTGGCCAGTCATCGCAATAAACCTCAATAGAATCTGCCCGGCAATTAACCACCGTGCACAAACAACAGAGTAACAGACAGATGCGTAACATGGTCAGCGCTGGTCTCGTTGGGGCAAAGGGAAAACGGATACCCTGCTTTATACCATGGCATTGATCGTGACAGGACGTAGAAAAATTCTCGCATCTCCATTTTGCGACAGGGTCGAGGGTTATTTTCGGTCGGGTTGTTATGATCATGAAAAGATTCAATAGTGCCCCAATCAGGAGAGGAGACTGCATTATGCCATCGATCAAAACGCTGCTCTGTCCGGTCGATTTTTCCCAAATGTCCCGTGCGGTACTCGACTATGCCGTATTCATGGCGCAGAGCCATCAGGCCCAGCTCAAGCTGATCCACGTGGTCGATCAACTGCACGGTTTTGACAGCTACAAAATCCTGCATATGACGGCAGTCGAGATCACCCACGAGATGGAGCGTCAGGCCAAAGCCCAGCTCAAAGAGCTGGTGGCGACGCTGCCGATCCCTGCCACCTTTGATATTCGCTTTGGCCGCGCCGCCGACGAGATCGTGATTCAAGCCAAGGATGATGAGGTGGAGCTGATCGTGATGGGCAGTCACGGCCGCTCCGGCATCAGCCATCTGCTGGTAGGCAGTGTCGCGGAATCCGTGGTGCGTCATGCACCCTGTCCGGTACTGGTGGTGCGCCAATAACGCGCCCCGTTTAGCGTGAAAAGCGTAACAAACAAGGCCAGCGATTGCTGGCCTTGCGTTTTCTGCTGCCGTGCCCGCTAGCCGTGGGCGTAGATGACGCTGCCCCCCTTGATGGTATCTATGATGGCCCTGGCCTGCTCCTTGGGCAGGGCCGGGCAACCCCAGCTGCGGCCCAGCTTGTCATATTTGCGCAGATGGGTCGGGCTGG
>OEQV01000379.1_pt1 | contig 11454 bp, 7 predicted proteins | sample 1539821 | NCBI WGS metagenome assembly OEQV01 (sample SAMEA3891244, study PRJEB23780) | metagenome | biome: terrestrial biome; feature: animal house; material: water of meat washing | place: Italy | collected 2015-05-12 | reverse complement strand
TCGCCCTGCCAGCACCTCTTCGCGTAAGTCGCGGTTAGTCGCCGCCAGCACGCGCACATCGACCCGCAAACTGCGGTCATCGCCAACGCGCTGAATATCGCCATACTGCAACACCCTCAGCAGCTTGGCCTGCAATGCCAACGACAACTCGCCGATCTCATCCAGAAACAGAGTGCCGTTATCCGCCATTTCAAACTTCCCGCTGCGGTTACTGATAGCGCCAGTAAACGCTCCTTTCACATGCCCGAACAGTTCACTTTCCGCCACACTTTCCGGCAGTGCGGCACAGTTGAGATAGACCAGCGGATTCACCGCCCGTGGCGAGGCTTCATGAATCGCTTTCGCCACCAGCTCCTTACCGGTTCCCGTCTCACCGCTGATCAGGACGTTGAGATCGGACGCCGCCACAATCTCAATCTCTTTTTTCAGTTGCGTCATGCCAGGGGACAAGCCAATCATCTGCGTCTGTTTCACCGCTTCAAACGGCGTGGCATCGCCTGGCATCATATTCTGGCTTTCCAGTTGTTCAATCAGCAACGCATTGCTCAATGCGCCAGCCGCCAGCGCGGCAATCAGCCTAAGCTCCTCATCGCTGAAAACATCGAACTGATCGGGCTGCATCCCGTCGAGCGTCAAGGCACCGATCAGGTTTTGCCCGGCAAACAATGGCAGACCAACGCAGGCGTGAACCTTCAGACTCTCCTGCCCAGGAATCAAACCGTCATAGGGATCGGGCAATTCGCTGTCTGCAGGAAAGCGCACCACGTCCCCGGCGCGGGCAATCGCTTCAAGCCGTGGATGCCCTTCCAGCGCAAAGCGTCTACCGAGTACATCCTTCGCCAGCCCGTCGATGGCAAGCGGAATAAACTGCCGCGAATCGTAACGTAGCAACGCAGACGCATCGCACTCCAGCACCTGACGCAGCGTGGTGATCAGGCGCTGAAAACGATCCTGATGACCAATCCCACGCTGCAATTCGATGGCGATATTCGCCAGCACATCAACGGAAAAACTCATCTTTGCCTCACTGTCAATTTGACTATAGATATTGTCATATCGACCATTTGATTGATAGTCATTTTGACTACTCATTAATGAGCATAATTTTATTTATAGAGTAAAAACAATCAGATAAAAAACTGGCACGCAATCTGCAATTAGCAAGACATCTTTTTAGAACACGCTGAATAAATTGAGGTTGCTATGTCTATTGTGGTGAAAAATAACATTCATTGGGTGGGTCAACGTGACTGGGAAGTGCGTGATTTTCACGGCACGGAATATAAAACGCTGCGCGGCAGCAGCTACAACAGCTACCTCATCCGCGAAGAAAAAAACGTGCTGATCGACACCGTCGACCATAAATTCAGCCGCGAATTTGTGCAGAACCTGCGTAATGAAATCGATCTGGCGGATATCGATTACATCGTAATTAACCATGCTGAAGAGGACCACGCCGGGGCGCTGACCGAACTGATGGCACAAATTCCCGATACGCCGATCTACTGTACTGCCAACGCTATCGACTCGATAAATGGTCATCACCATCATCCGGAGTGGAATTTTAATGTAGTGAAAACTGGCGACACGCTGGATATCGGCAACGGCAAACAACTCATTTTTGTCGAAACGCCAATGCTGCACTGGCCGGACAGCATGATGACTTACCTGACAGGCGACGCGGTGCTGTTCAGTAACGATGCTTTCGGTCAGCACTACTGCGACGAGCATCTGTTCAACGATGAAGTGGATCAGACGGAGCTTTTCGAGCAGTGCCAGCGTTACTACGCCAATATCCTGACGCCGTTCAGCCGCCTGGTAACGCCGAAAATTACCGAGATCCTGGGCTTTAACTTACCAGTCGATATGATAGCGACCTCCCACGGCGTGGTCTGGCGCGATAACCCGACGCAAATTGTCGAGCTGTACCTGAAATGGGCGGCGGATTATCAGGAAGACAGAATCACCATTTTCTACGACACCATGTCGAATAACACCCGCATGATGGCTGACGCTATCGCCCAGGGAATTGCGGAAACCGACCCACGCGTGGCGGTGAAAATTTTCAACGTCGCCCGAAGCGATAAAAACGAAATCCTGACCAATGTCTTCCGCTCAAAAGGCGCGCTGGTCGGCACTTCGACGATGAATAACGTGATGATGCCGAAAATCGCCGGGCTGGTGGAGGAGATGACTGGTTTACGCTTCCGTAACAAACGCGCCAGTGCTTTCGGCTCTCACGGCTGGAGCGGCGGTGCGGTGGATCGTCTTTCCACGCGCCTGCAGGATGCGGGTTTCGAAATGTCGCTTAGCCTGAAAGCCAAATGGCGACCGGACCAGGACGCTCTGGAGTTATGTCGTGAACACGGTCGCGAAATCGCCCGTCAGTGGGCGCTCGCGCCGCTGCCACAGAGCACGGTGAATACGGTGGTTGAAGAAGAAACCTCTGCCGCCACGACGGCTGACCTCGGCCCACGGATGCAGTGCAGCGTCTGCCAGTGGATTTACGATCCGGCAAAAGGCGAGCCAATGCAGGACGTTGCGCCAGGAACGCCGTGGAGTGAAGTCCCGGATAACTTCCTCTGCCCGGAATGCTCCCTCGGCAAAGACGTCTTTGAAGAACTGGCATCGGAGGCAAAATGAGCAACGGCATTGTGATCATTGGTTCGGGCTTCGCCGCCCGCCAACTGGTGAAAAATATTCGCAAACAGGACGCCACTATTCCATTAACCCTGATTGCCGCCGACAGCATGGATGAGTACAACAAACCTGACCTCAGCCATGTTATCAGTCAGGGGCAACGTGCCGATGACCTTACCCGCCAGACGGCAGGTGAATTTGCCGAGCAGTTTAATCTGCGCCTGTTTCCGCACACCTGGGTAACGGATATCGATGCCGAAGCCCATGTGGTGAAAAGTCAGAATAATCAGTGGCAATACGACAAGCTGGTGCTGGCAACCGGTGCCAGCGCCTTTGTCCCGCCAGTGCCCGGGCGTGAGTTAATGCTGACATTAAATAGTCAGCAAGAGTATCGTGCCTGTGAAACGCAACTGCGGGATGCCCGACGCGTGTTGATTGTTGGCGGTGGCTTGATTGGTAGCGAACTGGCGATGGATTTTTGTCGTGCAGGCAAAGCGGTCACGCTAATCGACAACGCTGCCAGTATTCTGGCGTCATTAATGCCACCGGAAGTAAGCAGCCGCTTGCAGCATCGGTTGACGGAGATGGGCGTTCATCTGCTGTTAAAATCTCAGTTGCAGGGGCTGGAAAAAACGGATTCTGGCATTCTGGCAACGCTGGACCGCCAGCGCAGCATCGAAGTGGATGCGGTAATTGCCGCCACCGGACTGCGCCCGGAAACCGCCCTGGCACGACGCGCCGGGCTGACGATTAATCGCGGCGTTTGCGTCGATAGTTATCTGCAAACCAGTAATGCCGATATTTATGCGCTGGGCGATTGCGCGGAAATTAACGGTCAGGTATTGCCGTTCCTCCAGCCGATTCAACTTAGCGCGATGGTGCTGGCAAAAAATCTTCTCGGCAATAACACGCCGCTGAAACTCCCGGCGATGCTGGTGAAAATCAAAACGCCGGAATTACCGCTGCATCTGGCAGGCGAAACCCAGCGTCAGGATTTACGCTGGCAAATTAATACCGAACGCCAGGGAATGGTGGCGCGCGGCGTTGACGATGCTGACCAGCTTCGCGCCTTTGTGGTCAGTGAGGATCGGATGAAAGAGGCGTTTGGATTGTTGAAAACGTTGCCGGTGTAGGCGAGCTACAGTGCCCCAAATGTCGGATGCGGCGCTGACGCGTCTTATCCGACCTACAGGGAACGCATGTGTTGATCACATAATACGTTTATGTCGCATCCTGCACTGTCCCAAAATGTCGGATGCGACGCTGGCGCGTCTTATCCGACCTACGGGGACGCACGTGTAGGCCGGATAAGGCGTTTACGCCGCATCCGGCAATGGTGTCCAAATGCAACACGCTTTATCCGTTCTGGACTTCACCCGCTAACCAGCGCGCCGCAGCAATAACCCCCTGCCCCAGAGACAAACCGCCATCACCCGCCGGTAAACTCTGTGGAAAGAGCAATGTGAAATCAGCGAGATAATGCGCCAGACGTGCACGCAGCAAACGGTTATGAATAACCCCGCCGCTAAATACCAGCGTAGTGATACCACGCATCGTGGCCTGCTCACGCATCAACGCGGCAAAACCCTGCGCCAGCGCATCATGAAACGCCCACGCGCGTTGATTAACCGGTGCCTGCCAGTTCAGCCACTGCTGCCAGAAAGTGGCGAGATCCAGTTGATTGTCCACCAGCGGCATCGTCACCGGATGCGTCACGCCGTGGCACGAAGCCGCCAGCGCCTCCAGCGCACAAGCCGCTTCACCTTCATAACTTAACGTGGCTGGCGCACAGCCCAGTCCCGCCGCCACAGCATCGAACAAACGCCCACACGATGACGCCAGCGGCGCGTTAATTCCACGCTCAATGGCCCGCGCCAGCACGCTCCAGTTTTGCTGTTGCACACTTGCCGTTTCAGGGTAATTCTGCCACTCCGGCACAAAGCGCAGGCACTGCGCCAGCAGGTTTCGCCACGGCTGCTTCGCCGCCAAATCGCCACCCGGAAGCGCCACTGCAGGCAAGCCGCCCAGGTGCTCACATTCGCGATAGTTCACCCGCAGACACTCGCCGCCCCACAAAGCGCCGTTCTCCCCCATACCGATACCATCGAGCGTCAAAGCAATGACATCACCGCCATCCAGCGGCCACTGATGCTCTGCCAGACACGCCGCTGCGTGGGCATGATGATGCAGCACCGTTTGCGTCGGCAGATTCATTTCGCGCGCCCACTGGCTGGAGACATAGCCCGGATGTGCGTCATGCACAACGTATTGCGGGGTGAAATCGTAGATGTTTTGCATCAGGCGTAACGCTTCGCGCCACTGCATCTGGATGCCATCGTCACTTAAATCGCCCAGATGCTGACTCAACACCGCTTGTTCACCGCGCACCAGGCAGAAGGTGTTTTTCAGATCTGCGCCGAGACACAGCACAGGCGGCACATTTTTAAAGCCCGGAGGCAAAGCCAGTGCGTCCGGTACATACCCCCGCGAACGGCGCAGCATTTCGCCGCTTTCGCGCACCACCGAATCATCCATCCGCTGCACGATGTCGCGGTTATGTATCAAGAATCCGTCGGCAATGCCCTGCAAATCCGCCAGCGCCTGTTCGTTGCTGATAGCCGGTGGTTTACCGCTCAGGTTGCCGGAGGTCATCACCAGCGGGCATTGCAGTTCCTGTAACAGCAAATGCTGGAGCGGGTTCGCAGGCAACATCACCCCAACTTCGTTAAGGCCAGGGGCGATATCATCACAAAGCTCAGGAACGTATTTTTTATCCACCAGCACAATCGGCGCGGCGGGCGTGGTAAGCAACTGGCGCGCAGCGTCTGGTAAACCTTCTGCCACTGGCAAGATGACCGCCAGCGGTTTCGCCGGGCGATGTTTGCGCGCCCGCAGTGTCGCCACCGCGTTACTGTTACGTGCATCGCAGGCAAGATGAAATCCGCCAATCCCTTTGATGGCGACAATGTTGCCCATTTTTAACTGTGCGATAGCCGCCTGTAATGCCGCCTCTTGTTCCGCATGTTCACCATGACTTACCCATTCAAGATGTGGGCCACACTCCGGGCAGGCCACCGGCTGGGCGTGGAAGCGACGATCGAGCGGGTCGCGGTACTCTTTATCACAGGCCGGACACAGCGGAAACGCCGCCATTACGGTAAACGGGCGGTCGTAAGGCATGGCGCGAATAATGGTGAAACGCGGGCCGCAGTGGGTACAGTTGATAAACGGATAACGATAACGCCGTTCGCCTGGGGTATTCATTTCGGCAAGGCAAGCAGGGCAAGTAGCGGCATCCGGGACAATTTGCGTATTCATGGCACCTCCCGCGCTCTGGCGGATAGTGAACTCGGTGGGCAGTTGTGACCAGATAAACGGCTCACGCTCGACGCTATCAATACGCGCCAGCGGCGGGCAGTGCTGATGCAATTGAACAAGAAACGTTTCCGGGTCTTCCAGCAGCCGGACTTCTACGCCATCGCCGTCATTACAGACATCGCCGTGAAGATTTAATTGCTGTGCCAGCTGCCAGACAAACGGACGAAAACCGACGCCCTGCACTTTGCCACGAATACGCAGTTGGACACCGCAAGATGTGTTTTTTGCCATTGAGTTATTCCCGCCATCATGAATTGCGTAACCCGCCCAGCCGGACACGACAGCGTCGCATCCGGCAGTCACAGGTCGGCGATACCGCCCGCTCCGTATTCTACGAATATTTCCGGGAATTCCTTTGATGCCAGAACAGTTCTGTAAGATTTTTAGAACATCAGCGCCGTACGGCGGCGTTTTTCTGCGCTCAGTTGTTCAAGTTTATTACGATCGACACAAATCAGCGCATGGGTCGGGCAAGCCGCCATACACGCCGGGCCGTCTTCACGATGGTTGCACAGGTCGCATTTATTGGCTTCGGCTTTGTCAGCCCGTACATTCAGCCCCGCGCCGCTGTTGCGAATCACCGGACGTACCACCACTTCCATCGCGCCATACGGGCAAGCCACAACGCAGGTTTTGCAACCAATACAACGTTCCTGCATCACATGAACAAACCCTTTATCACGGCTGATAGCACCATTCGGGCAGACGTTAGCGCACGGTGCATCTTCACACTGACGGCAGACTGTCGCCGTGGAAATGTTCACACCTTTAATGACATGGATTCGCGGTAAAAAAGTTTCCGGGGTCAGCGATGCACAGTCCTGATTTTCCTGATGAGAAACCACGCACGCCACTTCACAGGTACGGCAACCAATACATTTACTCGCGTCAGCAATGATGAAACGGTTCATCAAATTCTCCAGCAATGACAGTTAATGCGCCGATACATTCACAAATCATGCCAGTTTTTAATTTGCTGTTATTTAAGGAAATTAATTTCTGTAATGCAGGAAAAAAGATGTCATCGACACTAGTGACGATGACATGTGATGACAATGTTTATCGCGAAAGGGCAATGAGTGAGTCGCGGCGGATCAGTTTTCCGCTGAAGGTTTTCGGCGGTGAGAAATCCCCGCCATCGAGCATAAAAATCAGCCGTCCAATAATTTCCTGAATCATCTCTGTTACCGGAATTTTTACGCTGGAGAGCGCCGGAACGGTGTAGGGGGCAATTGCGATATCATCGAATCCGATAACTGACACCTGCTCTGGCACCGCTACGCCGCGCTCGTGCAACGCTTTCATCGCACCTATCGCCATATCGTCGTTACTGGCAACTAACGCGCTAAATTTAGCCCCACGTTCGAGCAACGTTTCTACCCCTTCGGCCCCGCTGGCAGGCGTCCATTTACCGTTAGCGATAAGTTTTTCATTGAGCGCAATACCATGCTGCGCCAGCGCGTCTTTATACCCAGCAAGACGTTCAATGCTGGTGGGGGAATCCATCGAGCCGGTAAGGAAAGCAATCTCCTGATGTCCGGCGGTTATCAACTCTGCCACGGCGTTAAAGCTGGTCTGTTTATGATCGCACCAGACGCTATGGCTGCTGTTTTTGCGCAGGCGGCGATTAAGCACCATTATCGGCTGACTGTGTGCGTCAATGATGTCATCAATCTCATCCACGCTTAAAAAACGCGGGTAAATCATAATGGCGTCGCAGCGCAAATCCAGCAGATACTGAATCGCCTGTCGCTCTTCTTCGGCGCTATGTTTACCATCTGCCAATAGCAACTGTCGCCCTTTCTCTTCCGCCATTCGCGCGGCATGAAAGAGTAATTCACTAAAATAAATGCCGTGGTAAAGCGTGTTGGTCACTACCAGCCCCAGCGTCTGAGTACTCTTCGCCGACAGATTGCGCGCCAGCAAGTTTGGACGGTAACCGCTCTCTTCTACCGCCTGAAACACGCGATCTTTAGTCTCCTGGCTGACGTAGCCATTACCTGAAAGCACGCGGGAAACGGTCGCTTTTGAAACCCCGGCGCGCTTCGCCACTTCCAGCATCGTCGTCATCATTTTCATCCCTTTACACGCAATCAACGCAGTGTACTGCACCGTTTGCCGATTGTCCTTGCGCAATCGGCGGGAAAAATATTCAGGTGACCGGTTTCACAAATATAAAAAATGAACAATTAACTCTCTTGCTTATTTAGTGACAACTATTCATGATTTTGTGAAACCGGTTTCCTAATTCCGTTTCAGCATCGGCATTTTTCCGTTACGTCGACTGATAACAACTACATCTACCCTACTGATAACAGGATAAAATCCGATGGCCAAAAATTATGCGGCGCTGGCACGCTCGGTGATAGCGGCACTGGGCGGCGTTGATAACATCTCGGCAGTCACGCACTGTATGACGCGTTTGCGCTTTGTTATCAAAGATGACCAGCTTATCGACAGCCCGACGTTAAAAACCATCTCCGGCGTGCTCGGCGTGGTACGTAGTGACAACCAGTGTCAGGTGATTATCGGCAATACCGTTTCACAAGCCTTTCAGGAAGTCGTCAGCCTGCTGCCGGGAGATATGCAGCCCGCACAGCCCGTGGGTAAACCCAAACTCACGCTGCGTCGCATTGGTGCGGGGATCCTTGATGCGCTGATCGGCACCATGTCACCGCTGATCCCGGCGATTATCGGCGGATCGATGGTCAAACTGCTGGCGATGATCCTCGAGATGAGCGGCGTGCTGACAAAAGGATCGCCGACCTTAACCATTCTGAATGTGATTGGTGACGGTGCTTTCTTCTTCCTGCCGCTAATGGTCGCGGCATCTGCCGCCATCAAATTTAAAACCAATATGTCGCTGGCGATTGCCATCGCAGGTGTGCTGGTACATCCGAGCTTTATTGAACTGATGGCGAAAGCGGCCCAGGGTGAACATGTCGAATTTGCCCTGATTCCGGTCACCGCGGTGAAATACACCTACACGGTGATCCCGGCGCTGGTGATGACCTGGTGCCTGTCATATATCGAACGCTGGGTGGATCGCATTACACCGGCTGTGACCAAAAACTTCCTCAAGCCAATGCTGATTGTGTTGATTGCCGCACCGCTGGCAATCCTGCTGATTGGCCCGATTGGTATCTGGATCGGTAGCGCCATTTCGGCGCTGGTTTACACCATTCATGATTATCTGGGCTGGCTTTCAGTCGCCATTATGGGCGCGCTGTGGCCTCTGCTGGTAATGACCGGGATGCACCGCGTCTTTACGCCAACCATCATTCAGACCATTGCCGAAACCGGCAAAGAAGGGATGGTCATGCCGTCAGAGATCGGCGCTAACCTGTCGCTGGGCGGTTCATCACTGGCGGTGGCGTGGAAAACGAAAAACCCGGAACTGCGCCAGACGGCGCTGGCTGCGGCGGCATCAGCCATTATGGCGGGGATTTCCGAACCGGCGTTATACGGCGTGGCGATCCGCCTGAAACGTCCGCTTATCGCCAGTCTTATCAGCGGTTTTATTTGCGGCGCGGTTGCCGGTATGGCGGGGCTTGCCAGCCACTCAATGGCAGCGCCGGGGTTATTTACCAGCGTGCAATTCTTCGATCCGGCGAATCCAATGAGCATCGTCTGGGTGTTCGCGGTCATGGCGCTGGCGGTGGTGCTGTCGTTTATCCTCACACTATTGCTCGGCTTTGAGGATATTCCTGTTGAGGAAGCGGCTGCCGAGGCGCGAAAGCATCAGAGCGCACAACCGACCGTCGCCAAAGAAGTAAGTCTTAATTGAGGATGAAAATGTCAGTATTTCCAGAAGGTTTTTTATGGGGCGGCGCGCTTGCCGCCAACCAGTCTGAAGGTGCGTTCCGTGAAGGTGGCAAAGGGCTGACCACCGTCGATATGATCCCACACGGCGAGCATCGAATGGCGGTGAAACTGGGGCTGGAAAAACGTTTTCAGTTGCGCGATGACGAGTTTTATCCCAGCCATGAGGCGACGGATTTTTATCATCGTTATAAAGAAGATATCGCCCTGATGGCAGAGATGGGATTCAAGGTTTTCCGTACCTCAATTGCCTGGAGCCGCCTCTTCCCGCAGGGCGATGAACTGACGCCCAACCAGCAGGGCATTGCTTTTTACCGTTCTGTCTTTGAAGAGTGTAAAAAGTACGGTATCGAACCGCTGGTCACGTTGTGCCACTTCGATGTGCCGATGCATCTGGTCACCGAATATGGCTCCTGGCGTAACCGCAAAATGGTGGAGTTTTTCACCCGCTACGCCCGTACCTGCTTCGAGGCCTTTGATGGTCTGGTGAAATACTGGCTAACCTTCAATGAAATCAACATTATGTTGCATAGCCCGTTCTCCGGCGCGGGTCTGGTGTTTGAAGAAGGCGAAAATCAGGATCAGGTGAAATATCAGGCTGCGCATCACCAACTGATTGCCAGTGCATTAGCCACCAAAATCGCCCATGAGGTTAACCCGCAAAATCAGGTGGGCTGTATGCTGGCGGGCGGTAACTTCTACCCTTACAGCTGCAAACCGGAAGATGTCTGGGCGGCGCTGGAGAAAGATCGGGAAAACCTGTTTTTTATCGATGTGCAGGCGCGGGGCGCGTATCCGGCTTACTCTGCCCGCGTATTCCGCGAAAAAGGGGTAACCATCAACAAAGCACCGGGCGATGATGAAATCCTGAAAAACACCGTCGATTTTGTCTCTTTCAGCTATTACGCCTCGCGCTGCGCCTCGGCGGAGATGAACGCCAACAACAGCAGTGCGGCGAACGTGGTGAAATCGCTGCGTAACCCATATCTACAGGTAAGCGACTGGGGCTGGGGAATTGATCCACTCGGTCTGCGTATCACCATGAATATGATGTACGATCGTTATCAGAAGCCGCTGTTTCTGGTGGAAAACGGCCTCGGCGCAAAAGATGAACTTGCTGCCAATGGCGAGATTAACGATGACTATCGCATCAGCTATTTACGCGAACATATCCGCGCAATGGGCGAAGCGATTGCAGATGGCATTCCGCTGATGGGCTACACCACCTGGGGCTGTATTGATTTAGTTTCCGCCTCAACGGGTGAAATGAGCAAACGCTACGGTTTTGTCTACGTAGACCGTGACGACGCAGGCAACGGCACGCTGACGCGCACGCGTAAGAAATCGTTCTGGTGGTATAAAAAAGTGATTGCCAGTAATGGTGAGGATTTAGAGTAAGTAACAGTGCCGGATGCGGCGTGAACACCTTATCCGGCCTACATGTCGCACGAACCAGGTAGGCCCGATAAGCGCAGCGCATCGGGCAATCTGGCGTTTGCTATCAGTTCTGATTCCCTCATCAAGAACATCCCTGTCCTGATTCCTTACTGAAAAACTACTCTTCTTCCACCGCTAACTGCGCGAAGCCGCCATTCCCTTCCCAGCCTTCCAGTC
>OEQV01000378.1_pt1 | contig 11460 bp, 13 predicted proteins | sample 1539821 | NCBI WGS metagenome assembly OEQV01 (sample SAMEA3891244, study PRJEB23780) | metagenome | biome: terrestrial biome; feature: animal house; material: water of meat washing | place: Italy | collected 2015-05-12 | reverse complement strand
GTCGATATTCGCCAGTAGCTCTAAAGCCTTGCTCATAAATCTCGCCCTCTAAACGAATGGGGCGTTTTGCGCCCTCGTATGGGTTTTCAATAGATATGGAATTTTTAACTTGTCGTGTGACTTTAATTTCATTCGATTCAAGCCATTGCACCAATTCTTGCCGATCGGCAACTTCCCCATTGGCAACCGCTCGGTAAACACGTTGATGTAACTGCGCTTTAAAATCCTTAATATCTTTGGGTAGATTCTTTTTATTTAAAAATAATTGGCGATGAGCAGGATCATCGGGGTCATACAGTGAATGTTCGGTATTGGTGATCTGCTTAAATAGATCGACGCGATCTAAATCGACTGGCGCATAGAATGGCTGTAGGCGTTTGCCTGTTGAAAGCTCGACATTCGGAATCACAAAATTTAGCTCAAGCCTTGTCTTTCCTGTGTCCTGATTTACTTTATCTTGGTGCTGTACCCATAAAATTTGATACTGATCTTGATCAAGACCTGGGAAAAGACATTGCTCAAAATTTTGCATGATCTGCTGTTTATCTTGGTTAGATAAATCATGCTCGTAAAAAGACAAACAACCACTAGTATATTTTTTGGCAAAAGGACTGCTATCAATCAATTGCGCTGTTAGCTCTACATCACCACTTAAAACCTGTGCATGTTCTCGCTCTCGATCTTCACCCAATAAATAATCAAGACAACCTTTTGACAAACCTGAACCATGTCGAAAAAAATCAACGATCATCTGGACGTAACTCCCGAAGCTGCTGATCTATGGAAATCAACAAATGAAGTAACTTCACTTTGTCAAAAGTACCTACCCCTGCAATATCGGTATTCACTGCTTTAGCAATCTGATTCACATTGTTGCCAATCCGACCAAGCTCTAAAATCAATGCTCGCTCTGTCTTGCTATACGAAGATTCAACAACCTTTGTTGCTTTAATTTTTTGGTCATCTTCTGCTTTGAAATTATGGATTCTAGTTGCTTTCTCGACTGCTGCTTGTCGAAGTAACTTTGCAATCGAACCATAAGGATTATTGCAATCAAGCAATTGATATTCTGATTCTGAAAGTCTGACTTTAAAAGTTCGTTCTCGAACTGCTTTACCTTGCTTATTCTCTTGTTGTTCCTGTCCTAACATTTCAATCTACCCTGCTTTGGCTTTTGTAAGCTTTAAATTGGAAAATCTTTGATTTTTCTTTTTAAAGCTTTTCGGGGGTATCGGGGGTGAAGCCCCTGATCAAGGTCACAGACTATCACTGTTTAACGAAGTTAAATAGGGGTAGCTGTGTATCCTTGCTTATTAAAATGCAGGCACATGTCCACCCCCTAATTTTAATCAAATGACACGGTATATAAACTCTAGTAAATATTTGCTAGGTTGGCACGAATATTGAAATAAATAAAAGGCACTCAACTCATTCTCACCGTACCCCACATCCCTCGCTTTGCTCGGGCTGATGGTGAACGTTGAGTGAGTTTCGGCAATACTCTCCCTAAGGGCTGCCATTTAAAAAATGACACATCCCCTAAGTATTGCCGATTTAACCTAATGGGCTGACGGAGCCACGCATCGGTCGTATCCGCACCATGCTTTACATACATGGCAGACAAGGACTAAAGGTACTGCACCTCTCCCCACGCGCTCCCTGTCGAAGTATGGCGGTATCTCTGCGAGGATTGCTCCAACATGCAACTTAACCAACCTATACAACTACTCTCAACGCTCCGCTTTTGTGGGATTCCCCTGTAACGGTTTAGCTCCTTCCTCTCGGATCTCACTATCGCTACGATGCACCAGTGACACTTATTCCCTCCACATGCACCGCATATCGTCCTTAAAAAGGATGCACAGAAGCTGATAAGGCTCGAATACAGTCTATGTATTGCTTATTGGATGAACGAGAATCAGGTAACGAAAGACTTTTTACTGATACAATGCTTGCCATTTTTTATCAATTTGATAAACTTTGAAAAGCGGTACAAGCCGAAAGGTGAAATCATAACGGTCGCCAAACCTTATGATCTTCGTTACTTGATGCTCTTAACATCAAATAACTGCGTACCACCAAATTTAAGACAAAACCCCTCTAAGTTGCAAGACTCAGAGGGGTTTTTCTTTAGGTTTTAACTACAATTTTTCATTAGAATTGTTGCAAGGACTCTTTTTTTTATATATTTCAAATTTTTTAACAAGATTTTTATTTGTTTCTCCTACTCCTAACTCATGCCCGAAAAAGAGGTCAAGCATGTCCGAAACCTTGCAACTTGAACAGTTAACAGAATCTTTACAGCAGCTTTTGGGTGAATCCCTCTTTGCCATTTATCTGTATGGTTCAGCTGTTGATGGCGGGCTAGGTCCAGAAAGTGATTTGGATGTTTTGGTTGTGGTGAATCAAGCACTGACACTCCATCAACGACAGCAACTGACAGAAACCTTATTAAAAATTTCGTATCCAATTGGGGCTGCACAGCGTCCACTTGAAGTCACCATCGTACTTAAAGAGCAAATTCTTTCAGGCAGTTATCCACTCAGCTACGAACTACAATTTGGGGAGTGGTTACGGGAGGAGTTAAACCAAGGTGCTTTGCTCCGCGCACATACAGACCCTGATCTGAGTATTTTGCTGAAAAAAGCACAAATGCATCATCGTAGTTTGTTGGGGCCAAGTTTGACACAGTGGTCAACGGCAATTCCTGAACAGCACCTCTGGCAGGCAATGGCAGACACCTATCCCTCTATTGTGGCGCATTGGGATGAGGATGCCGATGAACGCAATCAAATTTTGGCCTTATGCCGTATTTATTTTAGCTTGATGACGAATGAGATTGTGCCTAAAGACCAAGCCGCACACTGGGTGATAGCTCAGTTACCGTCGCTGCATCAACCCATTTTGCAGCGCATGATCCAAGAATATAAAGGTGAGATAGGCAAACAAAACTGGCAACAACAGCATCAGGCTTTAAGCCCTGTTGTTGACTTTCTGAGTTCAAAAATTGATGAACAATTTAATAAGAAGAGTAGCCTAATCAAATAATAGTGTTTTAACCAAGCATTTTGAGCTGACGGGCTTCTATAAGCCTTACATCCCAAAATTCATGCCCCGATCTTGCTTAGGTTGGGGCTGTTCCATTTCCTTTTTCAGTTCCTTCATCTGGACGATATTCGCTTCAATAGTTCGGACGTTTCGAGCAAATTCTGCTGCGCTTTGGCTACTTCTGACGAGACTGACTGCTGTACGGTTGAGATTTTTTCCAGTACGTCCTCGTAGTTCGTTGTAATTTGGCTCATCTCCCTGACTTTGCCATTGATCTGTTCGGTATAGGTCGCTGTATTTTTTTCCAATTCGTGAAATTGCGTCTGTGTTGTCGATAATGACTTTTGTGTTTGCACTAAGCCTTTCTGTACGCTCTCCATTGCCTTTGATTGTGCTGATAAGGCTTGGATAATTTTCTTTTGCATCACGTCTAAACTCTGCTGTTGCTGCTGCAACTGCATTTGTTGTTGCTGTAATTGCTGCTGTTGTTCTTCGATGATTCTCAATAACTGTGTTTCTAACTCGGTCATCACTTAATACCCCATCGGCACCATGAAGTTGTTCTGCCAATCCCCTGCGTCCTTGTTGATCTGAATACACAGACGTTGGGCTTTGCTGTTTTGCTGTTTGCATGTGCTGAACGTCAAACTGCCCCCCGATTGGTTCAGGTGATCCACTCGCATTTGTTTCTCGTTGATGGCCATATTCAGTGTGCGTATCTCGTTGTACTTGCTTTTGCCCATAAAACCGAGCGCAATAATGAGAATAATCAAAATAACAGCGCCCAAAATCAGAGCCATATTCAAAGTGGTAAGCTGTTTCAGTAGGCTTTTGTTCTGAACTTGCTGTTCTTCTGTCTGTATCTGCTCGTTCATTTGCTTTAAACGGCTCAATTTGGACTGTAGCAAGGCTTGGTACTGGTCGAGCTGCTTCTCGATCTGCTGTGAGCTGCTCTGTAGGTTCTGTGCTAATTTCTCGTCCGACTGTTGGATAGCGGTCGCGGTGATATTGGCTCTTGTGCTCAAGCTGTCTTTGATAATCTGTGACGTTTGCTCGATACCGCTCAGAAGTTGTTCCTCGGTACGTTGCAATTCGCTGTTGTACTTCTTGTCGATATTCGCCAGTAGTTCTAAAGCCTTGCTCATAAACCTCTCCATTCAAACGGATAGGACGTGTTGCGCCCTCATATGGATTTTCAATTGATATTGATTTTTGGGTCTGTCGGGTGACTTTGACGTCATTGGACTCAAGCCATTCAACCAATTTTTGCCGATCGGCAATTTCACCATTGGCAACGGCTCGATAGATACGTTGATGTAATTGCGCTTTAAAGTCCCGAACGTCCTTTGGGAGGTTCTTCTTATTGATTAAAAGCTGCTGATTGTTCGGGTCATCAGGGTCATACAGTCTATGTTCCGCATTGGTAATCTGCTTAAACAGATCCACTCGATCGAGATCCACGGGTGCATAAAATGGCTGTAGCCGTTTGCCTGTCGAAAGCTCAACATTTGGAATCACAAAATTCAGCTCAAGCCGAGTCTCTCCAGTAGCTTGGTTCACCTTATCTTGGTGCTGTACCCATAACACTTGATACTGATCAGGATTAAGACCAGGAAAAATACATTGCTCAAAATTCTGCATGATCTGTTGTTTATCCTGGTCAGATAAATCATGCTCGTAAAAGGATAAACAACCACTGGTATATTTCTTGGCAAAAGGACTGCTATCAATCAGTTGAGCGGTCAAGTCAACATCACCACTTAAAACCTGTGCATGTTCTCGCTCTCGATCTTCACCAAGTAAATAATCTAGACAACCTTTAGATAAGCCTGTGCCATGTCTAAAAAAATCAACGATCATCTGGACGTAACTCCCGAAGTTGCTGATCTATGGAAATCAACAAATGAAGCAACTTCACTTTGTCAAAAGTACCTGTCCCTGCAATATCCGTATTAATAGCCTTGGCAATCTGATTAACGTTATTACCTATGCGACCTAACTCTAAAATTAAAGAACGTTCTGTCTTGGTATATGAAAATTCAACAACGTTTTTTGCTTTAATTTTTTGGTCATCATCTGCTTTTGAATTATGAATCTGTGTTGCTTTCTCTACTGCCGATTGACGTAGCAACTTTGCGATTGAACCAAAAGGATTATTAGCATCAAGCAATTGGTACTCTGATTCTGAAAGTCTGACTTTAAACGTCCGTTCCCGAACCGCTTTCTGTTTAGTTACTGAATCTATTTCCATTTGATCAATCCAATTCTCGGTATGAAACCGGTTTAAGGCAAAATCTTTGATTTTTCTTTAAGCCGGTTTTCGGGGGTATCGGGGGTGAAGCCCCTGATCAAGGTCACAGCTTAGCACTATTGAACATCGTGAAATAGGGGTAACTGTGTATCCTTGCTTATCAATTGCGGACAAAGTTGTTCTATAAATTATTAAATCAAATGACTCTGTATATAAACTCTAGAAAGTATTGGCATGAATCTTGTAAAACTAAAGGCGCTCAACTCTTTCTCACCGCCACCACAGCCTTCGCTTCGCTCAGGCTGATGGTGGACGTTGAGAGAGTTTCGGCAATACTCTCCCTAAGGGCTGTCATTCAAAAAATGACACTTCCCTTAAGTATTGCCGATTTAACCTGATTAGGCTGACGGAGCCACGCATCGGTCGTATCCGCACCATGCTTTACATACATGGCAGACAAGGACTAAAGGTACTGCACCTCTCCCCACGCGCTCCCTGTCGAAGTATGGCGGTATCTCTGCGAGGATTGCTCCAACATGCAACTTAACCAACCTATACAACTACTCTCAACGCTCCGCTTTTGTGGGATTCCCCTGTAACGGTTTAGCTCCTTCCTCTCGGATCTCACTATCGCTACGATGCACCAGTGACACTTATTCCCTCCACATGCACCGCATATCGTCCTTAAAAAGGATGCACAGAAGCTGATAAGGCTCGAATACAGTCTATGTATTGCTTATTGGATGAACGAGAATCAGGTAACGAAAGACTTTTTACTGATACAATGCTTGCCATTTTTTATCAATTTGATAAACTTTGAAAAGCGGTACAAGCCGAAAGGTGAAATCATAACGGTCGCCAAACCTTATGATCTTCGTTACTTGATGCTCTTAACATCAAATAACTGCGTACCACCAAATTTAAGACAAAACCCCTCTAAGTTACAAGACTCAGAGGGGTTTTTTCTTAAAAAATTTATTCATTAATCAGACTTTTTTTGATTTTCATCACTAATTTTTTGTTGTGTTCCATATTTTTTTAATAAGTAATAGAAAATCATTCCAAAAGGTAATATTAAAAACAACGTACCAAAGCCAAAAAAAATGTAGGCAAGATAAACATTACCTACCAATAGAAAAAGTCCCAACAGAGCAAGATGAATCGCTAATTCACCACACACTTCTTCAAAAAAACCTTTCACTGTTGGTTTTGTATTGGGTTCTTCATCCATTCCTCACCTACTAAATATGAATAATTAAATTTTACCTTCGATGATGAGTGTTTTTCTAATGATAAAATGATTGACCTAATCACCTCTTTAAGATAAAAACCGCTGTTTTATACAATAACAATCTAGGACTCAAATTGAAAAAGATTATTGCCTTATGCTCTTTATGCTTTTTGCAGCTTTCACATGCTGATCTTCCGCTTACTGTTGAGAATTTAATCTCTGATAAGGGAAAAATCACAACTGAGTTTAGTGTGACTTATGGCAACAACAAGATAAACAACACCAAAGTCGGGGGCTATATTCCTGTTCAAATCGCAGACTCATCTTTCATTAATGTACCAACCAACATTCGAAGTGAACATTAATACTATGAATAATCCAACAAAGGTCTATAGTCAGATATCCAATCAAACAACACGATATGTTGGTCCACAATCAACAGTAGTATTAAATCAAAATGGTCGTATCGTAACAACCTGGGGATCACCTAGAGTTACTGTAACACCTAGATAGTAGAGGAAATAATGATTCACAAAGAAATTATTTCAGGTTTTATCGATGAAGAGATAAAATTAAATATCTTACAAGAAGATAAAGATAAATTAGAATCACTTAAGAAAAAAATACTAAGTGATGAAACTTTAACAGCAGAAGATAATTTTTTTATTTTAAACGATATTTTGTCGCAAAGATTAAATTTTGATATAGATGGAAATCCGATAGAAAATACATTAATAATAGAAAAACTTATTGATTATTTTAATTCAAAATGACTTATAAACATCCACAAGTTTGAGAAGGAGCAAGACAAAGATTTAATAATTACCAAACACATCAAATAGAAATGGTGTTCATGTATGGTATGGGAGTCCTCGATAAAAATGTCTATATTTAGCTTTGTCGTTATAGAGACAAAAAGTATTTTAATCGAAAAGGATAGATACAGGAAACATGATTTCATAAAAATGGATAATGGCTTTTATATCTATTCCCGCCAACAACCCCCTTCAATAATAGATAGTAAAGGAATTCTGAGTTCAAAATTCCTAGAATTTATTTGTATAATTACTAATGAGATAAAGTGTGATGTGTTTTTTTTAATAACTGATTTAAAAAATAATGATTTAAAGATATCCACTAGCAATTTAGCCAAAAAATCAATTATTATTCAAAGTAATAATTCTATAAGTTTAGATTTACTTTATAGATATCCATATATACTGTGAGGTAAAGATGATTTACGATGTAAAACTACATGGTCAAAACTACAATTTCATAAATGAAAAGAATGAAACGATCGCTACTGGTTTTTTCGTTTATATTTTTGTGGAATCAGATGATATTAAAGAAGTTGAATCATTGGCAATATCAAAATTAATGCAAAATGAATTATATGTAGAAAATATAAAGCCTGCTGAAACTATAAAATATAGTATATCTATAGAAAGTATAGAGAAATTAAATGAAAATTCATTAAAAAACAATATTTTAAGCGAATTTATTCTATATAAGGAAGACGATATCAAAGAAAATTTCTCATAGTAACTAGTAGATTTTTTGCTTAAATACTCTATAAAATATTCTTTAAAAGTATTTATTTGTTTTTTTAAGTTTTTTTAATCTAAAATTTAAATCAATAACTCAAATTTTAACAACAGAGATATTCTGTATGTAAGAGTTAAGGGGTTCTATGGAAGTAAATGGTTTACTATCATTAACACTGAATGCTGTTATCTGTACAATTATTGGATTTTTTATTATTGGTAAAATACTGGAGAAAATTAAAAATAAGAATAAAACTTTTGCTGCCATATATTCTTTTATATTATTTACTATTATAAGCTTTTTAGCTCTCACGTTCATAGACTATAAGAATAATAGGATTCCACTTGAGTTAAATGCTTTTATTAAAAAAATTTCATTTGTATTCATAGATAGTATGGCTCTTTCTTTAATAGTATGTATATTTTTTTCATTTATGATACTAATTCTATATATTTTTGATCATAAAAAATAGGAATATATATGAAATACAACATACTTACTAAGAATTATTTATGAATAAGCTTTTCATTAGCCTAATATTAATGACACAATTCACTCATGCAAATCCCATTTACTTCAATCACTACCACAATGAGATTAAAGTAAAATCATGGAAACAAATCCGTGATCATAATATCGTAAAACAAGATCTTGATTTTTCTTGCGGTGCTGCATCGATTGCAACCCTTCTTAATGGTTATTACAACCAAAAAGTAACTGAAGAAGAAGTTTTAAAAATCATGGATAAGGGTGACCTTATGGCATCCTTTGACGATATGCAGAAAGCATTAAATAAATTAGGTTTTCAAGCAAAAGGTTATGCTGTATCACTAGACACATTAGAGAAGTTGAAAATCCCAGTCATTGCTTATATCAAACATAGAAAAAATGATCATTTTACCGTTATTTCAGGCATTAATAACAATTTCGTCAGAATTTCTGACCCATCGCTAGGACAAAGAACACTAAGTACATACCAATTTAAAGAAATGTGGGAAACTCGTGCTGATGATCACTTAAAGGGAAAAATTTTAGTGATTCTTCCTAAGGATCAATCAAGTAATTCAACATTTTTTTCGAAAGATATTAGGCTCGCAACGACACAGGCAATTAAATTACTCGCATCTCAGCGCTAAGGATACTCTCGTTTTGTATGTAGGATATTTAAAATATTAATAGCTGTTGAGGTGACTTGATACACAACTAAATAGTTTGGATGTAAAATTTTCTCTCTCGTTCCATCAACACGTCCAAGCCGACCACTATAAGGCATATCAGCTAATCTTTCCGCAGTCTGTAATATCTCATTTTCTAAAGTTAAAGCTGCTATTGGATTATGATCAAATATATAAGTCGTGATACTTTCCAAATCATTAATTGCTGTTTGCTTCCAATTAATGATTAACATTATTTAGACGTTCCTCTCGAAGCCTTTTCATACGAGCAACGACTTGATCATGGGCAACAAGAGGACGAGTATCCATTAGAGAAGCTTCAACCTTGGCTTTAAACCATTTGTTATAGCTTTCTTCTTGATCAGAACTCTCAAACTCAGACACGATCGGATCAAACTTTGTATTCATATGTGGAACCCATTTGAGTATTAATTCAGCAATTTTACTACCTACTGTATGAAATAACTATATTCCGTTTCACATCTCAAAATCCATACCTCGGCTTTTCTTAGGTTGGGGCTTCTCCATTTCCTTTTGCTGTTCTTTCATTTGGACGATATTCGCTTCAATAGTTCGGATGTTTCGAGCAAATTCTGCTGTGCACTGGCTACTTGCGACGAGACTGAACGCTGTACAGTTGAGATTTTCTCCAGTACGTCCTCGCAGTTCGCTGTAATTTGGCTCATCTCTCTGACTTTGCCATTGATCTGCTCGGTATAGCTTGCTGTACTGCGTTCTAGCTCGTGAAATTGCTTCTGTATTGTCGCTAATGATTTCTGTGCTTGCTGTAAGCTTTCCTGATCGCTCTTGATTACCCTTGACTGCGCTGACAAGGCTTGGGTAATTTTGGTTTGCATCGTGTCTAAAGACTGCTGTTGCTGCTTCAATTGCTCTTGTTGTTGCAGTAATTGCTGCTGTTGTTCTTCGATGATTCTCAATAATTGTGTTTCTAATTCGGTCATCATTTAATACCCCATTGGAATCATGTAACCGTTCTGCCATTCCCCTGCATTCTTGTTGATCTGAATACAGAGACGTTGTGCTTTGCTGTCTGGTCGCTTGCATGTGCTGATCGTCAAACTGCCCCCTGATCGGTTCAAATGGTCGACCCTCATTTGCTTCTCGTTGATCACTGTATTTAGCGTCTGCATCTCGCTGTACTTGTTTTTGGTGACAAGACCAAGCGAGAAAATCGCTATAAGCAAAATAACTGCTGCTGAAATCAGTCCCATATTCAAAATAGTAAGTTTTTTCTGTACGGCTTGATTCTGGGCTTGCTGTTCTTGGCTCTGTATTTGCTCGTTTAATTGCGTTAAACGGCTCAATTTCGATTGCAGCAAGGCTTGATACTGGTTTAACTGTTTCTCGACCGTCTGAGCACTGTTTTGAATGCTCTGGGCTATTTTCTCGTCCGACTGTTGGATAGCGGTCGCAGTGATATTGGCTCTTGTGTTCAAGCTGTCTCTGATAGTCTGTGACGTTTGCTCGATACCGCTCAGAAGTTGTTCCTCTGTATTCTTCAATTCGTTGTTGTACTTCTTGTCGATATTCGCCAGTAGCTCTAAAGCCTTGCTCATAAATCTCGCCCTCTAAACGGATAGGACGTGTTGCGCCCTCATATGGGTTTTTAATTGATATTGATTTTTGGGTCTGTCGAGTGACTTTGACCTCATTCGATTCAAGCCATTCAACCAATTCTTGCCGATCGGCAATTTCTCCGTTGGCAACCGCTCGGTAAATTCGTTGATGTAACTGCGCTTTAAAGTCCTTCACATCGTTTGGAAGGTTCTTTTTATTGATGAGAAGCTGCTGATTGTTAGGATCATCAGGGTCATAAAGCCGATGTTCTGCATTCGTAATCTGCTTAAACAGATCGACTCGATCTAAATCCACAGGTGCATAGAACGGCTGTAGCCGTTTGCCTGTTGAAAGCTCAACATTCGGAATTACAAAATTTAGCTCAAGCCGTGTCTCTCCAGTAACTTGATTCACTTTATCTTGGTGCTGTACCCATAAAATTTGATACTGATCTTGATCGAGACCAGGGAAAAGACATTCCTCAAAATTTTGCATGATCTGCTGCTTATCCTGATCAGATAAATCATGCTCGTAAAAGGACAAACAACCACTGGTATATTTCTTCGCAAAAGGGCTGCTATCAATCAATTGTGCGGTCAGCTCTATATCACCACTCAGTACAAGTGCATGTT
>OEQV01000374.1_pt1 | contig 11524 bp, 9 predicted proteins | sample 1539821 | NCBI WGS metagenome assembly OEQV01 (sample SAMEA3891244, study PRJEB23780) | metagenome | biome: terrestrial biome; feature: animal house; material: water of meat washing | place: Italy | collected 2015-05-12 | reverse complement strand
ATCCATGCGAAAGGGATGATGATCATGCAAGCGTTCCTGATGTCGGAACTACAGCTTGAGCAACAGATCCCCTTCTCAGCATCGCTGACATTTGAGCAGTCATACAGTGAAGTTGATGGAGATAGTGCCTCGATGGCTGAACTCTGCGCCCTGATAAGCGCCCTCGCCGATGTGCCGGTGAATCAGAGTATCGCTATCACAGGTTCAGTCGATCAGTTCGGTCGCGCCCAGCCGGTCGGTGGTTTAAATGAGAAAATCGAAGGCTTCTTTGCTATTTGCCAGCAACGTGAGTTAACCGGGAAACAAGGTGTCATTATCCCCACAGCTAACGTTCGCCATTTAAGTCTTCACAGTGAACTGGTGAAAGCGGTAGAAGAAGGCAAATTCACCATCTGGGCAGTAGACGATGTGACTGACGCACTGCCGTTATTATTAAATCTGGTGTGGGATGGCGAAGGCCAAACGACGCTGATGCAAACCATCCAGGAACGTATCGCGCAAGCATCGCAACAGGAAGGACGTCACCGTTTTCCATGGCCATTACGTTGGCTGAACTGGTTTATTCCGAACTGATCGGACTTGTTCAGCGTACACGTGTTAGCTATCCTGCGTGCTTCAATAAAATAAGGCTTACAGAGAACATGGTAGATAAACGCGAATCCTATACAAAAGAAGACCTTCTTGCCTCTGGTCGCGGTGAACTGTTTGGCGCTAAAGGCCCGCAATTGCCAGCACCGAACATGCTGATGATGGACCGTGTGGTCAAAATGACCGAAACGGGTGGTAACTTCGACAAAGGGTATGTTGAAGCAGAACTGGATATCAATCCGGATCTGTGGTTCTTCGGATGCCACTTTATTGGCGATCCGGTTATGCCGGGATGCCTGGGCCTGGACGCAATGTGGCAGCTGGTAGGGTTCTACCTCGGCTGGCTGGGCGGCGAAGGTAAAGGCCGCGCGTTGGGCGTTGGCGAAGTGAAATTCACTGGTCAGGTACTGCCGACAGCGAAAAAAGTGACCTACCGTATTCACTTTAAACGCATTGTTAATCGACGTCTGATTATGGGTCTGGCAGATGGCGAAGTGCTGGTTGATGGTCGTCTGATCTATACCGCCAGCGACCTGAAAGTCGGTCTGTTCCAGGATACGTCTGCCTTCTGATTATAATCAGACAGAGTATCAAAAGGCGAAACCTCCGCAATGCGGAGGTTTCTTTTTAAAGAGACAGAATCAGGCCATTACTACCCTGTCCGCCATGGCTTCTCGCCAGCCTCCCAGCCATTGTGACCTTTGATTCAGCGTCTGATAGGGACACATTTCTTTTGAGCGTCCGGCGATGCCGGCCTGATAACCACGTTGATGTGCCCGTTCCAGGCGATCTCGTTTTTGTCTCTTCATGCCTCGTTTCCCTCATACTGGTTTCTGGTGGAAAAGAAAACAGTGATTACTAAATGTGCAATCACAGTTAAGCAATACCGCGAATCATAACTGCCGTCAATGCGCAAAATTCACGCCACTGTCATATTTGTGAGCTACACGGGCATGTCGGTTGTACAAAAAATGTGAAGAGGAACAACTTTTTCCGCACCTTAGAAACAAAAAAACCGCCTCAGGCAACATACCGGAGACGGTTATATTTACAAATCTTTATGATTACGGTAGACGCTTTATCTCTTGCGCAATAGAAGCGGCTTCCTGACTCCAGACACCGGCCAGCACTTTAACCATCTCATCGTAACCATCCTGAGTTTGCACCCCTTCCAGACGGAACGGACGTTTGATCAGTTGTCCCTGGTGGTTCAACAGCCACTCACCACTGACAATGACCTTGCCATCATATCGCCCGTTAAACTCCGTTACGGTAACATTGAGCGTATCCTGGGCGCTTCCCAGAGGCTGGGAGGCAACCACCCAGCCGGGCAGTTGCGTACTCAGGTTGGCAACCAGGGTGTTGCGCAACTGTTGATCCAACGGGCTGGCCCACAAGTTGTTGTTGGCAATCACATACTTCACATCACTGGTTTGATAAACCACACCATTCCCCGCCAGATAGTCAGGAACAGTGACCTGCTCTACCCATAACAGACGATTGCCCTGGCTGGCGGTACTTTGTGTACCGCTCTGCACCACAGGTAACTGGTAATAGTTTTTATTAATTTCGCCGGAGCTGCATCCGGCCAGCCACAGTGCTGCAATCGTCACTAGCCACTTTTTCATTGTTTCGCCCTCTTCGGCTCTGGATCTTTTTTGTCCTTCGCTTCAAATACCAGCGCGTTACTCTTCTCATTGAGCGTTTTCAGCACCGGTTGCAGTTCTCGCAACACCTGATCAAGGCGCTGCATATCCGCCACCATCTTGTTGTAGGCTGCGGAGCCAGGCTGGAAGCCCTGCATGCTGCGATTCAATTCACGCAACGTTGACTGCATATCCGTCGGCAACTGCTGCATCGACTGGCTAGCGAGGATCTTGTTCATGCTATCCAGCGTCGTTTGCAGGTTTTTCATTGTGCGCTGACTTTCAGAAAGCGTACTGGTTGCCTGTTCAATCATCGGATTCAATGGCAGTTTGTTGATCTTATCCAACGCTTCCATCAGTCGTTGCTGGATTTGCGCCAGGCCGCCGCTAACGGTCGGGATAATCTGATAACCATTAAATTCACGAATACCGGTTATTGCAGGCGTATTTGGATAGAAATCGAGATCAACATACAGTGCACCAGTGACCAGGTTTCCGGTTTTCAGCGATCCGCGTAAACCACGTTTCAACAATTCGCCAAGGTGCTCAACAACATCCGCATTTTCGCCAAGCTGCATTTTCAGCCGCTCTGGCTCGATACGAATCAGTACCGGAATACGGTAATCATCGTTAAATGTCTGACGCATATTCGGCGCAAAGAATGGCACTTTGCTTACGGTACCCAGGCGAATACCCCGGAACTCTACCGGAGCTCCCGGTTGCAGACCGCGTACCGAATCTTTAAAGAACATCAGATAATCAATGTGATCGGTGTACAACGAATCCTGAATGCTCTTCTGATCATCATACAAAACGAAAGCTGTTTTCGGTGCCACTGGCTGCCCTAAATCCAGACCTTCCGGCACATCAAAGCTGACACCGCCACTCAGCAGCGTTGTCAATGAGCCCATCTCCACACGCATCCCTGCTGACGTCAGATCAACCGCAATGCCACTATCTTTCCAGAAGCGAACATTGTTGGTCACCAGTCGGTCATAAGGTGCATTGATGAACAGTTGATAGCTGATATTGCGTTTTTGTGTATCGAAGGTGCTGGTTTCAACCGAACCTACCCGATAGCCACGGAACAGCACCGGATCTCCTGGCGAGAGCTGCCCGGCTTTTTTGCTATCGAGAATCACACGGATACCTTTCGCATCAGGCGGGGCCAACGGTGGCGAGTCCAGCAAATCGTATTTATCCATTTTGCTGCCTTTCGCGCCTGGCTGCAGTTCGATATAAACTCCAGACAGCAGCGTTCCCAGGCCGCTAATCCCTTCGCGACCAATCTGCGGTTTCACCACCCAAAAGACGGTGTCTTTATGCAGCAATTTTTCCATACCGGAATTCAGCCGCGCTTTGATTTCAACGTGCGTCAAATCATCAGCCAGTGTGGCGCTTTCAACCACGCCGACGTCAACGCTACGGCTTTTAATGGTGGTTTTGCCACCTTCAATTCCTTCCGCATTCGCGGTGATCAGGGTCACTTCCGGTCCCTGATGGCTGTAATGATAAAAAAGAACCCAGGCCCCAATGAGCGCCGTGACGATAGGAAATATCCACACGGGAGACCAGTTCTTCACTTTCTGGATTTTGGCTTCCCCATTATTAGATTCCATACTGTCAGGACTCCTCATGCTCTGATTCAGGTTGACGATCCCACGACAAACGCGGGTCAAACGTCATAGCAGAAAACATTGTCATTATGACGACTAAAGCAAACATTAATGCACCCATTGCCGGATAAATACTCATTAAACCTCCCATACGCACCAGCGCCGAGAGCACCGCGATAACGAAAACGTCAATCATCGACCAGCGGCCTACAAACTCAACAACTTCATAAATCAAATGCATTCTTTCACTGTCGCGCTTGCCATGCCCTTTGGCATCCCAACACAGCCACGCGATGGCGATCATCTTTAACGTTGGCACCATAATACTGGCCAGAAAGATAACCGCAGCGACGGGATAAGATCCTTCGCTCCATAACAGAATGACCCCAGCGAGAATCGTCGACGGCATCTTCGAGCCTAATAAATCCGTCACCATGATGGGCAAAATATTAGCCGGAAGATACAGCATGATGGACGTTACAAGCAGCGCGAGTGTCCACTGCAGGCTGTTTCTACGCCGAACGTACCCTTTGGTACTACAACGCGGGCACACGGGTTCATCAGCAGGAAGGATTGCCGTACAACAGGAGCACGAACGCAGCCCCTGACGTATCCCCGTGACGCCTGGTTTTAGCGGCTGGCGCAGTTCTGGCATCGGGGCGATGTCGTCCCATAACCAGCGACGATCAACGCACTGAAAAGCGCGCAGTTGCAGGACACAAAATAAACACCAGGGGAGAAAGCTGCTGCCTACCCCAATGCTGCCGTAGGCCATCAGTTTAACGAAACTGACCAGCACACCCGCGAGGAAAATCTCCGCCATTCCCCAGGTTTTGAGTTGAAAAAGCACCCGTGCCAGTTGCTCTTTTAAACGGACCGGTAATTCTGCGCGATTCACCAGTAACAGAATGGTTATCAGACAAAACGCGGGAACCAGTTGCACAAACAACAGGAAAAAGGTGCCGAGGCTGGCGTAGTCCTCAGAAAAAAGCACGCCGGGAATTTCCAGTAATGTAATTTCACTGGTAACTCCTGCAACGTTCATATTCACAAAAGGAAACAAGTTGGACAGCAACAGCATGAACAGTGCAGCCAACGCATAGGCGGTGGGACGCTGCCGAGGGGCATCCCACGCCACGGTTAACGTTGTGCCACACCGGGGACATGCCGCTTTCTGACCATGCTCAAGGCGCGGTAACGCCACCAGCATGTCACACTGCGAGCACAGGATGTGCTTCGCGGCATGATGATGTTCGCACATTGGTACTCCTTAATGATGCGCTATTTTACAGATGACTAACAAAGTGTTGGTTTTCATGCCTGATAAACCCAGTTCATCAGGCAATTTTACCGTTGTCAGCTGTCTCTGTTTAAATCGACTATTTTGCGATCAGCCACCATTTTTTAACGCTTCAAGATACTCCCAGCGTTCAAAGGCTTGCTCCAGCTCCTGCTCTGCAGCAGCCATATCGGCGAGCACTTTTTGCGTCTGCTCATGCGGCTGACTGAAGAAGGAAGCATCCGCCACCTGCGTCTGTAGGGCTTCCAGCTTCGCCTCCAGATCTTCGAGCAATTGCGGTAGCTGCTCCAGTTCGCGCTGCAATTTATAGCTTAGTTTGCTACTGCTGCGTTTTACAGTTTCTGCTTTTGGCGCGGCGGCTTCTTCGATTTTTTTCACCGCAGGCTGTTTGAGCGCCACATACTGTTCTTGCTGACCACGGGCATCATGATAACCGCCGACATAACGACCAATTTTACCGCCGCCTTCGAAGATCCAACATTCTGTAACGGTGTTATCGACAAACTGACGATCGTGGCTAACCAGCAATACCGTGCCCTGATAGCTGTCGATCAGTTCTTCCAGCAGTTCCAGCGTTTCGACATCAAGATCGTTGGTCGGTTCGTCAAGAATCAATAAGTTGCTTGGTTTGAGGAACAAACGCGCCAGCAGCAAGCGGTTCCGCTCACCGCCAGAAAGCGCACGTACCGGCGTCATCGCCCGTTTCGGATGGAACAGGAAGTCCTGCAAATAGCCCAAAACATGACGTGGCTTGCCGTTAACCATCACCTCTTGCTTACCTTCAGCAAGGTTATCCATCACCGTTTTATCGGGATCCAGTTCCGCACGGTGCTGATCGAAATAAGCCACTTCCAGTTTGGTGCCAACGTGAATACGCCCGCTGTCCGCTTGAAGCTGACCGAGCATCAGTTTCAGCAGCGTGGTTTTGCCGCACCCATTCGGACCAATCAGGGCAATTTTGTCGCCACGTAGAACCTGGGCCGAAAAATCTTTCACCAGTTGCTTACCGTCAACCTGGTAGCAAACGTCTTCCATTTCGAAAACGATCTTACCGGAGCGGCTGGCCTCTTCCACCTGCATCTTTGCGGTACCCATCACTTCGCGACGTTCGCCACGCTCGCGACGCATTGCTTTCAGGGCGCGTACGCGGCCTTCATTACGGGTACGGCGTGCTTTGATCCCCTGGCGGATCCACACCTCTTCCTGCGCCAGTTTGCGATCGAACTCGGCATTTTGTAATTCTTCCACGCGCAGGGCTTCTTCTTTTTCCAGCAGGTACTGGTCGTAATTCCCTGGATAGGTCACCAGCTTGCCGCGATCGAGATCAACAATGCGCGTCGCCATATTGCGGATAAACGAACGGTCGTGGGAGATGAAAATAATCGTCCCATTGAAGGTTTTAAGGAACCCTTCCAGCCAGTCGATGGTTTCGATATCCAGATGGTTCGTCGGTTCGTCCAGCAGCAATACGCGCGGATTGCTCACCAGCGCGCGTCCTAATGCCGCTTTACGCAACCAGCCGCCGGAAAGCGACGACAGCGCAACGTTAGGATCTAACCCCAGTTGCGCCAGCACTTCGTTAATGCGGTTTTCCAGCTGCCACAGGTTGTGGTGATCCAGCTGTTCCTGAACCTTCGCCAGTTCGTTGAGATTTTTCTCGCTCGGGTCGTTCATCACCAGGCGCGAAATATCGTGATAGCGTTTCAGATATTCCGCTTGTTCTTCAATGCCTTCGGCAACGAAATCATAAACGCTACCCTCAACGTTACGCGGCGGATCCTGTTGCAGACGAGCTACAATCAAATCTTGCTCGTAAATAATGCGACCGTCATCCAGCCCTTGTTCACGGTTGAGGATTTTCATTAACGTCGATTTGCCCGCGCCGTTGCGGCCCACCAGACAAACACGTTCGTTATCTTCGATATGCAGTTCTGCGTTATCGAGAAGCGGCGCGTCGCTGAACGACAGCCATGCGCCATGCATACTGATTAATGACATTACTATTCCTTTCAGGCTGCGGTAATCAGCCAGCAGTTGTGGATCTGGCGGTTACGGGCAAAATCCTGGGAGAGCGTTTTTTGCGTAATTTCTTGTGCTTTCAGTCCCAGTTTTGCCAGTCCGTCAAGATCCATACGGAAGCCACGTTTGTTGTTCGAGAACATGATCGTCCCACCTGCACGCAGCAGACGTTTCAAATCTTTCATCAGCGCCAGATGATCGCGCTGAACATCAAACGCATCTTCCATTCGTTTTGAGTTAGAGAAGGTTGGCGGATCGATAAAGATCAGATCGAACTGTTCATTTGCCTCACGCAGCCACGCCAGGCAATCGGCCTGAATCAGGCGATGCGCACGCCCGGTTAGGCCATTCAGACGCAGGTTGCGTTCTGCCCACACCAGATAAGTACGCGACATATCCACGGTGGTGGTGCTGCGTGCACCGCCTAATCCCGCATGCACGGTGGCGCTGCCGGTATAAGAGAACAGGTTGAGGAAATCTTTGCCTTTGCTCATCTGACCGAGCATACGACGGGCGATACGGTGATCGAGAAACAGACCGGTATCGAGGTAATCCGTCAGGTTCACCAACAAGTGAGCGTTATATTCGGTAACTTCAAGAAACTCGCCCTTCTCGCCCAGTTTCTGGTACTGATTTTTGCCCTTCTGGCGTTCACGGGTTTTCAGCACCAGTTTGTTTGGCGCAATCCCCAGTACCGAAATGGTTGCAGCGATAATATCGAACAGACGCTGACGCGCTTTGTGAGCATCAATAGTTTTTGGCGGCGCATACTCCTGCACCACCACCCAGTCGGCATAACGGTCAACGGCAACGTTATATTCCGGCAGATCGGCGTCATACAGGCGGTAACATTCAATTCCTTCCTGGCGAGCCCACTTCTCGAATTTTTTGAGGTTCTTACGCAGGCGGTTAGCGTAGTCTTCCGCTACCATCGCCGGTTTGCTGTCTGGAGTGCTTTCGGCAACGTGGTAATTTTTCTGTACGCAGTCCAGCGGGCCGTTTTTCGCCTTGTACTGTTTGTCTGCACGCAGCTGCAAGCAGCTTAGCAGATCCGGCGAGGCACTAAACAAAGAGAGATTCCAGCCACCAAACTGGTTTTTCATGATCCGACCCAGCAGGCTATGCAGCGCAATCAGCGCCGGTTCGCTGTCCAGACGTTCCCCGTATGGCGGGTTGCTCAACACTGTGCCGTACGGCCCTTTCGGCAGCGGATTGGTCAGTTGCGCGACATCTTTCACCTCAAAGGTGATCAGTTCACCAATCCCCGCAAGACGGGCGTTAGTGCGCGCACGTTGAATCACCCGTGCGTCGCTGTCCGAACCGTAAAAATGAGAGCTATACTCAGCCAGGCCTTTACGGGCACGAGTTTGCGCTTCCGCTTTCACTTCCTGCCAGATAGCTTCATCATGCTGCGCCCAGCCGCTAAAGCCCCAACGCCCACGGTGCAAGCCTGGTGCGCGATCGGTCGCTAGCATCGCCGCTTCAATCAGCAACGTACCGGAACCACACATCGGATCGAGCAGCGGTGTTCCTGGCTGCCAGCCGGATCGCATCACAATAGCGGCTGCCAGGGTTTCTTTGATCGGCGCAATACCAGCACGATCGCGATAGCCACGCAGATGTAAACCATCACCACTGAGATCAAGGGCGATACTGGCAGTTTCTTTATGCAGCCAGACGTTAACGCGGATATCCGGCGCATCGCGATCAACATTTGGACGCGGCAGATTTTTCCGCGTGAAAGCATCGACGATCGCGTCTTTCACTTTCATCGCGCCGTACTGACTGTTGCGGATGGTGTCATTCAAACCACTGAAGTGGACAGCGAAGGTCGCGCCAGGATTAAACATCTCTGTCCAGTTGATCGCCTGAACACCGAGATAGAGGTCTAAATCGCTGTAAACCTTACACTCGCCCAGCGGCAACATAATACGCGAGGCCAGGCGGCTCCACATCAGGCTCTGGTAAACAAGCCGTGTGTCGCCCTTGAAATGGACCCCACCCTGAACCACCTGGCATTCAACGGCCCCCAGGTTTTCCAGTTCAGTTTTTAACAGCTCTTCCAGCCCACGGGCCGTACTGGCAAACAGAGAATTCATATCGTCACTTTTACTCTAAGAGCCTACCGCAGTAGGCGTAATTGTTGCAGTCAGTCTGGACATGGACAGCGCGGAGAAACCGGAGCGTACACAAGTACGTGAGGATTTCGAGCACAACCCAGGGCCAAACTGACAAATAAAATAGCCTAATGGGACAGGCGCTAAGAAAATTGTTGCGCATTATAGCTAATAAGCGCGTCATGTCATAAAGTTGAGGGCTTATTTTCATTTGAGGACCGCACCGTGGCGACATTAACCCGGCTTTTTATTCATCCTGTTAAATCGATGCGCGGCATTGGTCTTACACATGCTCTGGCTGATGTCAGTGGTCTGGCCTTCGATCGCATCTTTATGATCACGGAACCTGACGGTACGTTTATTACCGCTCGCCAGTTTCCCCAGATGGTACGGTTTACTCCTTCACCTGTGCATGATGGCTTGCATCTCACCGCACCAGATGGCAGTAGCGCATATGTTCGTTTTGCTGATTTCGCCACACAAGACGCACCAACCGAAGTTTGGGGCACACATTTTACCGCGCGAATTGCGCCAGACGCGATCAACAAATGGCTAAGTGGATTTTTCTCCCGCGAAGTGCAATTACGCTGGGTGGGGCCACAAATGACCCGGCGCGTGAAACGCCACAACACTGTACCCCTGTCATTTGCTGATGGCTATCCTTACCTTCTTGCTAACGAAGCCTCGTTACGTGATCTCCAACAACGTTGTCCGGCCAGTGTAAAAATGGAGCAATTCCGCCCCAATCTGGTGGTTTCCGGCGCGTCAGCCTGGGAAGAAGATAGCTGGAAAGTGATTCGCATTGGTGATGTGGTGTTTGATGTGGTTAAACCTTGTAGCCGCTGTATTTTCACCACCGTCAGCCCAGAAAAAGGGCAAAAACATCCGGCAGGCGAACCATTAAAAACATTGCAATCTTTCCGCACTGCCCAGGATAACGGCGATGTCGATTTTGGTCAGAATTTAATTGCCCGTAATAGCGGCGTGATTCGCGTTGGCGATGAGGTGGAAATTCTGGCAACGGCTCCGGCAAAAATTTACGGCGCAGCTGCCGCTGATGATACCGCCAACATCACGCAACAACCGGACGCAAATGTAGATATTGACTGGCAGGGACAGGCATTTCGTGGAAATAACCAACAGGTGTTGCTGGAGCAATTAGAAAATCAGGGAATTCGTATCCCTTATTCTTGCCGCGCGGGCATTTGTGGAAGTTGCCGTGTTCAGCTTTTAGAAGGCGAAGTCACGCCGCTGAAAAAATCAGCAATGGGCGATGATGGCACCATTCTTTGCTGTAGCTGTGTACCGAAGACTGCACTTAAGTTGGCGCGTTAGACTGCCTGTTCGAGGCTGAAGCTGTCAACATTCACCTGCGGTTTCAGCCTGTCGTTCATGATTTTAATGGCGTCGCCCAGCTGCATCGCGCGACCCGCAATAACAACGCAGGGTTGTGCCAGCAGGCATAGTGCGGCATTTTCGCCAGATTCAACGACCAGCAAATTGACCTGCTCGTGAGTATCGCTCAACCAAACGCAGGCCGCATCGCCCGGCATGGGCACCCACATTTCACCATGGGAAACAAAATGCCAGCTTTTCGGCATTTGCGGTTTGAGATAACGAATCGCCACCAGCGCATTGAGCACCAGTTCCGCTTTTTGTTCTTTGGCTAAATCCAGGTAGCGACATTTTTCTTCAAAGGAAAAATAAAGCGCGGCGTCATCAACACAAAAACCAGACGGAGAAAATGCATCAGGAGTGAGCATTTTACGAGCAAAACGCGAACGGAATAACATGCCATTGGCTAAATCGAGCATCATACGATCGTGCTCTTCATCATAATACCAGCGCCAGTTATCGTCGGGTTTAATTCGCATCAGTTTCTCTCCTTTCCTTAATCATCACCATTACGACAGTATCCTTTTGCCGCTTCGTTTATTGCCCTAATAATAAAAGCTCAGAATGTTTAAATAAGCAACAGTAAAGGAATATAAAACAACCAGGGCCAGAAATAAAGCCCTGGTTTGTGATTAAGGTAGTATTCAGATATTGGTGATGATCTCTTTAATCAACGGCGGACCTTTAAAAATAAAGCCGGAATAAATCTGAACCAGGGAAGCCCCTGCGGCTATTTTCTCACGCGCAGCGATGACTGAGTCGATACCGCCAACCCCGATAATCGGCAGTTGCCCTTTTAATTCCCGGGACAACATACGAATAATTTCGGTGCTTTTTAATTGT
>OEQV01000372.1_pt1 | contig 11561 bp, 9 predicted proteins | sample 1539821 | NCBI WGS metagenome assembly OEQV01 (sample SAMEA3891244, study PRJEB23780) | metagenome | biome: terrestrial biome; feature: animal house; material: water of meat washing | place: Italy | collected 2015-05-12 | reverse complement strand
TGTGGAGGAAATAAAAAAGATAATTTCACAGTTCTGATTACATTATAAAATCAGGCTTTTCACAACATTGCGCCGTTGCGTGATGGGACTTCTTCAACTTAAAATGGTGAATATAATGAAAATTATGGCTATTTGTGGCTCAGGGCTTGGTAGTAGTTTTATGGTCGAAATGAATATTAAAAAAGTTCTGAAAAAAATGGATATAGAGGCGGAAGTGGAACATTCCGATCTCTCATCAGCAACGCCAGGGGCTGCCGATTTATTTGTGATGGCCAAAGATATTGCTGCCAGTGCCAGCGTACCGGAAAGTCAGTTGGTGGTTATCAACAACATCATTGATATTAATGAACTCGAAACGCAACTGCGTAACTGGTTAGCAAAACAATAACCTTAATTGAAGCGAGGTGGATATGTTTATCCTTGAAACGCTGAATTTTGTTGTTGATATACTTAAAGTGCCCGCGATACTGGTCGGCTTGATTGCCTTAATTGGTCTGGTTGCCCAGAAAAAATCTTTTTCAGATGTTGTTAAAGGTACAATTAAAACTATTCTCGGCTTTATTGTACTGGGCGGTGGTGCCACTGTTTTGGTTGGTTCGTTAAATCCTCTTGGGAGTATGTTTGAACATGCCTTTAATATTCAGGGCATCATTCCGAATAATGAGGCTATTGTTTCTATTGCGCTGGAAAAATATGGCGCATCGACGGCCCTTATTATGGCATTTGGTATGGTGGCGAATATTATTGTTGCCCGCTTTACCCGCCTTAAATATATCTTCCTGACCGGACACCACACATTTTACATGGCCTGCATGATTGGTGTGATTCTGACAGTGGCTGGTTTTGAAGGTATATCACTGGTCTTTACCGGTTCTCTTATTCTGGGACTTGTGATGGCATTTTTCCCGGCATTAGCACAACGCTATATGAAGCGTATTACGGGGAATGATGACATTGCTTTTGGTCACTTTGGCACTCTGGGATATGTACTTTCTGGCTGGATTGGCAGCGTGTGCGGTAAAGGTTCCCGCTCCACCGAAGAGATGAATTTGCCCAAAAATCTGAGCTTCCTGCGCGACAGTTCCATCTCTATTTCTCTTACGATGATGGTGATTTATCTGATCATGGCGATCAGTGCTGGTCGTGAGTTCGTTGAAAGCCAGTTCAGTGGTGGTCAAAACTACCTTGTCTACGCCATCATAATGGCCATCACCTTCGCTGCTGGTGTATTTATTATTCTGCAAGGCGTGCGTTTAATCCTTGCTGAAATAGTTCCGGCATTTACCGGGTTTTCAGAAAAGCTGGTGCCGAATGCCCGTCCGGCCCTCGATTGCCCGGTTGTGTATCCGTATGCGCCAAACGCAGTGTTAGTTGGTTTCTTGTTTAGCTTTTTTGGCGGTCTGGTAGGGCTATTTTTGTTGGGACAGATGAAACTGGTGTTGATTCTTCCGGGTGTCGTTCCTCACTTTTTTACCGGGGCGGCTGCTGGCGTATTTGGTAACGCTACGGGGGGACGTCGTGGCGCAATGATTGGTGCTTTTGCGAATGGCTTATTGATTACCTTCCTGCCAGTACTGTTATTGCCGGTTCTTGGGGCGATAGGCTTTGCTAATACGACCTTTTCCGATGCAGATTTTGGTGCTGTCGGCATCGTCCTCGGAAACCTGGCACGTTATCTCTCACCTTTTGCCATCACCGGACTTGTAGTAGCGCTATTTGTGCTGCTGGTTGCCTGGAACATTTTCGCCAGTAACAAAATCGCTGCCAAAGCGCAGAAGAAGAGTGGAGCCAAATCATGAATGTTAAAGAATTGACTCAATTTGCACGGGATATACGTATCCAGACGCTTAAATCATTAACTCATCTCGGCTTCGGTCATTATGGTGGCAGCATGTCGGTTGTGGAAACGCTGGCAGTGCTTTATGGCGCTGTAATGAAAATTGATCCTGCTGCTCCCGACTGGCCTGAGCGTGACTATTTTATCCTGTCCAAAGGACATGCCGGACCTGCTCTCTACAGTACTCTGGCGCTGAAAGGCTACTTTCCACTGGAAGAATTAAGCACCTTAAATCAGAACGGAACCCGCTTACCAAGTCATCCGGATCGGCTAAAAACGTGTGGTGTTGATAGCACCACAGGATCGCTGGGGCAGGGGATATCCATTGCCGGAGGGATGGCGCTGTCGCATAAACTGGCGGGGCGCAAGAATCGGGTTTTTTGTATTGTCGGCGATGGCGAACTTAATGAAGGCCAATGTTGGGAAGCTTTCCAGTTTATCGCGCATCATCGTTTGAATAACCTCACTGTGTTTGTGGACTGGAACAAACAGCAGCTTGATGGTCAACTGGATGAAATTATTAATCCATTTGATTTGGAAGGAAAATTCCGGGCTTTCGGTTTTGATGTCGTGACAGTGAAGGGCGATGATATTGAGGGCTTGTTGAATGTAGTTAAACCTGTCCTGCCAGCTGAGGCCAGACCGAGAGTGGTCATTCTCGATAGCATTAAAGGGCAGGGGGTGCCGTGTCTCGAGCAACTCAGTAATTCTCATCACTTACGCCTCACAGAAGAGATGAAGGGGACGCTAAACGAAACAATTCGCCAACTGGAGGCTATGCATGATTAATCTCGCACCGGCAGGACAAAAAGACAGCATTGAAATGCGCAAAGTTTATGCAGATTTTATCGCGCAACAGAGTAAAAACGTCAGTTCTGTCATTGCTCTTGAGGCTGATTTAATGAGTTCCATGGCAATGGACAGCGTGGCGCAGGATTATCCAGATCACGTCATTAATTGCGGCATTATGGAAGCCAATGTTATCGGCACAGCTGCAGGGCTGGCCTTAACCGGGCGCAAGCCATTCGTGCATACCTTTACCGCATTTGCCAGTCGTCGCTGTTTTGATCAACTCTTTATGTCGCTTGATTACCAGGGCGCTAACGTCAAAGTTATAGCTTCTGATGCGGGTGTTGCTGCTTGCCACAATGGCGGAACACATATGTCATTTGAAGATATGGGAATTGTGCGCGGGCTGGCGCATTCGGTGGTGATGGAGATGACAGATGCCGTAATGTTCAGCGATATCTTGCGTCAACTCGTTGCACTGGAAGGATTTTATTGGATTCGTACCATTCGGAAGCAAGCAGCGAGTATTTACGCACCAGGTACAACCTTTACAATTGGCAAAGGGCAGGTATTACGTGAAGGTACGGATGTCACCTTAATTGCTAATGGCATTATGGTGGTGGAAGCCCTGGAGGCCGCACGTCAACTTGAGCTGGCTGGGGTAAGTGTAGCGGTGATTGATATGTTTACGCTCAAACCCGTTGATCGGATGTTAATTAAAAATTATGCCGAAAAAACAGGACGGATCGTAACATGTGAAAACCATAGTATTCATAATGGATTAGGTTCAGCGGTTGCTGAAGTGCTTGTAGAAACTTGTCCTGTGCCCATGCGTCGGGTGGGGGTTAAAGAGCGGTATGGCCAGGTTGGAACTCAGGACTTTTTACAGAGAGAGTACGGGTTAACCGCGCAAGATATTGTGGCGGCAGCCAGAGAGCTATTGTAATTCATGGAGTTTGTTTACCATTCTGTTTTTCTTAAAAGTGAGTGTCTGTGCGGTCACTAAACTCGGTAATAAAGCAGTTCATTGCAGGATAAGAAGCGTTTGGTTGTGTCGTTTTACCGTAAGAACCGACCGCCGTATGTAGCCATTAAGCCAGTATTGGTAACGTAGGTGCCCACCTTTTCAAACTGGTGGACGCCTGTTATGGAGCAAAAACATTATCCGCAGAACCCCGCAGATCATTTTCAAATGAGTTAAACTTCAAATGGTTAAACTGGTTTTGCAACCAGGAGCCTCTGTTGCCCGTATTGCCCGGGAACACGATATCAATGATAACCTCCTGTTCAAATGGCTCAGACTCTGGCAGAACGTAAGGTAAAGGGAGATGAAAAAGGCAATAGCAGAACTGAGTGACAGTGAAACCATTCTGGCGTACAGGGTTGGATGGTGAAACTGATAAAAAACCCCCTCTGAAATTCTGTCAGAGGGGCTAGTCAATAAGGGAATAATATTCAACATGAAGATGTCTTCTGGGAATGTTTATATAGCAAATGCTTTCACTCCGGTAATTAATTTCCGTGATTAACTGCTTTCGATCAATAAAGGAATTGCAAAAGTGTGATCTTGTTCACGACATCGTGGATAATAATATGCCTGATGTCTGAATCCGGAAACAGTGCTCTGGCGGGTTTCATGTGAAGTTGACGGATAAAAAATCCGCACGACCAGACAGACGTGCGGTTTACGAAATTCGTAACAAGAGGCTTTTCTACGGATCACGTGGTGCGTGCCACGTGAAATTTTTGTAGCGCAAAATGTGTGATGTGTAAATACAAGGAAGGAAAAAAGTTAAATCGGTGGAAGTCCATACCTGCCACGTGTACGTCTGCATTCCTCGTTTTGAACAGAATTCTCACCAGACATCGTGAATTTCTCATTCAATCATCAGAGATATTAACCAGGATTTTTATTGTTTTGTGATAGCAGTACTTTAAATGTTCAGATGCTAAAATAAGCGCGCTTATTATAATTATAGTTATGATGTTTTATCTTTATGTATTTTAATGATTTTCGCGTCATTGCTTTTCTGCTGCTTAAATTGAGGTCGCATATTATACACAATAATATTCCTGGCATTATTAAGTTAATAAGAGAGGATTCTTATCACTGTATTTTTGCTCCGCACTACCGTTCTGGCTGGTGAAGTAATAATACAGGAGAATAACAGAATGCTTAAAAGACGTGATGCTTTTTTAAAGAAAAGCGCGCTGGCAGTGAGTGTGGCCCTGCTGCTCTCATCTCAGGCTTTGGCTCATAAAACACTTTCTGAGCCATCGACGGGTACTATCTGGATTGATGGTGGCGGTCAGTCACTTGAAAAAGTAGCTGTGATTGACCGTCAACTAAATGATACAGGATATAATTTTGCCGTAGGTAGTGGTGCAGCAATTCTGGATGCGGATAAATCCATGGCAGTGGGAAATAAGACAGCTGTTTTTAATGCAGACAACAGTGTCGCTCTGGGGTATGGCTCTCAGGTGAATGGAGAAAGCAATGTACTTTCTGTAGGGGCCGGTCCTTCAGGATATGGATTTTCAGTTGATGGTGCACCGGAAACCCGCCGGATTATAAATGTTTCAGATGGTGTTAAGGATAGTGATGCGGCCACAAAAGGACAGATGGACAACGCCATTGCAGATGCTGTACGGGTGTCGGGGGATGCCCTGCGCGGTGAGATAGGTGGTGTATACAGAGATGCCCGTGCTCATACTGACAGTCAGGTTACAGCAGTACGTGATGAACTGAAGGCAGAGGGAGACAGTCTGCGTGGTGAGATAGGCGGTGTATACAGAGATGCCCGTGCTCATACTGACAGTCAGGTCACAGCAGTACGTGATGAACTCAGCAGGGATATTATTGCAGGCACATCGGCAGCGGTGGCGTATACGGATGCATCTTCTCTTGCTCTTCAGGATGAAATAAAAGAAAAAGCGGATGAAACAGTTCAGGTTTCCCGGGCTTATACAGATAAAAGTGTACGGGATGCCCGTAAAGAAGCGAAAAGCCAGGCAGAACATCTCAGCGATGTGCTTGTGAAGAACAGGGCGCAGACGGATGCAGCAATAGCCTCAAATACAGCAGCGATAAGGAATAACAGTCATCGTCTGGATTTGACGGAAGCCTGGCAGAAGATGGCGACAGAGAGAATGAATAATATGCAGGAGCAGATTAAAGAGAACCGGAAGGAGTTAAGGGAGAGTGCAGCCCAGAGCGCGGCACTGGCAGGTCTTTTCCAGCCATACAGTGTTGGAAAATTTAACGCGACAGCAGCCGTTGGTGGTTACCGTGATGAGCAGGCCATTGCGGTGGGCGTGGGCTACCGTTTCACAGAGAATGTGGCAGGAAAAGTTGCAGTTGCTGCAGGTGGGTCATCCGCATCGTGGAATGCTGGTGTGAATTTTGAGTTCTGACAGGTCAGGATTTAGATATCTGTCCCGGGGGGAGTCCCCCGGGATATAATGAGGTACAGAGATGCTGGATATAATCCTGGCGACGAGAGATATTTATTTTGAAAAAGCCCTGCGAGAGATATTTGGAACCGTAAGCAGTCGAATCAGATATATAGAAGATGCCATATCAGACAGAAGAAGGGTGCAGTCAGGCAGGTCATTCAGATATTATTTTGTATTCTGTGATGATGAGTATACAGATATTGTTCGTATTCTTTTTACCGGAGAGGCCTGCTGTATTCTGAATAAGTCGATGCTGAATCTGAGAGCGGCCGGAGGTGTGTTGACGCTGGAAGAGCGCAGAGCGGTACTGAACCGGTATTACAGAGGTTTAAGTATTGCGGAGATTACAGAAGAGACGGGGCAGAATGACAAGACGGTATACGGTCATCTTCGTCGTGCACTGCAGCGGTCTGGATTCCGGAAGGGGCGTTTTATAAAGGGGAGAGAAGCGGCGGGGGATTCAGGTGTTGAATAATGTATCTTATATTGTGATATCGGTGCTGCTGCTGTTATTTTTTGTTGTATTTGTGACGAATGGTTAAGAATAAAACATGAGTTGGTGATTATCAGGACAGGTTGCTTGTATATGAAGATAACAAAGGCGGCATTTATTTTTGCGCTGTCAGTGTGGAGTGTTGCTGTGATATGTCTTTTATTATTTGTACTGATTGTTCTGGGATAGCCATAGTGAAATAAAAACCTGTCTGAATTAAATTATTTTGCACACATATTTTAATTCTGCACTGAATTCAGAATGGGTAATCAGTGACCGTCCTGACGGTCACTTTAAAGAAAAGGCATTTACACAGAATGGTAAACAGGTTAAGTCAGCAGAATATCACGGTTAGCACGATGGCTGTCATTCGGCCGATGAACAGTTGCTTAAGACAGGATTATCATTCCCTTCCACCAGATTGGCTTTTTTCCCTTTTGTGTACAGTTTATATGAGTATCTTTTATTGATGGCTTCGTAATTGGCTCCGGAGGCCATTTTCATAAGCTGCATAGGTATCATCTCATCCATCTGATTAATCACTGCATATGAGTTCCCAGCAGTGGTGTTGATATAGACCACCTCCATTGTCTTATTTCCATTACAGACATAAGCTGTTTTTGAGATTTCTTTTGTGGCAGCGGAGGATACCATACTGCTGCTAACAAGAATGAGTGCAAGGACGGGAGAAGAGTATTTTTTCATAATAACTCCTTCTGTAGGTTAAAAAAACAGGTGTTTGATCAGAATTATATTAATAATTCATTCATCAGAAAAAAAGGTTTTTGTTATAGCAATAATAATGAGCACAATTGCTTGTGAAACTGGTGCCATTTTACGGTTGCTTAGGAGTGCTGAAACTGTGCCTGTTAGGGCACAGCTGGTGTGGTGGTCTCAGTACGGAACAATTTGAAAACCAGAACATCACTTAGGCTTGTGTCCACATTACATGGGGTAGGATCAGTATTCCTCTATCAGGGGTAACTCGACCAGGCTGGCTGAGCTCTCGTTTTACTGCGAGTATCTATGCCCATTCAGCCAGTGTCAGCGCGAGAGTGTTAAATTCCGAGCGATTATCCATGCGCAGCATGACCGGATAACCATGATTTAGCCCCTGCCGAGCTAATCGGGAACTGCATAGCACTCTCAATATGGAATAAGCGATAATTATCGCTTATTCCCAGCAAAATATCATGCCTCATCGGTGCTTTACGAGGCGATCGCTGCAATAAAGCGTGTCGTTATCTGCTGCGGACGAGTGATTGCCCCCCCAACCACCACGGTATGAGCGCCTAATGTCAGGCAACGTGCGGCGCACTCCGGGGTGTCGACATTCCCTTCCGCCACGACCGGAACGCTGACCGCTTTCAGGACCTCACGTAAGAATCCACAGTCATTTTCCGCCAGCACATGCCTGGCAGTTTCTGCGGTATAGCCGTAGAGCGTAGTGCCCACACAGTCAAAACCCAGACGTTCAGCTGTCACTGCCTCTTCTACTGTTGCTATATCTGCCATCAGAAGTATGGACGGGTAGCGAGCGCGGATCTGCGTGACCAGTTCTTCCAGCGTCTGACCACCAGGGCGCGGGCGCGCAGTAGCATCCAGGGCAATAATTTCCGGCTCAACGGTCATCAGCTCATCCACTTCCCGGAGAGTGGCCGTGATAAACACCTCACTGCCAGGGTAATCGCGTTTGATAATCCCTATCATCGGAAGGGAGACAATCTCTTTGATAGCACTAATATCCGCCACGCTGTTGGCACGGATACCTGCAGCACCACCTTGTGCTGCCGCCAGCGCCATACGTGACATAATAAACGGACTATGTAGAGGCTCATTTTCCAGAGCCTGACAGGAGACGATTAATTTACCTTTCAGGGAATCCAGTACAGTTTTCATTACGATAAGATCTCTTCGACTTCGTTTTTAATGATGGTGACATGCGGGCCATAAATCACCTGAACCCCGTTGCCGCGAATAATTACGCCACGGGCCCCGGTCGCTTTCAGCGCCGCTTCATCGACCTTGCTACTCTCTTTTACCGTCACGCGCAGACGTGTGGCGCAACAGTCCACCTCTTCCAGATTCTCTTTGCCTCCCAGCCCGGCAATGACTGCCGCTGCGCGTTCACTCTGAGGCTGGCCGGATTCAACCTGGGTTACGTTCTCACGCCCCGGCGTCAGCCAGCCAAAGCGGTTAATCAAATAGCGGAAAGTGAAGTAGTAAAGGAAGAACCACGGGATCCCCACCATGGGGACGTACATCCAGTTGGTTTTAGCTTCCCCCTGTAGCACACCGAAGAGGAGGAAATCGATAAGCCCACCCGAAAAGGTTTGCCCGATGGTGATATGTAAAATATGCGCCATCATAAACGCCAGACCATCGAAGAAGGCGTGAATTACGTATAATACGGGCGCGACAAACAGGAAGGAGAACTCAACAGGCTCAGTGATTCCCGTCAGGAAAGAGGTCAGGGCTGCCGACAAAAGTAGTCCGGCGACAACCTTTCTATTCTCCGGCTTTGCAGTATGGTACATTGCCAGACATGCGCCAAGCAGGCCAAACATCATGGTGATAAAGCGCCCGGACATAAAGCGCGAGGTGCCCGCATAGAACTGCTGCGTATTCGGATCGGCAAGTTGCGCGAAGAAAATACGCTGCGTACCTTCAACCAACTGGCCGTTGACGATTTCACTGCCGCCCAGCGCCGTCGTCCAGAACGGCAAATAAAAGATATGGTGTAACCCCAGTGGGCCAAGCATACGCAGGATGAAGCCGTACAACAGCGTCCCCAGATAGCCCGTCGCATCCACCAGGTCGCCCAGTCCAAAAATGAGTTTCTGGAAATGCGGCCAAACCACCGTCATGACCGCACCCACTACAATCGCGGCAAGGGAGCTAATAATCGGCACAAAGCGCGAACCGCTGAAGAAACCAAGGAACTGAGGCAGCGAGACTTTATTGAAACGGCTATGCAGCGCGCAGGTGACAAGCCCAATCACCACCCCACCAAATACGCCTGTTTCCAGCGTCTGAATACCCAGCGTCATCCCCTGGCCTACGGCACCGGGATTCTCGTGCGCCAGCGTTCCGTTGAGTGTCAATAAAGCGTTGATGGTGGCGTTCATCACCAGAAATGCCAGCAATGCAGCAAGCCCGGCGGTGCCTTTATCCGTTTTCGCCAGTCCTACTGCCACACCCACCGCAAAAAGCACCGACAGGTTGGCAAACACAATAGAACCTGCGCTGGTCATGATCGTGAAAATTGCCTGTAACCAGTCAACGTCCAAAAATGGATAAGCAGTCAATGTGTTTGGATTCGACAGCGCGCCGCCAATCCCTAGCAACAGCCCCGCAGCGGGCAGTACCGCAATCGGCAGCATGAAGGATTTTCCGAACCGCTGCGCTTTTTCAAACCATCCCCCCGATGAAGCGCCGCTAAACATTTGCATCATTTTATCATCTCCTCGATTTTTGATGAAAATTTTTACCATAAATAATTTTATAAATGAAAATTATCATCAAAACTCGGGAAGTCGATCATACTTTTTTGAAATGACTGGCATCTCTCCCCCGCTTTCCGCCACACTATCGTCAGAGAAACGTATTAAGGATTTTGCATGCCAGAAAATGAAAACCTGCTGCTGAGACTGCGCCAGGGCGTAGACGGATACAGCCGTACACAGCAGAAGCTGGGTGAGTTTGTGCTGAGCGATCCGGCAAAAGTTGTCTACCTGACGATTACCGAACTGGCGCGTGAAAGCGGCACCAGCGAGGCTAGCGTCACACGTCTGTGCCGAACGCTTGGGTGTAAGGGCTATAACGAATTCAAAATGGCGCTGGCACTCGATCTCCGACAAGTACAGTTTGTAGAGCACGGCGGTGATGAGATTGACAATGTGGTCAATGAATCCGTGCAAGCAATACAGGACACAGCAAAATTACTCGACAGAGCCTTGCTGGAAGCAGCCGCGCTTGCACTGCATCAGGCTCAGTCAGTGCAGATTTATGGCGTAGCAGCCAGTGCCATTCTGGGGGAGTATTTACATTATAAACTCCTGCGTCTGGGGAAACCCGCACAATTGTTCAGCGATATGCATCGTGCTGCCATGAACGCCACAACACTTAGTAAAAACACGTTCGTGGTGGCGATTTCCAGTTCTGGATCCACGCGCGATCTGCTGCATGTCGTGAAACTGGCGCGTAAGCAAGGCGTGCGCGTACTGGCGCTGAGTAATACGCCGCGCAGTCCGCTGGCTTCGCTGAGCGATATTCAACTGGTCGCAGCCAAACCAGAAGGCCCATTGAGTGCTGGCGCGCTAAACGCCAAGGTGGGAGTGATGCTGTTGGTAGAGCTACTCACCACATCGCTGATTGCGCTGGATGACCAGTACAGCGAGGTGAGCCAGAAAACAGCCAGCGCGACCCTACCGCTACTGCTTTAAAGACATAAAAAACCGCCGAAGCGCTGGGTGCTCCCCATGAATCAGTGATAATAAACCAACATCATATTCTGGTAGGTTCTGGCGAGGTGATTAAAAACGGTGCTCAGCACCGTTCGTTTTAAAATTAGCGAGGAGTATCGTAAGATGCTCTTCCCCCTACTTCAGAAAATCCTTCACATCCAGTAGAATAAACTCGTTGTCATCCGCCATATTAGGCCAGCGGCTGGAGGAAAACGGGAAGTTATTATCGTTGCCTACGATGATGTGGTTAGTGTCAACCACATCCACGTTCTCGATGGTGAAGAACGGGAAGGTCAGCACACCGTCGTTCAGCGGCTTGCGTGCCAGCTTGTTCGGATCCTGAATCTTCATCAGGTCAATATAGCCCAGTTTTTCGACAGGTTTTCCGACGTTAGTGTCCGAGAAAGCAATTTTATACACCCGTTTGAACCTGGCTACTTGACTGAAGCAGTTGTTGGTCGGCGCGCCGGCGACGCAGGCTTTATCCGCCGTGCCTTCGCCGTTATCACGCTCGATCACC
>OEQV01000370.1_pt1 | contig 11599 bp, 10 predicted proteins | sample 1539821 | NCBI WGS metagenome assembly OEQV01 (sample SAMEA3891244, study PRJEB23780) | metagenome | biome: terrestrial biome; feature: animal house; material: water of meat washing | place: Italy | collected 2015-05-12 | reverse complement strand
GTATAAAACTAAACGTTAACACGAACCATCCCCTCGCCCCTTCGGGGAGAGGGTTAGGGTGAGGGGAACAGACCAGCACCGGTGCGAACAATCACCCCCACCCCGGCCCTCTCCCTACAGAGCGAGGGAGAAAACCAGGCCTGCTCCCGAACCTTTTCTCAATCAAAAGAACACGACGTACACCGCAGCCGCCACAATAAAGCGATAAATGGCGAACGGGATAAACGAAATGCGCTTAATCAATTGCAGGAAGGTTTTAATCGCTATCAGCGCCACCACAAAAGCGGTGATAAACCCAACGGCAAACATCGGGATATCGCCGGTTGTCAGGAAGCCCCAGCTTTTGTAGAGATCGAGCGCCGTTGCGCCCATCATCATCGGTACCGCCAGCAGGAACGAGAACTCGGAAGCAGCGTAACGGCTCACCCCCATCAGCATCCCACCTGAAATGGTCGCCCCGGAGCGAGAGAAACCCGGCCACAGCGCCAGACACTGGAAGCAACCAATCATAAACGCCTGACGATAGGTCATATCATCAAGACCCGGCGCACGCGGCTCTTTCGGCTTCAGGCATTCGGCGGCAATCAGCAACAAACCGCCAACGACCAGTGCATACATCACATTTATCGGGTTAAACAATGACTTAATCGTGTCGTGGAACAACAGCCCCAGTACCACCGCCGGAATCATCCCCAGCAAAATGTGGATCAGCGTTAAACGACCTTTGCTTTCTCCTTCGTGCTGCAACGGGCGGCCAAAGTGGATGCCAATCAGGCCAAACAGACGCCGCCAGAACATCACTACTACCGCCAGAATTGATCCTAACTGGATCACAACTTCAAAGGTTTTCGCCGTGTCGCCCTCGAACCCCAACAAGTGACCGACAATAATCATATGGCCCGTGCTGGATACCGGCAGAAATTCTGTCAATCCTTCGACCACACCCAATATTGCCGCTATCAGCAGCGAGTGCATATCGCTCATCAATAAACCCCTAAATTATAAAAATGTAACGCTTGTCCGAACTACTGCAGTATGACCAGGTTATAACCGTTTGGTTTAACAGCTGTAAAATTAATTATTTTCTTTCAGATTATTGCCACGCTCAATGATTACGCCAACATTCGCCGCCCGCGCCACTGCGCCTGGCTTGCTGAGTTTGATACGCACCCACGGCGAGTTGAAGCGTGCTAACAGCAACTCCGCCACCTCTTCAGCCACACGTTCCACCAGCGCAAAACGCGCCCCCTCGACGTGGCTGACTACCGTTTCTGCAATGTCAGCGTAACTGAGGCAATCCGCCACATCATCACTTTTCGCCGCTTTACGGTTATCCCACGCCATTTCGATATCGAACACTAACTTCTGTTCGATGGTCTGTTCCCAGTCGTAAACACCAATAGTGGTGATTACCGAAAGTTGCTCTATAAATACAATATCCATCACGTCCTGCCTGCTTTTTGGCTAACCGGATACCACTTCCGGCGAAATGTGCGTATTATCCACAGATTCATCGTTGAACACGAATTTTCAAAACGGAACAGCTTATGAGTGCAATCGCGCCTGGAATGATCCTCATCGCGTACCTCTGCGGCTCCATTTCCAGTGCCATTCTGGTTTGCCGCTTGTGTGGGCTGCCCGATCCGCGAACCAGCGGCTCCGGCAATCCAGGCGCAACCAATGTGTTACGTATCGGTGGCAAGGGAGCAGCCGTAGCAGTACTGATTTTCGACGTTCTGAAAGGAATGTTGCCCGTCTGGGGCGCGTATGAATTAGGTGTCAGCCCCTTCTGGCTAGGCTTAATTGCCATCGCCGCCTGTCTTGGACACATCTGGCCCGTTTTCTTCGGATTTAAAGGAGGAAAAGGCGTTGCTACCGCTTTTGGTGCCATCGCACCCATTGGCTGGGATCTCACCGGAGTAATGGCGGGAACCTGGTTACTGACCGTGCTATTGAGCGGATACTCGTCGCTGGGAGCGATTGTCAGTGCACTGATTGCTCCGTTTTATGTATGGTGGTTTAAGCCACAATTCACCTTCCCGGTTTCGATGCTCTCTTGCCTGATCCTGCTGCGTCATCATGACAACATCCAGCGTCTGTGGCGTCGTCAGGAGACAAAAATCTGGACGAAATTCAAAAGAAAGCGCGAAAAGGATCCCGAGTGATTTCTGGTGGATCTACATGACCTGATAGCCTTCATCGGGCTTGCCCAGCCGTTGCTGGCACCATGCCGCCAGAAATTCCACGCAGACACGTAATTTCATGCTGCGATAGAGCGGCTCCCGGTAAACAGCCCAGATATTGGCGCTTTGTGCATACTCCGGCAATACTTGCACCAGTTTGCCACTCTCCAGAAACGGCAACACATCCCACTCGGAACGCAGCATAATCCCTTTGCCCTCCAGCGCCCATTGCAACACTATCTCGCCGCTATTGGAGGAAAGATGCCCGCTAACCTTCACCGATTTTTTCTCCTGACCGTTCCCCAACTCCCATATTCCGTGGGTCATATCGCGCTCTTTGGTCACCAGACAGTCATGACGACTTAATTCCTGTAATGATTGTGGCTGCGGATATTTTTGCAGATACTCAGGTGCTGCGCATAATATTCTTTTATTTTTCGTTAACAGATGCGCAATATAATAATCAGGAATTTCGTCATTAATACGAATATCCAGATCAATATTATCCTGCACTAAATCAATTTGCCGATCGTAAAGTTCAAAATGTACCTGTAATTCAGGATAGCTGTGCATCAATTCTGTAATTGCCGGTGCAATATAACTGCGCCCAAAACCAAAGCTACAGCCGATACGAATCATCCCTGCCGGGCGCGTTTTGAGTTGCGTGACGTCATCGACCAGTCGCTGATATTGGGTGAGGATTTCCAGCGCATGTTCGTAACAACGTTGGCCACTTTCAGTCAGCGCCACGCCGCGAGCGGAGCGGTTCAGCAGCGTTGTTGCCAGCGTATTTTCAAGGATTTGGATCCGCTTGGTGACAAATGCAGGCGTTTGCCCAAGCGTCGCCGCTGCAGCACTAAAACTCCCGCTGTGGACGATTTCTACCAGTACCTGCAAGTCTTTGGCTAAAGGCCAGCTATTCAGCATCGTTAATTATCCGCAGTTGTGATAAGCGCAGTGTATTTCGCAAAACATTGCCATTCCCTGCTCTGGCGCAATATTCATTCTTATTTTCGCGTTGATTCACGAACTGTTAATTACATATTCACGGTGGCAAAAAATATAAAACCACATTTTTAGTGGTAGTTTGTGGCGGTGAATTTTTCCAGACAAATACAAAAACTGGAGTTGCCATGATGAGCGAAAGTAATAAGCAACAGGCAGTGAATAAGTTGACAGAGATTGTCGCTAACTTTACCGCCATGATTTCTACCCGAATGCCTGATGACGTGGTGGATAAACTAAAACAGCTAAAGGATGCCGAAACGTCGTCGATGGGGAAAATTATCTACCATACGATGTTCGACAACATGCAAAAAGCGATTGACCTGAATCGTCCTGCCTGTCAGGACACCGGGGAGATTATGTTCTTCGTTAAAGTCGGTTCCCGCTTCCCACTGCTTGGCGAGCTGCAAAGCATACTCAAACAAGCCGTGGAAGAGGCAACCGTCAAAGCGCCACTGCGTCACAATGCGGTAGAAATTTTTGACGAAGTGAACACCGGCAAAAATACCGGCAGCGGCGTACCGTGGGTCACCTGGGATATCGTCCCCGACGGTGACGATGCGGAAATCGAAGTTTACATGGCAGGCGGCGGCTGCACGCTACCTGGCCGCTCGAAAGTGTTAATGCCGTCAGAAGGCTACGAAGGCGTGGTGAAATTCGTCTTCGAAAATATCTCCACCCTCGCCGTAAACGCCTGTCCACCGGTACTGGTGGGCGTGGGCATCGCCACCTCGGTGGAAACCGCCGCCGTACTCTCGCGTAAAGCCATTTTGCGTCCGATTGGCAGCCGCCATCCCAATCCAAAAGCGGCAGAGCTGGAGCTACGCCTGGAAGAAGGACTCAACCGTCTGGGGATTGGTCCACAAGGGCTGACCGGCAACAGTTCAGTGATGGGCGTACATATCGAATCTGCCGCCCGCCATCCGTCAACCATCGGCGTTGCTGTTTCTACAGGCTGCTGGGCGCATCGTCGCGGCACACTGCTGGTTCATGCCGATCTCACCTTTGAAAATCTGTCTCACACCCGGAGCGCGTTATGAAAAAGATCCTGACAACCCCGATCAAAGCTGAAGATCTGCAAGATATTCGCGTCGGCGATGTGATCTACCTGACCGGTACGCTGGTGACCTGCCGTGACGTTTGTCACCGCCGCTTGATCGAACTGAAACGTCCGATCCCTTACGATCTCAACGGCAAAGCGATTTTCCACGCTGGCCCCATCGTGCGCAAAAACGGCGACAAATGGGAGATGGTATCCGTCGGCCCGACAACCAGTATGCGTATGGAAAGTTTTGAACGTGAATTTATTGAGCAGACCGGCGTGAAAATGGTGGTCGGCAAAGGCGGAATGGGGCCGCTGACCGAAGAAGGCTGCCAGAAATTCAAGGCGCTGCATGTGATTTTCCCGGCAGGCTGCGCAGTACTGGCGGCAACCCAGGTGGAAGAGATTGAAGAAGTGCACTGGACAGAACTCGGGATGCCGGAGTCGCTGTGGGTCTGCCGGGTCAAAGAGTTCGGTCCGCTGATTGTTTCTATTGATACCCACGGCAACAACCTGATAGCCGAAAACAAAAAGCTGTTCGCTGAACTTCGCGACCCTATCGTCGATGAAATCTGCGAGCACGTCCATTACATCAAATAACCCTCCCGGAGAGGCTCACCCCCTCTCCTTTTTCGCAGGCATAACACGATGAAACCTTCCACTGAATGGTGGCGATACCTTGCGCCGCTGGCGGTCATCGCCATTATTGCTCTACTTCCGGTTCCCGCAGGGCTGGAGAACCATACCTGGCTCTACTTTGCCGTTTTTACTGGCGTGATCGTTGGACTGATCCTCGAACCCGTGCCGGGTGCCGTGGTGGCGATGGTGGGTATCTCCATTATCGCCATTCTCTCGCCGTGGCTGCTGTTTAGCCCGGAGCAGCTCGCCCAGCCAGGTTTTAAGTTCACCGCCAAATCCCTCTCCTGGGCGGTTTCTGGTTTTTCTAATTCGGTTATCTGGCTGATTTTCGCCGCCTTTATGTTTGGCACAGGCTATGAAAAAACCGGGCTTGGACGCCGCATTGCGCTGATTCTGGTGAAAAAGATGGGACATCGCACGCTGTTTCTCGGCTATGCGGTGATGTTCTCCGAGCTGATCCTCGCACCTGTAACACCGTCCAACTCGGCGCGTGGTGCGGGGATTATCTATCCCATCATCCGTAACCTGCCACCGCTCTATCAATCACAACCAAACGACAGCAGTTCGCGCAGCATTGGCTCGTACATCATGTGGATGGGGATTGTTGCCGACTGCGTGACCAGCGCCATTTTCCTGACGGCGATGGCACCTAACTTGCTGTTAATTGGCCTGATGAAAAGCGCATCTCACGCCACACTGAGTTGGGGCGACTGGTTCCTCGGGATGTTGCCGCTCAGTATTTTACTGGTTCTGCTGGTTCCCTGGCTGGCTTACGTGCTGTACCCGCCGGTACTGAAGTCTGGTGATCAGGTGCCGCGCTGGGCAGAGACGGAACTGCAGGCAATGGGCCCGCTCTGTTCGCGTGAAAAACGGATGCTGGGGCTGATGGTAGGCGCGCTGGTGCTGTGGATTTTCGGCGGTGATTATATCGATGCCGCGATGGTCGGTTACAGCGTGGTGGCGCTGATGCTGCTTCTGCGCATTATCAGTTGGGACGACATTGTCAGTAATAAAGCGGCGTGGAACGTTTTCTTCTGGCTGGCCTCGCTTATCACCCTCGCTACCGGACTCAACAACACCGGTTTTATTAGCTGGTTTGGCAAACTGTTAGCAGGCAGCTTAAGCGGTTATTCGCCAACGATAGTGATGGTGGCGTTGATTGTGGTGTTTTATCTACTGCGCTACTTTTTCGCCAGCGCCACGGCGTATACCTCCGCCCTCGCACCGATGATGATTGCCGCCGCGCTGGCGATGCCGGAAATCCCGCTGCCGGTGTTCTGCCTGATGGTTGGCGCGGCAATTGGTCTGGGGAGCATTCTTACACCATACGCCACCGGACCCAGTCCGATTTACTACGGTAGTGGTTATCTGCCAACGGCGGATTACTGGCGACTGGGGGCGATTTTTGGGCTGATATTCCTCGTATTGCTGGTGATTACCGGCTTACTGTGGATGCCCGTGGTGTTGCTTTAAGTGAGGACGGTGCCGGAAATTGCTCTCCGGCACCCGATAGTTTTACGCGGCCGGTAACTCCGCCAGCGGCCAGCGCGGACGCACGCTAACGCCGAGATCCGCCGTCGCGCCTGCTTTAAACCGCACCATTCCGGCATAGGCGATCATCGCGCCGTTATCAGTACAAAATTCCGGACGCGCGTAGAACACTTCGCCGCGGCGTTTTTTCATCATTTCAGCCAGCTTCGCCCGTAACGTACGGTTAGCACTCACGCCGCCTGCCATGACCAGTCGCTTAAAGCCAGTCTGATCCAACGCTCGCTTGCACTTAATCATCAGCGTATCGACCACCGCATCTTCAAAGGCGCGGGCGATATCGGCACGGGTCTGTTCATCATCACCATTGGCGGCGATGGTGTTGGCTGTGAAGGTCTTGAGGCCGGAGAAGCTCATGTCGAGCCCTGGGCGATCAGTCATGGGACGGGGGAAGTGGAAACGTCCGGTGGTGCCCTTCTCGGCCAGACGGGAGAGCAGCGGGCCGCCCGGGTAGTCCAGCCCCATCAGCTTGGCGGTCTTGTCGAACGCCTCGCCGGCGGCATCATCGATGGATTCCCCCAGCAGCTGATAGCTGCCGATGCCGTCAACCCGCACCAGCATGGAGTGACCACCGGAGACCAGCAGCGCCACGAAGGGGAACTCGGGGGCCTTCTCCTCCAGCATGGGGGCCAGCAGGTGGCCTTCCATATGATGGACGGCGATGGCCGGCTTGTTCCACGCCATCGCCAGCGAGCGGCCAATGGTCGCCCCCACCAGAATGGCGCCAACCAGACCCGGACCCGCGGTATACGCGATGCCGTCGATGTCATCTTTGCCCAGTCCCGCCTCTTGCAATGCGGCCTGGATCAACGGGATCGTCTTGCGAACATGATCCCGGCTGGCGAGCTCGGGGACGACGCCACCGTAGTCCGCATGCAGCTTGACCTGGCTGTATAACTGATGGGAAAGGATCCCTTTTTGATCGTCGAAGATCGCGATCCCGGTTTCGTCACAGGATGTCTCTATGCCCAATACACGCATTGCTAAAAAATTTCACTGCTAAAATGAGACGGCTATGGTAACCTTCGCGGGTTTTTTAAACCAGAGCGATCTCTGCGGGTTTACTTTCATTCCCTGTCCAGAGTATAATTTCGCACCATTTTAAGACATGCTGATCGATTGAAGGTCAGCTAACAATTTATCACTGAGGTGAAAGGCACATGCCAGTAATCAAAGTCCGTGAAAATGAGCCGTTTGACGTTGCTCTGCGTCGTTTCAAGCGTTCTTGCGAAAAAGCCGGTATCCTGTCCGAAGTTCGTAGCCGTGAGTTCTACGAGAAGCCGACTACCATTCGTAAGCGCGCCAAAGCGTCTGCTGTCAAGCGTCACGCCAAGAAGCTGTCTCGCGAAAACGCACGTCGTATCCGCCTGTACTAATCGGGAGATATTGCCGTGTCTCTGAAGGATCAACTCAAGGATCAACAAAAACTCGCCATGCTTGCCAAAGATAAGGCACGTCTGGGAGCGATCCGCCTGTTGATGGCAGAAATCAAGCAACGTGAAGTCGATACCCGTATCGAGCTGAATGATGAGGATATCCTCGCTGTCGTGACCAAAATGGTCAAACAGCGCCGCGATTCCATCAGCCAATTTGAAGCTGCCGGTCGCCAGGATCTCGCCGACAAAGAGTCCGCCGAGATCGTTGTGTTGCAGGAATTCCTGCCGCAACAGCTGACCGCAGATGAAATTGCTGCCCTGATCGAGCAAGCCATCACTGAAAGTGGTGCTGCCGTCATGGCTGATATGGGCAAGGTCATGGCTGTCTTGAAGCCGAAAATTCAGGGGCGTGCCGATGTCGGCGCCGTCAGTGCTCAGGTGAAAACCCGCTTGGCGTAACAGGCAACTCTCTTGTTTGGTCGAAGAAGCCGTGCTTCCCTTGGAATGCGCGGCTTTTTTATTTTCTCCGCAATGAAACAGGACGGTTATGGCAGGCAGGATCCCCCAATCCTTTATCGACGATCTGCTCGTACGCACAGACATAGTCGAGCTGATCGACTCGCGAGTGCGGCTGAAAAAAGCCGGTAAGAACTACCAGGCTTGCTGCCCTTTTCATAACGAAAAAAGCCCCTCTTTTACCGTCAGCCAGGAGAAGCAGTTCTACCACTGTTTCGGTTGTGGCGCCCACGGCAACGCCATCGGCTTTGTCATGGAGTACGACGGTCTCGAATTTCCCGATGCCATCGAAGAGCTCGCCAGCATGCAGGGCATGCAGGTGCCTCGCGAGCAGAGCATCGGCGGCTCGGCCAATAGCCAGCCCGCCGTCAGCAAGGATCTGTTCGAGCTGATGAACCAGATCGCCCGCTTCTACGAGAGCAATCTCAAGAGTGCTCCCCATGCGGTGGAGTACCTCAAAGGGCGCGGTCTGACCGGTGAAGTGGTCAAACGATTCAACATTGGCTATGCACCCAGCGATTGGGATCAGGTGCGCCGCCGCTTTGGTGCCAGCCGGGATCACGAGCAGTTGCTTATCTCGGGCGGCATGCTGATCACCCGTGACAATGGCCCGGGGAGTTATGATCGTTTCCGCGATCGCATCATGTTCCCGATCCGCGACAAGCGTGGCCGGGTCATCGGTTTCGGTGGCCGGGTGCTGGGTGATGGCACCCCCAAGTACCTGAACTCGCCGGAGACCCCCATCTTCCATAAAGGGCGGGAGCTGTTCGGTCTCTACGAAGTGAAGCAGGCACACAAGGATCCGCGCCGGATCCTGGTGGTGGAAGGCTACATGGATGTGGTGGCACTCGGTCAGTACGACATCGACTATGCGGTGGCGGCGCTGGGTACTGCAACGACCAGCGACCATATCCACACCCTGTTTCGCACCACCGCCGAGGTGGTCTGCTGCTACGACGGTGACAACGCCGGTCGTGAAGCCGCCTGGCGGGCGCTGGATAATGCCCTCTCCCATCTGCAGGATGGCCGCGAGCTGAAGTTCGTGTTCCTGCCCGATGGCGAGGATCCCGACTCGCTGGTACGCCAGATCGGCAAGGAGGGCTTCGAAGCCCTGCTCGATGAAGCCCAGCCGTTCGCCGACTTCATGTTCGAGCGTCTCGGCCGGGATGCGGCGCTCTCCGGTGAGGCAGGCAAGTTCGAAGTGGCCAACAAGGCCGCCGAGCTTATTCGCCGCGTACCGGAAGGGTTTACCCGCGAAGGGTTGATCACCCGCCTCTCCAGCATGATGCGCTGGGGCGAGAACAAGCAGCGCATCGCCGAGCTCTTTGCCCGCAACAGTCAGCCCAAGGCCGAGGTCAACAAACCCAAGGCAGCCAAGCTGACGCCACTGCGGCGTGCGCTGGCACTGATGGTGCAATATCCGGCAGTAACGGCTGAGCTTCCCCCCATGCCGGAATTGGCCGGACTACGCGTACAGGGCATCAAGTTCCTGCTGCAACTGCACCAGCAAATCCTGGCACAGCCCGGTATCACAACCGGTATCCTGCTGGAACACTGGCGTGGTACCAAGGAGGGAGAGATCCTTGCTCAGCTGGCCATGCACGACCTGTTCGAGGAGATCAAACTCGATCAGGAGCCGGATATTCTGGGAGAATTGCAGGACACCTTCGTCGGCTTCATCAACCAGTTTCTGAAACAGCGGATCGAAGAATTGCAGGCCAAAGTGGCTCAGGAAGGACTAAGCTCCGAAGAAACCCAAGAGCTGATGATGCTGATAAGAGAGGTGCAAATTGAGAAAAGAAATGAGAGTGGGGCTTGATATTTGAGTGATTAGTCCCAATATGGATAGCGTTGCCCGAATCGACGGGATGAAAAGCAAAAATTTTATAACCGCCTGGCCCCGACAATACTGCGGGCAGGGGTTTCTCATGACCGACGCCGCAACCAGACATAGCATGTCTGGCGGTTTTCTATTAGAATTGGCTATTTGCGCAGCAGCGCACTGTACGCGCAACCTAGCAACACCAACCGGATGAGTTCTATGGAGCAAACCCCGCAGTCTCAGCTTAAACTCCTCGTTGCCAAAGGTAAAGAACAGGGCTACCTGACCTATGCCGAGGTGAACGATCACCTCCCGCAAGACATTGTCGATTCAGACCAGATCGAAGACATCATTCAGATGATCAACGATATGGGCATTCAAGTGGTTGAAAACGCTCCGGATGCCGATGACCTTATCATGGCTGAAGGTGGTACCGCCGATGAGGACGCTGCCGAAGCAGCGGCCCAGGCTCTGGCATCTGTTGAATCTGAGATTGGTCGCACGACCGATCCCGTCCGCATGTACATGCGGGAAATGGGTACCGTCGAACTGCTGACCCGTGAAGGCGAAATCGACATCGCCAAGCGGATCGAAGACGGTATCAACCAGGTACAAAGCTCCGTAGCCGAGTACCCTGAAGCAATTACTTACCTGCTCGAACAGTACGACAAGTACGAAGCCGAGCAGCTGCGTCTCTCTGACATCATCTCTGGCTTTATTGACCCGAACGAAACTGAAGATATGGCGCCTACCGCCACGCATATCGGTTCCGAGCTCGGCGAAGACGATCTGGCCGACGAAGATGAAGAAGACGAAGAAGACGAAGACGAAGATGGCGACAGCTCTGACGACGACGGTGACGGTGGTCCGGATCCGGAAGTCGCTCGCGAGAAGTTTGGCGAACTGCGTGCCCAGTATGAAGTGACCCGCCTCTCCATTCAGAAGAATGGTCGCGCGCACGAAGATACCCAGGCCGCCATCGCCCAGCTGGCCGATGTATTCCGTCAATTCCGCCTGATGCCCAAGCAGTTCGATCGCCTGGTCAACAACATGCGTGAAATGATGGAGCGCGTCCGCGTGCAGGAACGCATCATCATGAAGCTCTGCGTTGAGCAGGCCAAGATGCCGAAGAAAACCTTCGTCGCGGCCTTCACCAACAACGAGTGTGAAACTGCCTGGTTCGAATACCAGAAGCAGGCTGGCAAAGCCTGGTCTCCCCGTCTGGTTGAAATGGACGAGGATATTCAGCGCGCCATCGGCAAGCTGCAGCAGATTGAAGAAGAGACCGGTCTGTCGATTGCCCAGATCAAGGATATCAACCGTCGCATGAGCATCGGTGAGGCCAAGGCCCGCCGTGCGAAGAAAGAGATGGTTGAGGCCAACTTGCGTCTGGTTATCTCTATCGCCAAGAAGTACACCAACCGTGGTCTGCAGTTCCTGGATCTGATCCAGGAGGGCAACATCGGTC
>OEQV01000367.1_pt1 | contig 11710 bp, 10 predicted proteins | sample 1539821 | NCBI WGS metagenome assembly OEQV01 (sample SAMEA3891244, study PRJEB23780) | metagenome | biome: terrestrial biome; feature: animal house; material: water of meat washing | place: Italy | collected 2015-05-12 | reverse complement strand
CTCTGCAATATATTGAATTTGCATGTTTTTGTAGGCCGGATAAGGCGCTCGCGCCGCATCCGGCATTTCACAACAAGCACTTGTCAGCAATTTGAGAACACGGGAAAAAATTTATCTGTTTTACCGCCCATAAGCCACCGAGACGTTACTTCTCTATAGCCAATTGTTCGCGCAACTCCATTAAAAGGTAGCCCAGTCGATTCTTGCCCTTACCATGACCACCGTCTCCCCAGTAAGCATCGTTTTCCGTATGCTCAACCAGTTTTGCGGGCGCGGTTGCCAGCAAGAGCGCACGCAGTTCTGCATGCTGTTCGAATTTAGCGCGAAGTGCTTTTCGCATCACCTGTTCTTTGACCGACTCCCAGTTTTTACGCAGAGGCTTAGAACGATCGCGCCCCATGCGTGCGGCGACCATAGGGGAAGAAACCCGACGGATCTCTTCGCGGTATTTTTCATCAAGGAATTTTTGTGCCTGAAAATAGTGTTCTGAGGTGGGCCAGGTTTTCCCGTCAACCTTGATGGGCCAGGCGGCAAAGTTAGAAAAATCACCGTAGTCATCGCTGGTGCTGTAGAAATTTATGATGGTGTCTTGCATGACGTGTTGGATCCTTTGTGCTCGAACGGGCATTAAACCGCATTATGTTGGTGGTTATTGCGAGCCGCTTTCCAGAAACAGAAAAACCATTACCCCTGAAAACCGAAAAATGCCACAATATTGGCTGTTTATACAGTATTTCAGGTTTTCTCATGGCATTAACCGCCGCGCTTAAAGCGCAAATTGCCGCCTGGTATAAGGCGCTTCAGGAACAGATCCCCGACTTTATTCCCCGTGCGCCGCAGCGGCAGATGATTGCGGACGTCGCCAAAACGCTGGCCGGAGAAGAAGGGCGGCATCTGGCGATTGAAGCCCCCACCGGCGTTGGGAAAACGCTCTCCTATTTGATCCCCGGCATCGCCATTGCCCGCGAAGAGCAAAAAACGCTGGTGGTGAGTACCGCCAACGTGGCATTGCAGGATCAGATTTACAGCAAAGATTTACCGCTGCTGAAAAAGATCATTCCCGATCTTAAATTCACTGCCGCTTTTGGGCGTGGGCGCTACGTTTGCCCGCGTAATCTGACGGCGCTCGCCAGCACTGAGCCCACGCAACAGGATCTGCTGGCGTTTCTTGACGACGAACTGACGCCAAATAATCAGGAAGAGCAAAAACGTTGTGCGAAGCTGAAGGGCGATCTCGACACTTATAAATGGGATGGTCTGCGCGATCATACTGATATCGCTATAGATGACGATCTCTGGCGTCGTTTAAGTACCGACAAAGCCAGCTGCCTCAACCGCAACTGTTACTACTATCGTGAATGCCCGTTTTTTGTTGCTCGTCGGGAGATTCAGGAAGCGGAAGTGGTGGTGGCAAACCATGCGCTGGTGATGGCGGCGATGGAAAGCGAAGCCGTATTGCCTGACCCGAAAAATTTACTGCTGGTGCTGGACGAAGGCCATCACCTGCCAGATGTGGCGCGGGATGCGCTGGAGATGAGTGCCGAAATCACCGCGCCCTGGTATCGACTACAGCTGGACTTGTTCACGAAACTGGTCGCTACCTGCATGGAGCAGTTTCGCCCGAAGACCATCCCGCCGCTGGCGATCCCTGAACGTTTGAATGCGCATTGTGAAGAGTTGTATGAGCTTATCGCCTCGTTAAACAACATTCTCAATCTCTACATGCCTGCCGGGCAGGAGGCAGAGCACCGTTTTGCGATGGGCGAACTGCCTGATGAAGTGCTGGAGATCTGCCAGCGGCTGGCAAAACTCACCGAGATGCTGCGTGGTCTGGCGGAGTTATTTCTTAACGATTTAAGTGAGAAAACCGGCAGCCACGATATTGTGCGTCTGCATCGGTTGATTTTGCAGATGAACCGCGCGTTGGGGATGTTCGAGGCGCAAAGCAAACTCTGGCGGCTGGCGTCTCTGGCGCAATCTTCCGGTGCGCCGGTGACCAAATGGGCGACGCGGGAAGAGCGCGAAGGGCAGCTGCATCTCTGGTTTCACTGCGTGGGAATACGTGTCAGCGATCAGCTGGAAAGGCTGCTGTGGCGCAGTATTCCGCACATTATTGTCACCTCCGCAACCTTGCGTTCGCTGAACAGTTTTTCGCGTTTGCAGGAGATGAGTGGTCTGAAAGAGAAAGCGGGCGACCGTTTTGTGGCGCTGGATTCCCCCTTTAACCACTGCGAACAGGGCAAAATTGTTATTCCCCGGATGCGCTTTGAGCCTTCCATCGACAACGAAGAGCAGCATATTGCCGAAATGGCGGCCTTTTTCCGTGAGCAGGTGGAGAGCAAAAAACATCTCGGTATGTTGGTACTGTTTGCCAGCGGACGGGCGATGCAGCGCTTTCTCGACTATGTGACGGATTTACGCCTGATGTTGCTGGTGCAGGGCGATCAGCCGCGTTATCGCTTAGTTGAACTGCACCGCAAACGCGTTGCCAACGGTGAGCGTAGCGTGCTGGTGGGCTTACAGTCCTTTGCCGAAGGTCTTGATCTGAAAGGCGATCTGCTCAGTCAGGTGCATATCCACAAGATCGCTTTTCCACCCATCGACAGTCCGGTGGTGATCACCGAAGGGGAATGGCTGAAAAGCCTCAACCGCTATCCGTTTGAGGTGCAAAGCCTGCCGAGCGCCTCGTTTAACCTGATTCAGCAGGTTGGGCGACTGATTCGAAGCCACGGTTGCTGGGGCGAAGTGGTTATCTACGACAAACGCTTGCTGACCAAAAATTATGGCAAGCGACTACTGGATGCATTACCGGTATTTCCGATAGAGCAACCGGAAGTCCCTGAAGGTATAGTTAAAAAGAAAGAAAAAACGAAATCCCCACGCCGTCGGCGGCGTTAATGATGTGAGTCAGGTAAGGAGTCGTAAATGGACTATCGCAAAATCATTAAAGAGATCGGGCGCGGGAAAAACCACGCGCGCGATTTAGACCGGGATACTGCGCGCGGTCTGTATGCCCATATGCTCAATGGTGAAGTCCCTGACCTTGAGTTGGGCGGCGTATTGATTGCGCTACGTATCAAAGGGGAAGGGGAAGCAGAGATGCTCGGCTTTTACGAAGCCATGCAAAATCACACCATCAAGCTGACGCCGCCTGCAGGCAAGCCGATGCCGATTGTCATCCCCAGTTACAACGGCGCGCGTAAACAGGCCAACCTGACGCCGTTGTTGGCGATTCTCCTGCACAAACTCGGTTTTCCTGTGGTGGTTCACGGGGTTAGCGAAGATCCAACCCGCGTGCTGACAGAAACCATTTTCGAACTGATGGGTATTACGCCAACGTTGCACGGCGGGCAGGCGCAGGCGAAGCTCGACGAACATCAACCGGTGTTTATGCCTGTCGGCGCGTTTTGCCCGCCGCTGGAAAAACAACTGGCGATGCGCTGGCGGATGGGCGTGCGTAACAGTGCACATACCCTGGCGAAACTGGCGACGCCATTTGCCGAAGGTGAGGCGCTGCGTCTTTCCAGCGTTTCGCATCCGGAATACATTGGACGCGTCGCGAAGTTCTTTAGTGATATCGGCGGGCGGGCGCTACTAATGCATGGTACTGAAGGTGAAGTGTATGCTAATCCGCAGCGCTGCCCGCAGATCAATCTCATTGACCGTGAAGGGATGCGGGTACTGTATGAAAAACAGGACACTGCTGGTAGCGAGTTACTGCCACAAGCAAAAGATCCGGAAACCACGGCGCAGTGGATTGAGCGTTGCCTTGCTGGCAGCGAACCGATTCCCGAATCGCTGAAAATCCAGATGGCTTGCTGCCTGGTGGCTACGGGTGAAGCGGCAACTATCAGCGACGGCCTGGCGCGCGTTAATCAGGCATTTTAATTCTTTTCTCAGCCGGATGAGCCATGTCATCCGGCTTTTACCCCACCGCAATATGAAATTCCTGCATCTTTATTGACCTTCCCGCGCCCGGCGTGCAGCATAAAAAAACAACAAACACATAACATAAACAGGAGTTAACCATGGAAAGTGGTCATCGCTTTGATGCTCAGACGCTGCACAGTTTTATTCAGGCTGTATTTCGTCAGATGGGTAGCGAGGAACAAGAAGCGAAATTAGTGGCCGATCATTTAATCGCGGCAAACCTGGCAGGGCATGATTCACATGGTATTGGCATGATCCCAAGCTATGTACGCTCCTGGAGTCAGGGGCACCTGCAAATTAACCATCATGCCAAAACCGTTAAAGAGTCGGGGGCGGCAGTCACGCTCGATGGCGATCGCGCATTTGGTCAGGTCGCGGCACATGAAGCGATGGCGCTGGGGATTGAGAAAGCGCATCAGCACGGTATTGCCGCCGTGGCGCTACATAACTCGCATCATATCGGCCGTATCGGTTACTGGGCGGAGCAGTGTGCAGCGGCGGGGTTTGTCTCTATCCACTTTGTTAGCGTGGTCGGTATTCCAATGGTCGCACCGTTCCACGGTCGCGACAGCCGCTTTGGCACCAATCCGTTCTGTGTGGTTTTCCCTCGTAAAGATAATTTCCCGCTGTTGCTTGATTACGCCACCAGCGCCATTGCATTTGGCAAAACCCGCGTCGCCTGGCATAAAGGCGTCCCCGTGCCGCCAGGTTGCCTGATTGACGTTAACGGCGTGCCGACGACCAATCCGGCGGTAATGCAGGGTTCGCTGTTGACCTTTGCCGAACATAAAGGCTACGCCCTTGCAGCGATGTGTGAAATTCTTGGCGGGGCGCTTTCTGGCGGTAAAACGACGCATCAGGAAACGTTACAAACCAGTCCCGATGCCATTCTTAACTGCATGACCACTATCATCATCAACCCGGAACTCTTCGGCGCGCCGGATTGTAACGCGCAGACCGAAGCCTTTGCCGAGTGGGTGAAAGCCTCGCCGCATGATGAAGATAAACCGATTTTGCTACCGGGCGAGTGGGAAGTGAACACGCGTCGCGAACGGCAGAAGCAGGGGATTCCACTGGATGCGGGAAGCTGGCAGGCCATTTGTGATGCAGCGCGGCAGATTGGTATGCCGGAAGAGACGTTGCAGGCTTTCTGTCAGCAGTTAGCCAGCTAAAAAAAAGCCCGTCCAGTGGCGGACGGGCAAACAAGGGTAACATAGGATCAATGAGGGTTAGAGCATATGCGTCTGTCGGCAAACAGACAGGGAAATACTTGTGCTGGACGTAGCGTAAACGCCTGATCCGTCCAACGGTTCGGATTTTGTAGGCCTGATAAGACGCGGTAGCGTCGCATCAGGCATCTGTTGCCGGATGCGGCGTAAACGCCTTATCCGTCCTACGAATTACTTATAAATTACCGCAGTACCGCTTAATTTATTGTTGTTGGTGGCGGAAGTAATGCTGTATCCACTGGCACCGGCCGCCGCGGCTTTCTCAGCCAGTTTCGCTTCCAGGGCATCGAGGGTGGATGCGCCATCGGCAGAAACCACGCCGATTTTATTCATGTTCTGTGCCTGGGATGCCGTTACCGGTTCCGCCGCGAACACGCCAAATGACAGAGTTGAAAGAGCCATAGCAGCAACAACAGTATTGATAGTTTTCATAATTAATCTCTCGCAGGTGATTTTTGTATAAGTGACGTTGTTTCGTCGATGTGATGAGTATCACGTTTTTTTACGAGAGATAAAATCGAAGAGAATTGACCACCTTGTTCAAATAAATTGATTGATATCTAACATAATGATAATTCATTTATTTGTTGAACTTATGGACTTGTTTTATGCAGCGTGGCAGTCACGACAGCGTTAAAGGCACGGAATGCCACGCAAAATACAAATTATACTCGCTATACATCCCGCTAGTTGTAGTTAACGTAACTGGCTGTCTTTCGAACCTCTGCGATTATATCCTGTATACGCTGGTTTTTGTAAATCTTTCTCCTGCTGACAATGAATGCATAAGCGCACGCCAGGAATGGCTTCCCGACGGGCTTGCGGGATGGGGGCACCGCACTCTTCACATTCATCCAGGCTTTCGCCACGCGGAATTTCACCCCGAGCGCGGGCAATCGCATCTTCAATTGTACTGTTGATCTGTTCGTTGACGGCGTCATCGTTAGCCCAACCGGATGCCATATCGACCTCCCCATATCAATACTTGTACAGTTAAGTGTAGCTAATCCAGGGACGAACTTGGGCAGTTCAAGCATCAGATCTCCGACCATTCCCGCAGCAGATTATGATAAAGATTAAGCAGCGACAGGATCTCTTCATTTTCACCATAGCGGCTTTTCAGCGACTGAATATTGTTGTCCAGTTCAAACAGCATGGCGCGCTTTTTATCATCACGGATCATCGACTGGATCCACATAAATGATGCCACTCGTACGCCGCGGGTTACGGGTGTCACGCAATGCAGGCTGCTGGAGGGATACAACACGAGATCGCCTGCCGGGAGTTTTACCCGATGTTGTCCGAAGGTGTCATTAACGACCAGTTCGCCGCCGTCGTAGCTTTGTGGATCGCTTAAAAACAGCGTGGCAGAAAGGTCAGTACGCATCCAGCCGTTTTGTGGATGGCTGCGTACTGCGCCATCCACATGGAAACCATAGGTTTCATTGTTCTGATAGCGATTAAACAGCGGCGTGGAAAGGGTACGCGGCAAGGCCGCGGCAAAGAATAAAGCATGTTGGTTAACCGCGTTCAGCACCTCATTTTGCAGGGCGGCGTATAACGTGCTGCGGGTGTCGACCTGTTGATTGTTCTTAACTTGCGCACCTTGTGCGCCGGTGGTGACGCGTCCATCCACCCATTCGGCTTGTTCCAGTTGTTCGCGAAACCGGGCGACGTCCTGTGGCGATAACACGCCGGGAATGTGGTACATCATACAAGTTCTCCAAAAAGAGGGGCTTTTACCCTACACCGATTTTTAACAGCAGGTGCTTTGTTCATGCTGGATGCGGCGTGAACGCCTTATCCGGCCTACCAAATGATGTGAATTCAATGCATTGCACAACCTTGTAGGCCTGATAAGCGCAGCGCATCAGGCAGTCCTGTTCTCGCCATCAACATAAGTGAGCCCTGCGCCCCACATCTGAATCAGAAATGCATATTGGCCGTGAGCAGGAAGGTTCTTGGCTCGCCCGGGTGATAACGGTAGCCGCTCTTGTTGATTGAGGCGACGTAATCGGTATCAAACAGGTTGTAAACGTTTAGCTGGAAGTCGAGATTGCGATTAACCCGATACCCCAGTTTGGCATCGGCGACCCAGTAACCTTCGGTAAACGCTGGCGTTCCCACCGCGCCGTCTGAACCTTTATGCATACTGCCGATATAGCGTGCGCCCGCGCCAACAGAGATATCATCTGTTGCCTGATACTGGCTCCATAAGGTAAAGGCGTGCTCCGGGGTATACGGCAGCGATGAGGAACCATCCTGGGCAACATCTTTGCCGTTTTTGATGGTTGCTTTTTGCTGGGTATAGCCGCCAATCACCTGCCACGCGGGAGTGATATTCCCGGCCACGGATATCTCATAGCCTTCGACGCGTTTCTTACCGTATTGCGAGTAAGTTCCGTCATCATTTTGCTCAACTTCATTTTCGATATCAGTACGGAACAGCGCGGCGGTGAGCAACAGGCGTTTATCCAGAACCTGCCATTTGGTGCCAATCTCGCTGGTGTTGGCTTTTTGCGGTTTAAAATCGGTGCGGTTGGCACTGTTACCGCTGCCAGACTGCGCAAGGGCGAAGTTGTTGCCGCCCGGAGGCTGCTGGGAAACGGCATAGTTAATATAGACATTGCCGTTTTCCGTCAGGTGATACAGCGCCCCGGCTTTCCAGTTCACCAGATTGCCCGACTTGGCGGTATCGACGGTGGTGACCGGAGAACCTTTTGCCACACCAGCTGGGCAGGTGATGGCACCGCGTCCGCTGCCGCCGCAGGCGGTGGCACTGTCATATTCAGTATGATAATTATCCAGACGGATCCCGCCGTTCAGCTCAAAATCACGGGTGATTTGCAGCGTATCGAAGGCGTAAATTGCGAAGGTATCCGTCTGACCATTGGCGTTTGCGCCGTTGCGCGTCAGGCCGCCGGGATGAATGCTGCTGTCAGGATGATAAATATTTACCGCAGGTAACGTCACCGGATTAACGCCGTAGTTAGTCTGCGTTTCACGGGTAAATTCCACGCCGGTACTGACATCATGACCGATAGAACCGGTATAGAACGTCGAGGTCAGGTTGGTCTGGTTGGTGAGAATTTTATTACTCACATCTTTGGTATTCGCCGTGCGTGACCAGGTCCAGCTATTCACATCGCTGGTGGGCTGAGTAATATTCGACGCCCCGCCCATAATCGCCGTCATCAGGTAATCCTGCTTTACGCGCGACCAACGGGTAGTATTGCGAATGGTGGTGTTATCGTTGATGTCGTGCTCAAAACGCATGGTGGCGGTGTCGGTGGTCGAATCGTCGTAATCGGAATCCGTGCCGTAAAAGTTATGAGTATCAACTTTTCCGGAATGATTCAGAGCCGCTGTTCCCGCAGATGGGGCAGAATAACCCGGCAAACCGATGGTCGGAATGCCGCCGTCTGGCGTGTTGTGCTGGGTGACATGCAGATAATTAAGATACAAACGATTCGCTGTACCAAGGCCAAAAGCGATAGAAGGGGCGACGCCGTAACGCTCATTTTTGACTTTGTCGCGTCCGGCATCGTGCGTTTTTTCGCCCATCACATTCAGGCGCACCGCAGTGGTATCACCAATGACCTGATTGACGTCCAGCGTGCCGCGGCGGAACCAGGCGCTGCCAATACTGGCGGAGGCGTCAATGCCGGAATCATTGCGCGGCTGCTTGCTGATCATATTGATCGAGCCCGTCGGCGCGCTGCGCCCGTAGTCGGTGCCGGAAGGCCCTTTAATCACTTCGACCTGCTCAGTATTGAAGGTGTCGCGCGAGACGCTGCCGATATCGCGAATGCCATCAATATAAATACTGTTAGAGGTATCAGCACCGCGCATATAAATGGCGTCGCCAGTGGTGGAGTTACCGTTCTCACCCGCAAAAAACGCACCCACGCCGGGGACGTTTTTGAGCGCGTCGGTAAGGTTGGTTGCGCCCTGATCTTTAATCACTTGTTCAGAAATCACCGTCATCGTGCGGGTAGTATCCGCTACCGGACGCGAGAATTTCGGATCGGCAGATTGTTGTGGCGCATAAAGCGAAGGCGTTGATGCTTCGACAACCAGCGTGTCATCCGCGTTAGCTTGCCCTTCGGCAGCGAGTGCCTGCGCCACAGGCGTAATACCAATACAAAGACCGGCAAAGAACGTGAGCGAATGAAATTGTCTGGCAGGGAAATTGCGATTGTTTTCCATTTTGCAGGTGACTTTTTCTTATATGGTGAAATTTTCACTGTCACGAGAAAGCATCTCTGCGGATGCGATGCCACTGTTAATCCCGTGATAGCGTCCGTGCAAGTGATAATAATTTTGATAAGCATTATCACTTGGCGCGATTTTCTATCACCCATTGCGCGAAAAAGAAATACATTTATTTACATTGCGTTCATATTTGATGTTTTTTGCTTACAAATTGGACGAAAACTGCATCCAGAGGCGAATGCAGTTACGTTGGTGGGGTTATTTGTAGATGGTTGCAGTACCGAACATCTGGTCATTTCCGCCTGCGGAATTAATGACATAACCTTTCGCGCCTTGTTCGCGCGCTTTTTCTGCCAGTTTATCCTCCAGATCGCTTAGGTTTGATGCGCCAGTTGCCGAAACGGTACCGGCGGGCCGTAGTTGACCACTGTCCAGGTTACTCATCGGTTGCGCGGCATAAGCCGTGAGAGAGATTCCGCTCAGGACGGTGGCAATCAGTAGTGTGAGGCACTTTTTCATAATGACATCCTCATAAATACAACGGGTAGTGCCAGATAAGTGTAGGTCGCCTGCGCGATGAAAATGACGCAAAAAATTGACAGAGATGCGCTTATTTTTTGAACAATATATTTTTACAAAATAAGACAAATCAATGACATGCATAATGCTGATTTTTATGATGAATTGCCATAAACCATAGCCATGTTAAGGTTTTGGGGAATGATAAACGCAGCCAGATATTTACCCTGTCGCGTTATGCGGGTATCTTACGCCGCTGCTTAAAGGAGAATGCTATGTCCGCCCAGAAACCGGGGTTGCATCCGCGCAACCGTCATCACAGCCGCTACGATCTCGCCACGCTTTGTCAGGTCAATCCTGAACTCAGGCAATTCCTCACGCTTACACCCGCCGGGGAGCAAAGCGTAGACTTTGCCAATCCGCTGGCGGTGAAGGCGCTCAATAAGGCATTGCTGGCCCATTTTTACGCCGTAGCGAACTGGGATATCCCGGACGGTTTTCTCTGCCCGCCAGTACCGGGCCGGGCGGATTATATTCATCACCTTGCCGATTTACTGGCAGAAGCAAGCGGAACAATTCCAGCTAATGCCAGCATTCTGGATATCGGCGTTGGTGCGAACTGTATTTATCCGCTGATTGGCGTACATGAATATGGCTGGCGTTTTACCGGTAGTGAAACCAGCAGCCAGGCGTTAAGCAGTGCGCAGGCGATCATCAGTGCTAATCCGGGGCTTAACCGCGCCATTCGTCTGCGTCGGCAAAAAGAGAGTGGGGCGATTTTTAACGGCATCATCCATAAAAACGAGCAATACGACGCGACCTTGTGTAACCCGCCATTCCACGATTCCGCCGCTGCGGCACGGGCAGGTAGTGAGCGTAAACGCCGTAACCTGGGGCTGAACAAAGACGATGCACTGAACTTTGGCGGCCAGCAACAGGAGTTGTGGTGTGAAGGTGGTGAAGTCGCCTTTATCAAAAAGATGATTGAAGAGAGCAAAGGCTTCGCGAAGCAGGTGATGTGGTTTACCTCGCTGGTATCTCGTGGTGAAAACTTACCGCCGTTGTATCGTGCTCTGACGGACGTGGGCGCGGTGAAGGTGGTTAAAAAAGAGATGGCCCAGGGGCAAAAGCAGAGTCGCTTTATTGCCTGGACCTTTATGGATAACGATCAGCGTCGTCGTTTTATGGCGCGTAAACGCTAAAGCGTTGGCTCGGTAGGCGGCAGCGGTTCGCTTGCCGCAGACGTTGGACCATTCCCTGGTGCAGGCAACACTTGATAGGTCTGTACCGGGGCGCGTATGTTGGCCAGATCGAAGTATTTCTTCACCTGGCTGTCGAGCGCAAAACGTACCGTCCACTGCTTCAGCGGCAAGGTGGTAAACGAGACCCGTAGTGTGAATGCCGTATTGGTTAATCCTACAATCCCGGCAAACGACGGCTCGCCAATAATCAGCCCGCGAATATCATCTTTTTCCATCACCGCAGCAACCGCATCTTTCAACGCCTGATTCGCTTTATCCGCATCCTCATGGCGGTCTACGTCGTAATTGGCGACGACTGAGCCAATGCCACGCACAAAGTTGGCGAAGGTCGTTATCGATGACCAGGGAATGATATGGTACGCCCCGGTGTCCTGACGCACGCCCACAGAACGGATGGACATCCGTTCAACCGTACCGGTGAGTGGACCGATGGTCACCAGGTCGCCGGTGTTCATGCCATTTTCAAACTGAATAAAAATCCCGGTAATAATATCTTTGACCAGAGTTTGCGCACCGAACGAAATCGCGAGGCCCAACGCCCCGGCACCGGCCAGC
>OEQV01000366.1_pt1 | contig 11711 bp, 12 predicted proteins | sample 1539821 | NCBI WGS metagenome assembly OEQV01 (sample SAMEA3891244, study PRJEB23780) | metagenome | biome: terrestrial biome; feature: animal house; material: water of meat washing | place: Italy | collected 2015-05-12 | reverse complement strand
CTGCATCTGTGATGACGACGATGATGACTAAGCCAATGGCCGTGATCACCGAGTTATTGCGCATGAACTGTTAACCCACGGGGCCACTCGCCCTGATGGGGGAGGGTCCTCTGTTCACAATGGAGAAGACCATGACAGAACACAGTCAACGGATAGTGTTTCCAGGGAACAATTCTGAGTCGAATGTTGAGGCTAAGGCCATGCTGAGCACGGTTTCGCAAGATGCCAGCCGAGCAAGCAATCCGGAGCATAAACGTGACCTTGAATTACGACTGGCTGGATGAGAATATTAATTCTCGTCTGGTGGGCGCGAAGTAACGATGACTCTAACCCTATTGGGGCACTGTGCCCCGTTGGGGACATGGTGCCCGTCTAAGGAGCTACCATGAATGCAGCGAAACTGCTCCAGAATGAAAGCCAGCTTGAGCTACAGCTTTTCTTTCTGGAAGAGATGCCTAAAACCGCAGAGATCATCCCGTTCGAGCAGAAGCTTGAATGGTCTGATGATGAGGTCTGGCAATTACGAGATGGACTGCTTTGGCATAGTCTGAGAGTCCTGGCCGATGGTCGAGCTGGTGCGGAGATCAAGCGGGAGACGATGGGGTGGATGATGTCAGATGACATCCATCCGTTCTCGTTCGTCGTCTGTTGCGCTCAAGCAGGCTATGACCCATCGGGCATTAGGGAAGGCGTCGAGTCTATCCTAAACCGCCTTGCGCGGGTTAAAGTAGGGGGGTAACCCCCTGCTTTCCCAGTGGCACATAAAATCTCACATGTGAAATTTTATGTGCCACTCGGAAAGCCAGATTTTGCTCTCTGTTGAGAGTGAAGCGTGAGATAGCTGGTCTCCCAAAACAAACAGCACACTGCCTATCCTGACCGGTATTGTCGGTCAGACTATTTAAAACCCATTGGGACGCAAAGTTCCCTTTGGGGGAGTGCGTCCTTCTTACCAAAGGAGTACGTCATGAGTGTAAATATCAAAACCCTGATTCTTGAGGCGATCCAAGAGACACTGAAAGTGGCTCAGCATCAAACTCAGAAACAGCGGCCAATCGAGAACCTCAATGCACAGTCTATTTGCGATCGCTTTTTCATCGAAAAAGTTGAGCAAGTGGCACAAAGCAACGATAGCAATGTGTACTGGCTGAGCGCGTTCATTGAAAGCGATGCAGGCTTGGACGAGGCTATTGAGCTCGATGAGGTTGTGAGCAAGTTGAAGGATGGATTCAGTTCCGGCTTTGACCGTTCTGAGTCCGGCCAATATTCCTTCGATGTGTACCACGAAGAGTTCCGTTGATTTAAAACCCCGCCAGGGCGCGTACCCTGCTGGGATACTGCGTCCTATTTTTGATAGGAGTGCACGACAATGGCATATGCAAGTTTGCTACCAGATAAACGGTTCAATGAGATCTACGACTTGCTGTACCAACGAGTGGCTGCGGCTGCCAACGCTGCGTATAACGCAAAGCTGGCAAAAGCGAAAACCCGTAAGCAGCGTGAGGCCTGTGCAGGGCACTACCCAAGCGACTGGTCAGTTCTATTTGGCCTATGGTGTCGGGACAAAGTGACGAACTTGCATGTGCTTGACTGCCTGCGATTGGGTCATGTCTACAGCGGCCAGGAACTGGCTAATTAGACTGCCCGTAATCAACTCAATTAACGCCAACCGGCGCATCCGCCCGGTTGGGACGCGATGCGCTCACAATTTACTTGGAGAGCATCATGGAAAAATTACACCTCAAAGATGGATACAGCATTTATTTCGCCGATGTCTATTTTGACGACGTGATCTATTCGATGGGTACCGGACTCGGGTTCACTGACGTGATTTACGGCTATTCATTAGGCCGCGATCAACAGGAAGCCGAACAACTGGTGACCGAGAAGTACAATGGAAAAGTTTCTGCAAAGCCCAACGGTGACGAGGTGCGGGTGAAGAAGGTCTATCTGCGACTCGCTCACAGTCAGGACATCAACCGCTACACCTTCCCCGAGAACATGGCTGGGTATTCCCACGCCATCCAGTAGTGCAGATCGCTTTGTACTGACAACACATTAACCCATTCGGGGCCACACCTCCCGACTGGGGCGGTAGTGGCTCTTCTTACATCAAGGAGATGCAAATGGCTACTATCGTTAACACCAAATTAGGGGAACATCGGGGCAAACCGCGTGTGTGGCTGGAAGGCTACAAGCTGTTGCGTGAAGGCTACTCACCTGGCACTAAGTTCGATCTGGAGTTGAAAGACTCTCAAATCGTTCTGCGGGTCAAGGAAGAGGGAAAGTTCACGGTCAGCAAGCGGGAGCGTAATGGCCGAGTCACCCCCATCATCGATTTGAACGCGCAGGAGCTCGCTACCGTCTTTGACGGTGTTGAGATGCTGCGTGTGTTCATTCGTCAAGGCGCGATCCTGATCTCCGCTCATCATCAACATGAGCGAGTCGTTGAGCGTGTCAACCGACTCACCAGCAAGCTGGAGAAGGGAGAGCCTCTTTCGGTATGCAGCCTCTTCCATGGGGGCGGTGTGCTGGATAAAGCGATCCACGCGGGGTTTAAGAGATCAGGTATCGCAAGCTCTATCGCGGTAGCTGTCGAGATGGAGGGGTCATATCTTGACTCGTCTCTTGCCAACAACCCTGAGCTGTGGGATCAAAACTCGATTGCAATCGAGTCACCGATCCAAGCCGTGAACCTGAGCAGGCAGCCGACCCAAGTGGACCTTCTTATCGGCGGGATACCTTGTACTGGCGCGTCTAAAAGCGGGCGAAGTAAGAACAAGTTGGAGTTTGCTGAATCTCACGAGGATGCAGGCGCACTGTTCTTCAACTTCCTTGAGTTTGTCAAAGCTCTCAATCCAGCAGTGGTTCTGATTGAGAATGTGCCAGAGTACCAGAAAACGGCCAGTATGACGGTGATCCGATCCGTGCTCTCTTCGCTAGGGTACTCCTTGCAAGAGCGCATACTCGATGGCAACGAGTTCGGCGTCATTGAGGCTCGCAAACGTCTTTGCGTCGTTGCGGTTTCTCACGGGATTGATGGGTTTGACCTGGAACAGGTTCAGCCCGTTCGTACCAAAGAGAGCAGCATCAATGACATCCTTGAGCCGGTACCTCTCGATTCCCAACGTTGGAAGTCATTCGACTACTTAGCGGAGAAAGAATTGAGGGACAAGGCCGCAGGTAAAGGCTTCGCACGTCAGCTCCTGGCTGGCGATGAGACCTTCTGTGGCACTGTCGGCAAAGGGTACTCAAAGTGTCGCTCAACTGAGCCGTTCATCGTTCATCCGGAACAGAGTGAGCTGTCAAGACTCTTCACACCGGTAGAGCATTGTCGGATTAAGGGGATCCCCGAAGAGCTGATCGATGGCCTGTCGGACACGACAGCTCACGAGATCCTCGGCCAGTCGGTTGTTTACCCTGCGTTCGAGGCCTTGGCCTCATCACTGGGTAACAGCCTCTGGAACTGGGTGGGGATGACACCACTCATGGTTGAGCTGGTGGATGACTCTCAGCCGACAATCGGTGGGGAAGACTTCCACTGGGCAACTGCTCTGGTTGATACAAAAGGCACCCTCACGCTGTCGCCGACGGCAAAGCAGCTTGGGATGCCGATCCACGTCCGTGAAGGCCAACTGGCTGTTTACTCCCGGACTGGTTCGAAGATAAGCAACGGCCATGCGCCATGCGAGTATCTCCCGGTCATGATGTCCGGAGATGCGATCATGGTTCAGTCGTCGTTTGTCCATTAGCAACTCACCGGGGTAATGCCGAAAGGCAATTACCCCGGCCTATCCGAAAAGGAGTGAGTCATGAAAATCGAAATGGTTGTGCCCCTACCTGTAGAGGATTCGGGGCTTCAACACTGCATCGCCAGGTTCCACAACTTCAACATGGACTCAAAGCGGCAAGATAAAGCCAGGTTCTTCCGCAGGGAGCCGGTTGTCATCGTGAACCCCGAGACAAACGTCAAGGTGTTGCGATATGCGATGGGTAACCCTGGTGGGCTTTCTATCACCAAGGTGGCGATCGCGCTGGATTACGATGCGGTTGATGCGCTTGGCGTCCGGTTCAAGGGCGCTGTAGAGCTTGAGGTTCGCAGGGCTAAGCGCTGGGAAGTATGGCAATGGTTCTGGAACCATCGGGATCAGAGCGTTCAGCTGTCAATCAAGATGGGCGTAGTCGGTACGGTTTTGGGAGTCCTTGGCTTCCTTACTGGGCTTGCTCCGTACCTTCTCGGATAATCCAATAACCCCTTACCGGGCAAAGTGAGCCCGGTGTGGGTTTGCTTTGCTCTCCCTTCAAGGAGAACAAAAAATGACATATCAAGCATCACTGGCTCCCATATCGAAAGAAGAGCTCAACACCATTCCGTGTTTCAGGTACATCAACCTGGAAGTGCAGGAAGCGGATCTCGAACAATGGGATCAGTGGTTCATGCAGTATCGGCGTAAGCCTCATGTCTACAGCACCAAGCGCCAGGGATGCAGCACCTTCCGGGTGGAGCTCCAGGGTGGTGAGTTCGTGGATGTGGACTGGCGGGTTTACCGGACCTGGTGTAACACCTTCCATCTTCGGTACGCCCCATTGCTTAACGAGCTCGGCGTGAAGGCCACAAACCCTCACATCGGTTCGGAGACACAGTTTCTGGTCGCGAAGCTGATGGACAATGGTTGGTGCCCCAAAGCGCTGGCCGATTGTTCTGTCGGAACCAACTAACCAGATCTCAATACAAACCCAGAGGGGGGACATGCCGCCATCTGGGCCATGTTCCCTCCCCATCATGAAGGAAGAGCGGGAATTCAGATAATAAGTGCGACACTCATGGATGAATGGCGAGAGGTGGCCAACTGCTGATTGGTGGTACCCTTCTGCTCGCCAAAGTAAAAGCAGTATCACCATGAGCTATCAGCAGTTGACCGAGGGGCAACGATACCAGTTATCGGTGCTTCGCGCACAGGGGATGTCCATCCTTGCCACCGCACGCGCCATTGGCGTTCATCGCTCCACCCTCTACCGGGAGCTGCGTCGTAACGCCGGGCCGCAGGGCTACCAGCCAGACAATGCGCATCAGCACGCCACCCACCGACGGGCCAGTGCGGCCAAATCTCGGCTATCTGCCGATGTCATCCAGTTTGTCGAGCTGACACTCGCCTGGTGGTGGAGCCCGGAGCAGATAAGCGCGGTGGGCAAGCAGATAGGCCTCATGGTGAGTCACGAGTGGATATACCGCCATGTGGCCGCCGACAAAGCCCGGGGTGGCCAGTTGTACCGCCATCTGCGCCAGGGCCACAAGCGCTACCGCAAGGGGGCGAGCAGCCTGCGTTCTCCCATCAAGGAAGCCCGCTCTATTGATGAACGGCCGGCTATCGTCGATAGCCGGGAGCGGCTCGGTGATTGGGAGGCGGACACGGTGCTGGGCAAGCAAGGCACAGGTGCACTGGTCACCCTGGTGGAGCGCAAGAGCCGGCTCTATCTGGTCAAGCGGGTCGCGAGCAAACAGGCTGGGGTGGTGCGGGATGCGATAATCGAGATGTTAACGCCCTACATCGAGCAGGTGCATACCATCACCTTTGACAACGGCGGCGAGTTTGCCGAACACAAGGCGATAGAGGAAGCGCTGGGTGCCGAGACTTACTTTGCGCACCCTTACTCTTCGTGGGAGCGCGGTCTGAACGAGAACAGCAATGGGCTGTTGAGGCAGTTTATCCCAAAGGGAACAGACCTGAGAGAGGTCACGGACGAGGATGTCAGGAGAGCGGAGCAGTGGCTCAACCTACGACCTCGGAAATGTCTCGGATTCAGGCAGCCTGTCAAGGTATTCGAAGAGTACCGTCAGGCGGCATAGGCGAGTGTCGCACTTCGAAGTTGAATTCGCGGCTAACAATCGTATTTTTAATGCTGATTCTTTTTTCTGAAATAGCATCATCTCAAACCATTAAGGTGACGGCTGAATACAAACCTGCCTCTTATGAGACAAGTGGTGGGCGGTTTGTCAGCACGACTCCATGTCTTAAAACAGCTAGTGGGATGTGGTTGAGTTATTGTCGTGGTGAAATATCATCACTTGATAGCCTCCTTTTCTCTATTAGTTACGGGGTGACGCGTACGGCAAAAAAGAGTGTGGAAAATCCTAAGGATTCCATTGTTTATATGCAGTCATTTAGTCAGAAAGAAATGATTGTGACTTCTGCAAAGGGGATTAGTTATCGAGTTTCACTTACTCCAGAAATGTTGGGGGCGCATTTTGATGCGACGATATATAATGAGACAGCTCGGCCTATCTATGATGGTTTTAGTAACCCCAAAGGCGGTTGTAGCTATTTGGATAAGCAAGTCGCTGGCAATACAGATTGGCTAGCCTGGATGGTATTATGGGGAGATGTTGCAGGAAAATCATGTTACACCGCGTTATCGACAGATGTTGGGGTTACAGTAAAAGCAATATTTTTCGGATTCAAGATGGCCCCCCCTTCACCATTAAATATGCCAAATGGTGTATACAATGGTTCGATAACATTATCGGTGTCATCAAATGGTGATATCAGTTTGGGGAATGGTACATATAATGATACCAAACTGATTATTGATTTGACCCTGACAGTACGCCATCAATTGAAAGTAGACTTTCCTAGAGGATACGGCGATGAGCATAGTCAAGTAACCTTGCTGCCACCGGGGGGATGGATTAATTGGATTCATAATGGAAAGCGAGAGCTAAGCATATTGCAGCAAGATCTTCCTTTTCGGATATGGTTTAGTGCCCCATTTACCGTAGCGCTGCGTTGCCAACATCAATGGGGCACCGAGTGTGGACTAAAAGATAGTAAGGGGCGAACAGTCCCTTTAAAGACATATTATGTGAATAGTGTCAATGAAATGACTCTATTGACTACAAGTCAATACAAATTTGTACTTCCTGTACAGGGAAAACCGATTATCAACGCAGCCAGAGCGATTCGATTTCAGGTTATTGGTGGGACGGTCACCGAGATGATGAAATACCCAGGTTCCAATTTTAAAGGGGATGTAACTTTGATATTTGATGCGTCTATCGACTAACAGAGACCACTGCTTTTGGCATAGTCAAAGAGGGCACTATCACTGGTAATACCCAGCCGCACCATGGCACTCTTTTTCTGGGTGCTGATGGTTTTAACGCTGCGATGAAGATAGTCGGCAACCTCGGAAACCGACATGCCGCTGGCCAGCAGGCGGACAACTTCAGACTCTTTGGGGGTCAACGGACTTATATTGCCTTGAGAGGATACACCGGCATCGGCCAGCAGCATTTTTACCGCAGGGCCAATATAGCGATGGCCAAGCAATATCTGGCGAATGGCATCGGCCAGTTCGTTGATCACCGATTTTTTCAGTATCAGACCGTTTACCCCAACCTGAATAAGGGATTGCAAGATGGCGCTGTTCTGGATTTGGGTCAGCACAATAATAGGCAGGTTTGGATAATCCCGGCGCAACTGCTGGATCATCACCAGGCCATCGCAGCGGGTATCTCCCGGCATACTGAAATCGGTAATCAACAGATCACAATGATGTTGTTGCAATGATTTCAGCAACTCAGATACCTGATATGCCTCGGCGATCACTTCACAATGGGGGGTTATCTGGTCAATCAGGCTGCGGATCCCGGTCAGAATCAAGGGATGGTCATCGGCAAGAATAATCTTGAAGGACATGGATGAGCCTCTTATAAAACGGTGAGTAATATTCAGGCTATCAAAACTAACATTTCTATACTACCGTGCGCACCCCATTTTTTAGGGAGCATCTATCTTTTGGAAAATATATGTGAATCGTTATGCCTATATATTATTCGCCCATGCCATTAATCAAACGGTTCATAATTATTGCACTGTTTTTTTTCTTGACCCCAGTGACGTTTTCGGCGCCGCTCCTTGCTGCGCGCACTGTCAATGTGGGCATTGTGGCCGGAGGGTGGGGCCCTTTTCAACAGTGGAATGGCAAGATTGCAGCCGGGTTCAGCGTTGAATTGATGGAACAATTAGCCCAAAAGCTGGACTACCGGATTGCCTGGCAGGTCTACCCCGACTGGGAGGCCATGTATGCCGATGCCTGCCGTGGCAAGGTCGATATTCTGCTGGATGCCTTCAACTCCGAGGTACGCCAGTGCGTTACCTATAGCTTGCCTTACTACACCTCGCCGACCGTGGTGGTGGTGCGCCAGGACAGCGCCCTGTTTCGGGATGTGAGCCGGTTGCAGTCCGCCAGCATTGCTATCGAAAAAGGCTTTCTGACCGAGAAGCTGGTCAAGCTGCACTATCCCAATGTCACACCGCGACTCTTTGTCGATACGCACCGTGCATTGCTGGCGGTTGAACAAGGTCGGGCAGATGCCTATATCGGCAACCTTCATGTGGCCAATCTGTTTATCGAGCGTCACCCGGCGTTGGCGGTGGTTGCCCAGTCTCCCTTGTTGATGGAAACCCTGCATCTTGGCGTCGCGAGCCAGAAGCACTCCCTTGCTATCCGGCTTGATACGGCCATTCAGGCGCTGACGGTCGAGGCGCGCAGTGCACTTGAGAAACGCTGGTTGGGGGAGAGCCTGACCCCCAACTTTATGGGGCACAGCAATTTCTTGTTGCGTCCCGATGAGCGTGCCTGGCTCTCGACACTGCCGCCGTTGAAGCTGGGATTACTCCCCGGTTGGGCACCCTTCTCTTACCGCGATGAGGAGGGGAATTCGGTCGGTTTAATGGTTGATTATCTTGCCTTGCTGCAAGAGAGGCTGGGGTTGGCTTACGATCGGCTGCCCGTCGAGAACTGGCCCGAGTTGCAGCAGTTGTTGCTGCATCACGATGTGGATCTGGCGGTCTTGCCAACCCGGGTTATCGAACAGCTGGTGGGTTGGCATGGCAGCGAGCCCTTCGCGTCATTTCCCATGGTGCTGGTGACGGCCCGTGGCAGCCTGCCTATCGGGGATATTTCTGATCTGGCTGGCAAGCATCTACTGCTGACGGACAGCATGTTGATCCCCCGGCTCAGGGCGCTGGTGCCCGACCTCAAGCTGACCACGACCCGCAATGCCAACGAAGGGATGGCTCGTGTCGCAGCCGGGGCGGGTGATGCCTATATCGGCAATCTGGTGGTGGTTTCTCGCCTCATAGCCGAGCAGTTTGATGACCGGCTTCATATTGCCGCGCCCACCCCCTTCAAGGATGAGTTGGCCGTTGCAGTACGTGAGCCTTACGTCCCCTTGCTGCCCTTGACCAACCGGGTGCTTGCCAGCATGAGCGACAAGGAGAAGCGCCAGATACGCAACAGCTGGCTGGCGCTCAATTACAGCGAAGGTATCCCCAGAGCGAAACTGGTGCGTACCCTGCTGCCCGCCGGGGTGGCGATCACGCTCTTTATTCTGGTGTTGTCGGTGGCTTACTGGCGGCTGCGTCAGGAGATAGTTCGTCGTCATCAGGTTGAGGCTGCACTTGCCAGAGCCAAGGCCAAGGCGGAGTCTGCCGCCACCCAGAAAGGGGAGTTTCTGGCCACCATGAGCCACGAAATTCGCACGCCTATGAATGGCATTATCGGTATGGCGGAACAGCTCACCTTTACCGAGCTGACCCAGGATCAGCGCCAGATGGTCGAGGTTATCAACCGCGGTGCCCAGGGGTTGCATGCGCTGATCGACAACGTGCTCGACTTCGCCAAGCTGGAGGCGGGCAAGATGCAGCTCGAACAAGCCCCGTTCCTTGTCCGGGAGCTGCTCGACAGCGTGCTGACCATGACGGTGAGCGAAGTACATCGCAAGGGATTGCGCGTCTATCTCTGGGCGGATGCCGGTGTGGCGGCTCGGGTTAGTGGTGATGCGCTGCGTCTGCGCCAGATCCTCTTCAACTTTGTCAGCAATGCCATCAAATTTACCGAGCGGGGCTTTATCGAGATCTCGGTGCAACTGCTGTCGCAGGGGGAGGGGCAACAGCAATTGTGCTTCGGTGTGCGCGACAGCGGCATCGGTATGAGCCCAGAGGCGCTTGGCCGGATCTTCAATGCCTTTGAACAGGCAGAGAGCTCCACCACCCGCAGTTATGGTGGTACCGGCTTGGGCCTGAGTATCTGCCAGACCCTGGCCACCTTGATGGGTGGCGAGATCCGGCTGGAGAGTGCCCCTGGGCTGGGCACTTTCATCAGCCTGACGGTTACGTTGCCAGTGCTGGCACAGCGAGAGCCGGATCTCCGTCTCAATGGCGTGCAAGCCCATATCGATCTCCATGACGAGAAGCTGTGCCACACCCTGCTGTTGCATCTTGATGCCTTGGGGGTAACACGAACGTCGGAGTCTGGTGATGCTCAGTTGCGTTTCACAGACCATGAGCTGGCGGGCAACAGGGTCATCCGGGTGCTGCCGCTGGCAACCCCCCTCGGTTATCGTTGTGATGAGGAGGGTTACATCCTCAACAGCAATCCCATGACCTGGCATGCGGTGCGGGAAGTTTGCTATCGCCAGCTTGGCTTGAGCGATGGGACGGCAACGAAAGCGATGCGAAAGAGCGCACCCATGCAGCCCTGTCGGGTATTGCTGGTGGAGGATAATCCCCTCAACCAGTCGCTGGTGATACGCCAGCTCAGGCAACTTGGGATGAACTGCGATGTGGCAGAGCATGGCCAGCAGGCTCTCGAGATGGTCGCGCAGCATCCCTATGAGCTGGTGCTCTGTGACTGTCAGATGCCGGTGATGGATGGTTATGAGTTCACCCGCAGGATACGGGCTGCAGAGAAAGGCGAGCGGCTGCTGATCATCGCCATGACGGCCAATGTGTTGCCAGAACAGGCTGAACGCTGTTTTGCCGCAGGCATGGACGATCTGTTGGGCAAACCGGTGCTGCTGGATACTCTGCGCCAGATGTTGCAGAAGTGGCAGATCTTACCCGCGCCAACCTTGATTGATATTGCAGCTATGGAGGCATTTTTTGGTCATGGTGACAAGTTGCGGCAGATGTTTCCGCTTTTTCGCCAGGAGCTTGAACAGTCGATGGTGCAGGAGCCACTTGATGACAATGCATTGGCCAATTGGGTGCATCGTCAGGCGGGGACCATCAGCATGATGATGGCGCCGGAATTGGCTGAACAGGCATGGCGATTGGAAGAAAAAATCCGTCAGTTTGGATCGCCAGCTTGTACAGATGAGCTGACACGCTTTCGTGCCCAATTACAGCAAATCATCGATGAATTGACGTTATTGAGCGCAAGAGAGGGGCATTCAGTTATCGAGGGAGAGCTGGAGTAAGGGGAACTGTTCGCTCATAAAATTGCGGGGGCTGTGGCCATTGCCTGCGGTGGCCAGCCATTCCCAATCCAGTTTTGGCGAGCCCGCTTTGAAGCGTTGATAGGCAACGCCCTGATGAATGGTCAGAAAGAGGGTCGTGGGGAGTCCCAGCTTGTTGCTGTAGCGCACCATCAGATCGCCCTGATAGTCGTTGCTGATTCTGACTTTGAGCGCCTGCAGTGTCAGACCGGTGGCGTGACCATGCTCGTCCCAGACTTCAAACATGATGTGAACACTCTGATGTCGATGATGCCACGATGAGCAAGATGGGATGCAATTGCAACTGTCAGATCTGACAAGGGCAGAAACGAGTGGGTGGGTATACAAAGCGAAAACCCGGCGCGAGGCCGGGTCTTCTGAATGATGGTGGAGGGAGAAGGATTCGAACCTTCGAAGGCAGAGCCGTCAG
>OEQV01000365.1_pt1 | contig 11764 bp, 9 predicted proteins | sample 1539821 | NCBI WGS metagenome assembly OEQV01 (sample SAMEA3891244, study PRJEB23780) | metagenome | biome: terrestrial biome; feature: animal house; material: water of meat washing | place: Italy | collected 2015-05-12 | reverse complement strand
ATCAGTGCCGCGCGTTTGGGCGTCTCGGGAATATGGTGCAGTGGTGGGGTCGGCGGCAGCCGGGTCAGCAACCCGTTGATGCCGCTGCCGAGGGTATTGGCCGCGCCGTGAACCCCCTTGTAGACCAGCCCGGTGATCCCGGATGTCTTCCCCTCATCCCGCCCCTTGATCCCCATACCGCTGAGCACCGCCTGATGTACCGCTTCGGTGATCTCTACCGCGGCGGGCAGCGCCAGGGTCAGCAGTTGCGCCAGCTCGCGGATATCCGAGATATGCCAGGAGGAGGGGGACTTTTCTGTGGTGTCGGTCATGGGAACGCCTTGTGGAAGTCCATCGAAAAGGGGTCGCCTGGGGGGCGGCATATCAACCAGCTTGCGCGGTTTGGCACGGGTTTACCAGTACCAGAGAGTGTGATCCGGGAGCAAAAGGGGCTGATGATAGACCCTTGCGAAGCCGGTCACGGTAACGGCGGGGAAAATCACCTCTACTGCGTCACATGACGTGATGAGGGGAGGATAAGGATGTCGCTGTTTGATGAGGTTCGGGTACAGGCGCTCTGTGCAAAGTTGCTCGATAGCCAGAACGAGAAGGGCTGCTCCCTTGAGAGCCGGCATGGCCGCGAGTTGAAGGAGCTGTTGCAGGCGGTGGGCGGAGTCGAGTCAGTTGGGCGCAGTGCCCGTCATATATTGACCGAGGCGGGGCGGACTTATCTGGCTGGACAGCTGGCGCAGGTGGTGCCCTCCGAGCCGGACAAGCGTGAACAGCTGCGAAGCCTTGGGTTGAGCTTGCCAGCACGGCTCAATCAGGCCAGTTTTTATGCACTCTGGCATGGAGACAGCAAGCATCCGCGCAGTGAATGCCCGGATCCACAGCTGGCGGATTTGACGCTCACGCAGGATGAGGTGATCCGCATCCGTACCCTCGAACCGCTCTCACTGGTCGATCGGCACGGTCAGCAGCACGATATGACGGCAATGATGGCGCTGCTGGGGGAGTTGGCGTTGCCGGAGCGGGCTCTGGGCTCGCTGGCGGCCATCGATTGGCAAGGGGAGCGCGTCATTACGGTGGAGAACAAGGGGGCCTTTGTCGACTACCCGCTGCAACCCGGGCAACTGCTGCTCTTTGCCCCCGGTCGCAATACCACCCTGGCCAAACGGCTGATCCCGCTGTTGCCTGCGGGCGTGCAGTGGGCCCATTTCGGCGATCTCGATCAACGGGGTATCGATATTGCCATCGAGCTGGCGCGCGAGCTAAATCGACCGGCCATGCTCTGGCTTCCCTGTGAGCTGCAGCCTTATCTGGAGCACTATGCCCGTCCGGTACGCACCTTTGCGACGGACAGTGGCAAGGTGCCCTGGCGTGTGACGACGCAGGCTGATCAGGTCGATGATTATGGCTCGCCGGCAGGCGTTCCCTGGCTCGATAAACTGATCACAGACGGGACTTGGCTGGAGCAGGAGGTATTGATTCTGGCCCCTCACTGGCGGAGCTGGTCATTGGAAGAGATGGGCAATCAGGGGTGAAACGGGGAGCCCGCGCTCCCCGTCATTTCGTGGTCAGCTGTTTACTTGGCGTTGATGGGCCCCTTGGTGCCGGCATCATTATCGACCCAGCCATCTTCACCCTTGATGCGGCGATCCCCCTGAATGGTGTAGATGACCATGCCATCCTTGAACACCAGCGCGCCATCGGATTTCTTGGCATTGACCTTCTTGTCGTTGACCCACACCTGATCCTTGCCATCGATGCGGATATTGGCCACGGTGGCGCCGGTTTGGGGGAAGGTGGCGATCCAGTTGCCCGCATAGGGGCTGCTGCTGGTTGCCGCGGCCGGAGCATTGCCAACACCGGCAGCCGCGTTCTCAGCCTTGGTTTTGTTGATATCGCAGCCATTGAGCTCGCTCACCTGAGTGCAGCCCGAGCGCTCCAGCTTCTGCTCATAGCTCAGATTCAGACCGCCCTCCGCGGCTGGGGCGGCCGTGCCAAATCCCGCCTTGGCATTTTCCGCTTTGGTTTTGTGAATGTCACAGCCCTGCGCCTCGGTGACCTGGGTGCAGCCGGATCGCTCCAGTTGCTCGGCATATTTGGCACTGATGGCGTGGGCAGGGGCGATCCCGAGCAGGGTCAGGGTGATGAGCAGAGCAGCATTCCTGGACATAGATAATCCCTCAAAGATGTAAGTCATGCAGGTTCATCCGCGCAGTTGCGGTCGTGAACGTCGGCCTCTCCTGAGCATCCGAGACAGATGCGCAGCTGGCGTATTCACGTTAGCACCTTGGGCCAACCGCGCCCAGCGATGTGGCCGGAAGATAAGGCGAGAGGTGATACGGGAGTGCAGGGGAGGCGAGATGGCCGAGACATTTCTGCAGAAGAGGTGGTAACAAAAGAGCAAGTCGCTGCACGGCATTATCATAATGATAACGACAGCCCCGCTGATATCATTTCAGCCCTTGAAACTGACCTTTGATGATAATTCTCACCGATGCCGAGATATCGCCTCTGATTATTATCACTCGGCTATTTTATGTCTTGGCTGATCCGCGCACCTTTTTATGGAATAAATCGCTGAAATAGCCGCCGCTTTTGTGCTCTGCATCACACACTTTCGCCATTTATTAATATCTTCCTGCATTTTATTGGTTTGGCACGGTTATTGATTGCCTCATATCGACGCTAACCGACGCGCTCACCCACAACCGGGATGCTGGTGACATCGTGAGTGAAAGGGGAGCTATCCATATCTCATCCAATGATTGGGGCGAACGATGAAAGCAGTTAACGAATTAATCAAAGAGATCAGAGCACTCAAATCCAACCTGCATGAAAAAGATTTTCTGCTGACCTGGGAGCAAACTCCTCAGGAGCTGGAGCTGGTATTGAAACTGGCCGAATCCCTCAAGACCCTGCGCGCCGAAAATATCTCTACCAAACTGTTTAATAGCGGGCTCGGTATCTCGGTTTTCCGCGATAACTCCACCCGAACCCGCTTCTCTTACGCCTCTGCGCTGAACCTGCTCGGTCTGGCCCAGCAGGATCTGGATGAGGGTAAATCCCAGATCGCCCACGGCGAGACCGTCCGTGAAACGGCCAACATGATCTCCTTCTGTGCCGATGCCATCGGCATCCGTGACGACATGTTCCTCGGTGCCGGTAACGCCTATATGCGTGAAGTGGGCGCGGCACTGGATGAAGGGTTCGAGAAGGGCGTGCTGCCCCAGCGTCCGGCACTGGTCAACCTGCAGTGCGACATTGATCACCCGACCCAGTCGATGGCTGATCTCGCCTGGTTGCAGGAGCACTTCGGCAGCCTGGAGAGCCTCAAGGGCAAGAAGATTGCCATGACCTGGGCCTACTCCCCGAGCTACGGCAAGCCGCTCTCCGTGCCGCAGGGCATCATCGGCCTGATGACCCGCTTTGGCATGGACGTGACCCTGGCCCATCCGGAAGGGTATGACCTGATCCCGGACGTGATCGAAGTGGCCAAGGAGAATGCCAAGGCCTCCGGCGGCAGCTTCCGTCAGGTCACCTCCATGGAAGAGGCGTTCAAGGATGCGGATATCGTCTATCCCAAGTCCTGGGCCCCCTACAAGGTGATGGAGCAGCGCACCGAGTTGCTGCGTGCCAATGACCACGCTGGCCTGAAAGATCTGGAAAAACACTGTCTGGAGCAGAACGCCAAGCACAAGGATTGGCACTGCACCGAGGAGATGATGAAGCTCACCAAGGGTGGCGAAGCGCTCTATATGCACTGCCTGCCCGCCGATATTTCCGGTGTCTCCTGCAAAGAGGGCGAAGTGACCGAAGGGGTATTCGAGAAATACCGTATCGCCACTTACAAAGAGGCGAGCTGGAAGCCCTATATTATCGCCGCCATGATCATGGCCCGTAAATTCTCCGCCCCGGCAGAAACCCTGGAAAATCTGATTAAAGAGGCGCAAAAGCGGGTGAAATAAATAACGGCAGGGCAGGGTGAATATTCATCCTGCCCACGCTGTCGAATCCATTATTTCGAGTTTTCTCCCCGTGGTATCTGAATAACGGATCTCCCGGCGAGGCAGCTCTTTGTCAGGTAACGCCTAGTGAGGTAAGCATGTCCCAATTTTCGCTGAAGATGGATATTGCCGATAACCGCTTTTTTACCGCCGAGCCATCTCCGCTGTTTTCTCGCGCCGAAGCACAAAAGGCTCGCGCTTTTCATAAAAAACTGGCCGGTTATGAGCCGACCCCATTGTGCGACCTGAAAGATCTGGCCGCCTATATCGGGGTGAAAAATATATTGGTCAAGGACGAGTCAAAGCGCTTTGGCCTCAATGCCTTCAAGATGCTGGGTGGCGTTTATGCCATCGCCAACCTGCTCTGTGAAAAATACGGGGTGGCCATCGAGGATTTCTCCTTCGATCTCATCAAACGCACCATCAAGGAGCCGATGACCTTCGCCACCACCACAGATGGCAACCACGGTCGCGGCGTTGCCTGGGCCGCCAAGCAGGTGGGTCAGCATGCGGTGGTCTACATGCCCAAGGGCTCGGCCCAGGAGCGGGTGGATCACATCCTCAACCTCGGTGCCGAGTGCATCGTCACCGACATGAACTACGACGACACCGTGCGCCTGACCATGAAGATGGCCGAAGAGCGCGGCTGGCACATAGTGCAGGACACCGCCTGGGAGGGTTACACCAAGATCCCGACCTGGATCATGCAGGGTTACTCCACTCTGGCCGACGAAGCGGTCGAGCAGATGCAGGCCATGGGCATCAAGCAGCCGACCCACGTGCTGCTGCAGGCCGGGGTCGGGGCGCTGGCGGGCGGCGTGCTCGGTTATCTGGTGGACTGCTTCGGGGCGAAAAACCTGCACAGTATCGTGGTCGAACCGGATCAGGCCGACTGCATCTACCGCTCCGGTGTGGCGGGGGAGATGGTCAACGTGGGGGGCGACATGCGCACCATCATGGCCGGTCTCGCCTGCGGTGAACCCAATCCGCTTGGCTGGCCGCTGCTCAAGAGCTGCACCACCCAGTTCATCTCCTGCCACGACAAGGTGTCGGCGCTGGGCATGCGGGTGCTGGGCAACCCCCTTGGCAATGATCCGCGCATTATCTCCGGCGAATCCGGCTCGGTCGGCACCGGCGTGCTGGCGGCAGTGCGTCACCACCCGGATCGCGCGGCGCTGATGGAGCGTCTCGGGCTAAGTCGCGACTCCGTGGTGCTGATCATCAACACCGAAGGGGACACCGATGTGACCCACTATCGGGAAGTGGTGTGGGAAGGCAAACACCCGGCCTGCGAGTAACTCCGGCTGCGAGTAAGCAACCACGAATCAAAGAATTGATCGCGCCTCGCCAACGGGGCGCGGTAACGGGCACAGGGCGCTGCCGATGAACAGGCCGCGCACTCTCAGTTGTTATGGAGAATCACAATGAGCAAGCAAATTCCGTTTGAAATGGTGTTGGAGAAGGCCTACCAGTACAAGGCCGAGATGAGTCAGTTCCTGCGCGACATGATCGCCATCCCGAGCGAGAGCTGCGATGAAGAGCGCGTGGTGCTGCGCATCAAGCAGGAGATGGAGAAGGTTGGCTTTGACAAGGTCGAGATTGACCCCATGGGCAACGTGCTGGGCTATATCGGCCACGGCCCGCACCTGATCGCCATGGATGCCCACATCGATACCGTCGGTGTCGGCAACCGCGCCAACTGGACCTTCGACCCCTATGAGGGGATGGAAGATCACGAGATCATCGGCGGTCGCGGCGCATCCGATCAGGAAGGGGGCATGGCCTCCATGGTTTATGCCGGCAAGATCATCAAGGATCTGGGACTGGAAGACGAGTACACCCTGCTGGTGACCGGCACCGTGCAGGAAGAGGATTGCGACGGTCTCTGCTGGCAGTACATCATCGAGCAGAGCAAGATCCGCCCCGAGTTCGTGGTCAGTACCGAGCCGACCGACTGCCAGATCTACCGTGGCCAACGCGGCCGCATGGAGATCCGCGTCGAGGTGCAGGGCGTCAGCTGCCACGGCTCTGCGCCGGAGCGCGGTGACAACGCCATCTTCAAGATGGGCCCGATCCTCGGCGAATTGCAGGAGCTGAGCCACAACCTCGGCAACGACGACTTCCTCGGCAAGGGCACCCTGACCGTCTCCGAGATCTTCTTCACTTCGCCAAGCCGCTGCGCCGTGGCCGATAGCTGCGCCGTCTCCATCGACCGTCGTCTGACCTGGGGCGAGACCTGGCAAGGTGCGCTGGACGAGATCCGTGCCCTGCCTGCGGTGCAAGCCGCCGGTGCCGAGGTCTCCATGTACCAGTACGATCGTCCGGCCTATACCGGTCTGGTCTACCCGACCGAGTGCTACTTCCCGACCTGGAAGGTGGAAGAGGATCACATCACCGTCAAAACCCTCTCCAAGGCGTACACCCAGCTGTTCAACAAGGCGCCGGTGGTGGACAAGTGGACCTTCTCGACCAACGGGGTCTCCATCATGGGTCGCCACGGCATTCCGGTCATCGGTTTTGGCCCGGGTAAAGAGCCGGAAGCCCACGCGCCGAACGAGAAGACCTGGAAAGAGCATCTGGTCAAGTGCGCCGCCATGTACGCCGTGATCCCCATGCTCTATCTGGCCGAGCTGGACAAGTAAGGGGTCTGCCGGGCGGTGACTGCCATCGCCGCCCGGCTGTGGCAAGTGTGGCAAGTGCCCCGTCTGTGTTGAGGCGGGGCCTTGCTGTTTGAAGCGATGTGATGTTCGAGGTGGTGGGGATGAAACGGCTGATCAAGAACGGCGTGCTGGTCGATGCACAGGGTGAATATCGTCAGGATCTGCTGATCGAGAACGGGGTGATCCGTGCCCGTGCCGCCGATATCCAGCCCGATGGCGAGACCGAAGTGATCGATGCCAGCGGCTGTTACGTGATGCCGGGCGGCATCGACGTCCACACCCACTTCAACATCGATGTCGGGATTGCCCGCAGTTGCGATGACTTTTTCAGCGGTACCCGTGCCGCCGCCTGTGGTGGCACCACCACCATCGTCGATCACATGGGATTTGGCCCGGCGGGGTGCAATCTGCATCACCAGCTGGCCCGCTATCACGATTACGCCGCCGATCAGGCGGTGATCGACTACAGCTTTCACGGCGTGATCCAGCATGTGGATGACGCCATCCTCCACGAGATGGCCGCCATGGTGCAGGAGGAGGGGATCAGCAGCTTCAAGCTCTATCTCACCTACCAGTACAAGCTGGGGGACCATGACGTGCTGCGCGCCCTGGCCCGCCTCAAGGAGGTGGGGGCGCTCGCCACCGTCCATCCCGAGAACGATGCCGCCATCGCGGCGCGCCGTGCGGCACTGCTCGCCGCTGGCCATCATGAGCCCTGGTATCACCCGCAAAGCCGCCCGCTGGAGTGCGAAGCCGAGGCGGTGGCCCGGATGATCAATCTGGCGGGGCTCGCTGGCAATGCGCCGCTCTATATCGTCCACCTCTCCAACGGACTGGGGCTGGAGTATCTGAAACTGGCGCGCCGTCAGGGTCAGCCGGTCTGGGTGGAGACCTGCCCGCAATATCTGCTTTTGGATGATTCCTGCTACTACCGGGAGAACGGGGTCGACTATCTGCTCAGCCCGCCGCTGCGCTCGCGCCGCGAGCAGGACAAGCTGTGGGTCGGCATCGCTGCGGGCGACATCGATACGGTGGCGACCGATCACTGCAACTTCTCCCACGCCCAGCGCATGACCCTGTCAGGCGGTGATTTCAGCCTCTGCCCCAACGGCTTGCCCGGGGTCGAGAACCGGATGTTGCTGCTGTTTGCCCACGGGGTGCTCGGCGGGCGCATCTCGCCGTCGCGCTTCGTGGCCCTCACCAGCGCCAATCCGGCGCGCCTGTTTGGCCTCTGGCCGCGCAAGGGCAACTTGCAACCGGGGGCCGACGCCGATCTGGTGCTGATGGATCCCCGTGGCGAGACCCTGATCCGCCATGCCGCGCTGCATGACAACGGTGACTACAGCCCCTACGAGGGGATGCGCTGCCCCGGCCAGATCAGGATGACCCTCAGTCGCGGCGAGATAGTCGCTCGCGACGGCGAGTTTACCGGACAACGGGGGCATGGCCGGTTTTTGGCCAGAGCACCCTTTGATCCACTGCTGGGCGAAGCGGTCAGAGAACAGCAATTAGCACAGTGATAGACAGAACAACCGAGCCGGTATGACACCGGCCCACCCTTATCATCGGAGAGCACAAGATGAAACAGCGTATCGTACTGGCCCTGGGGGGCAACGCTCTGGGCAACAACCTGCCCGAGCAGATGAAGGCGGTGCAGAGCACGGCGCACACCATCGCCGACCTGATCGCCCAGGGGCACGAGGTGGTGGTCACCCACGGCAACGGGCCGCAGGTGGGGATGATCCAGCAGGCGTTCGAAGTGGCGGCCCGCCACGAGCCAAAATCCCCCCATCTGCCCATGTCGGTCTGCGTGGCCCTGAGTCAGGGTTATATCGGTTATGACCTGCAAAATGCCCTGCGCGAAGCCCTGCTGGAACGCGGCATCCACAAGCCGGTCGCCACTCTGGTGACCCAGGTGGAGGTGGATAAAAACGATCCCGCCTTCCTTGACCCGAGCAAGCCCATCGGCGGCTTCTTCAGCAAGGAGGAGGCCGAGGCGCTGATGGCCAAGGGCGAGCGGCTCAAAGAGGATGCCGGTCGCGGCTATCGCCGGGTGGTGGCCTCTCCCAAACCCGTCGACATCATCGAGAAAGAGACCGTCTCCGCCATGCTGGCCGCCGGTCAGGTGGTGATCACCGTCGGTGGCGGCGGCATTCCGGTGCTGCGCGAGGGCAATCACCTGCGCGGTGCCAGCGCGGTGATCGACAAGGATTGGGCCAGTGCCAAGCTGGCGGAACTGATTGACGCCGACATGCTGATCATCCTCACCGCGGTGGAGAAGGTCGCCATCAACTTCGGCAAGCCCGATGTGCAGTGGCTCGATCAGCTGAGCGTGGCCGATGCCAACAGCTTTATCGCCCAGGGGCAGTTTGCCAAGGGCTCCATGCTGCCCAAGGTGGAGGCGGCGCTCTCGTTCGCCACATCCCTGCCGGGGCGAAAATCCCTGATCACCTTGCTGGAGAAGGCCGCCGAGGGGATCGCAGGCAAGACCGGGACCGTGATCAGCCTGTAGCGTGCTGCGCGATGACGGGTTGATAGACAGGGGGCCTTGGCCCCCTGCTGTTTTTGGCTCGGGCGCTGCCGTGGCTGAGGTCGATTTGCTCACAGGCAATTTGCCCATAGGCTATTCGCCCGTAGGGAATGGGCAGCCCGCCAGCACAGGGGTAAGATAGCCACCCCGATAAGGGTTGGCCCATCGGAACAAGAGGCGAAAGTCAGAGCAATGCGTGGTGAGAGATGAGTGGAAAGATCAATATGGCGGCGCTGGGGGGATTGGTCCTGCTCACCGCCATCTGGAGTTACAGCTGGATCGTGATGAAGCAGGTGATGCTCTACGCGGGGGCCTTCGAGTTCACCGCCCTGCGCTGCCTGTGCGGATCCCTGGTGTTGTTGCTGGTGCTGGCACTGCGCGGGCGCCGTTATCTCAAACCCACCCCGTTTCGCTATACCCTGGCCATCGCCCTGTTCCAGACCTGCGGCATGGTGGGGTTGGCCCAGTGGGCGCTGATCAGCGGCGGGGCGGGCAAGGTGGCCATTCTGAGTTACACCATGCCGTTCTGGGTGGTGATCTTCGCGGCGCTCTTTCTCGGCGAGCGGATGCGCAAGCTGCACTATCTGGCGGTCGGGGTGGCGGCCTGCGGCCTGCTGTTGGTGATCCAGCCCTGGTTGCTGCATCTTGAATCCCTCAAGAGTGCGCTGTTGGCGATCCTCTCCGGCATCTGCTGGGGGATCAGCGCCATCATCGCCAAGCGGATGTATGCCCGCCATCCCGGGGTGGATCTGATGTCCCTCACCACCTGGCAGATGATCTACGCCACCGTGGTGATGGCACTGGTGGCGGCGCTGGTGCCGGAGCGCCCCATCGACTGGCAGCCCTATGTGATGGGGGCGCTGGCTTATAGCGCCATCTTCGCCACCGCCATCGCCTGGAGTCTCTGGCTGTTTGTGTTGAAAAAACTGCCAGCGGGGATTGCCAGCCTCAGCACCCTGGCGGTGCCGGTGACCGGTGTGCTGCTCTCCTGGTGGCTGCTTGGGGAAAATCCGGGGCCGGTGGAGGGGAGCGGCATCGCCCTTATCGTACTGGCGCTGTTGGTGATTAGCCGCAAGGGCAAGCGCTCCGTGGTATCGGTGGCGGGGGAGACCCGTATCAAGCACGGCTGAGTGGTGACTGGGCTGCCAGTGGCACGATAAATGGCACTCAAAAGAGCCCGCGACAGGGAACCCGCCCCTCGTTACAATGGCGTTACATAGCTGTGTTGACGCGCAGGTATTTGATTCATTGTGATTATTTCAACAAACGTAACGGCAAGGATGAAACCGTATGATGACGCTGGTGTGGTTGGCCGTGGGGCTGGTGTGTCTGGTGATTGGGGCTGAATATCTGGTGCGGGGGGCGGCGCGCCTTGCCACCATGATGGGCATCTCCCCGTTGGTGGTGGGATTGACCATAGTGGCTTTTGGTACCAGTGCCCCTGAACTGGCGGTGAGCATCCAGTCTGGCCTCGAGGGGCAGGCGGGGATCGCCGTGGGTAACGTGGTCGGCAGCAATATCTTTAACGTGCTGTTTATTCTCGGTGTCTCGGCCTTGATCGTGCCGCTGGTGGTCTCCCAGCAACTGGTGCGCTTCGATGTGCCGCTGATGATCGCCATCTCGCTGCTGGTGCTGCTGTTTGGTTGGGATGGCCGTATTTCAGCCTTTGAAGGAGCGCTGCTGTTCGCCGGGGTCGTTGCTTACACCGCATTTCTGTTTGTCCAGAGCCGCCGCGAAACCAAGGCGGTACAGGCGGAATATGAGCAGGAGTTTGGCCAAAAAGAGCCCGAGACGCCCCACAGCTTGCCCCGCAACCTGCTCTTTATCGTGGCGGGATTGGGGATGTTGATCCTGGGCTCCCGGCTGCTGGTCAGCAGCGCGGTGGAGATTGCCCACTACTTCGGGGTGAGCGATCTGGTGATCGGCCTCACCATCGTAGCCGTCGGCACCTCACTGCCGGAGGTGGTGACCTCCATCGTCGCAGCCCTGCGCGGGGAGCGGGATATCGCGGTGGGCAACGTGGTGGGCAGCAATATCTTCAATATCCTCTGCGTGCTGGGACTCACCTCCATGGTGACGCCGGGAGGGCTCGAGGTGTCGGCTACCGCCCTGCAATTCGATATTCCGGTGATGATTGCGGTGGCGCTCGCCTGCCTGCCCATCTTCTTTACCGGTTACACCATCGCCCGCTGGGAAGGGGCGCTGTTTCTGGCCTACTACATCGGTTACACCTGCTGGCTGATCCTGCACGCCACATCCAGTCCGCTGCAAGGTCAGTTCAGTGCGGCGCTGACCGGTTTCGTGCTGCCGCTGACCGCTATCACTCTGGTTGTGCTGGCATTTCGTGCCTGGCGTTTGCAACGAACCCGGCCGTGACGCAGGTTTCCCTGAGGTAAAGGGAGCGGCATCAACCGACCGGCCGAAAAAAGCCCCACCATCACGGTGGGGCTTTTGCTTGGCGCTGAGGGGGCGCGCAGAGCCTTTATTGGCGCTTGGCTAGGTGCATCATGGCCTCCAGCATGGCGCCGCTAATTGATAACGCGGGCCTTGCCGATAGGCTTTATGTTCACGCTTATCTGCGC
>OEQV01000357.1_pt1 | contig 11999 bp, 7 predicted proteins | sample 1539821 | NCBI WGS metagenome assembly OEQV01 (sample SAMEA3891244, study PRJEB23780) | metagenome | biome: terrestrial biome; feature: animal house; material: water of meat washing | place: Italy | collected 2015-05-12 | reverse complement strand
TTGAACCGATTTACCCCATCCAGTGCGGCGAGCGGCCGCGAGCAGCAGGTCTTTACCGTCACCCGCCTCAACAGCGCCGTGCGCATGATCCTGGAGCAGGATCTGGGGCTGGTGTGGCTGACCGGCGAGCTCTCCAATCTGGCGATGCCAAGCTCCGGCCACTGGTACTTTTCGCTCAAAGATCTGGGGGCGCAGGTGCGCTGCGCCATGTTCAAGGGCAACAACCGGCGGGTGGCCTTCCGCCCGCAGGATGGCATGCAGGTACTGGTGCAGGCGCGGGTCTCCCTCTATGAGCCGCGCGGCGACTACCAGCTGATCATCGAGTCGATGCAGCCCGCAGGCGACGGCGTATTGGCCCTGCGTTTTGAAGAGCTCAAGCGCCGCCTCGGCGCCGAGGGGCTGTTTGACGAAAGCCGCAAGCGGCCGCTGCCCCGCGAACCGCGGGCGGTGGGCCTTATCACCTCCGCCACCGGCGCGGCTTTGCACGATATGCTGACGGTGCTTAAACGGCGCGCCCCGGATCTGCCGGTCTTTATCTACCCGACCCAGGTGCAGGGGAGCGCCGCCATCAGCCAGATCGTCGCGGCGATCGCCAAAGCGAACCAGCGCGCCGAGGTGGATGTGCTGATCGTCGGGCGCGGCGGCGGCTCGCTCGAAGATCTCTGGTGCTTTAACGAAGAGGCGGTGGCGCGCGCCATTGCCCACTCCGCCATACCTGTGGTGAGCGCGGTGGGCCACGAGGTGGATGTCACCATCAGCGACTTTGCCGCCGACTTGCGCGCCCCAACCCCGTCGGCCGCCGCCGAGCTGGTGGCGCCGGACAATCAGGCCCGCATCCAGCGCCTCGCCCATCTCAAGCAGCGACTGCTGCAGGCGATGAACCGCCAGCAGACCGCCGCCCGCCACGATTTCATCCTGCTGCAAAAGCGGCTCGACCATCAGGATCCGAAACGGCGGCTGGAGCAGCAGTCCCAGCGCCTCGACGAGCTCTCCACCCGTTTGCAGCAGCTATTGCGCCAGCGGCTGCATCAGGGTGAGCGGCGCCTCACCAACCTTGAGCTGCGCCTGCAGGGCAAGAGCCCGGAGCGCTTGCTGGCCGCCGGCAAGCGCCGCCACCAGCTGGCCGAGGAGCGGCTCCATGCCCTGATTGCCAAGCGGCAAGACCTTGCTAGTCACCGCCTCGCCATGCTCACCGCCCGCCTCGACGGGGTGAGCCCGCTCGCCACCCTGGGTCGCGGCTACTCCATCACCCGCACCCCGCGCGGCGAAGTCATTAGCCGCGCCGATCAGGTCAGCAGTGGCGACCAGCTTATCACCACCCTGGCGCAAGGGAGCCTGCAGGTGCGGGTCGAGGAAGTTATCAAAGACTCTGCGCAGTAGATCGGCTGCATCAAACCACCAGCCAATCTGCTATTCAGCCCGGCAATCAGCCAAAAACAAAGGCCACCACCGCAAACACGGTGGTGGCCTTTTTTATCTCGGGTGCTGGCGCCTGCTCACCCCTTGGCGCGGCGGGCGACCAGGGTGAACTTGTAATCATCGCTCTTGAAGAAGTTGCGACTGAACTCGAACACGGTGCCATCTTGCAAAAAGCCACGGGAGACCTTCTCGATAATGGGCTTGGCGGGATCGATACCGAGCGCCTCCACCACCTGCGCCGAGGGGAGCACCGGAATGATCTCCTGCTCGCTGCGGTCAATCACCAGCTGCTTCACCTCTTCGATGTAGTGGTACTTGGAGCCCTGCATCACCGCATAGCTGAGATCGGGGAAGAGAGCGAGCGGCATCCAGGTCTCCTCCAGCGTTACCGCGATCTGGCGAATAAAGCGCACCCGCTTGACGTAGTAGACCAGCGCCCCTTCCAGCAGATTGAGCCGCTCGGCCAGCTCGCTGCTCGCCTTGATCACCTCGAAGGCGAGAATGTCGCTGTGGGTCTCGGCCGCCGGATCGGTCACCTTCTCATAGAGGCTGGTGAGCTGATAGATGTCGTAGTTCACCTTCTCCTGCCGCACATAGCTGCCGCTGCCCTGAATGCTCTCGATGACGTTGAGTTCGGTCAGCTGCTTGAGGGCCTGACGCACCGTCACCCGGCTCACCCCGAACTGCTCGCGCAGCTCGGCTTCGGTGGGCAGGGCATCGCCGGGGGCCAGCTCCCCTTGCGCAATCCACTGCTGGATGGTGTCGGCTATCTGGCGATACATGGGTTTTTTCGACACGAAAGGCCACCTCGTCGGCTCTGCGCCATGATAAATGGAAGAGGCGCCATTCTACCCCAGTTGCCCGGCAGACAAAACGGCTCAGCCCCATTTGACCTAACAAATCACCTTGAACAAACAATACAAAAACAATACAAATAATGAATTGTATGATACCACTCACAAAAATCAGTCGGCCGGTTTGTTAGCATCGCTGTCACTTTCACCATGACGGCTTGCTGGCAAGCCAACCTGACAGAGGATCATCATGAATCTGACCAGTCTTACCGGCCCCCATCTCATCACGTTGCAAACCCGGTTTGCCGATCGGGATGCGGCCATTCATGCCCTGGCTGATCGGCTCGATCAGGCCGGCAAGCTGCACGACAAGGCCGCCTTTCTGGCCGCGGTCATGGCCCGCGAGGCGCAGGGCCCCACCGCCCTTGGCGAAGGGCTGGCAGTGCCCCACGGCAAGTGCGATGCGGTGCGCGAAGCGGCCTTTGCCGTCGCGACCTTGAGCGAGGAGCTGGGCTGGGAGGGGATCGACGGCCCCGAGCCGGTCAACCTGATCTTCATGCTGGCGATCCCGACCGATCAGGCGGGCTCCACCCATATGCAGCTGCTCACCACCCTCACCACTGCCCTGGTGGATGACGATACCCGCGAGGCGGTGCTGGCGGCCCAGAGTGCCGAGCAGCTGATGGCGCTGCTTGATGGTGAAGGGGATGGCGACAAGCAACCAGAAAAAGAAGACAACTTAAATACAAATAAACCCACTGTGGTCTGTGTCACCGCCTGCCCGGCGGGGATCGCCCACACCTATATGGCCGCCGAGTATCTGGAAAAGGCGGGGCGCAAGCTGGGTATTCGGGTACTGGTCGAGAAGCAGGGTGCCAACGGCATCGAGGATCGCCTGCCGCAAGAGGCGCTCGATGCTGCGGTGGCCTGCATCTTCGCCGCCGAGGTGGCCATCAAGGAGCAGGAGCGTTTTGCTGGCATCCCCCGGATCGAGACGCCGGTGGCCGAGCCCATCCGCCATGCCGAGCGGATCCTCAATGACGCGCTGGAAGCGGCCAAGGCCGGTCGCACCGCCCCGACGCCCAACCCCAGCCAGAGCGACGCGCCAACCGGCAAGAAGGTGGGCCTCAAGACCGAGCTCAAGCAGGCGCTGCTGAGCGGCATCTCCTTTGCCGTGCCGCTGATCGTGGCAGGCGGTACCGTGCTCGCCGTCTCTGTGCTGCTGGCCCAGATCTTCGGCCTGCAACATCTGTTTGATACCGAGAACTCCTGGCTCTGGATGTACCGCAAGCTGGGCGGTGGCATGCTGGGCACCCTGATGGTGCCGGTGCTGGCGGCCTATACCGCCTATTCGCTGGCAGACAAACCGGCGCTGGGCCCGGGCTTTGCGGCGGGACTGGCCGCCAACATGATTGGCTCCGGTTTTCTCGGCGGCGTGGTCGGTGGTCTTATCGCCGGTTACCTGATGCGCTGGGTCAAGCAGCATGTGCGCCTTAGCCCCAACTTCAACGGCTTTCTCACCTTTTACCTCTATCCGGTGATCGGCACCCTGGTGGCAGGCAGCCTGATGCTGTTTGTCATCGGCCAGCCGGTAGCCTGGCTCAACAACAGCCTCACCGAGTGGCTCAACGGCCTCTCCGGCACCAATGCGCTGGTACTGGGCGCCCTGCTCGGCTTTATGTGCTCGTTTGACCTGGGTGGCCCGGTCAACAAGGCGGCCTACGCCTTCTGCCTCGGCGCCATGGCCAACGGGGTCTACGGCCCCTACGCCATCTTCGGCGCGGTCAAGATGGTCTCGGCCTTTACCGTCACCTTCTCCACCCTGCTGGCGCCGCGCCTGTTCCAGACCTTCGAGATCGAGACCGGCAAATCGACCTGGCTGCTGGGGCTGGCGGGGATCACCGAGGGCGCCATTCCGATGGCCATCGAAGATCCGATCCGGGTGATCGGCTCCTTCCTCGCAGGCTCGGTGGTCACCGGCGCCATGGTGGGTGCCATGGGGATTGGTCTCTCCACCCCGGGGGCCGGCATCTTCTCCCTGTTCCTGCTCCACGATGGCGGCCACGGCGCCCTGATGGCGGCCGCCGTCTGGCTCGGTGCGGCGCTGGTGGGCACCCTTATCTCCACTGTGGTGCTGATCGGCTGGCGCCGTCACGCCATGCAGCGCGGCACCTATCAGGTGGTCGCCGCAGAGTAAGGCTCATCTTCACCACCGCTTTTTCAACAGACTATTTTTCCGCACGGCAGGCAAGGGCCGCCGTGCGTCAGCAAAGGATCATTGTCATGACAGTTTCACGAGTTCACATCACGCCGCACATGCACTGGGATCGGGAGTGGTACTTCACCACCGAGGAGTCCCGCATCCTGCTGGTCAACAACATGGCGGAGATCCTGGCGCGTCTTGAATCCGACCCCGACTACAAGTTCTATGTGCTGGACGGCCAGACCGCGGTGCTGGAGGATTACTTCGCCATCCAGCCCGAGAACAAGGCCCGGGTGAAGGCGCTGGTGGAAGCGGGCAAGCTCATCATCGGCCCCTGGTACACCCAGACCGACACCATGCAGGTGAGCGGCGAGTCCATCCTGCGCAACCTGCTCTACGGGATGCGCGACTGCCTCAGCCTTGGCGAGCCGATGAAGATCGGTTACCTGCCCGACTCGTTCGGCATGTCCTCCCAGCTACCCCACATCTTCAACGGCTTCGGGATCGATCGGGCCATGTTCTGGCGCGGCTGCTCCGAGCGCCACGGCACCGACAAGACCGAGTTCCTCTGGCAGAGCAACGATGGCAGCGAGGTGACCGCCCAGGTGCTGCCGCTCGGCTACGCCATCGGCAAGTACCTGCCGGAAGATGAAGCGGGCCTGCGCAAGCGGCTCGAATCCTACTTCGAGGTGCTGGAGAAGGCCTCGGTGACCAAGGATATCCTGCTGCCCAACGGCCACGACCAGATGCCGCTGCAACAGAACATCTTCGCCATTATCGACAAGCTGCGGGAGATCTACCCCCAGCGTGAATTCCACATGAGCCGCTTCGAGCAGGTCTTCGAGCGCATCGAGGCGTGCCGCGACCAGCTGGCCACCCTCAAGGGGGAGTTCAACGACGGCAAATACATGCGGGTACACCGCACCATCTCCTCCACCCGGATGGACATCAAGCTGGCCCACGCCGCCATCGAGAACAAGATCGTCAACATCCTCGAACCGCTGGCGAGCATCGCCTGGGCGCTCGGCTTTGAGTACCACCACGGGCTTTTGGAGAAGATGTGGAAGGAGATCATGAAGAACCACGCCCATGACAGCATCGGCTGCTGCTGCAGCGACAAGGTGCATCAGGAGGTGATGACCCGCTTCATTCTGGCCGACGACATGGCCGAGAACCTGATCCGCTTCTACATGCGCAAGATTGTCGACAACATGCCGGTGGCGCTGTGCGAAGACGGGGTACAGGTGGCCGACAAGCTCTGCCTGTTCAACCTGATGCCCTTCCCCCGTCAGGAGGTGATCAACACCAGCATCCGCATTCGCGCCCAATCCTTTGCCCTGCGCGATGAAGCGGGCCAGCCGGTCCCCTACTTCATCCGCGCCAGACGCGAGATTGACCCGGGTCTGGTGGACAGACAGATCGTGCACTACGGCAACTACGACCCCTTTATGGAGTACGACATCCAGCTCTGCCATCCGCTGCCGGCCATGGGCTACTGCACTCTGCATATCGAGGGCAATCAGCCGGGACTGGAGCAGCCGGTGACGGCCAGCGGCGAGCTGCTGGAGAACGATTTTTACCGCATCGCCCTCAATGACAACGGCACCTTGCAGATCCTGGACAAGCTGCGCGGCACCACCTTCGATCAGGTGCTCACGCTCGAAGAGGGCTCCGATGATGGCGACGAGTATGACTACTCGCCGTCGCGCGAAGAGTGGCTGCGCTACTCCACCGAGTTTGCGGTGACCCGCGAGGTCACCCATCAGGCGTGGCAGAGCATCGCTACGCTCAAACTGCGTATGGCATTGCCTGCCAACCTCGCCGAGCGGGCCAACCGCCAGTGCAGCGGCCACCTTGATGTCACCTGTCGCATCACGTTGGCGCATCAGAGCCCGCGTATCGATATCGAGCTGGAGCTCGACAATCAGGCCGATGATCACAGAGTGCGGGTGCTGATCCCCACCCCCTTCCCGAGCGATACAGTGGTCTCCGACAACCAGTTTGGCTGCATCACCCGCCCCACTCGCGACAGCGCCATGGCGAACTGGGAGGCAGAAGGGTGGAAAGAGGCCCCCATTCCGGTCTGGCAGCTGATGAACTTCGTCGCCCTGCAAGATGGCAAGCAGGGGCTGGCGGTGCTGAGCGATGGTCTGCGCGAGTTTGAAGTGATCGGTGAGCAGTGCGACACCCTGGCACTCACCCTGCTGCGCGGGGTCGGCGTACTCGGTAAAGAGGAGCTGCTGCTGCGCCCGGGTCGCCCCTCCGGCATCAAGCTGCCCACCCCGGACTCCCAGGTGCGCGGCAAGCTCAGCTGCCGTTTCAGCCTGCTGGCGTTTGCCGGTGATCACATCAGCGCCAACGTGATGCAGGCGGCGCGCAGCTACCTCACCCCGGTGCGCTGCTACAACAAGATCCCGTTCGATGCCATGAAGCTCAACAAGGCGAGCTTCACCACCCCGCTCCACTTCAGTCTGCTCACCATGGATCCCTCCGGTCCGGTGCTGAGCGCCCTGAAAAAGGCCGAGGATGAAGAGGCGCTGGTGATCCGGGTCTACAACCCGAGCGAGCAGGCTGTGCTGAAGGGTGGCAAAGTGAGCTGCGAACACGCCCTGAGCGACTGGCAAGCGGTGCGGATGGACGAACAGCCCCTGCCCCTTGAACTGGCCGCTGGCGAGTTTGGCGAGCTGGCGCCGTGCCACTCCCGCAGCGTGCGCTTTCGGGTGGCTCGCGGCTAACCGCCGGTAACACCCACAGGTAGCAACAGGCGGGGAAGAGTCATCCCCTCCCCGCCTGTTTATCCCTTCAAGCTGGCCTGCCCCGCTTGATAAAGACATAAAAAAATCCCCGCCAATTGGCGGGGATTTTTATTGGGTTCTGCTTCATCCCGCGAGCGGGAGAGCACGCTTAGCTGGCCTTGCGCAGGATCTGCTCAAGGTAGTCGGCGAAGCGGTGACCGTGATGCTCCAGCAGTTTCGGGAACATGGAGATGGAGGTCATGCCCGGGAAGGTGTTGATTTCATTCAGCAGGATCTCCCCCTCCTCGGTCAGGAAGAAGTCGATGCGCGAGAGGTGGGTCAGTTTCAGCTGACGGAACGCCTTGAGGGCATACTCGTGGATCGCATCGGCCTGCGCCTGGGTCAGCCCCTCGGCACGCAGTGCCGTCTCGGTATGGCTGGCGCTGCTGTACTTCTCTTCATAGGTGTAGAACTTGTCCTGCGGCACGCAGATCTCGCCCGGATAAGTCGCCACCAGCTCGTCACCGTACTGGTAAACCGCCACTTCCAGCTCGCGCGGCTTGACCGCTTTCTCGATCAGTACCTGCTCGGAGTAACCGAAGGCATCGGCAATGCCTTTCACCAGATCCGCTTCGTTGCTGGCGGAGTAGCAGCCAACGGAAGAGCCCTGGGAGGCCGCCTTGATAAAGACCTTGCCCCACTTGGCCAGCGCGGCTTTGGCATCGCTCAGCGCCGCGTCGTTTTGCTCGGTCAGGAACAGGTATGGGGTGTTGGGAATGCCGATGGCGGAGAGCCACAGCTTGGTGCTGATCTTGTTGAAGCAGATCTTGCTCGCCTCGGCATCGCAACCGAGATAAGGCAATCCGGCCAGTTCGAGGAAGGATTGCAGATCGCCGGTCTCACCCGGGTAGCCGTGGATGCAGGGCACCACGTAATCCACCGGACGGGCCACGCTGTCAAACGAGAGCAGCTTGTCGAGCCCCAGCTTGCACTCGCGGCCATCGGCACTGAGCCAGCGATCGGCGAACATCTCGACGCGGGTCACTTCGACACCGGGCAGAAGGCCCAGTTGTTGCTCGAGGAAATTGGCGCTGCGCAGAGAAACTTCGTGCTCGGAGCCACCGCCGCCGCACAGCAGCAAGACATGCATGTTCTTCATTAGATGTGATCCCTTGGGAAAAGCGGCCTCGTCATGACCATTTGATAAGCCAACCACCATAAAAACCGGACGAAGCCAGATACGAACATAAGTGCGCGCCAGTGTAGCAAGGGAGATCAACCCTTGTCAGCTGATGGGAGACCCATGACCCCACTTCTTGCAGTGAAAAGTCTCCCCTGTGTCAAAATCGGGACACATTGCCCCTCAGCGCGGGGGATCGACCCTTCCCATGCCGTTGCCATTGACCCGAAACCAGCCGGCAATGCTGTAGCGCTCGCGATTGGCAGGCAGCACCTCGTGGGGAAACTCCTCGGAGAGAAACATGACCAGCCGCCCCCCCTTGGGGCTGACATCCATCAGAAACTGCTCCTTGTCGTCATACATGCGCAGCACTCCACCCGCTTCGGGCAGCCAGTCGTTGTTGAGGTAAAACACGGTGGTAAGACGGCGGTTGGAGCGACCGGCAAAGGCATCCCGATGGGTGGCGTAAAAATCCCCGCTGCGATAGCGGGCGAAGTGGGCCTCGTAGTCGAACAATCCCAGCATCAGCATCCGGTTGGCGGCAAGACGCAGGGACTCCATCCGGGCGAGGTAGTCAGCCACCGGCGCACCGAGGGAGGGCTCCAGCCAGTGGATCTGGTCACGGCGAATATCGGGATTGCCCTGGTGCAGGGCGTCACGGCCGATCCCGGCCGGTTGCCATTCGCCTGGCAAACAGGCTTTGAGGGCATCCACCTCGGCGGCGGTCAAAAAATCATCCACTATCACCCATCCCCGGGTGTAAATGGCATCCATGGCAGCTTGATAGTCCAAGATTGGCTCACAATGAGTGGAGAGAGGGCGCTTTTTAGCGACTTACCGGCCAAGTCACAAACCGGTTTGCTTCTCTTGAGAAGTCCCACCATCAATACGCGATTTGTCGCCCGCTTCCCCGCTTTTTGTCGCCAGTTGTGATCCCGCCCCACCGGACGGCGTATTGGCTGTCGAAACTGTGATGGCCCTTGCAATCAAGGGGAAGAGAGAGTGCGGGTCTCTTGCCGCCAAAAGAGCCAACCGATACCGTACTCCAGTACCATTACGCTATTCATCCGACATCTATCGCCACAACCGACCGAACACCTCACGGACAACCAATAGAAGGATCTGCTTATGCCTCTGCCCGATCTCACTTTGCAACGACTGGATGGTACCCCCTACCCGCTGACTCAACTGGCGGGCAAGGTGGTGCTGGTGGTCAATGTGGCCAGTCGCTGCGGTTTTACTCCCCAATATGAAGGGCTGGAAACGCTCTATCGGGAGCTCGGCCCCAAGGGGCTGGTGATTTTGGGCTTCCCCTGCAACCAGTTTGGCAATCAGGAGCCGGGGGATGCGGACGAAATTGCCCGCTTCTGCTCCCTCGACTATCCGGTCACCTTCCCCATCATGGCCAAGTGCGATGTCAACGGTGAGCATGCCCACCCCTTCTACCAGTGGCTCAAGCAACAGAAACCGGGCTTTCTTGGGCTGGAAAACGTCAAATGGAACTTCACCAAGTTCCTGATCGACCGCGATGGCAACGTGGTGGAGCGCTTTGCCCCCCAGGCCAAACCGGAGAGTCTGGCCGAGCAGATCCGCGAGATGCTCTGATGCTCCCGCACCGTTTTACGCCACTGCGTTGAACGATTGTATGGCGGCCGGTGCGACAGCTACTGCGCAGCGGCCGCTCTTTTGCTATATTACGGCCCCACTATCTTTTCCATATCGTGGCTGGCCCCAACACGCTGGCTGCCCGTTGAGCCAAAGGCTCATCTCAGGAGTTTCTCTCGAACATGTCATTCAACGAACTGGGTCTGTCTCCGCATATTCTGCGGGCCGTCAAGGAGCTGGGTTACGAACAGCCAACCCCCATCCAGCAGCAAGCGATTCCGGCCATTCTGGCCGGTCAGGATGTGCTCGGCGGCGCTCAGACAGGCACAGGCAAAACGGCCGGTTTCACCCTGCCGATGTTGCAGCGTCTGCTGGCCAACCACGGCCGTGGCCGTCGTCAGGTGCGCGCACTGGTACTGACCCCGACCCGCGAACTGGCGGCCCAGGTGGGCGAGAGCATCATCAAGTATGCCCACCACCTGCCGTTCAAGACTCTGATCGCCTATGGCGGTGTCAGCATCAAGCCCAATCTGGACGCCATCAAGCTGGGGGTGGACATTCTGGTCGCCACCCCGGGCCGTCTGCTGGATCTGCTGACCCAGGGCGCCCTGACCCTGAGCCAGCTGGAAGTGCTGGTGCTGGATGAAGCGGATCGCATGCTCGACATGGGCTTTATCGTCGACATCCGCCGCATCATGAAGGCGCTGCCTGCAGAGCGGCAAACCCTGCTCTTCTCTGCCACCTTCTCAAACGACATCAAGGCGCTGGCGGATGATCTGCTGAACGACCCCACCCTGATCGAGGTGGACCCCAGCAATACTGCCGCCGAGCAGGTGACCCAGCGCATCATTCAGGTGGATCGGGAACGCCGCCGCGAGCTGCTCTCCCACATGATTGGCCGTGGCAACTGGCAGCGGGTGCTGGTGTTTGTCCGCACCAAGCAGATCGCCGACCGCCTCGCCCAGCAGATGCAAAAAGATGGCCTCAATACCGTGGCGATCCACGGTGACAAGAGCCAGGGTGCCCGCAACCGGGCGCTGGCCGATTTTCGCAGCGGCGCTGTGCGGGTGCTGGTGGCGACCGATATCGCCGCCCGCGGTCTCGACATCGATCAACTGCCCTACGTGATCAACTTCGAACTGCCCCAGATGGCGGAGGATTACATCCACCGTATCGGCCGTACCGGTCGTGCCGGTCGCGGTGGCGAGGCGATCTCGCTGGTCAGCCATGACGAGCTGGGTCAGCTCAAGGCCATCGAGGCGCTGATCGGCCAATCCCTGACCGTGGAGATCCTGGAAGGGTACGAGCCCAGCGGCAAGCCGAGCCGTCAGACCCTGCCGGGCAGCAAACCGGTGCAGAACCCGCCCCGTGAGCGCGGCCATGCCAACGCCAAGAGCAATGCCAAAGGCAAGCCTGCCGCAGGTAAGGGCAAAGCCAAGAGCGATACCGCCAAGAAGCCAGCTCAGTCTCCTCAAAACAAGTCCCGCAAGCGGGAAGTGGTGGGCGAGGATATCGGCTTTACCCCGATGCGCCGCCTGCCCAAGGCGATGCGCGACAGCTATCAGGACAGCAGCGACGAGTAAGCTCGCGCGACGCTAACTGCCAAGCCAAAAGAGGGAGCCTGCAAGGCTCCCTCTTTCGTTATGGATCGCTCGGAGCCATGCAAGTGCTCCGTGCAAATGCTCCGCTCGGGCTCAAACCAGCGAATGGCGTACCGCGGCAGTACCATGGCTGGGCGGCGCAGAACCATCGAGCGGATTGAGCTGCAAGAACTCGAACAAGCCAGCCTGCATATTGACGTTCCAGAAGCGTCCGGCGAGGGTGAGTTGCAACCGTGCATTCTCGATCTCGGCCAGCCCGTGCTGCTGCCAGGCGGCAAAAAGCGGCATCAGATGGGTCAGCAAAGGCGCTGGCAGACGATCCAGCGCCAGCACGCCACTGTCGAGGGCGCCACGCAGCAGACCGTCCATCCTTGCATTGGGATTGCGTCCCATCACCATCCCGGGAGCCCGCTTGCCACTGGCCAACGCGTCATGCCAAGGGGCCAGATCCCGTCCATACAT
>OEQV01000345.1_pt1 | contig 12304 bp, 12 predicted proteins | sample 1539821 | NCBI WGS metagenome assembly OEQV01 (sample SAMEA3891244, study PRJEB23780) | metagenome | biome: terrestrial biome; feature: animal house; material: water of meat washing | place: Italy | collected 2015-05-12 | reverse complement strand
CATCATCGCGGTGCACAATCACCCCAGCGGTGACCCGGAACCCAGTCAATCTGACCGGGTCTTTACCCAAGCCCTCAAAGAGGCCTTGGCGCTGGTCGATGTGCGATTGCTCGACCATCTGGTGGTCGGTGCTGAGGGCGTGGTATCCCTGGCCGAACGAGGTCAGCTATGAACCTTATCCCAAATAAAGCACACCTCACCGCCCTCGATATCCTCCTCGAGCTGAGCGGCTGGCTGGCAGATAACGTCCAGATGCAGGCAGAGCCCGCCATCGTGGCTCACCTGCCGAGCGGCTACCAACTCACCCAGAGCGATTGTGTCGAGGCCATCGATGCGCTGCTGCATCATCTGCGCCGTTAGCCAATCCAAGAAGGGACACGCACCATGCGATTACCCAATCCCTATGCCCTTGAGGAAACCCTGGGCAAGCTACGCCATGGCCTGACAACCGCCTGCAACGAGGATGCGCTGACGTTGCTGGAAAAGGCCGTCACCAAGGCCCGTGACGACGAGGGTTATGCCAAGCAGTTTGAAGAGACCTTGCTGCGGGGATCCACCATCGAGATCCGCGAGTGCCTCAGTTGTTTTGGCGACTACTTCGAATGCTCCAGGGACACACCGCCCTATTACCCGCACCACGACGCCGTCAACGGCATTGATTGTGCGCTCTACGCCATCCTGTTCGATGCGGCTTACCAAGACGCAGCGCGGGCACAGCAATAACATGCATGACGATCGCCGAATAACATGCATACCGATCACATTTCCACCAGATAACCTGGATCATCAAACCAGGATCATCAGGTCCAACACCATGATCCGGATATCCCGACACAACCCCCAAGGCCACCTCACCAAGGTGGCCTTGTTCATTTCAAGGATTCATCCACATGTCTGCTTTTATGATCGACCGCAAGGATTACCTGGCCTTTGCCGTGCAGTTGCACCGCTTTTGCAACGCACCCATGCCACCTCATTACACCCTTGAGTTGCTGCGCACCCTCTGGTGGAACCCGCCAGTAGATACGACCAGTACCTGGACGTGGCGAATAGACAGGCTGGTACGGTTGATGATGCTCGCCAACCACCGTGCAGTCTGGCGTCGCTATCAGCTGGGGCGTCAGCAGGAGCGTAAGGAGTCACGCCAACATGCCTCTACCAAGCTAAGTCCATTTAAACCTGCCCACCATTACTACCAGACACCACTCACCGATACCGAGCTGGTGGCTCTGTACAAATTCACCTGCTGCGCCCTGTACCAATCGAGCGAATGGACCGGGAGCCCAGAGCAGGCACCTCGGTTGGTAAAGGTAATACAGCAGTTGCAGCAGGCCATGGCGCAAGACGTGCTGACCCGCCTGTCACTGTGGGAGCAAGCCCCCTGGGGGGAGATGCGATGAATCTCTCCACCACCCTGACCATGACGAGTTCACAGCCGGACAGCACAGCCGTGCTAGCCCAACGTATCGCCGAGGACATGGCACACCTGCATCACCGTCTGCGTGATGGGGCCAGTGATGAACTGGGCATCAGCATCAGTTACCTGGTCGAAAAATTTGCGGTGTTGGCAGCGGCTTACCGTGCACCTGCAGAAATGGAGAAACATCCATGATTGAGTTCAATGACAGCTTTAGCCAGGCCGCCGTGGCAGAGGCCATGTGTGCCCATCCGGGACTCGCCAAGCTCATCAGTCAGCAGTTGATGCTGCCTAGCTTTGCCTATGCCCACGATGTGGAGGGACGGCGTATTGGCGGCCCGCTGGTTGCACCCAACCCGGTACTGCACAAGACCACGCTCTTTGTCAGCCCACGAGATATGCGTGAACACCTGCCACGAGAGATTCACTTCGCCCGCTTTCGCTGCGCCTGTAATGCAGCGGGTCAACCGGTCGGCGAGTGGCAACGGGTGATTGTCGGGGCCTACGTCAACCATGGCAGCAATGATGAGCCGGATTGGAGTAGCCACACATGAGCATGACAACGTCCACAGCACCACTAATGGCGCCAGAGCTCACTATTACCATGCTCCGAGCCCATATCGAGGAGTTCATCGCGCTGGAGCTGACCCAAAAGATCGACACGCAGTTGGCAGGCTTGGTGCATTCCAGCGTGCCGGACCTGGATAATTGGGGTGGAGCAAATCTAATTCTTCCCCGCACCGTGACCACTGCGCTACTGGAGACTGTCGCCGAGCGGGCGATTTGGCACAGCTACCGACGCTGCTATCAGCGAGACATCAACCGCCTCAAGCCATCGCTGTAGACAATCCCCCCTATAACAGCCCCCCACAACCCTATGCAGCCCCTCACGCCGAGGAGCTATTTGCATTTGAAGGGCGCCACATCATGCACGACCTTCGTGATTACAAACCTTCTGTCCGTCCGGCAGCTCACCACTGTCATCATCCAGACCAACCACAATAGCATTGCGGCTGACAGACTGTATGAAACACAGTGTTAGTTAATGATGTGGGTGTCGGCGTTTCATCGTCTTTTTACTTATATGATTGATCTTGCTGATCTTAAATTAATCGGGCAGTCTCAGATAAGTCATAGTTTTTGCTTTAGCTTAACAAGTGTTTGTGGCCGTAAAGCGTCTAGGTCAATAGAGTCAGCTCACGCTTTTGGCGACATGTCAGATTACTTCAATGTAGAAGGAGCAGAATATGAGTAACGATTCAGGGTCTCCTCAGCTCCCTCTCAATGAGCCCGGTCGACTTGCAGCATTGCTTGCATTTGATTTACTGGATACCCCAGCAGAAGCAATGTTTGACAACATCACTATGTTGGCTGCGCAGATCTGTAATACTCCGATCGCGTTGATTTCACTGGTTGACGCCGAACGTCAGTGGTTCAAAAGCCGTGTTGGGCTGAGTGTGAGCGAGACACCGCGGGAGCTGGCTTTCTGCGCCCACGCGATCAACGATGACGAACTTTTTGAAATCGAAAATGCATTGCTCGACCCACGCTTTCGCGATAACCCATTGGTCACCAGCGACCCTGACATTCGCTTCTATGCCGGTATGCCGCTCAGCGATGGGCATGGTCATAACCTTGGCACCTTGTGTGTGATTGACCGGCAGCCGCGTCAGCTCAATGAGCAGCAGCGACAGAGCTTGAAGCTGCTGGCGCAACAAACCGTGCAACTTTTTGAGTTGCGGCAGCAGTCGCGGTACCAGCGCGAACAAGCAGCTCTTCACAAAGCCATACTGGGAAGTGTGGCTAACATAGTGCTGGTAGTTGATCCAACTGGCATTATTCAACAAGTCAGCCCAGGTGTAACCATCTTGCTGGGCTACCCGACTGATGAATTGCTCGGTCGAGAGTTCGAATTATTGTTACCGAGAGCTAGGCGCCAGCAACCTAGTAATTGGCTTAGCTTAAAAGCGGCTCAAGGTATCAACCAGGGTCAACTACATGAAGAGCAATTACGTCATGCTTCCGGCCATACGGTTCCTGTATTGTTGAACTTATCCCAAATCTCTTTCGAGGATGATTTGAATTTGGGCTATCTGTGTGTTGTTCATGATTTGAGCTACCGCGAAGAGATACTGCAGCGCTTGCAATTGCTTAGTACTCAATTGCCAGGGGTAGTCTATCAATTCCAGCTTTTTGACGACGGTCGTAGTTGCTTCCCCTATGCCAGCCAGGGGATTGAGAGTATTTACGGACTTACGCCGGAAGCAGTTATGACGGATGCCACTGCAGTTTACGCCTTGATTGACCCCGATGATTGGCAGAGGATAAGTGACAGCATTGCCACCTCTGCCGCCAATCTTGAGCTATGGCATCAGGAGTACCGGGTATTACATCCCGCTAAGGGACTTATCTGGGTTGAAGGACGTGCGGTACCACAACGCGGTGCCGACGGCAGCGTCATATGGCATGGCTTTATCAGCGACATCACCGAGCGCAAGCATCTTGAGCGGCTAAAGGATGAATTTGTGTCCACCGTCAGCCATGAGCTGCGTACACCGCTGACTTCTATTACGGGCTCACTTGGGCTTATCAATGGCGGCGCCCTCGGCATGGTGCCTAATAGTATCAAAGACATGCTGGCTATTGCGGAGGGCAACAGTCGCCGTTTACGTCAGTTGATTGATGATCTGCTGGATATGGACAAACTGATTGCTGGGAAAATGAGCTTTGATCTGCAACCGATCAAGCTGGATGAGTTGTTGGCAGAGTGTGATGCCAGTCATCAGGGGTTCGCTCAGCATCTTGGCGTTCGCCTAGTGCATTCTAATTGCCCAGACCTGCAGGTGCTGGCTGATGCTCAGCGTCTGCAACAGGCGCTGAGCAATCTGCTGTCCAATGCCCTGAAATTTTCTCCAGCACAAGGGGTGGTTCGCCTTTACAGCGAGCTTGAGGGGCAGTCTGTGCGCATTCTGGTGAGTGACCAGGGACCTGGGATACCCGCGGATTTCACCGCTCGCATATTCAAGAAGTTTTCCCAGGCCGACGCGAGCGACAGTCGGCAAAAAGGCGGTACCGGTCTGGGGTTGGCCATCAGTAAAGAGCTGATAGAGCGCATGGGTGGCACTATTGGCTTTGTCAGTGAATCGCAACGGGGCAGCACGTTCTGGATTGAGTTGCCACTGCACCATCAGGAAGACGAATTATGAGTTCACACGGAAAACGCTTATCCCAGTTCCCGCGCATGATGCCGCTTATGGTGCTGTTCTGCGGTTTGCTCGCAACGGCAGGGGCTTGGTATGCCTTGCGTGCTAGCCAGCAAGCTTCAGCAGAATTATATTTTCAGCAGCTCGCTGGAGAGGTGGTAGAAGCCGTTGAAAAGCGCATGAATAATCATCGGCAAATTTTGCTGGGTGGGGCTGGCCTACTTGAGGCGAGTGAGTCGGTCAGCCGTGAAGACTGGCGACACTACGTGCAGCGTCTTGACCTGGAGACCAACTATCCCGGCATTCAGGGGCTGGGGTTTAGTCAGGTAATCCGTCCTGGCCAACTGGCTGAATTTGAGGCTGATGTGCGCCGAGAAGGGTTTACTGATTTCTCTGTACACCCGCCGGGATCTCGTGAGTTATACACCTCTATCCTGTTTCTGGAGCCATTCAGCGGGCGTAATCTTACTGCTTTCGGTTTTGATATGTACTCCGAACCCATGCGCAGAGCCGCCATGCGCCAAGCTGCAGAAACGGGTAAGACACAGCTCAGCGGTAAAGTGACGCTGCTGCAAGAAACGGCAGGTCAGGAGCAGGCAGGATTGTTGATGTACGTACCGGTTTACCGTTCAGGGGCGCCGCTAACCAACGAGAAAGAGCGCTTCGACGCCTTACGCGGTTTCGTTTACAGCCCGTACCGTGTCTCCGACCTTATGAGAGGGATTCTTGACGGACGCAAGTTGCAGATTGATTTTGCCTTGTTCTCCGGCACCAAAGTCGACCCCGAGCAACAGCTGTTCGTCAGCGGCCCGAGTGTTGAGTCCGGCAGTACGGCAGTCAGGCAGGCAACACTTCAACTGTTTGGACAGACCTGGACTTTGGCCTTCTACGCCCAGCCTGATTTTTTCAAGCGTTTTCATCAGGGGCAAGACCTTCTCCTGCTGCTGGGCGGCATCATCAGTGTGCTGCTGTTTTTCCTCACGCGCACCCTTGCTCAAGGACAGCAGCAAGCACTTAAACTTGCTAGTGACATGACCGTTCAGTTACGCAGCAGCGAGATGCGGCTACAGCGAGTGCTGCAGGGCGGCCATGATGGTTGGTGGGATTTGGATATGCAGGGCGCAGGCTTTTATGCCTCCCCCCGTATGTGGCAGATGCTCGGTTACCCCGATGAGGGCCCCAAGCCGCCGTTCAACGATTGGGCACAATTGGTTCATCCTGAAGATCTGCCTATATTGCAAGACATATTGCAATCGTCAGCAGGAGAAACTGAGAAATACCTGAATCATGAAGCTCGGTTACTTATGTGTGACGGGCATAGCTTACCGGTGTTGATACGTGCGCTCATACAATATTCAAGCGACGGTCAGGTAATACGTGCCAGTGGGACAACCATGGATTTAAGCGAACAGAAACGCATCGAACAGCTAAAGAACGATTTCGTTTCCACCGTCAGCCATGAGCTGCGTACTCCACTTACATCTATTTCTGGCTCGCTAGGTTTAGTTAATGGTGGTGCGTTAGGAGTAGTTCCAGACTCTATGCGAACGATGTTGGAAATCGCTCAGCAGAATAGCCAGCGCCTTCGCCATCTTATTAACGACCTGTTGGACATGGACAAGCTTGCTGCTGGCAAACTTAGTTTTGAGCTGACTAACTTGGAGCTGGCTGCAGAGCTAGAGGAGGCCGTGAGATGTAATCAATCATATGCCAACCAGCATCAGGTCGAACTACAACTGGACCCTATACCAATGCTCCAGGTTCGGGCTGATGCCCTTCGCTTGCAGCAAGTGTTGTCTAATTTTGTTTCAAATGCCATCAAGTTTTCAGCATCCGGAGGGCATGTTCGCATACATACGACGTTGTGTGACGGCCATGTCCGTGTGAGCGTGACGGATCAAGGTTGTGGTATTCCTGAACATTTTCGTAGCCATATCTTCCATAAATTTTCTCAGGCGGAAGGTGGTGACCACCGACAAAAAGGCGGTACCGGTCTGGGGTTGGCCATCAGTAAAGAATTGATCGAGCGTATGGGAGGGGTAATTGGCTTTGATTCACAAGAGGGGCATGGCAGTACTTTCTGGTTTGAGCTGCCAGTTTTATTGACCCAAACACCAACTACTGATCTACAGCGTCCAACGATATTAGTTATTGAGGATGAGGCTGATATTGCACTTCTACTGCAAATGTTGCTTCAGGGAGCAGGCTACAGGGTGTTACTTGCACATAGCTTGGCCGATGCCAGAGAGTTGCTTGAGTGTGAAACAGTTGCAGTAATTACGCTGGATTTACGCCTACCAGATGGTAATGGTGTGGAGTTTATTCAGGAGCTTCAGGGCTGTCTTAGATACCGTGAACTGCCAATATTGGTGATCTCGGCTGTTAACGAACAAGGTCAACTAGGTCTTCAAGGTGGGTTGCATGTGGTGGACTGGCTAGGCAAGCCGATTGACCCAGCTCGGTTATTGGGTAGATTACGAAAGGCGCTTAGTGGGGGGCATGAAAAACCACGCATCCTGCATGTTGAAGATGATGCTGACCTGCGTATGGTAGTTGCCGAGCAGGGTCGCCACCTAGCGGAATTTATTGGCGTAGCCACGTTAAATGAAGCCCGTCAGCATCTCATCGCCGGTAGCCTGGATTTGGTGTTGTTGGATTTGAACCTACCTGATGGTAATGGTCTTGATCTTATAGAAGAAATTCACCGGTTTTGCCCTGGACTGCCTATAGTGGTCCTGTCCTCGACAGAGCTCTCAACAGAACAACTAAGCCGCGTTGAAGCGGCGCTCGCAAAGTCTAGAACGGAGGCTCAAGACTTCCTGGAAATTCTGTCTCGACTGTTGCCGACCAAGGAGAATGGATATGCCTGACCTTAAACGAATTCTTCATGTCGAGGATGACCCGTCAATCCAGGCTGTCGCCAAGGTGGCACTGGAAGCGGTCGGTGGCTTTACGGTGTTAAGCTGTAGTTGTGGTCAGGATGCCCTAGATCAGGTTCGAGGTTTTGCCCCTGATTTTATTCTGCTGGATGTCATGATGCCCGGTATGGATGGCCCGCAAACACTTCAGGAACTTGGTAAGATGGTCGACATCACGCAGATCCCTGTTGCCTTTATGACGGCAAAAGTTCAGCCAAATGAGATAGAGCATTATCGCAGCCTTGGGGCGCGTGACGTTATCATCAAGCCTTTTGATCCGATGCAGTTAGCGACTCAAATTCGTGCAATTTGGAGTCAGTCTCGTGGATGAACGGCAACAACAAATGGCAGATTTGCAGGCACATCTGCAACAACTGAGTGAGCAGTTCTTACAGCGATTACGCCAAGAGTTGCCGCAATTGGCAGAGAAAGCGCTGCAGTTGCTGACCTGCTCTGACCCGCGCGAGCAACTGCTGCGTTTAACTGAGCTGCGCGATGAATTACACAGGCTGGCGGGGAGTGCTGGTACCTTCGGTTTCAATGAGTTGGGTACCCGTGCCAGGTTGCTGGAGCAGCAGACGCAGCAGTGGCTGAGCAGTTTGGAGCTTCAGAGGCAAGGTTTGCAGGGTCTGGTAAACGAACTACAGCAACTGGCGAGTGTTGAGCAGGTTTCTCAAGCTTCAGTTGCACCTGTAGTTGCACCAGTGCCAAAAGTGAGCGGTGTCAATCGTGATCGATCTTACACGGTTTTTATTCTCGAAGATGAACTGAAGGTTGGTGAGGCTATCCGGCTAACACTGAATACCTTCGGTTATCAGGCAGAACATTTCCTAACCACTGCTACACTCGATGCGGCTTTGGTTGAACAGCTACCTGACGCGCTAATCATTGATGTCAATTTAGGCGAAGATCAGCAGACTGGATTGGATTATGTAGCTGTACTGCAACAACGCTTAGAGTGTTCATTGCCGATTTTGGTACTCACCACTCAAAACGATTTTCATACTCAATTACAAGCAGTACGGATAGGTGCAATCGGTTTCTTCAATAAACCAGTTGACGTTGCCAAGCTGGAAAATCGTTTGGAGCGTTGTTTTAACCGGCAGAATAGCGAGCCCTATCGAGTACTGATTGTTGACGATGACCGCGAGTTATCTGATCGATACCGTTTGGTGTTGAGTGGGGCGAACATGCTGGTTGAAGTCGTCAACGATCCTCTGCAATTGTTTGATGCTATGGCCCGCTTCCACCCTGAGGTGTTGGTGCTGGACGTCAACATGCCCGGTTGCTCAGGGCCGGAACTTGCACAGATAGTTCGCTTCAATGACGACTGGTTGCGAGTACCCATTATTTATCTATCCGCTGAAACCGATATTGTACAGCAGATGAGTGCTTTAATTAGAGCGGGGGACGACTTTGTCACCAAGCCAATTTCAGATAACAGTTTGATAGCAACTGTTTTTGCTCGCGCACAACGTGCTCGCTTGCTCAGTAACGCTCTTTCCCGAGACAGCCTAACCGGGTTGCTCAAGCATGCCGATATCAAGGAGAAGGTCACTATTGAACGTGAGCGTGCAATGCGCACTAGTAAACCATTCAGCGTAGTCATGCTGGATATTGATCATTTCAAGAAAGTGAATGATACCCATGGGCACGCAGTTGGCGATAATGTCATTCGTGCGTTAGCCAACTTACTTCGCCAACGTTTACGTCGAGTCGACAGTTTAGGGCGCTATGGTGGAGAAGAGTTTCTGGCAGTCCTGCCCGATTGCAATGGAGTGCAAGCTGTAAAGATTATCGATCAGATTCGCCAGCAGTTCTCACTTCTTAGTTTTGTCGGTGAACAGGGAGAGTTTTTTGTGAGTCTTAGTGCTGGCGTGGCTTGTTGCATGGGCAGTACAGCTAATGAAGTGATGGAAACAGCTGACCGAGCTCTTTACAACGCAAAAAGGAATGGTCGCAATAGAGTCCTCCTTTCGGAGTGTTAGCCTATCGCAAATCAGTTACTGATAAAGGTCGCTAGGCTAATGTCTGTTTAAGATCACCTGTAGCTTGTGTACGTGTTTTAGCGTATGTGGGTTTAAATGTGGGTTCAAAACTAAAAAAGCACTTTCATTAAAATGAAAGTGCTTTTGTTTTCAATAGCTTAGTTGTTATGGCTTAGTTCATGCCGTAACGCTTGAGCTTCTTGCGCAGGGTGCCACGGTTGATACCCATCATCACGGCAGCGCGAGTCTGGTTACCACGGGTGTACTGCATGATCACGTCCAGCATCGGCGCTTCGACTTCGGAGAGAACCATATCGTACAGATCAATCACTTCCTGACCGTTCAACTGGGCCAGGTAGTTACGCAGGGCCTGTTGCACAGAGTCACGCAGGGGGCGCTGGGTCGGCTCGGCAGCGTGATTGTGAGTAGTTGTTACCAATGCATCAGAAGTCAGGGTTTGTTCGAACATATTCGGTCGGCTCTTTAGTTATCTTGTTAACCTAATCCATCGAAATACGCTTCGAGTGCCTCAAGTTGCGCGTCTGCGCAATCCAGGGCATTGAAGTGCTTACGGAATTCTCGGCCCGTCTCTTCTTCATCCAGATACCAGCCCACGTGTTTACGGGCTATGCGCGCTCCCAGATATGCACCATAAAACCGGTGCAGGTTGGTTACATGCTCGTTCATCAGGGTGCGAACCTCTTCCCTCTCGGGAGGCGGCAGCTTGGTGCCCGTCTCAAGAAAATGACGGATTTCCCGGAAAATCCAGGGTCGTCCTTGCGCAGCTCGGCCGATCATCACGGCGTCGACACCGGTATAGTCGAGGACATACCGGGCTTTCTCCGGGCTGTTGATGTCACCATTGGCGACAACAGGAATCGATACGGCCTGCTTAATCGCCCTGATCGTGTCGTACTCCGCTTCGCCCCGGTAGAGGCAGGCACGGGTACGACCATGCACGGCGAGGGCCGCGATACCGCAATCTTCGGCGATTCGGGCGATCTCCACGCCATTGCGGTTATCCGGATCCCATCCTGTGCGGATCTTCAAGGTGACAGGCACCTCCACTGCATCCACCACGGCCCGGCAAATTGCTTTGACCTGATCGGGGGCACGCAGCAGGGCGGAACCTGCCAACTTCTTATTCACTTTTTTTGCCGGACATCCCATGTTGATGTCGACGATCTGTGCGCCCTGCTCCACGTTGTAGCGGGCAGCAAACGCCATCATCTCGGGGTCGGCCCCGGCAATCTGGACCGATCGCAATCCGCCTTCTGCAGAGTGATCCATCCTCATCCGGGTTTTCTGGGTATCCCAGACATCCGGGTTGGCCAGCAGCATCTCGGAAACGGCCATGCCAGCCCCCAATCGCAAACAAAGTTCACGGAATGGTCGGTCAGTTACACCGGCCATGGGAGCCACAATCAAGGGAGTTTCAAGCGTGTGGGGACCTATCTGCATTCCACGGTTACCATCGGCTTAGGGCGGCGTATATTACGCATTTTTTAGGCAGGAGAAAAGGTTAGTATTTGAGCGTCAGCCATTTTTTTCTGAAAAAAACGTCGCGCCAAGGCTTGCAAATTCTGGAGTTATTGAAAAACGGCCAGATTGCTCGTGAGGGATGGCTGTACTACCTATGTCGGTTGTCTGCATAATTGTCAGTCCACTTGCCGGCCTGCTTTGCGTTATGATAACGGGCTTAAGTCGAGCAAATGCTCCAAACATTTATGCAACAAAAGCGGATTGGGGATCTATGACGTCAAGGTTCATTACATCACTCTGGCCGTGTCTGCTGGGGGCCGTGCTGGGGTCGGCACAGGCGCAGACCATCAGTTTCGGCGAAGCCTGGACCCGGGTCATCCAGCAGGATGAGGGGCTGGCCGCCGAGCAGGCCGGGGTCGATCGGGCCAAGCAACTGCGCGAGGCGGCCAAGGCCATGTATCTGCCCAAGGTGGATCTGGGGGCCAGCTATACCCACCTCGATCAGCCGATGGAACTTGATCTGATGGATCTCAACCCCATCGCCAACCATCCGGAAATGGTCAAAGCGTTGCAGCATATCCTGGGCGGGCTGCCGATCCCGCATTTCACGCCCGATGATTTCGTTACCCCGCTGACCAAACAGAACGTGGTGACCAGCTCGGTCAAGATGCTCTGGCCGCTGTTTGCCGGTGGCCGCATCGATGCGGCGCAGGATATCCGCCAGGCGCAGGTGAGCGAGGCGCAGCAGCTGCTGGTGCTCAAACAGCAAGCCACCTTTGAAAGCCTCTCACAGACCTATTTTGGCGTCGTGCTGGCTGCTCAGGTGGTGCAGACCAAGCAGGAGATCGAAGAGGGGTTGGCCCACCATCTGGATCACGCCAAGAAGCTTGAAGCTCAGGGCCAGATCGCCAGGGTGGAGCGGCTCTCCGCCCAGTCGGCCTATGATCGGGCCCGCATCGATACCCAGAAGTCCCGCCGTGGCCTCGAGATCGCCGAGCTGGCCCTCGGCCATATGCTCAAGTTGTCCCGCGCCGAGCCCGACAGCGGCCTGTTCGTCAACCAGGAGCTGCCGCGCCTCGAGGGGCTGGTGAGCCAGACCCTGGAGGTGCACCCCGGCCTCAAGCTGCTCAGCGCCAAGAAAGAGCAGGCCAAGGGGATGATCCGGATGGAGAAGGGCAAATATGCCCCCGAAGTATTCCTGTTCGGCAACTACAACCTCTATGAAGATGATTCACTGGCCGCCAAGACCGCGCCGGACTGGCTGGTGGGGGTGGGTGTCAGCATGCCGCTGGTGAG
>OEQV01000340.1_pt1 | contig 12461 bp, 12 predicted proteins | sample 1539821 | NCBI WGS metagenome assembly OEQV01 (sample SAMEA3891244, study PRJEB23780) | metagenome | biome: terrestrial biome; feature: animal house; material: water of meat washing | place: Italy | collected 2015-05-12 | reverse complement strand
ATGGTGCGCCCGAGAGGATTCGAACCTCTGACCACCTGGTTCGTAGCCAGGTACTCTATCCAGCTGAGCTACGGGCGCAAATGGCGGAGAAGGGGGGATTCGAACCCCCGATGCGGGTATAAGCCGCATACTCCCTTAGCAGGGGAGCGCCTTCAGCCTCTCGGCCACCTCTCCGTTTGCGGGGCTGATAATACTTCACAGGGATTTTTAGTCAAACACTTTTTTGGAGAAAAAAGTGCGTTCGCTCAGCATTTGGTCAAAGCGTGGAATATTCAAACAATATCGGCACTTATCCCGCAGTTTCGCGCCCTGCAGGGCGATTTCAGGGGGCCGGAAAAACAAAAGGCGACACATGAGGTGTCGCCTTGTCACAGCCATGAACGCAGCTTAGAAGCCCGGTTGGCCCGGTACTTTCTCGGCCTGGATGCGCTGGTAGATCTCTTCGCGGTGTACGGAGACCTCTTTCGGCGCGTTAACACCGATACGGACCTGGTTGCCTTTAACGCCCAGTACGGTGACAGTCACTTCATCACCAATCATCAGGGTTTCCCCAACACGACGAGTCAAAATAAGCATTCGCTTGCTCCTGTATCCTGTTTTGTTTTTATATCGATATGCGACATTATCTAACAAAGATACCGATATGGTAAATGGTTGAAACTAAATCAATCAGAGATTGTTAGCCCAAGGGCTGCTCTTGCGGTGCCTGATCCAACCCGAAAGCCGCGTGCAGGGCTCGCACCGCCAGCTCCAGATACTTCTCGTCAATCACCACAGAGATTTTGATTTCAGAGGTCGAGATCAACTGCATGTTGATCCCCTCCTCGCCCAATACCTTGAACATGGTGCGCGCAACACCGGGATGGTTCCACATGCCGACACCGACAATGGAAACCTTGGCAATTTCGCCATTTCCCTGCACGCAGGAGGCGCCAAGTTCGGTGGCGGTCTCCTCCAGCAGTGCCCGGGCGCGGCGATAGTCGTCACGATTCACCGTGAAGGTGAAGTCGGCGGTGCCATCTCCCAGGGTGTTCTGCACAATCATGTCGACATCAATGTTGGCGTCGCTGATCGGATTCAGGATCTGCGCGGCAACGGTTGGTCTGTCCGGCACGCCCAGAATGGTCAGGCTGGCCTCGTTGCGGTTAAAAGCGATCCCGGATACCAGGGGAGCTTCCATCCTATCACCTCCATATGTGATTAAGGTTCCCTCTCCATCGATAAAGCTCGACAGCACCCGCAGCGGGACGCGGTACTTGCCCGCAAACTCCACCGAGCGGATCTGCAGCACCTTGGCGCCGAGACTGGCCATCTCCAGCATCTCCTCGAAGGTGATGGTGTCGAGACGACGCGCCTTGGGCTCGATGCGCGGATCCGTGGTGTATACCCCATCCACATCGGTAAAGATCTGGCACTCATCGGCCTTGATGGCCGCCGCCACGGCAACCGCCGTGGTATCCGAACCGCCGCGGCCCAGGGTCGTGATGGCGTTATGCTCGTCACGGCCCTGGAAACCGGCGATCACCACCACCTTGCCCGCAGCCAGTTCGGCATGAACCAGCTCGGTGTCGATGTGGGTGATGCGCGCCTTGCCATAGGCGGAATCGGTGTGAATCCGCACCTGATCACCGGTCATTGAGACCGCAGGACAACCGCGTTTGTTCAACGCGATCGCCAGCAGCGCTATGGTGACCTGCTCACCGGTGGAGACCAGCACATCCATCTCGCGCCGGTTGGCATCAGGATCCAGCTGCTGGGCCATGCCCAGCAACCGGTTGGTTTCGCCCGACATGGCGGAGACAACCACCACCACGTCGTGTCCCTGGGCGCGGGTCTGCTCGACCCGCTCAGCTACCGCCTCGATCCGCTCCAGTGTGCCGACCGAGGTGCCGCCGTACTTCTGTACATAGAGTGCCACAGATCACCTCGCCCGATTACAGGCGCTCTTCCAGCCAGGAGTGAACGGATTGCAGCGCTGCCGGCACCGCCTCAGGCTGGGTACCACCCGCCTGTGCCATGTCCGGACGGCCACCGCCCTTGCCACCCACCTGCTGGGCAACCAGATTGACCAGCTCACCGGCCTTGACCTTGCCGGTCAGGTCGTTGGTGACACCCGCGATCAGGTTAACCTTGCCGTCGGCACAGGTTGCCAGCAGCACGACACCGGACTTCATGCGGTTTTTCAGCTCGTCCAGCATGCCGCGCAGGGATTTCGGATCGGCCCCTTCCAGCGCTGCAACCAGCACCTTCTGACCATTGATCTCGATCACCTGACTCAGCAGATCGTTACCGGCCTGAGCGGCCAGCTTGGCCTTGAGCTGCTCCAGCTCGCGCTCCATCATCTTGGCCTTGTCCAGCATCTGGCGAACCTTGTCGGCGATGCAGAACTGATCACCTTTCACCAGTGCAGCAGCCTCTTCGATCTGCTCGCCAACCTGATGCATGAAGTCGATGGCCGCTTTGCCGGTCACCGCTTCGATACGGCGCACGCCAGCTGCGATGCCGCTCTCGGCGATGATCTTGAAGAAGCCGATATCACCGGTGCGCTTGGCGTGAGTACCGCCGCACAGCTCGGTGGAGTAGTCGCCCATGCGCACCACGCGCACGTCGTCTTCATATTTTTCACCAAACAGCGCCATGGCACCGGCAGCCTTGGCGGCTTCCAGATCCATCACCTGAGTGCTGACTTCGTGGTTGGCACGGATCTGGGCGTTGACCAGCTCTTCGATGCGACGAATGGTCGCCATGGTCAACCCCTCGAAGTGGGAGAAGTCGAAACGCATGCGCTCGGCCCCCACCAGAGAACCTTTCTGGGTCACGTGATCACCCAGCGACTGGCGCAGGGCGGCGTGCAGCAGGTGAGTCACGGAGTGGTTCAGGGCGATGGCCTGACGACGATCGCCATCAACCACGGCTTCCACTTCGGCGCCCTTCTCCAGAGTGCCCAGCTCCATGTAGCCCTTGTGGATGATCGCCTTGCCCGCTTTCAGGGTGTCGGTCACGGCAAAGATGCCGTCGTCCACTTTCAGGGTACCGCTGTCGCCAATCTGGCCGCCGGACTCGGCGTAGAAGGGGGTCTCTTCCAGCACGATGACCGCTTCGTCACCGGCGATAAGACCGCTCACCTCTTCCACACCCTTGTAGATACCGACCACGCGGGTACGCTCGGTCAGGGTCTTGTAACCGGTGAAGGGGGTCTCGAAGTCGAGCTTGAGCATCTCGTTGTAGTTCACGCCGAAGCTGGAGGCCTCTTTGGCACGAGCACGCTGCTTCTCCATCTCGGCCTTGAAGCCCTCTTCGTCGATGCCGATCTCGCGCTCGCGCACCACGTCGGCAGTCAGGTCGGCCGGGAAGCCGTAAGTGTCATAGAGCTTGAACACCACCTCGCCCGGAATAACCTTGGCATCGCCCAGGTTGGCCAGAGCGTCTTCCAGCAGCAGCAGACCGCGATCCAGGGTGCGGACAAACTGCTCTTCCTCGATGCGCAGTACGCGCTCGACCAGCGGCAGCTGGGCGATCAGTTCGGCGCCCACATCCTTCATCTGCACCGCCAGCTCGGCAGCCAGTTTGTAGAAGAAGACGTCGGTAGCACCCAGCTTGCGACCGTGGCGCACGGCGCGACGGATGATGCGGCGCAGCACATAGCCGCGACCTTCGTTGGACGGCATCACGCCATCTGCCACCAGGAAGGCGCAGGAGCGGATGTGGTCAGCGATGACGCGCAGGGACTGGTTGCTCAGATCGGTGGTACCGACGATCTCGGCCGCTTTCTTGATCAGCGCCTGGAAGATGTCGATTTCGTAGTTGGAGTGGACACCCTGCATGATGGCGGAGATACGCTCCAGACCCATGCCGGTATCCACGGACGGACGGGGCAGCGGCTCCATGGTGCCGTCAGCCTGACGGTTGAACTGCATGAACACCACGTTCCAGATCTCGATGAAACGGTCGCCATCCTCTTCCGGTGAGCCGGGACGGCCACCCCAGATGTGATCGCCGTGGTCATAGAAGATCTCGGTGCAGGGACCGCACGGGCCGGTATCGCCCATCGCCCAGAAGTTGTCGGAAGCGTAAGGGGCACCCTTGTTGTCACCGATGCGCACGATGCGATCGGCCGGGACACCGACCTCTTTTTCCCAGATATCGAAAGCTTCATCGTCAGTCGCGTAGACGGTCACCAGCAGGCGATCTTTCGGCAGCTGCAGCACCTCGGTCAGGAAGCCCCATGCAAACTTGATGGCATCCTGCTTGAAGTAGTCACCGAAGCTGAAGTTGCCCAGCATTTCGAAGAAGGTGTGGTGACGAGCGGTATAGCCGACGTTTTCCAGGTCATTGTGTTTACCACCGGCACGGACACAACGCTGGGACGTGGTGGCGCGGTTGTAGGCACGCTTCTCGGCGCCAAGGAACACATCCTTGAACTGGTTCATACCCGCGTTGGTAAACAACAGGGTCGGGTCGTTATGCGGTACCAGCGAGCTGGAGGAGACAACCTGGTGCCCCTGGGAACGGAAATACTCGAGAAACGCAGCGCGAATCTCTGACGTGGACATATACATGGAAAATCCTGCTTGATTCGAATACGGACTTTTAACCGCATTAATGTAAGTTTTCTGCGGGGTAAAGTAAAACGTACAGGCCCGTCACGGGCGAAAAAGCGCGCATAAACGGATACGAAGAGAAAAGGGAGGCAAACAGAGGCTTTTTGAGCCGGAGATCAGGCAAAAAGCAGTGGAAAATAGCCATGTGGCACGGCAGAACCGGCCTTTCGCCATCCCCGTCCCTCAAGCCACTGAATGGGCAGGAAAAATCCTGTAAATGCGAGATAAGGGGTATCACCGCGTGGTGCATAGAAGAGTAAAGAGTGCAGCGGGAACGCTGTCACAGCTGCTGGCAGTATGGCCATCGGCACTGGCCGAAACAGAAAGTCAGTCACGTGATCAATATGTCTGACAACAGAGCGGGCAAGGCTTCGTCTCATGACCTTGTACCACACGACAAGGCACCGGCCCCGCTACTCTGAGGCCGACTCTTGCAGGGCAGAGATCGCATAACGCGCCTGATCCTGGGTAAAGCCGCGCCCCAGCAGGTATTTGAGCCACTTCATCCGCAGCTTGAAATCCGCCAGATCGGCCACCCGGGCGCGCCGTTCGAGCAGGGCAAACGCCAGTTCGAACCAGTCCAGCTCCGGCTGATCGAATGCGGCATCAATCTGCATATCGTCGAGCCCCTTGCGGCGCAGATCGAAGCGGATCTTGATGGGGCCATGCCCCTTGGCGGCACCGGCCCGCACCGCCATGCCACCGTAACGTTCGTCATTGACCCAGTTGTAACCGCGGCAGTAGTCGACCACCGCCTCGATCACCTCTTCATTGAAACCCTGCTGGCGCAGCCGGTTGGCCAGCTCGGACTCGGCGCTCTCGCGACGGGCCAGACTGCGCATGGCAAAGGCGCGGGCAGCGGCAAACAGCTCTTCAAAGGAGAGTTCAACGGGTTCGGGGAGAGATTCATCGACCATAAATGACAAGGCCGGGTATCAACCCGGCCTCCTTTACCTTATTCGAACTCTTGTTCGCTTTCGTCTTCAAACTCTTCGGCGACCGCGGCCACCGGCTTCTCGACCGGCACGGCACCGGAGAGCAGCAGCTCGCGCAGGCGGGCTTCCACTTCGCCAGCCATCACCTTGTTCTCGGCGAACAGCTTCATCACGTTGGCCTTGCCCTGACCGATCTTCTCGCCGTTGTAGCTGTACCAGGCACCGGCCTTGTCGATCAGCTTGTGCTTGACGCCCAAGTCCACCAGCTCGCCCTCTTTGGAGATACCGGCGCCGTAGAAGATCTGGAATTCAGCCTGCTTGAAGGGCGGGGCCACCTTGTTCTTGACCACTTTGACGCGGGTCTCGTTACCGACCACTTCGTCACCTTCCTTGATGGCGCCGATACGACGGATATCCAGACGCACGGAGGCGTAGAACTTGAGCGCGTTACCACCAGTGGTGGTCTCCGGGCTACCGAACATGACGCCGATCTTCATCCGGATCTGGTTGATGAAGATGCACAGGCAGTTGGCGTTCTTGATGTTGGCGGTCAGCTTGCGCAGCGCCTGGGACATCAGACGGGCCTGCAGGCCAACGTGGGAGTCACCCATCTCCCCTTCGATTTCCGCTTTCGGCGTCAGGGCCGCCACGGAGTCGACGATGATGACGTCAACGGCGTTGGAGCGAACCAGCATGTCGCAGATCTCCAGCGCCTGTTCACCGGTATCCGGCTGGGAGATCAGCAGGTCGTCGACGTTGACGCCCAGCTTGGCAGCATAGATAGGGTCGAGGGCGTGTTCCGCATCGACGAAGGCACAGGTTTTGCCTTTCTTCTGGGCTTCCGCGATCACCTGCAGGGTGAGGGTGGTTTTACCGGAAGATTCCGGGCCGTAGATCTCGACGATACGGCCACACGGCAGACCGCCGATGCCCAGCGCCACGTCCAGCGAGAGGGAACCGGTAGAGATGGCTTCGATATCCATGGTCTTGCTGTCGCCCAGACGCATGATGGAACCTTTGCCGAACTGCTTTTCAATCTGACCCAGCGCAGCCGCCAGTGCCTTCTGTTTGTTCTGATCCATGCCAATCTCCGCTGGAAATCGTGAGTAAGAAGTGAAGTTGGGCTAAGTATACTGTCTATTCATACAGTATCAAGCCCAATTTATCTGAGCAGGGCCAACAGACCCGACAAGGCCTGTCTCACCGCCTGCTGACGCACCTGTCGGCGATCCCCGTCGAAGCGGGCGAGCAGGGAGTGGTGACGGCCGTTGCGGTCGGCCCAGGCGAACCAGACGGTGCCGACCGGCTTGCCCTCGGTGGCGCCGCCGGGGCCGGCGATGCCACTGATAGCAACGCTGATGGAGGCAGACGAGTGCGCCAGCGCGCCGCGGGCCATCTCCAGCACCACGGCTTCGCTCACTGCACCGTGCTGTTCAAGGCTATCGCTGCTCACCCCCAACATCTGCTGCTTGGCCTCGTTGGTGTAGGTGACAAATCCGCGATCGAACCAGCCGGAGCTGCCCGCGATGTCGGTGATGGCGCTGGCCACCCCGCCGCCGGTACAGGATTCGGCGGTCGCCGCCAGCCAGCCCCGCTGACCGAGGGCCCGTCCCAGCTCGATGGCAAGGTGCTCTATCTCTGCATCCAGTTTCATCACGACTCCTTCTGATCCGCTCAAGAGGCACATTATGCGATCCCGCTAGCGCCGCCCGCAACCACGGCAGACCGCCCTTGCCTGCCGCAATGTGAGGTGCCGCACCTGTGCCATGCCTTCAATAGCGCAGAACAACCGCGCCCGGAACACCCGCTCCCCCGTCGCGGCGCTTATGTGTAGAATGGCGCCATCAAGCTCAAGGCTCATCACCGCAGACACTGGCCCGCAGAGGCCCCTTCTGGAACAGAACATGACCGCACAACACCACGCTACTGGCGCTGCGCCAAGCGCCAATCTCAGCGCCCACACGCCCATGATGCAAGGGTATTTACATGTTGATTTTAATGCGTTTTTTTGAAATTTATTTACCTGCCTACGCTTTAGCCTACGCTATAAACACCCTTCATGATTGAGCCTCTTTTACCAATCCTGCACCCACATCTCCAATGAAGGGCATTGTCCAAACATAACAACCTGTATGCTGCTTAACAGCACACACAAATAAAAACACGACTACATCCTATTCAATAAACTTTCAAACCTACATCACCTCCATGAGTTAGCAGGCTGATGTCTGCATTTCACAATTCCTGGAGGAGATATGGCTCACCTGATCGACACCATGGCCTACACTGGCCAAACCCCTTGGCATGGCCTCGGCAATGTCTTGCCACCGCAACAGTCCCTCGATATCTGGCTACAGGCAGCCGGGATGAATTGGACCATCGAGCAGAGTGACGTAATGTTTAACGTCGCCTCAGATGCACTCCATATTCGCCCTTATTCAGACAGCAAAGTTTTGTACCGCTCTGATAACCTGGAGCCTCTATCCGTCGTTTCTCGCCGATATAACGTGGTTCAGCCTCACGAGGTGCTGCATTTTTATCAAGATCTGGTAGAGGTGGGCGGCTTTGAGTTGGAAACAGCGGGCTCGCTCAAGGGCGGCCGCAAATTATGGGCGCTGGCTAAAACAGGTCAAGATATGAAGCTGAAAGGTGGCGACAGGGTAAAATCATACCTGCTGCTCGCCACCAGTTGTGATGGTACGTTGTGCACCACAGCACAATTTACCTCGCTCCGAGTTGTCTGTAATAACACACTGCAAATAGCACTACGGGATAATAATGGGGCAATCAAAGTTCCCCACTCCACTCAATTTAATGCTGCTGCCGTCAAAGAGGCATTGGGCCTTGGCATGGCAAATTGGGATCGTTTCCAACAAGAGATGACATCGTTGAGTAATCGTCCGGTATCACCCGTGGAAGCCCTTAGTTTCTTCGGTGAACTACTCCATGATCCGGCTGGCGATGATGAGAATATTATTCTCAGCCGTCCCGCCCAAAAACTGCACGAGCTGTATATGGGCGCAGGCATGGGCTCAGAGCTTACCAGCTCCCGCAATACAGCCTGGGGACTGGTCAATGCGGTGAGTGAGTACGTGGATCACCACCGCCGTGCACGCAGTCAGGATCATCGGCTCGATTCAGCTTGGTTTGGTCAGGGCGCCCAACTCAAATCCCAAGCCTTGAACCAAGCTCTTACCCTGCTGCAGTAATTCCTCTTCCCTATCTAAACCGCATAACGACCTCACCCGGACTGGCGCAAGCCAATCCGGGCGTAGCCATTTATGCCGTCAACAAGGAGTCGTCATGAAAGCAAAAGCCAAATATGGCCAAGCCCTGCGGCTGGCCTCCACTACCCAATTAACCCGCGAGCAGTGGCTCGCTATCCGCAAACTCGGCATTGGCTCCTCCGATGCCGCCGTGGCAGTGGGGCTCTCCCCCTACAAATGCCCGCTCAGCCTGTGGCTGGAGAAGACCGGTCGCAAGGAGCCGGAAGATATCTCCCACAAGGAAGCGGTGCTGTGGGGCATTGAGCTGGAACCTGTGCTGGCGCAGGTCTATGCCAAACGCACCGGCTATAAGGTGCGCCGGGTCAATGCGGTGCTGCAACACCCCGAGCAACCCTTCATGCTCGCCAACCTCGACCGAGAGGTGGTCGGCCATCCCGATGGGCCGGGCATTCTGGAGATCAAGACCGCCAGCTATCACAGCGCCCCCCAGTGGGAGGAAGGGGTGCCGGTGGCTTACCAGTGTCAGGTACTGCATCAACTGGCCGTCACCGGCCATGCCTGGGCTGAGGTGGCAGTGCTGATCGGCGGCCAGGATTTTCGGATTTACCGCATCGAGCGCGATGAGGAGAAGATCCAGGATCTCACCGAGCGGGAAGCGCAGTTCTGGCAGATGGTGCAACAAGACCAGCAGCCCGATCCTGACGGCTCCAGCGATGCCGCCAATGCCCTGAGCTGGCTCTTTCCCCGCGATGATGGTCAGACGCTGGATCTCTCGGATTCTCCCGAGTTTAACCAGCTGTTTGGGGAGCTACTGCGCTTACGTCAGCAAAAGGAAGCTGTCGAGCTGCAGGAGTCACAACTCAAACAGCGGCTGCAAGCGACCTTGGGTGAAGCGACAGCCGGGCTGTTTGCCGATGGCAAGATCACCTGGAAGCGCAGCAAAGACCGGCTGGCACCGGATCTGGATAAGCTCGGTCAGGATCATCCCGACCTGCTCACCCGTTACGTCAAACCGGTGCCCGGCGTGCGCCGTTTCACCATTCAACCCTTGAGGCAAACACCATGATCAAAGGACTGGCGATCACCCCGCCCGTGATCGGGCGGATCTGCATCGGCAAGCTGGTGCAAAAACAGGATAAGTGGGTACCGGAGAAGGACGACAGCTTCACCCTCACCACCCAGATACAGCAAAAGGGGGGATGGTTGCTCCATCCCCTGCATCAACACTACTCATCGCAAAAGAGTGGCCAAGGGCAGGAGCAGACCAAGATCCGCGCCATTCCGGTGCGGGTGCTGTTCAACGACAGCGACTTGAATCTGCGGGCGGAATACAGCGCCTTTGACCGGCAAACCGGCAGGCCGCTCTGTGTCGGGAATGGGGAGGTGGCAAGACGCGTGGGGGCACAAGGCATGGAGGAGGTCAGCTGCTCTGGACCAGAGCGCTGCGCCTTTGCCGGGCAACAGGGCTGCAAGCTGTACGGGCGACTGAACCTGTTTGTGGAGGGGCAAGGGGATGAGCTGGGCAGCTTTATCTTCCGCACCACCGGCTACAACTCGGTGCGCACTCTGGCGGCTCGACTGAAGTACCTGGAGGCAGTGAGCGGGGGCCATACCCGCTATCTGCCGCTCACCCTGCGGTTGCGAGCCAAGAGCACCACCCAGTCGTACCGCACACCGGTCTACTACGTGGATTTGACCTTGCGGGAAGAAACCAACCTGACTGAGGCAGTCAGGCAAGCACTGGAGGCCGCCCGGCGTGATCAAGAGGCGGGGCTCGCCATCGACCAGATGGAGCAGGCCGCTCGCGACCTGCTGCGCAATGGCCAATTTGAGGATATCGATGAAGAGGTGCCGATGCTGCTGGAGGAGTTCTATCCCGAAGCCAACAGCGACGAGACGGCGAATGGAAACGCAGGGGCAGAGGCGGCTACCTCGCGTAACGCACCGCAAAGCCAAGCAACCATAGCGTCACAGAGGCCGCAACCAAGAAGGAGCCCACTCACCAATAAATTGGGGAAAGGGAACCCATAACCTCCCCAGTGAATGGTGGATGATCAGCTGGGACGCGCCAACCGCTCCACCAACCGTTCTACCGTTTCCAGCAACAGGGTTCGGTCAGCATCATCGAGCCGGGCCAGTTGCTGGCTCAGCACAATGCCCTGCTCGGTCGGGCGGTTACTGGTCTCGCGCAGAAAGTCCGCCAGCTCACAACCAAACAGTTGAGCGAGCTCCGCCAGCCGCACCACGGTCGGCACCACAATCCCTCGCTCCATTCGAGAGACGGCCTCCATCCCGATATTGAGGTGTTCAGCCACCTGCTCCTGGGTAAACCCGGCCTGGTTACGCTGACGCCCAATCGCCTTACCCACGTTCTTGGCTAACTGCTCAAAGTTGATATCTGTCATAAGTCCTCCAACCAACCCCTATGGTTGGGGGTGGACTCGTTGACATGAAGAACCACAAAAGGCGAGGATCAACCCAAAAGGTTGTTATTGGGCATTTTCTGCCTATCTCACCGGACTAGGGTTATCCCCTTCTCTACGACTTACTACCAACAGGAGTTCTCATGAAACGACTCGTTCCATTGCTCACCCTGGCAGTCACTGCACCGAGTATCATGGCCAGCAACACCAATGACATCTGGTCCTATCAAGACAGTGATGGCACCACCTTGGCTCAAGCGTGCAATAACAAAAGTACCTGTGAGCCGCTCTACAAAAACAGCCACTACATTGCCTTGGTCAACAACCGCTCCCAAACAGGCTGTGCCATCGGTGACCTGCTGGTTGCCGAACACGCTAGCCGCAGCTTTAAAAAGCTCGATACCGGCACCTGCAGCTCCTCCGCCAGTATCGAGGTCAATACCTACAATCGGCTGAACAACATCGATGTCATGGTCGGTGACCGACTCATCAAGCGTTATCCGTTAGATGCTTGGATGTGGGGAGAAATACGCAAGGCGGGTAAAGGGGCGTCTTGGAGCAAGGCAGAAGAGAATGCCAAGAAGCCTCAGATGCTGGATGCACCAAAAGGTCCCCCTGCACAGTGGGTGGCCGAAGAGGGGCGCTATGGCCCTCGTTATACCCTGACACAGGGCCAGGGTTACTCACGATACGTACTGGAAATCAAATGCGCCTTTCAGATGCCGGGGGCAACTTGGCCCCTGCACTCTGAACTCAGATACACCAGAGCCTACGATGCCTCAAGCAGTGTTGAGGAGATCGAAGTCAATGGTCAACGTCTGTCCGGTGAAGCCAAAAGCCAGGCCGAATGGACTCAACTCGTCAACGCGATCCTCTCCGCCTCAACCCTGAGCATCTACCGTGGGCAGGATCAAAAAGCCACATGGACGGTCAAGCCCACGAAGTTGACCTCCACTTGCGACTATTACAACGGGTGAATCATGAACATCACTTCAATTAAATGCTCGATTGCTGCCCTGATGGCTTGTGGACTGCTCTGGGCCCACCCAAGCCATGCAGAAGATCAACGCTACCTCGCTATCCAGCACACAGATACTGTCTACGCCAACCAGGGCGTCTGCGCGTACCATTTTTCTCTCGATAGTGGGGGAGCGGATGAGTTTGGGCGGCTGTATATCACGCTGCAGTTTAATGACAAAAAGGGCAAAGCCTTAGCTGAATCAACGCTGGAGGTTGAGCCATTCGGTGGGAGCGACGCTACCCGCTATGGTGGTG
>OEQV01000333.1_pt1 | contig 12511 bp, 16 predicted proteins | sample 1539821 | NCBI WGS metagenome assembly OEQV01 (sample SAMEA3891244, study PRJEB23780) | metagenome | biome: terrestrial biome; feature: animal house; material: water of meat washing | place: Italy | collected 2015-05-12 | reverse complement strand
CTTAACTTTTCAAGGAATAACCATGCAACTAAACCAAGGACAACAGAAAGCTTTAGATAGTCTACTAGCTGCTGTTATTGATCCAAATCAGAAGCTTATTACATTAAGTGGTCCTGCAGGTTCAGGTAAGACTACTATCCTCAAACAGCTCATTAAAGAGCTTAAAGACTTAGCAGTATTAATGCCTGAGTACCTAACTACATGGCACTTTACTGCTACAACAAATAAAGCTGTAGCTGCGCTATCTGATGCTATTGGACCTATAGCAGAAGTTACTACTATTCATAGCTTACTTGGTTTAGTGCCTTACCAAGGTAAGCTAAAACAGCGCAGAGCTTCAACAGTTCATCATAATAGTATTGTTATTATTGACGAAGCTTCATACATCGGAGAAGAGCTTGCTGAATATATTGCTTCAATTGTAGATAAAGTATCCTTAATTATATTTGTAGGGGACAGTTATCAACTTCCTCCAGTTAAGGATGAAATCTCAGACATCTTTGATCCTGAGATTATTCCTCAGATTGAGCTTACCCAAGTAATGCGACAAGCTGATGGTAATCCTATCCAAGAACTGTCATTAGCTTTACGTGATGTAGTCAAACACCATGCAGAACCTAACATCACATTAGATGATGTTAATATCTCATGGCTTAACAGTGATGACTTTATCAAAGCATTCTGTAATGACTGTATTATCTCAGCACCTGGAGCAGTACGTGCATTAGCATGGACAAACCAAACAGCTCAACACTATAACGAACAAGCAGCTCTTGCTTGTAACGGTAGAACTGAGTTTCATGCAGGGGATATTGTAGTAAACAATCATTACTTCAAGAGCAGTCAACAGTCTATTCCTACAGATGCGACAGTACAGATTCATAGTACTTCGCCTTGGTATACCGAACGTGGTAAAACCATGAGAAGTATAGCTACTTCGTATGGTGAGCTTACTGAGCTTCATAAAGACTCTACAGCTACTCCAGAACAAAGACTGTATTACTATCCTGATCTCCGCTATACATATGCATCTACCATTAATAAAGCTCAAGGCAGTACTTATGACACTGTCTACGTTGATCTTAACGATTTAGCTAAATGCAGTAATCGTGATCTACAGTTACGTTTATTATATGTGGCTGTATCAAGAGCACGTCATAAAGTAGTATTCACAGGTGACATATGACAACACGCTATTCAGCTAAAGATAAACGTGATTTATCTGTAGCTCTTATAAAAGCAATCCAAGAACCTGCTGAAGGGATTCTCCAAAAAGTAGCTTTAGAGTTTTGTGATAGACAAGCTTCATTAGACCCTAACGGTATTATGCAGTTTAGATATCAAAACCTATTGTTTAAGTATCCAGACGATCCTGCACAGCGGTTAGCTAAAGTACTGCATCCAAGTCTTCAAGCAGAGTTTATTCCTCACTATCAATACTACGTATTAGATATGCATAAACTACTTGCTAGTGTTCGTTATTTATTATCGGACACTACAAGACTAGCTACTTGTCACGAAGATTTGTATGCTCTGCTTCCTGAAGCTTTTCACGACACTCTGAACAACCTGTCATATGGTACAGACTACACACGTAGTTTGCTCCCACAGGATTTAGAGCAGCATAGACAGAAGTACAAAGAACTCTTTGAAGAGATCAATGTACGCATATTCCTAGGAGTAGTTAACGAATGAGATTATTGAAGTTTACTGACGGTACACCAGAACCTAAAGTAGCTATCTTGATAAAAGAATCTTCATTTGATGAATACGATTTGCGCAGATATTACGTAGACCCTTTAATCGCTAAAGGTATTGCACCTGAGAACATCGTTGCATGTTCTCTAGAGTACTTCCAGGGAAAGGCTACTGCATCCATCATTAAAGATTGGATTGGTACTTGGCTACCTAGTATTAGAGATAGCGGAGTTACACATATTTTATGTGCAGACTCTGCTTATTTTAAAACATTAGCCAAAGTACCTAAAGCAGAAGCTTACTTAGGTTCTGTAGTTCAATGTCCTCATGCAGGATTTGAATCTTTAAACATAATCTATTCATTAGGGTATGGAGCATTGCTTCACAATCCAAACCAAGAAGAAAAGATTACCCGTAGTATTTATGCACTATCCTCCCATTGCCAAGGTAACTATGTTGCTGTAGGTAATGACATTATTCACTCAGCTAACTACCCTCAAACACTCTCTGAAATAGAGCAAGTTCTTGAGGGTTTAAAAACGTATCCTGAATTAGTAGTAGATATAGAAACATTCGATCTACGCTTAAAGAATGCAGGATTAGCTTCTATAGGCTTTGCTTATGATAAGCACAACGGAGCATCATTCTTATGCGATTACAGACCTATTCCAGAGGATTCTGGTATCTATGGAGCACGTAGAGATAACATCCCTGTACGTAAGCTCCTACGAGCATTCTTTGATAGCTATCAAGGTAAACTTATAGCTCATAACGCATCCTTTGACTTTAAGTGTTTAATCCATGCTCTATGGATGGAACACCCATTAGACGTTAAAGGTATGCTCAATGGTTTAGAAGTCTTAACGCGTAGCTTTGACGATACCAAAATCATTGCATACTTAGCTTTAAACTCATGTGCTAAGCAAGAGTATGGTTTGAAGAAGTTAGCTCAACCTTTTGCAGGTAACTGGGCTGAAGAGGACATCAAAGATGTACGTAAGATCAAACCACATGATCTATTGGTTTATAACTTAAAAGACTGCTTGAGTACTTGGTACGTTAAAGAGGTGTACGAACCTCTCATGATCAAAGATCAACAGTTAGATATTTATAAATCTATTATGTTGCCTTCACTTAAAACCATTATTCAAATGGAATGTCATGGAGTACCTCTATTACCTTCAAAGGTAGTAGAAGTTAAAGCAGAACTACTCCGACTACAGCGAATGTATGTTGATCAGCTTGATAGCTCTGAATACATAGTATATGCAACAGACTTGCTACAAGAACGTGCATGGAAAGATAAACAAGCTTCCCTTAAAAAGAAGATAGTACATCGCCATGAATTTACTGAGCCTCTTAACTTTGGTAGTCCACAACAATTACAAGTACTTTTGTACGAAGTAATGGAACTACCTGTTATTGACTTCACTGATACTAAAGAACCTGCTACAGGTACGAAGACATTAGATAAGTTAATAAACCATGCTCATAACGATGATATGCGTAACTGTCTTAAAGTTCTTATTGACCTGTCTAAGGTAAATAAAATCTTAGAAGGTTTTATACCGTCATTTGAAGATGGATGGCTTAAGGCTGATGGGTACTTGTACTTACATGGTAGTTTCAACCTAGGAGGTACTAAATCGGGCAGGCTTAGCTCATCTTCTCCAAATTTACAAAACTTACCTGCTCACGGTAAATTAGGTAAGTTGGTTAAATCATGTTTTGTATCACCACAAGGCTCTATCTTTGCTGGAGCAGATTACACAGCATTAGAAGATAAGATTAATACATTACTTACTGGTGATCCCAATAAAGTAAAAGTCTTCAGTGATGGTTTCGATGGACATTGCTTCCGTACGTATTATTACTGGAAAGATCAGATGCCTGATATCGTTGATACTGTAGAAAGTATTAACTCTATTGCAGACAAATACCCTGACTTACGTAGTAAGAGTAAAGCCCCTTCATTTGCATTAACTTATCAAGGTACTTGGATAACTTTAGTTAATAACTGTGGTTTCTCCGAGGAAGAAGCTAAAGCAGTAGAAGCTAACTATCACATTATGTACTCAGCTTCGGGAGTATGGCTTGAAGCTAAGCTATTAGAAGCATCCAAATTAGGATATGCAGAATTAGCCTTTGGTTTACGTTTACGTACTCCACTACTAGCTAGAACAGTAATGGGTAGTTCAATGAAGGCTAATATCAGCTCAGCAGAAGCGCGTACAGCAGGTAATGCATTAAGTGGACAGTCTTATGGACTACTTAACTGTAAAGCTGCTAATGACTTCATGGAGCGTGTATACGCATCTCCATACAAGTACGACATTATGCCTGTCATGCAAATCCACGATGCACAGTACTATATCTTCCCTGATGACGTAGACATTGTTAAATGGGTTAATGACAACTTAACTGAGTGTATGTCTTGGCAAGACTTACCTGAGTTACAGCATGACGTTGTTAAGTTAGGAGCCGAGCTTGATTTATACATTAGCTGGGATAAACCAATCACATTAAAGAACAACATCAGTATTGAAGAAATCTACGATACTGTTGCTAAAAACTCCTAGGGAATATCCCTAGGTACTAACCTATCTAGGGAACTCTCATGTCAATATATGAATTCTACATAACATACGTACGTACATGTAAAGCACTGCTAGTAAGTACTACTCTTCAACCTTTAAAAACACGTCTAAGCACTTCTGCTCTATGTATTGAGTATACGTCTTCAATAGGTAGTGTACCTATTGAGATCCCCTTAGATAGCCCTATTAGCTCTCTGCCTGGATATGGTATTAAAATTTCTCTGATTACTGATCCTGTATATATCACTGCTTCAGTGCTTACAGGTGTTATTTCAATTCCCGTACCAGAACCTGATGACTTACCTTTTTGATGATTAAACTATGGCTAAGATTCTATACCTTGCAATTGTAGTACACATGATTGCTTTTGCTTTATGTGTAATCGCCTTCCTTAATACTTCGGATATTTTTCAATATCTTCTTGGAATATTCAATTTAGTAATGATATTTAACGCTATACGTATGTCTGCTGAAATGGAGCTTTAGACATGGATGATTTTTTTATTAAAAATATTATGTGGCATACATGTACCAACCCAATCAATGCTATTGATTTCTCAGCTCAGTTAGGTGAACTTGAAAAGTTGGAAGTTATATTAGAAATGTTAGGGTTGTCTCTTCGTGAACCTGTCGCAGAAACCTTCTACAACAATCAAGATGACTATCTCACTTTAGACATTAAAGAAACATATGTTGAGATCGTGCCGTGCGGTGATCGTATAGCACCTGTACCTGTACAATATATTGATACAGTAATCCCTGCTTTAATCTTAGCTCACTTAAACGATCCAGTAAGTGTTAAACAAGTGTATAACGAATTTTTTATAAATAAAAAAGAGGAGATAACTCCTCTTTTAGATTAGTAAACTATTAAGCTTTTTTAGTAAGCTCTTTAGTTCCCTTATCTACATATGCAACACCACCTACAGTCAGTGGAATTACATCCTTACCTGCAACAACTTTATCATGAAGCGTTGGAACAACGACATTCAAGGTAGTTTTTGCATTACCGTTTTCGTCTACAACATAAGCCATGGTACTCTCCTAAAAAGCTTATTCATCTTAGCATAGATATTCTAACAATAAATATCTAGAATGGGTACGTCAACTCAGGAGATGTATGAATGAATGATTCAACTCAACCTGATGTACTGGCAAATGTTATTACCATCTTACTCGGATGTGTAGCAGCTTTCGTATCAATAGGTCGTAAGATTGATAGATCACGTACTCAATTCTCATGGCTATGGCTCAGCACTGAGATTGGTTCTTGTATCTTAGCAGGTTTCATTGGCTATGAATCTTATCCTAGTATTCAATCTGTATCCATGCTTTCTTGGATGCCTCAATCAGTATTTGTAATACTGTGCGTCTATAGTGGCTCAAGGCTTGTGATACATCTTGAAGAGAAAGCAAATAAAGCCTTTCCATCGTAACTATAACCCTCTTCGGAGGGTTTCTAATATCTACAGGTAAACCATGAACATTAAACAACTCAAACAACGTCTTACAGTTATTAGTAAATTAACTGTAGCTATTGCTACTAATAAACCTTTCTTAATTGCTACAGTGGATAACAAGAGTAAGCCTTTTATCTGTAGTAACCTTAAAGCTGCTGACAGTATTAAGTTTGCAGGTATTGCTGCTATGCATCTAGCAGAAGTAAATAACATTACGTTTAAAGAGGCTACTAACAATATCCAACAACAAATGCTCACTATCTACCGTGAGTCTCTTGGCTTAGAGATTAAGGAAACCAATAATGAATAATACAATATATCTATCAGGCGCACATAGAACAGGTAAGTCATACTTAGCTACTATTGCAGCTCACTGTCTTAGTATTAACTTTAGAGAAGCTAAGTTATCAGAAGTGTATAGTCAGTTAAATACCACACCTCAAAGTGTTCTCACACCTACAATGTATTTGCCTATACAAGAACTAATGTTAGTACGCATGAACTCTAACTCTATTAACTCTGCTCAAATTGTAGATCGTTCTCACGTAGACCTAGCAGCTTATGCTATCTACCATCTACGTAATAACCCTGAATTAAATTCATGGCTTACAGACTATGTAGATCGTTGCCTGAGTAGTATTGATAAAGATGCTGTAATAGTATCTGTACCAATCTCTAGTATTAATATTGAAGACACTTCTAAATCATTTACTAAAGAATCTGCTCAAGCAATTCAAGATATCTTACAAGGTCTTTATTTACATCCTTTGCTAAAAGCTAAGGTAGTACATATTCCTGTACAGACTACTAAACTGTATGAACGAGTACAGATTATTGACGACATTCTTCAAGGACAGCGCTTCAAAAATAAAGGAAGTAATCCGTTTATTACGAGTAATGTTTCTAATGATACTCCTACTAAGCTTCTTACTGCTTATGCATCTAAATCATATATATCCTGTGCAGGAGTGAAACCATGATCCCACAATACTTATCTGTACCTCTTAAAGAACTTAAGAAAGTTATCTTCCGAGAAGAAGCTTTAGTATCTTTCTATACTAAAGACTTAGACACTCCTCCATGTATTCACATGGATACAACATCTACGCAGTTTAAACAGATTACGTTTACCTACGTATACAACGAAGTAAAGCAATCATGGTTTGATGTATTACTTAAACGTAAGCGCTATAAGCTCGCTATGATTTCTAATCATCAATTTGGTACTCAAACCATTGCAACACCTTTACAGGAAATTAAAGGACTTACTACTACCATCTCTACTTGGGATGAAGTATTCAAACCATTAAACAAAATCTACAAGGCTCAGTAATCCATGAATGAATTAGTATTAGCAGTATCTCGTGAAGCTTTAGATGTAGGTACTACATCAGGTATCTACCCTATTGATCTAAACAGTATTGACAGTGAAGCTTATGCTTTATTACCTCGTCACATTGCAGACAACAAATCTGATAGTTCAGTAGCTTTAGGTAAGCTATTCCCTCAAATCCTAGGATATGTACAGCTTGTAAATGAACAAGGTGAAATCTTATCTTATGCTCGTAAAGGTAAAGAGAAAGGACTCCATGGATTACGTTCTATTGGCGTAGGAGGACATGTATCTCATGAAGAGCTAGTTACAGCTATCTACCGTTCAGATGATCCTACACAGCTTCCTAAGCTTACTGAGCTTATTCAACTTGGTTTACGAAGAGAACTGCTTGAAGAAGTAGGTATCGACATTGGTACTTACATGGAAGCAAACCAATTACTTGTATCAGATAGTAATATTACCTCTCAGGTACATGTAGGTTTACCTATGCAACTTGAAGTACCTGAATTTGGTATTGTATTAGAAGAATCAGAATTCTTAGATGCTCGTTGGATTAGTGTTGAAGAGCTTAAAGCCACTGTAGATCTCTATGAACCTTGGTCTCAACTTATTATTCAACACATGTAAAAATAAACCCCTCATAAGAGGGGTTTTTAAATTAACGCAAACTAATGTCTATACATCTTCCAGTAGGAATACTTATAGGTACGTTTAGGTTAGGTAGATACTTACCATTACTAAATAGTACGTCATAGACTTTTACAACAACAGTAGATGCTGCAGTAAACTCAATAGTACAAGTACAGAGTAAGTTACCTAACTCATCTCGAGGAAGTACGTACTTAAAACCATTTAAACCATGAGAAGTAGCAGACGTAATAACATATGTATTAATATCTTGCTTAGTCATGCTAAATGGTCTAACAGCTTGAGGATAGTTAACTAGTCTATCGTTATAAAGCTTAGTACCTGAACCTCCTAGAACAAAGCTGTTATTAGTGTCTGTAAGTAATCCCAGATTATCTCTAGCTTGTTGTATAGTCTCTCCTCCAGTACCACCTTTAGAAACAGGAATACCTGCAGAAGGAAGAGTAATAGTAGAACTATTGCCTGATAAGAATAAATAAAGTTCTTTAAAAGCGTCTTCACATTTAGCTCCAAAGACGATAGCAGAATCACCTTTCTTATCATTAGCTGCTAAGCCTAGTGTTATGGATTCTCTAGTCATCTGTATACTCCGTAAATTGATACAGAGATACTACATCAACCAAAGACTGATGACGTAGCTTGCATTCAAGTAAACCATAAGTATTACCCATCAATGCTTCGTATACAGCACCTCCTTGAGTAGACTTCAATTCACTAGGATCAATACAAGGAGTCTTTAGATTACTTGGAATTGTTAGCGGTAAATTTACGTACTGTTTCGTTGTAGTGTTGCAAGCCTGCAGCATCAATACACTCGTTAGTATAAACAGGCACTTGTACCAGTTTCTCAATGACTTTAGTGGTTTCAACTTTATGTACCTCAATCTTTGTTTGATCTTGGAGATTCTTATCTCCTATTTTAGAAGACTCTTGCATCTTCTCAATTACTTTACTTACTTGAGCTGCTTTAAGGTTACTTAGCTCTTCTTGTAATAAAACTACCTTAGCTGATTGTCTCTTATACTTAGAGTAACCAACTAGAGTAGTTATTAGAAAGATAGGAGCTAGAACCATAGCAACAAGTACATAGATTCTTAGCATGGTTTAAGCCTCGTTAGTTGAGATACGTCCTGCAGCTAATACAGGTAGATCATAGCGATGCTCATGGGGTAAAGACCCTGAACTAATCCAACGATAGGCAGTAACACGCTTAGGATCAAAGTCCTGAATAGTTACAGCATTAGATTGGTTTCCACCTAATACTTTAAGCATACCTGTCTTAGTCTTACCTACAACAAAACCAACATGCCCACCACCATCACGTGTGAATGTTACTACACACCCATAAGCAGGCTTATCTAGTTTAGTACCCGCCTTCTCCCACTCTTTAGCACGGAAGAAATCTTTAGGTACTTTGGCACTGAGACCTGCTTCTTTAAATACCTGAGCGCAGAAAGTACCGCACCAGGGTTGTCCTATTAACCACTTACCTGAAAGTGTTTTAGCCCATGCGTCTATAGTAGGGTGTCTATTCGATGCCTTAATCTCACTTAAACCAACGTACTTACGTGCAATAGCTACGTGTGTTAACTCTGGTTTGTCACTCATAACTTACTCCTAGTAATGTCTGTTTGAGTTGCTGTATTATTGCAGACTCTATCTGATATTTATATAAGGCAACTTTCATGGCTACTACTACTACTTCCGCTACTGAACCTACTACAGCTAAAAGCCTAACAGGTGACGAAGTTAAGTTACTTAACGAATTTACTAATACCGTAAATGCTCGCATGATTAACAAAGGCAGTGACATCCAAAAATTACATCTCATTTTCGATAAAACCACTGGATACACCATTGATCTTGTCGAAACTCCTAAAGAAGCTCAGCCACCTACTGTTTAATAATTACAATTAATAAAGCCACTATTAAGTGGCTTTATTATTTATAGCTGTATGGCTTCCACTTCCTCTTTAGATTCAGCTTCAAAGATTAACTGTCTCGCAATACGTCCTCTCTCATGAACGCTTGCAATGTGAGCCTGTAATGTCGCATAGAGTTGTTGCATTTGTAGGTCTGTCAGCTCAACTGTTGCGTTATTCGCAAGAGTCCACGTTTGTCCTACTCCTGCTGCAGATGCACCCATAATGCGACCTTGAGAAACCTGATCTGAATCATAAGTATTACCTTCAAACCCAAAGCCACCAAACTCTACTTGATCACGCTGTGATTTAAACTTAGCCCATTTCTGGGCTTTGATTTCATCAAGAGTGCGAGGATCAGTCCAATCCTTTAAATCATAATCAAATACATGGTACGGGGATGGTTGAGGCGGTATATCCACCCAGGCATCACCACCCCAATATTGATCTGAATTTGGAAGATAATCAACATCAATGTACTTGTCGCTAATCTTGTTTAGTTCCAGAATTTCTGGAGTACCAGAGATACTGGAAATAATTCGACCATTATCTTCAATAAAGACACGATTAATCATATTACTCATCGCTTAACCTCAAGTAATGATAGCGAGCAGTATAGCGATTCCCACACTCCTGTACGCTTACCCGTTGTAGCATCTAACTTCATTATCTGAACAGCATAATCATGCCTACCTGCGGATGGTCTATCTACATATGCGGGTAGTGCGTTGTTGTATATGAATGAGTAATTCATAATATTTAGTACTGTATTGAGGTATGAATACGCTGCTGCATATGCGGTTGAGTAAATCTGCATACCATCCCTAAGCAGCCTTACTTGGATTGTATCAATTTGTGTTGCTTTAGGTACATCAAGCAAAAACCGAATTACAACTCCAGCATCAATTCTAACTGGGCCACCATAAGTATCAATGGTTAATTGCGATACACTTTGCGCTGCCGTCATTACGGTGACAGCATTCTCCTTAATCTTAACTGTGTCAACAGCAAGGTCTTTTATATTTGCAGTATCTACTTTAATAGTACCTAGATTAGCTGAAATAGCACTTAAGTCGGTAACGTTAAGTTTATACGCATAAATCGATCTAGCACCAATCCTATCAGCATCAAGAGTACCTGCCGTAATTTTAGAAGCATCTAAGTTTGCAATCTTAGCATTAGTAATAGCTGCATCTGCAATCTTAGCATTACCAATAGCAGCATCAGCAATGATAGCTGTATTAATCCAAGTACCTGCAGGATAAGTAATACCGTCAATAGTTTGAGATGAGTTAGTAACAAGAAAAGGTTTTTTACCATTGACAGCAGCACCTACATAGAAGTAATCAGCATTAACACCAAAGGCAGAACTGCTGCCAGTGTTATATAAACCATATCCTGCGACTAAACCATTCACATCAGTCTTAACTACATAAGATGCTTTAAGACCGTTTACTGCCTCACCTTGTACTATTAACTTAGATGAGTTACCTGCTACATCAGTTTGAAGCTGAGTAATAGATGAAGCTTGGGAAGAAACCACACCATCAATATCACTAACGGTAGCTGTTAATGAACTAACTGCATTAGCAGTAGCTGCGGCTTGTTCTTCTACAGATTCAGGCGCATACATATTAACAACTAAGGAAGAGAGCGGCACACTACTCAAAAATCCTGCAGCACCGTAACCGTTGTAGCAAATAACGTCTATAGTATTTAACCCAGATTTTAAAGCAAGTATTAGATTAGCTGTAGACCCGTAATAATTTTTATTAAACTTCAATACACCATTGATATAAATAGAATGTGCGTCATCGCCCGTAAAGTCACCTAAGTTTACTTCTACATCTGTATTTACATAAACGATAGTTCTAAAATAGAGAACAGTATTGTCATACTCTGAACTTGTGAAACTTGTATTACCATCTGCACAATAAACACGTTTATTTTTAATGCCCGTTTTTAGCATACTAAAATCAGGTTTGACACCTTGACTAACCCATCCAGAATCTTTAGGAACTATATGTGTTAATAACCATTGGTTTGCTTTAGTGGTATCACGCTTAGAAGGTAATACGCTCATGTCTAACGTAGCACTTAAATCTGTAATTTGATTACTAATAGCTTCATCAGTACTAGATTTAGTGTAGTAATTATTAGATATATTCGCATTAGTGTTATCTAAAGAAGCTTGTAGGTTTTGAGCAATTAGCGCAGTAGCCTCTGATTTATTAACTGCTGTACTTGCTATATTTTTAGCTTCAGCGATACCATTAACCACACTATCAGGAGCAACTTTACTGTCTAGGCAGTCATATACTGTACTTGAAGCTAAGTACCAGATTAAAGGATTCTCAGGAGTAGGTTGCGGGCCGTTAACATAAACAAAACCTATTGAACTAAAGCCACCTGTAGCACCACAACGATACACGCCATAGTATGTCTTAAACTTTCCTGTACCCTCATTACCGCCAATTAAGTAAGCAGTGGCGCCGTCACCGTACGCATTGGCAGCCAAGTCAAAACTAAAACCTATAGGCAGCTTTGCCACAAACTTTAATAGGAATACGCCATTAGCACGTGACTGTACAATCTGGTGAAAACCGCCTAGACCTGGTGTAGTATCCCCACCAGAATGTATAAATTGAAGTTGGCGTGTAGACGCTACAGGATTGTCAGGCAACTTATCTGTGAAGTTGGCTACAAGAGCGTCATTGTAATAGTTGTTGTAAACATCTACCCCATTCCAACCATTTTTGAAAGATAGGTCTTCAAAAATTACCGTGGCACTACGCATCATCATACTTACGTCATCTGCATCAGCCATACCTGACCTTAGCGATGTCACTA
>OEQV01000332.1_pt1 | contig 12527 bp, 10 predicted proteins | sample 1539821 | NCBI WGS metagenome assembly OEQV01 (sample SAMEA3891244, study PRJEB23780) | metagenome | biome: terrestrial biome; feature: animal house; material: water of meat washing | place: Italy | collected 2015-05-12 | reverse complement strand
CAGAGCGATTTTCCGCCGCTGGTGGGGAGGATGCCGAGCAGTGCCACGCCAGCCATGGCTTCCTCGATCAAGGTCTTCTGCAATGGTGTCCCATCAGGCAGGTTGCGGAAGTTGTCGAGCTCGAAGATACGCTGCAGATGGCGGCGTGCGTCGTGGTTCTCCTGACAATAGCTTCAGTCAGCATGACCGCAGTGACGTTCACGAACTGTGTGAATGATTTCTGCGGTCTGGGGGAAGCGGCGCCAAATCCAGGGGGGCAATACGGAGTTCCCGCCGGACACGGGCAACCAGGCGCAGGCATAAGCCAATGGTAACAACAGCATGGGTTGACGCAGGGCATCACCAATCACCCGGTTGAGCTGATTGGGGCACGCTTTCTCATGGGCAATGCTCTTGATCAGGGTGGGTAGCTCTGAGACTCTCACTGGCGGGCGGCCTGTCAGTCTGGCAAACACCAGTGACAGACCCTGAGTGTTAAATTGCGCCATGACTCCCTGGTCGAACAGATATTGATAAAGCTGCAATTGGGACAGGGGTAAGGCTTGTAGTGCTATCAGCTGTTCCGAGAAGATCTGCAATGCGAGCCTTGCATCCGCGACCGGATCATTGAGGGTATCCCGAACCAGTTTGTAATCCTTGACCAAGCGGTGATAGGGGTTTTTGGGAAAGGCAAGGGGGGATAGATAGAGGGTATCTATTACCGGTTTTTCGAGAAGCAACTGGGGACGTACAGCCTGTTTGGCCAACCAGGGGAGATCAAAATCGAGAATATTGTGGCCAAGAACCACATCAGCCCCTTGCGCCAGCGCATTTAACTCCTTGAGGGAGAGATCCTGTGGCCCCTTGAGATTGAGCTCACGATCAGCCAAGAGTGCACCCAGATGACGGAGTTTTTCATCCCGGGTCAGTTCAAGGTCAAAAGAAAGAATCTTGTCATCCCCAAACAGGGCCACGACATCAGTCGAGTTCATCAATAGCCATCTCCATCTGGCGTTGACCTCTCATAGCGATAATAAGTGCCAAGAGATCAGTGGGTTGGCTAAATATTACCCGAATTGTTGCGCTGTAGCATCATTCAGAACCCTCTTGTCGCAGTTCTTTGGGTCAAGACCTGGTTTGTCGTAAATTCCTTTGCATCCTTAATCGTTCATGTCTGGACAGTGTCGTCCTTGTCATAGTCAACCCACTGATTTTGTGAGACTATTTCTCTTTATTTTCCGATTGGAACGCATTGTGTCCCTCGACTACTACCAGCGCCACGCCACCGAATTGGCGACCCGTTACCAGCAGGTATCTGCTCGCGCCGTTCATTGCAACTGGCTTACCTTGCTGGAACCTTGGCTCGTGGCGGCGCCGCGCCGGTTGCTCGATGTGGGGGCTGGCAGTGGTCGGGATGCCGCGTTTTTAGCCGGGCTCCATCAGGGCCACAGTGTGGTCGCTGTCGAGCCCTGTCAGGCTCTCGCTCTACAGGGGCAGTGTCATACCCGTGAGGCTGCGGTGGCGTGGGTCAATGACGCTATGCCTGCTCTCTCTCGCGTGACCGGTACTTTTGATCTGATTTTGCTCAGTGCTGTCTGGATGCATCTACCCCCGAAGTCTCGTCCCTTGGCTCTGGCACGTCTTCATGAGCTGCTCTCACCAGATGGTTATCTGGTACTGAGTCTGCGCTTGGCTATCTCGGAGCAGGATATGCGGGAGCGAGCCATGTACCCGGTGGCTGCCGATGAAGTCGAGCAGCTTGTATTGCGGGAGGGGATGACACTTCTCCATGTGTCAGAACCACAGGGGGATGCCTTGGCGCGTACCGGCTTGAGTTGGCAGAGTCTGATCATCGGGGGCGAATATGTACGCCTCCCCTGAGCAGCAACTCGCCTTTATTGCTTATCTGCAACGCATTTTTACCGAGGGCGATTTTGTTGCCACTTACAAGTGCGCCTTGCTCCACGGGATTGCAGATATCGCGATTGAGCGCAGTACCGAGACCCATGATCTGGCGTTGGTGCGTACCATTACGCTGGACGAACTGGCCACCAAGTTTGTGGAGCTTTATTGGCAGCACAGTTTGCCCTACTCGGCGACGGGAGAAACGGCCACCTTGCTCAAGCAGAGTAGCGGTCGTCAGGCCATTATGCTGACGGAGCTGTCCCGGCTGCGTGAAGAAGGTGTCTGTTCGGTGACTGCACTGCGTCGTCATGACGCCTGGCGGCCTCTGCTTGCCCGAGTACGGCGCATCCTTATTGAGGGTCCCTTGTGGCGTCTGCAGATCCTGGGTGGGCGAGAGGTGTGCCACCTCTATCCACACCAAAGAGGTGCGGATCATATCTGCCTTAACCCCGGCATTCTCTACTGTCTCCACCGCTTTTACGATCTGGTGGTCTCCCTCTCCCGACAGCATTGGCTGCAGCTTATCTGCGACATAAAGGGGAATCAGCCACTGATTGGCCCCAGTGTGGGGCTGGAGAATTTTCTCTTTGGCTCAAGCCGTCAGGCGCTTGGGCGGATAGGGGAGGTACTGAGGGATTTGCAGGGGGGAACCTGTTTTTACTGTAACAAGGCGATACACGGGAGTGGTGAGGTAGACCATTTCATCCCCTGGCGTCGTTATCCAATCGATTTGGGCCACAACTTCGTACTGGCACACGCCAACTGTAACCGGAGCAAACGGTATTTTCTCGCCGCTCCCGAGCACAGGGATGCTTGGTACGAGCAGAATATCCTGACTCACGGGGCGTACCTCACGGACGAGCTGGCCTCTCTGGTCAGCGTCGATGCCGAGCGTTCTACTGCCATCGCTACTTGGGCCTATCAGCAAGCACTCCGTGAGCATGCTCGGTTGTGGCGTGGTATTGACCTGTTTGTGGACGTGACAGCCCTCAGTATGGGGATGAGTAATCCAGGCTTCTCTAGACTCTTCTGAGGCAGATACGAAAAAGCCCAGCCAAAAGGCTGGGCTTTAGAATTTGGCTCCCTCGACAGGACTTGAACCTGTGACATACGGATTAACAGTCCGCCGTTCTACCGACTGAACTACGAGGGAATTGGCTCCTCCTACTGGACTTGAACCAGTGACATACGGATTAACAGTCCGCCGTTCTACCGACTGAACTAAGGAGGAATTGCCTGTCTCGTTAAGACGGGGCGAATATTAATGACCAGGGCGGCGGGTGTCAACCCGCGAACTCCCCGAAAACCGGATTTTCGGACTGTTTGCCCAAAAGTTGCGCTTTGCGGTTTATTTTCAGCACAATCAGTCCCTTGCCATTACCTTGGTCGATCGGTGAAGGGTGGATTTGTTCGGTTCGCATCAACCTGATGATGCCAGCATGATGTCGCGAACGTGCTGGCAACTCGATGAGGCTCAAATGGTAATCTTTGTGGCAAAAAGGGGGAGAGCAGGAGTCAAGATCGGCGATTTGGCGGCAAATAGGCCAAATAATGGGTCAGAATGCTTTTCATTGATCCTGCCCATCGAAAAAATGGCCCGTCTGGAGTAAGGTTACGCAGGATACCATCGCCGCGTCGACAGCCCTGCCGGCCCTTGATGATGATCGGGCGCCGGATCTCTCCGGCCTTTATCTCCCTCTTCTGGTATTACGATATACATGCACAAGCAAGCCTCTTTAAATAGCGTGAAGCTCGCCATAGCCTTACGCCAGTCCTGTATTGATGAACCCTACAGCATGGCCCGCTTCGGCCGTGATCTTATCGCCGGTGTGACGGTGGGCATCATCGCCATCCCGCTCGCCATGGCGCTGGCCATCGCCAGCGGTGTGCCGCCGCAACACGGTCTCTATACCGCCATCATCGCCGGTATCGTGATCGCCGTGACCGGTGGCTCCCGTTACTCCATCTCCGGCCCGACCGCTGCCTTTGTGGTGATCCTCTATCCGGTCGCCCAGCAGTTCGGGGTCGGTGGTCTGTTGATGGCGACGCTCATCTCCGGCCTCTTTCTGGTGGCGATGGGGATGGCCCGTCTTGGCCGCCTTATCGAGTACATTCCCCCGTCAGTGACGCTGGGCTTTACCGGTGGTATCGCCATCGTGATCGCCACCTTGCAGATCAAGGACTTCTTTGGCCTGAGCGTGCCCGAGATGCCGGAAACCTATCTGGGCAAGGTCGAGGCGCTGGCCGCCGCCCTGCCAAGCTGGCAGTGGGGCGATACCCTGGTGGGGGTCGCAACGCTGGCCGTGCTGCTGCTCTGGCCGCGCCTGCGTCTGCCGGTGCCCGGCCACTTGCCCGCGGTGCTGGTCGGGGTGGGTCTGGGTTTTGGCCTCCATTACTTTGGGGTGGATGTGGCCACCATCGGCAGCAAGTTCAGCTATACCCTGGCCGATGGCACTCAAGGGATGGGGATCCCGCCCATCGCGCCGACCCTGGTGATGCCCTGGGCCTTGCCCGGACCGGATGGCTTGCCGGTTGAATGGAACCTGGCGGCTGTTGAGCGGCTGCTGCCTGCCGCCTTCTCCATGGCGATGCTGGGGGCGATCGAGTCGCTGCTCTGCGCCGTGGTGCTCGATGGCATGACCGGTCGCAAACACAGCTCCAACGCCGAGCTGGTGGGGCAGGGGCTTGGCAACATCTTCGCCCCCTTCTTTGGCGGCATTACCGCTACCGCCGCCATCGCCCGCTCTGCCGCCAACGTCCGTGCCGGGGCGACGTCCCCCATCTCGGGGGTCGTCCATGCGCTGGTGGTGCTGGCCGCCATTCTGGTGCTGGCCCCCTGGCTCTCCTGGTTGCCGCTCTCGGCCATGGCTGCCTTGCTGCTCATCGTGGCCTGGAACATGAGTGAAGCGCACAAGGTGGTGGAGCTGATCCGTCGCGCCCCCAAATCCGATGTGCTGGTGCTGCTGGTCTGCCTGTCGCTCACCGTCATTTTCGACATGGTCATCGCCATCACCTTCGGGGTGATCCTGGCGTCCCTGCTCTTTATGCGCGAAATCGCCAAGATGACCAAACTGCACGATTTGGCCGAGCACAAGCGCTATGCCCATGAGGTGCCGGACAACGGCCTGCTCTACAAGATCAACGGCCCGCTCTTCTTCGCCGCGGCCGAACGGGTCTTTGCCGAGCTGGAAGCGCAAGTGAAAGGGCACAAGGTGCTGGTGTTGCAGATGGAGGCGGTTTCCATCCTCGATGCGGGCGGCCTGTCTGCCTTCCTCCACTTTGGCAAGCAGATGGCTAAAGCCGGTGTCGAGTTGCGGGTGGCCGAGTTGCAGTTCCAACCGCTCAAGACCCTGGCACGCGCCAAGGTGCGGCCGCAGCCCGGCAAGCTGGAATTTTACGGCTCGCTGGAAGAGGCGCTCAAAGGTGAACATTTGCACGAAGCGGCAGTAAATTGATTGAAAGGGATACGAAACGGCATATTTTTGGTCACTTGGTTCGGATATTGAGCAAACGAACGCAAAAAGTAAAAAATTGCATTGACCAAAAGCCATCGTATCCCTTACATTACGCCCCGTCGCCGCGGCATGGCCCGCCAGCGAATGTGCAGCTCAAGCACATAAAGCAGTGAGCAAAAATTTGGTGAGGTGTCCGAGTGGCTGAAGGAGCACGCCTGGAAAGTGTGTATACGGCAACGTATCGAGGGTTCGAATCCCTCCCTCACCGCCAAATATAACCCGTTGAATTTCAACGGGTTTTTTCATTTCTAGACTTACGTGATTTTTTTCCTGGATCAACTGGGTGGAACAATCATGTATCTGAGTAAAAATGCCTCCGGCACCTACTACACTCGTCTCCCGCTGCCTAAGTCATTACGTGACCGTGGCTTGCCCTTCGCTATCCGTACTTCCCTTTGCACCAAAGATAGGCAGCTCGCCGTAGACCGCAACCTAGCAGTGGCAGCTCGTACTCGTGCACTAATCGCGGCTACCCCTGCCGATACTACACCCCGCAGTTTCTATCGCTGGATCCGCGCCGATCTAGACGCGTTCAAAGCAGCGGGGTTCATCCCTCCTCAAACACCTTCCACACCTCGTGAACCTTCTGTTGATGCCCCAGCTTGCCCCAGCAGTGGGATCATGCTCACCCACGCATTGGCGAGATTCATCGAGACTAAAACCAGTGAGGGGATCCAGCATAGGTCGGTGGGCCAGCTCCAACTTCGGATCAACGCCTTCGTCACCTGGGCCAAAGGGGTTAAAGTCGATGAGGTGACGCCCGCTCTGGCGCAGGAGTACCGCAACAGCTTGCTGCGCAAGAACGACATCAGTTTCAAAACTAAGACCGATTACTTGGCTGCCCTGAAACAGTTCTTCCGTTGGTGCGTGGCACTGGACTATTGCAGTCGTAACCCTTTCGATGGGCTGACGGCAGGTAAAAGACCGAACAAACGGGCGGATGAAGAGCGAGTGCGCTGGCATCGCCCTCAACTGGCCCAACTGTTTGCCAGCCTGCGCAGCAAACAATCCCAGAAAGGCAAAAAGTTGAAAATTCAGGACTGGTGGGTGCCCCTGCTGTGCCTATACGCAGGGTTGCGGCCTTCCGAGGCCTGCCAGCTCAAAACTCAGAACATCAAACAGGTTGAGGGGATTTGGTGTTTGATGGTCGATGCGGGAGAGGCGGATCAGCAGCTCAAAACCGTCAATGCGTACCGTACCGTGCCACTGCACAGTGCGTTGATCGGACATCAATTCCTGGACTATGTGGAGAGTCGTCGCAGTCAAGGGAAGGTATTTTTGTTCGATGACCAACCATCAGGCAAAGACGACGACTGGGCGCATAACATCACCTGTCGCTTCCAACGCCACCTCAATGAGGCTGGCATCGTAGGTCAGGGCCGTCCCACGCTTTACGGGCTGCGGCATACCTTCATCGATGAGTTACAGCAGGCGGATGTCGCTGAGCATGTTGTAGCCGAACTTGCGGGACACAGTAAAAACGGCCTGACGTTTGGCCGCTATGGCAAACGTGTGAACATTAGGCTGCTGAATGAGAAAATCCAATCCCTTCCTACCGACCTGATACCCCACCACCTGCTGTCAGGGGGAAAATCACCGTAAAGATGACGCATATTTTTTGGGTAACAGGGCTGTCTCCCCCCCATGAAAAAACCAATATGAGAGCATTTCTCGGCGGTTTAATGGGGCGGGTATGGCCCTATCTTCATGATTTATAATGATTTTAAGCACATTGGAAAATATTTAAAAAACCTAATAAAAATATGTTGACATTTCTTTTTCTTTGTGGGTTATTTTCATTGACGAGTGGTCCTCAATCGTTGTAGTATGCTGATAAAGCTGCTAACAAGGACATAACAACGACAGTAAACACGAAGGATCGAAACGAAATGAATATGGCGTAGAACACACCGACACGTTTATCTCGTTCAAACAAGGGTTATCACCCCTTCAGATTTAAAAAATACCGCCAATATCACAGCTATCTTCGATACGCTGAACGGGTTGTTATTACCCAAATTCGGGTGAAGTGAATAACACATGGTATTTGCTTGATGCAATGTTGAGTAAAAATCTGACGGGAACATTTGATTATATCGATTAAATGACATCAGCTATCGCTAATGTATACTTGGCATTTGACAAATTAACAGGATTTTGAGGTGAAACTTATCTGTTTATAGCGTCACAGAGTAATTTATATCGCTGTTTTTAGGTGCACTATTACCCTCTCGGTATCGATGCGTGAGCATCACGTTTTGCTATTGCTGTTTTTGTAATTGAAGGAGTATTTATAACTGTAATGAGGGTAATTATGAACAAACAAACCAATAAAAGGACCGTTCAAAAACAAAAAACTAAACACAACACTGTGCGTTCAGTCATTGTTGATGAGCATTCACTGGCGTCAGCCATTCGTCAGCACCTGGAAATCAAAAAATACCAGTATGCGCAGACAACCTATGACATTTCGAAGCGTAAAGCAGAACAGTTGATAAAATGGATTGGTGATAAACCGCTGACGTCATATCGTGCGAGTGACATTGAACTGCTCGTAGTGAAATTTTGCAACAAAAAATATAAAGGAAATACCATTAACCAATATTTGGATATATTGAGACAAGTGTTTGCCCGAGCTGTCAGCGATGGTGTTATTCATACCAGTCCAATGGATGGCATTAAAAAATGCAAATTTGAGGTGGACGAACCCGATCCATTTTATCAATACGAAATTAAGGCATTTCTTGCCCTGAAAAGCACCCATTTGCTGGAGGTGTCACTCATCCAACTCGGTATCTCTACGGGTCTGCGCATCAGTGAGTTAATGGCGGTCAGTGCGGAGGCGGTCAATCTCGACAAGAAGACCTTATTGGTTGACCTTGCGTTGGTTGATGGGCAGTACAAAACGCCCAAAACCAGGGGATCTATTCGCACGATAGAGCTGTCAGAACAGGCTGTTGGATCTCTCAAAACCTTGATGAGGCTAGCGGAGCATCGTAAGGCTAAGAAGATTACGGTCACGAGGTCGGACAATCGCACTCAGATGAGTGAACAACGCACCCTGCTGGCTTACTACAGCGCCAAAAGGCGCAGTTATGCCTCGGTTGATGAGTTCCGTGAGCGGTTTTTCAGGCCGTTCTGTCAGGCTGCTGGGGTGCGTTATCGGGGGCCATCTCAATTTCGGCACACCTATGCAAGCCAACTGCTCTCGGCGGGGATCAGCATCGAGTGGATAGCCCGTCAGATGGGGCACACCGGTACAGAAATGGTGGTACGCCATTATGGCAAGTGGTTGATGGAGGACGCCCCTGATTATAGGGGTAGGGCTGACACGGTATTTAATGCCTGTATGGCTGGTCAGCAGGCTCAAGTTACTGTGCCGAGCTGTAATCAAAAAACTGAAGATAAAAACACAGAAAGCGAATTCGATGTCGACGCATTACTGGCAACTCCTGCTGTCATGCAGAGATTGATGAGTGTTTTAATGCAGCGAATTTCTGTGGCGCAGTAAATCACTGTCTACATCACGCATTCAGCATTAATTTAAAACTAAATCGCACCTTTAATAAAGGGATCCACGTCGTGGGTGGGGAAATCCTGCCCACTATCTAAAGAAGGCGTTATTCAAGCGCTCTGGGAGATGACCGAATGGCTACACAGGCAACGGAAAAGGAATATGAAAGACTGGCAAAAAATCATTATGAAATCCTAAAGGAAAAGGGCCTTAATATCACAGCAAAAAACATTGCGGATGAATTGTTGGCTCGCGCTTCAAAATGCAGTCCTGGCTATTGGCGAAAACTGCGCTGTGCACTGGTATATCATCAACAATTGTTGAATTTTCCCGACGCGGCCGAGCGAATTCAGGCCCTGAGTAGGCCAGATATACCGGTTAAGGCAAAACAAAAAAGAGTTAAAAAGGTCGATAATGATGATCTCGTTGCACTGATTCAGTATTTTAAGGCGCGTAATGACAGCGCTATGTTGGCGGCCATATTGTTGTTTATGCGCGCGGGGATAAGACCTGCTGAACTAGCCACCATAACTGCGCAGGGTAATCGGCTCACCGTTATCGGAGCCAAAAAAAGTCATGATGGCAAACGTGGTGCAGATAGGGTCTTACAGTTTGACACGATTTCGCCAGAGAAATTGCAACTCATGGTGACCGAGGCAAAGAAAGCAAAAATTGGCTCATTGCAGGACAAGCTGCGTGCGGCGGGCAAAAACCTCTGGCCGGCGCGAAAATCGCTGCCGACCTTTTACAGCTGGCGCCATCAGATGGGCTCTGAGCTCAAAGCGTCTGGGCTCGACCGGCAGCGCATTGCCTACATCATGGGTCATCAGGCAACGTCTTCTGTGGACAAATACGGCAATCGTAAATCCGCTAATGGTAACGTGTTACCCACTTGCCCAGCGGATGCTGACCTGAGCCATATCAGGACAACGCACGCCGAGCTTTCTGTGGATAACAAAACTCATCGCCAGGTAGCTACACCCACAACAGTGGCTGAGCCTTCGCCGAGCGCAGATTCAACTGCCCCAACAACGCCGAGAGGCATGGCGGCATTCATCAATCGGCATCGCGATGCCGATGACGATTTATCCCGATAAGGGAGCGGCTACAGGGGGACTGCCTTGCTGCTATCACAGCATGGCAAATCCCCCTGGGGCGCAACCGTAAGAACGCCTTCGTCGCAACCGTAAGAACGCAGAGCCAACACAGCGTAAGAACGCGGGGTAAAACATTCTTACGAACGTAAGAATGTGGGTGTGGTGAGAGTAGCGAACCCGGAACCCCCGTAGGTTGCGCAGCGACCGGAGTGGGGTGGAGAACCCATTTTTATGGAGGGTATGAAGCGATTAATATGGCATGACAAAGGAGCCGAATATAGGGGTCAAGGTGGAGTCTGACGAGGCACGAGGAGGAACTACCTTGATGCCTATATATCGGTGACGGTCATCCATATTGATGGCGAAATACCAGACATAAAAAATGTTTAGATGATTATTTGTTATTACACAAAACGCAGCCATAACATCGCTTGGTGCTGATCAATCGAGGGCGTTTACATCACAACCAGTATCTAACCAGCAGAATTTATGACAGCCGAAAAGGCACCATATTGTTTAACAACATAGAGGAAATAGATGAAAATTCTAAACGAAATTTTGGCAATCATTTCAGAACACCCGCGCACCGGATCTAGCAGGGTGCTGGCTGCTGCGTTGGCATCGGCATGTAACACTCAATACACAGTGTCATTGCTCGATGTGTCTGTGAGGCTCGATGAAAGTGGCAGGCGGCTGGTTGAGCGCCTTGCTCGGATCACTCTGGAAGCCGATTATTCGAACGATGCACAGGATCGGGCGCTCCAACGCCTTCGGGCGCTCGGGCTCATTTGCTGATCGAGGACAGACGACCAATGCCACCATTGTTGGTGGCATTTTTATACCTGATTATCCATGCCCTTCATACTGATAGCGCAATATCAGACATAAAAACACTGTATCTGCAACAACACGGGGTAGTTAATTATACATATACGCATGATTAGCTTATGCATATATGTAAACGATGAGACATATCAACATAGTACTAAGTCACCACAATAATATAGGTATGTTTATGAATAATGAAAAACATTATAATTTCAGTCCTGCTGCTGGATTAATTTCCAGCCAGCAACGCCCTAATTGGGTGGTGGATAATCTGATTGAAAAAGGCGAACAGTGGATTATTAATGGCTCGCCCAAAACGGGTAAATCGATGCTTGCAACGCAGTTGGGCTTGGCTGTAGCCAGCGGTAGTGTATTTTTAAATTGGGAAATTAAAAGGCCAGCGCTCGTATTGTATATGGATTTTGAGGTCAATGACAGATTGTTTTGGCAGCGGTACTACACCATGTCGGCACAGACCAACTTGGGAGATGCAAAAAACATTAAAACATTCTTGCGGTGCGGCGATTATAAATCGACTGATGTATTAGATCCTATGGCATCACAGGCAATAATAGATATTGTCAACGACATTCAACCGGATTTGATCATCTGGGATGTCCTCGCTCGGATGCATAATGCAGAGGAAAACAACAATGGCGAAATGGGTCAGGTGATGCGAGCCATTCGAAAAATCAGCGGCTCAGCTGCACACATCATCGTTCATCACGCAAGAAAGGCTTCGCCTAATGCAGGTGGGGTTAACGCTGGCGTAATGAGCATGCGGGGAGCTTCTTCGATTCATGGTGAGGCCGATGGTGTCATCTCACTGGGGACGCGAGAGGGTCAGGGCGCTCGCTACAACCTGACGTTCAGTGCGAGGGCGGTTGAAACACCTGACGAAATACTCCTTAATCGTATTGGGCTGACATTAGTCAGTGCCATCGGGGAGGAGCGCGACAAGCTGATGGATGGGCTGCTGGAGGCGCTGGAAGGCCAAGCGGCGATTTCTGCCACCACATTGACCGAGAGGTTTTGCCAGTATTTCTCTGTAAAAGAACGGCAGGCAAAAAATTACATAAAAAAATGTGTCGATAATGGTTGGGTGACAAGGGTGGCGACATCTGAACGGACTGAATATGTATTAACAGATGGCATTGCTATCACACATTTAGCAGATTCATCCACATCCGCCAATTAATTGGATGCAATGGTGCAATGAACTACATATATATAAGTATTGCATGTGATATATTGCACCCCCTTAACAATCCCCCGGCTCGATGAGGATAAACCTACTCTTATCCTCATCGGTTGACATCTCGAAAATAAGTAGGTATGAAAGCATCAAGTATTAATTTTAAAAAAATCTAACCCCCCCGTTTGTTTTCAAATAAAAAAGGAATTTTTTCATGAAAACAAAAAAACGGTTTTATTATTTTACTGGCTGGGATTGAACTTCACGCTGCCTCTTTTTCAGTGCACTCTCCTCCTTATCGCCATTTGTAAAAATGCGTCTCATCGGAAGCCGTCTTTACTTTCATAAATTCCACATAGAACTGCGTTCTATGTGAATATATGATCCAGAGTTTAGCAATGCAGGCCGGTCAATAAGAACTCATCTCAGTGTATTAACGGTCAACTCTGAGTTCGTTAGGGAAGGTGCGAACAAGTCCCTGATATGAGATCATG
>OEQV01000329.1_pt1 | contig 12587 bp, 7 predicted proteins | sample 1539821 | NCBI WGS metagenome assembly OEQV01 (sample SAMEA3891244, study PRJEB23780) | metagenome | biome: terrestrial biome; feature: animal house; material: water of meat washing | place: Italy | collected 2015-05-12 | reverse complement strand
CATGGTTTCTTTCATATTTGACATTTATTAATAATCATCATTAGAATCCACGAAAATAATATATTCATACAAACACAGACATCTTTTGAAACGAATGATACATTTTTATGATGAATGCTTAAAACAATATTTAATCGACACACATCACTGTCATTAATGTAAAGCAACATAGATCACCAATAATACAATGGACAACTCTACCGGCATTGATCGCTGGTCGGAGGAAATAAGGATTTTTACATGAACTTGAAGAAGATTTTTTTCAGTGCTGTCACTGTTTCAGTTCTCTGCGCATTAACGGGATGTGACTACATTGAAGAAGGCAAGCCAGAAAGTAGTTTATTGAAACAACAAGAAGAACATAACAATAAAATTGATCTACTTGAAAAACAACAAGCACAGCTAAAGAGTCAACTGGAAACTATTCAAAAACAACAAACTGGCATAATAAGCAGTACAAAGACTTTAACTCACGTAATTAAATCCGTTAAAGATCAACAAAACACTTTTATTTTTACCGAGTTTAACCCAGCAAAAACGAAGTATTTCATCCTGAACAACGGTTCGGTGGCTTTAGCGGGTCGAGTGTTATCCATTGACGCCACAGAGAATGGCAGTGTTATTCATATTTCACTGGTCAACTTATTAAGTACACCTATCTCAAATATTGGTTTTAATGCGACATGGGGTGGTGAAAAACCTGTCGATGCCAAAGAGTTTGCCCGGTGGCAACAATTACTTTTCAACACATCAATGAAATCCACATTGAAATTATTACCAGGTCAATGGCAAGACATTAATTTGACCCTGAAGGGTGTATCGCCCAATAACCTGGGATATCTGAAGTTAGCCATCAACATGGAAAATATTCAGTTCGACAATCTTCCCTCTGCTGAAAATCGGCAGAAAAGAAGCAAAAAATAAATGCAGTTAGTACGCTTATAACAAGGAATAGCGAGCATCATTAATGAACAAAATATTTAAAGTTATCTGGAACCCTGCGACAGGGAATTATACTGTTACCAGCGAAACGGCAAAAAGCCGTGGCAAGAAATCTGGGCGCAGTAAGCTGTTAATTTCTGCGCTGGTTGCGGGTGGAATGTTGTCGTCGTTTGGGGCATTGGCGAATGCCGGGAATGACAACGGTCAGGGTGTTGATTACGGTAGTGGATCAGCTGGCGACGGCTGGGTTGCTATAGGCAAAGGGGCGAAAGCAAATACTTTTATGAACACCAGTGGTTCCAGTACTGCTGTGGGTTATGACGCTATAGCTGAAGGCCAATATAGCTCTGCCATCGGGTCAAAAACCCATGCGATTGGCGGTGCATCAATGGCCTTTGGGGTTAGTGCAATATCAGAAGGCGATAGAAGTATAGCACTGGGTGCCTCTTCGTATTCATTGGGCCAATACTCAATGGCCCTCGGCCGTTATTCAAAAGCATTGGGTAAATTGTCTATTGCTATGGGGGACTCTTCCAAAGCGGAAGGAGCAAACGCCATTGCCCTGGGAAATGCCACTAAAGCTACTGAGATTATGAGTATTGCTCTTGGCGACACCGCCAATGCGTCAAAAGCGTATTCAATGGCGCTGGGAGCAAGTAGCGTCGCATCTGAAGAAAACGCAATTGCCCTGGGGCGTAGCAGTGTAGCTAGCGGTACTGACAGCCTCGCATTTGGCAGACAATCACTTGCCAGCGCAGCGAACGCTATTGCGATAGGTGCTGAGACCGAAGCCGCTGAAAATGCAACTGCTATTGGCAATAATGCGAAGGCAAAAGGGACTAATAGCATGGCAATGGGGTTCGGAAGCCTTGCCGATAAAGTCAATACTATCGCATTAGGAAATGGCAGCCAGGCTCTGGCAGATAATGCAATCGCCATAGGCCAGGGCAACAAAGCTGATGGCGTGGATGCCATCGCTCTGGGTAATGGTAGCCAGTCGAGAGGCTTAAACACCATTGCCTTAGGCACAGCCAGTAATGCAACTGGTGATAAGAGTCTTGCGCTTGGTAGTAATAGCAGTGCCAACGGTATTAACTCTGTCGCGCTGGGCGCAGATTCCATTGCGGATTTAGACAATACCGTCTCTGTCGGCAATAGTTCATTAAAACGCAAGATCGTTAATGTGAAAAATGGCGCGATCAAGTCTGACAGTTACGATGCCATTAATGGTTCACAGCTTTATGCCATTAGCGACTCGGTAGCAAAAAGGCTTGGAGGAGGGGCTGCAGTAGATGTTGATGACGGTACTGTTACAGCACCAACCTACAATTTAAAAAATGGTAGCAAAAATAACGTAGGGGCTGCGCTCGCTGTACTTGATGAAAACACCCTGCAATGGGACCAAACCAAAGGCAAATACAGCGCTGCTCATGGTACTAGTAGCCCAACTGCCAGCGTAATCACCGATGTTGCGGATGGCACGATTTCAGCCTCCAGTAAGGATGCGGTTAACGGTTCCCAACTGAAAGCTACCAATGACGATGTCGAAGCCAACACCGCCAATATCGCTACTAATACCAGCAACATTGCCACGAATACGGCAAATATTGCCACCAATACCACCAATATCACCAACCTGACGGATTCCGTTGGTGACCTTCAGGCTGATGCCCTGCTCTGGAACGAAACTAAAAAGGCATTCAGTGCAGCTCACGGCCAGGATACCACCAGCAAAATCACCAACGTTAAAGATGGCGACCTGACGACTGGCAGCACCGATGCCGTTAACGGCTCTCAGCTGAAAACCACCAACGATGCTGTGGCGACGAATACCACCAATATCGCCAATAACACTTCCAATATTGCCACTAACACCACCAACATCTCTAATCTGACTGAGACGGTGACTAATCTTGGTGAGGATGCGCTGAAATGGGATAAGGACAATGGTGTCTTCACTGCAGCTCATGGCAACAATACCGCCAGCAAAATCACCAATATCCTGGACGGCACAGTCACTGCAACCAGTTCCGATGCCATTAACGGTAGCCAGCTTTATGACTTAAGCAGCAATATCGCCACCTACTTCGGCGGCAATGCTTCTGTGAATACTGACGGTGTGTTTACCGGTCCAACCTACAAAATCGGTGAAACAAATTATTATAACGTCGGCGATGCACTGGCTGCGATTAACTCCTCATTTAGCACGTCTCTCGGCGATGCTCTGCTTTGGGATGCCACCGCAGGTAAATTCAGTGCCAAACACGGTACTAATGGTGACGCAAGCGTGATCACTGATGTCGCAGATGGTGAAATTTCAGACTCCAGTTCTGACGCAGTAAACGGCTCACAACTCCACGGCGTGAGCAGTTATGTTGTTGATGCGCTGGGGGGTGGTGCCGAAGTCAATGCAGACGGCACCATCACTGCGCCGACGTACACCATTGCTAATGCTGATTACGATAATGTCGGTGATGCCCTGAATGCTATCGATACCACTCTTGACGACGCTCTGCTCTGGGATGCGGACGCCGGTGAAAATGGTGCATTTAGCGCCGCTCACGGAAAAGATAAAACTGCCAGTGTAATCACTAACGTCGCTAACGGTGCAATCTCTGCCACCAGCAGCGATGCCATTAACGGTTCACAACTGTATACCACCAACAAGTACATTGCCGATGCCCTGGGTGGTGACGCAGAAGTTAACGCTGATGGTTCTATCACTGCGCCGACTTACACCATTGCAAATGCCGAGTACAACAACGTCGGTGACGCCCTGGATGCGCTCGACGATAACGCTCTGCTGTGGGATGCAACAGCCAATGACGGCGCAGGTGCCTACAACGCCAGCCATGACGGCAAGGCCAGCATCATCACAAATGTTGCTGATGGTAACATTGGCGAAGGCAGTACCGACGCCATCAACGGTTCTCAGCTGTTTAACACCAATATGATGATCCAGCAGAACAGCGAAATCATCAATCAGCTTGCCGGTAACACCAGCGAAACCTACATCGAAGATAACGGTGCGGGTATTAACTATGTGCGTACTAACGACGACGGCTTAGCGTTCAACGACGCCAGCGCACAGGGTGTTGGCGCTACAGCTATAGGTTATAACTCTGTCGCCAAAGGCGATAGCAGCGTAGCTATTGGTCAGGGCAGCTACAGCGACGTTGATACGGGTATCGCCCTGGGTAGCAGCTCTGTTTCCAGCCGAGTGATTGCCAAAGGCTCCCGTGACACCAGCATAACGGAAAATGGCGTTGTTATTGGTTACGACACCACGGATGGCGAACTGCTCGGTGCATTGTCTATCGGTGATGACGGTAAATATCGTCAAATCATCAACGTAGCCGATGGTTCCGAAGCCCATGACGCCGTTACGGTTCGTCAATTGCAGAATGCGATTGGTGCGGTCGCAACCACGCCGACTAAATACTTCCACGCTAATTCAACGGAAGAAGATTCACTGGCAGTGGGAACTGACTCGCTGGCAATGGGTGCGAAAACCATTGTTAATGGTGATGCAGGGATCGGTATTGGCCTGAACACTCTGGTGTTAACTGATGCAATCAACGGTATTGCTATCGGTTCTAACGCACGCGCCAACCATGCAAACAGTATTGCAATGGGTAATGGTTCTCAGACCACTCGCGGCGCTCAGACTGGCTACACCGCCTACAACATGGATGCACCGCAGAACTCTGTGGGTGAATTCTCCGTAGGTAGCGAAGACGGTCAACGTCAGATCACCAACGTCGCAGCGGGGTCGGCGGATACCGATGCGGTTAACGTGGGTCAGTTGAAAGTAACGGATGCGCAGGTTTCCCAGAATACCCAGAGCATTACTAACCTGGATAATCGGGTAACGAATCTTGATTCACGCGTCACCAATATCGAAAACGGTATTGGCGATATCGTAAGCACCGGTAGCACCAAGTACTTCAAGACCAACACCGATGGCGTAGATGCTAACGCGCAGGGTAAAGACAGTGTTGCGATTGGCTCTGGCTCTATTGCTGCCGCTGATAACAGCGTTGCGCTGGGTACTGGCTCTGTGGCAAACGAAGAAAATACGATCTCCGTAGGTTCTTCCACTAACCAACGCCGTATCACCAACGTAGCTGCCGGTGTTAATGCCACCGATGCGGTTAACGTGTCGCAGCTGAAATCTTCTGAAGCAGGCGGCGTGCGTTACGACACCAAAGCTGATGGTTCTATCGACTATAGCAATATCACCCTCGGTGGCGGCAACGGCGGTACGACTCGTATCAGCAACGTCTCCGCTGGCGTCAACAACAACGACGCGGTGAACTACGCGCAGTTGAAGCAAAGCGTGCAGGAAACGAAGCAATACACCGATCAGCGCATGGTTGAGATGGATAACAAACTGTCCAAAACCGAAAGCAAGTTGAGCGGTGGTATCGCTTCTGCAATGGCAATGACCGGTCTGCCGCAGGCTTACACGCCAGGTGCCAGCATGGCCTCTATTGGTGGCGGTACTTACAACGGTGAATCGGCTGTTGCTTTAGGTGTGTCGATGGTGAGCGCCAATGGTCGTTGGGTCTACAAATTACAAGGTAGTACCAATAGCCAGGGTGAATACTCCGCCGCACTCGGTGCCGGTATTCAGTGGTAATGATCCATTAAGTTAGTGTGACTAAGGGCAAACGCCAAATTGCCTGATGCGTTACGCGCATCAGGCAAGATAAGGCGCTCCGGGTCAACAATCTAAGGGCAATTCTCTGATGAGGATTGCCCTTTTTCTTTACCAGACATCTCCCCCCACAAGAATTGGCCCTACCAATTCTTCGCTTATCTGACCTCTGGTTCACAATTCCCCAATTAAAACTCACATCAATATTGCCAATACATAACATTTAGTTAACCATTCATTGTCATTATCCCTACACAACACAATTGGCAGTGCCACTTTTACACAACGTGTGACAAGGAGATGAGCAACAGACTCATTACACGATGTGCGTGGACTCCAGGAGACCTGCAATGAATCTCTGGCAACAAAACTACGATCCCGCCGGGAATATCTGGCTTTCCAGTCTGATAGCATCGCTTCCCATCCTGTTTTTCTTCTTTGCGCTGATTAAGCTCAAACTGAAAGGATACGTCGCCGCCTCGTGGACGGTGGCAATCGCCCTTGCCGTGGCTTTGCTGTTCTATAAAATGCCGGTCGCTAACGCGCTGGCCTCGGTGGTTTATGGCTTCTTCTATGGTTTGTGGCCCATCGCGTGGATCATTATTGCAGCAGTGTTCGTCTATAAGATCTCGGTGAAAACCGGGCAGTTTGACATCATTCGCTCGTCTATTCTTTCGATAACCCCTGACCAGCGCCTGCAAATGCTGATCGTCGGTTTCTGTTTCGGCGCTTTCCTTGAAGGAGCCGCAGGCTTTGGCGCACCGGTAGCAATTACCGCCGCATTGCTGGTCGGCCTGGGCTTTAAACCGCTGTACGCCGCCGGGCTGTGCCTGATTGTTAACACCGCGCCAGTGGCATTTGGTGCGATGGGTATTCCGATTCTGGTCGCCGGGCAGGTAACAGGCATCGACAGCTTTGAGATTGGTCAGATGGTGGGGCGGCAGCTACCGTTTATGACCATTATCGTGCTGTTCTGGATCATGGCGATTATGGACGGCTGGCGCGGTATCAAAGAGACGTGGCCTGCGGTCGTGGTTGCGGGCGGCTCGTTTGCCATCGCTCAGTACCTTAGCTCCAACTTCATTGGGCCGGAGCTGCCGGACATTATCTCTTCGCTGGTATCACTGCTCTGCCTGACGCTGTTCCTCAAACGCTGGCAACCAGTTCGCGTATTCCGCTTCGGTGACTTGGGGGCGTCACAGGTTGATATGACGCTGGCCCACACCGGTTACACCGCGGGTCAGGTGTTACGTGCCTGGACACCGTTCCTGTTCCTGACCGCTACCGTAACACTGTGGAGCATCCCGCCGTTTAAAGCCCTGTTCGCATCGGGTGGTGCGCTGTATGAGTGGGTGATCAACATTCCGGTGCCGTACCTCGATAAACTGGTTGCCCGTATGCCACCAGTGGTCAGCGAGGCTACAGCCTATGCCGCCGTGTTTAAGTTTGACTGGTTCTCTGCCACCGGCACCGCCATTCTGTTTGCTGCACTGCTCTCGATTGTCTGGCTGAAGATGAAACCGTCTGACGCTATCAGCACCTTCGGCAGCACGCTGAAAGAACTGGCTCTGCCTATCTACTCCATCGGTATGGTGCTGGCGTTCGCCTTTATCTCGAACTATTCCGGTTTGTCATCAACACTGGCGCTGGCACTGGCGCACACCGGTCATGCATTCACCTTCTTCTCGCCGTTCCTCGGCTGGCTTGGGGTATTCCTGACCGGGTCGGATACGTCATCTAATGCTTTGTTTGCCGCTTTGCAGGCTACCGCCGCACAACAAATTGGCGTTTCTGACCTGTTGCTGGTTGCTGCCAACACCACCGGTGGTGTCACCGGCAAAATGATCTCTCCGCAATCTATCGCTATCGCCTGTGCGGCGGTAGGCCTGGTGGGCAAAGAGTCTGATTTGTTCCGCTTTACTGTCAAACACAGCCTGATCTTCACCTGTATGGTGGGCGTGATCACCACGCTTCAGGCTTATGTCTTAACGTGGATGATTCCTTAATGATTGTTTTACCCAGACGCCTGTCAGACGAGGTTGCCGATCGTGTGCGGGCGCTGATTGATGAAAAAAACCTGGAAGCGGGCATGAAGTTGCCCGCTGAGCGCCAACTGGCGATGCAACTCGGCGTATCACGTAATTCACTACGCGAGGCGCTGGCAAAACTGGTGAGCGAAGGCGTGCTGCTCAGTCGACGCGGCGGCGGGACGTTTATTCGCTGGCGTCATGACACATGGTCGGAGCAAAACATCGTCCAGCCGCTAAAAACGCTGATGGCCGATGATCCGGATTACAGTTTCGATATTCTGGAAGCCCGCTACGCCATTGAAGCCAGCACCGCATGGCATGCGGCAATGCGCGCCACACCTGGCGACAAAGAAAAGATTCAGCTTTGCTTTGAAGCAACGCTAAGTGAAGACCCGGATATCGCCTCACAAGCGGACGTTCGTTTTCATCTGGCGATTGCCGAAGCCTCACATAACATCGTGCTGCTGCAAACCATGCGCGGTTTCTTCGATGTCCTGCAATCCTCAGTGAAGCATAGCCGTCAGCGGATGTATCTGGTGCCACCGGTTTTTTCACAACTGACCGAACAACATCAGGCTGTCATTGACGCCATTTTTGCCGGTGATGCTGACGGGGCGCGTAAAGCAATGATGGCGCACCTTAGTTTTGTTCACACCACCATGAAACGATTCGATGAAGATCAGGCTCGCCATGCACGCATTACCCGCCTGCCTGGTGACCATAATGAGCATTCGAGGGAGAAAAACGCATGATTATTTCCGCAGCCAGCGATTATCGCGCCGCAGCGCAACGCATTCTGCCGCCGTTCCTGTTCCACTATATGGATGGTGGTGCATATTCTGAATACACGCTGCGCCGCAACGTGGAAGATTTGTCAGAAGTGGCACTGCGCCAGCGTATTCTGAAAAACATGTCTGACTTAAGCCTGGAAACGACGCTGTTTAATGAGAAATTGTCGATGCCGGTGGCGCTAGGTCCGGTAGGTTTGTGTGGCATGTATGCGCGACGAGGCGAAGTTCAGGCTGCCAAAGCAGCGGATGCGCATGGCATTCCGTTTACTCTCTCGACGGTTTCCGTTTGCCCGATTGAAGAAGTCGCGCCAGCCATCAAGCGCCCAATGTGGTTCCAGCTTTATGTACTGCGCGATCGCGGCTTTATGCGTAACGCGCTGGAGCGAGCAAAAGCAGCGGGTTGTTCGACGCTGGTTTTCACCGTGGATATGCCGACACCGGGCGCACGCTACCGTGATGCGCATTCAGGTATGAGCGGCCCAAATGCGGCAATGCGCCGCTACTTGCAGGCGGTGACGCATCCGCAATGGGCGTGGGATGTGGGCCTGAACGGTCGTCCGCATGATTTAGGCAATATCTCGACCTACCTGGGGAAACCCACCGGTCTTGAGGATTACATCGGCTGGCTGGCAAACAACTTCGATCCGTCCATCTCATGGAAAGACCTTGAGTGGATCCGCGATTTCTGGGATGGCCCGATGGTGATCAAAGGGATCCTCGATCCGGAAGATGCGCGCGATGCAGTACGTTTTGGTGCTGATGGAATTGTGGTTTCTAACCACGGTGGCCGCCAGCTGGACGGTGTACTCTCTTCCGCTCGTGCGTTGCCCGCTATTGCAGATGCGGTGAAAGGTGATATCGCCATTCTGGCGGATAGCGGAATTCGTAACGGGCTTGATGTCGTGCGTATGATTGCGCTCGGTGCCGACACCGTACTGCTGGGTCGTGCTTTCCTGTATGCGCTGGCAACAGCGGGCCAGGCGGGTGTAGCTAACCTGCTAAATCTGATCGAAAAAGAGATGAAAGTGGCGATGACGCTGACTGGCGCGAAATCGATCAGTGAAATTACGCAAGATTCGCTGGTGCAGGGGCTGGGTAAAGAGTTGCCTACGGCACTGGCTCCGATGGCGAAAGGGAATGCGGCATAGTCGTTTGAGCCCCCTCACCCTAACCCTCTCCCTCAGGGAGTGGGGACCGTTCGGCGCTGTATGTACTCCCTCACTCTGAAACGACACCGCACTCTTTTTTTCTCCCTCGCCCCTCCGGGGTGAGGGGAAAAGGCCGCACTGCTCACCAATTTTCTGCTATCCTGCCCCCGCACTAAGGGGGCAGTATGCTAAACATCGTACTTTACGAACCAGAAATTCCGCCAAATACTGGCAACATCATCCGTCTTTGCGCTAATACCGGCTTTCGTCTGCATATCATCGAACCGATGGGATTTGCCTGGGACGATAAGCGCCTGCGCCGCGCGGGGCTGGACTATCACGAGTTTACCGCCGTTACGCGTCATCATGACTTTCGCGCGTTCCTCGAAGCAGAAAATCCCCAGCGCCTGTTTGCCCTCACCACGAAAGGTACGCCTGCTCACAGCGCCGTAAGCTATCAGGATGGCGATTATCTGATGTTCGGCCCGGAAACACGCGGCCTGCCAGCGAGCATTCTTGATGCCCTGCCCGCTGAACAAAAAATTCGCATTCCAATGGTGCCGGACAGTCGCAGCATGAACCTGTCCAATGCGGTGTCGGTCGTGGTGTATGAAGCCTGGCGGCAGTTGGGGTATCCGGGAGCGGTATTGAGAGATTAGTTACTGTATGCCGGATAGATGATTACATCGCATCCGGCACGATCACAGGACATCAGATCCCATCCCCATACTCAAATGTATGGTTAATACCGTTGAAATGCTGGTCCATATCCATTGATGGCTTATCGCTGTCTGGTTTACCGACAATACGAGCCGGAACGCCAGCGGCGGTTGTATGCGGCGGCACCGGTTGCAGCACCACGGAACCTGCGCCAATCTTCGCGCCGCGCCCGACTTCAATGTTGCCGAGAATTTTTGCTCCCGCGCCGATCATCACCCCTTCACGAATTTTCGGATGACGATCGCCGCCGGCTTTACCGGTCCCGCCCAGCGTGACGGATTGCAAAATAGAGACGTCGTTTTCAATCACGGCAGTTTCACCGACCACAATACCAGTGGCGTGATCGAGCATAATCCCACGGCCAATTTTTGCCGCCGGGTGAATGTCTACCTGGAAGCTAACGGACACCTGATTTTGCAGGAAGATCGCCAGCGCCTGACGCCCCTGATGCCACAGCCAGTGACCGATACGGTAGGCCTGAAGCGCATGAAAGCCCTTCAGATACAGCAGTGGAGTGGAATATTTATCGACAGCCGGGTCACGCGTGCGCACTGCCTGGATATCGCAGGCCGCCGAGGCAATCATTTCCGGATCGGCGGCGTAGGCTTCTTCCACCACTTCACGGATAGCAATAGCAGGCATAATTGGCGATGACAGCTTGTTCGCCAGCATGTAGCTCAGTGCACTGCCAAGGTTTTCGTGCTTGAGTAGCGTCGCGTGGTAAAAACTGGCCAGCATTGGCTCACAGTCCGCCAGCGTTCTGGCTTCAGCTTTAATATTGTTCCAGACAATTTCCAGTTCTTCACACGACATTGCTTACTCCACACGATGAGATAATGACCGGCCCGTTCTGCGCGGGCCGGGTCATAGCGGTAACAAAGGTTCCCTGGGGTTAGTGGCTGCTGCGCTCGTCCTTGCGTGCACGACCTAGTAAAGTCAATGCTGCCTCGCGCGCGTTTTTTCCGCAATATAATACTTGATAAATTTCCTCGGTTATTGGCATTTCAACGCCGAAGCGATGCGCCAGTTCGCGGACTTCTTTCGTATTGCGGTAGCCTTCCACCACCTGACCAATTTTCTCCTGCGCGCTTTGTACATCCATGCCCTGACCGAGCATCATGCCAAAACGGCGGTTACGCGACTGGTTGTCGGTACAGGTAAGCACCAGATCGCCCAGCCCCGCCATGCCCATAAAGGTGGCAGGATCGGCACCCAGCGCCGCGCCAAGACGCGACATCTCAGCCAGCCCACGGGTGATCAGCGCCGTACGCGCATTCGCGCCAAAACCGATACCGTCGGACATCCCCGCGCCAATGGCAATGACGTTTTTCACCGCGCCGCCAAGCTGCACACCGATGAAATCCGGGTTGCTGTAAACGCGGAAACTTTTGCCACAGTGCAGCAATTGTTGGAGATCATCGGCAAAGGTCTGGTCGGTCGAGGCCAGCGAAATGGCCGTCGGTAAACCTGCCGCCAGTTCTTTCGCAAACGTTGGGCCAGAGATAACCGCCAGCGGAATTTGATCGCCTAAGGCCTCACGCGCCACGTCCTGTAACAGACGTCCGGTTTCCGCTTCCAGCCCTTTGGTCGCCCACACCAGACGCGCATCAGGACGCATCAGCGGTTTAATCTGGCGCAGCACTTCACCAAAGACATGGCTGGGTACGACGACGAGAATATTACGGCTGGCTGCCAGCGCAGTGGCGAGATCGCTTTCAAGATGGAGCGTATCGGGAAAAGGCACATCGGGGAGAAACGCGGCGTTACAGCGGTCGCGTTCAAGCGTTGCGATATGTTCAGGGTCATGGCCCCAGAGGACAACCTCGTGGCCATTTCTTGCCAGGGTAATGGCAAGAGCGGTGCCGTACGAGCCGGCACCGATCACAGTCATTGAAGCATTACGTTGGTTCATCAGGCATCCTGATGTTCTTCAGTACCTTCGCCAGCCTGCTGCTGCAAATAGTTCATGAACAGCGCATCGAAGTTAACCGGCGCAAGGTTCAGTTGCGGGAATGTACCGCGGGATACCATGCTGGTGATGCACTCACGAGCATACGGGAACAGAATGTTCGGGCAGTATGCGCCCAGGCAATGTGCCATCTGGGTGCCTTCGATACCCGCGATGGAGAAAATACCGCCCTGCTGAACTTCACACAGGAACGCGGTTTCTTCGCCCAGGGAGGCCGTTACGGTAACACGCAGTACCACTTCGTAAACGTCATCTGCCAGTTGAGAAGATGCCGTATCCAGATCAAGTTTAACTTCTGGCTGCCAATCTTTCTGGAAAACATGCGGT
>OEQV01000327.1_pt1 | contig 12600 bp, 7 predicted proteins | sample 1539821 | NCBI WGS metagenome assembly OEQV01 (sample SAMEA3891244, study PRJEB23780) | metagenome | biome: terrestrial biome; feature: animal house; material: water of meat washing | place: Italy | collected 2015-05-12 | reverse complement strand
TCCTCGACCTGCTTAGCATCACTATCCCGTCTACCCTGTTGGGTATCCTGGCGATCGGTATCTTCAGCTGGTTCCGCGGTAAAGATCTGGATAAAGATGAAGAGTTCCAGAAGTTCATTTCTGTACCTGAAAACCACAACTATGTGTATGGCGATACCGCCACGCTGTTAGACAAAAAGCTGCCGAAAAGCAACTGGCTGGCCATGTGGATCTTCCTTGCCGCTATCGCCGTTGTTGCCGTACTCGGCGCGTTCTCTGAGCTGCGCCCTACCTTTAGCGGCAAACCACTGTCAATGGTGCTGGTTATCCAGATGTTCATGCTGCTGACCGGTGCGCTGATTATTATCCTGACGAAGACCAATCCCGCTTCAATATCTAAAAACGAAGTCTTCCGTTCCGGTATGATCGCGATTGTGGCGGTGTACGGTATTGCCTGGATGGCCGAAACAATGTTCGGCGCGCACATGACAGAAATCGAAGGTGTGCTGGGCAATATGGTGAAAGAGTATCCGTGGGCCTATGCAATTGTTCTGCTGCTGGTATCCAAATTTGTAAACTCCCAGGCTGCGGCGCTGGCGGCGATTGTTCCGGTCGCGCTGGCGATCGGCGTTGATCCGGCATACATCGTGGCTTCAGCACCGGCTTGCTACGGTTATTACATCCTGCCGACTTATCCGAGCGATCTGGCAGCGATTCAGTTTGACCGTTCCGGCACCACCCACATCGGTCGCTTCGTCATCAACCACAGTTTTATTCTGCCGGGGTTGATTGGTGTGAGCGTATCGTGCGTCTTCGGCTGGATCTTCGCCGCGATGTACGGGTTCTTATAAATGCACTTTGCGTGCCGCCCGTGACTACGCGGCACGCCATTTTCGAATAACAAATACAGAGTTACAGGCTGGAAGCTATGTCAAACAAACCCTTTATCTACCAGGCACCTTTCCCGATGGGGAAAGACAATACCGAATACTATCTACTCACTTCCGATTACGTTAGCGTTGCCGACTTCGACGGCGAAACCATCCTGAAAGTGGAACCAGAAGCCCTGACCCTGCTGGCGCAGCAAGCCTTTCACGACGCTTCTTTTATGCTCCGCCCGGCACACCAGAAACAGGTTGCGGCTATTCTTCACGATCCAGAAGCCAGCGAAAACGACAAGTACGTGGCGCTGCAATTCTTAAGAAACTCCGAAATCGCCGCCAAAGGCGTGCTGCCGACCTGCCAGGATACCGGCACCGCGATCATCGTCGGTAAAAAAGGCCAGCGCGTGTGGACCGGTGGCGGTGATGAAGAAGCGCTGTCGAAAGGCGTCTATAACACCTATATCGAAGATAACCTGCGCTATTCACAGAATGCGGCGCTGGACATGTACAAAGAGGTCAACACCGGCACTAACCTGCCTGCGCAAATCGACCTGTACGCGGTAGATGGCGATGAGTACAAATTCCTTTGCGTTGCGAAAGGCGGCGGCTCTGCCAACAAAACGTATCTCTACCAGGAAACCAAAGCCCTGCTGACCCCCGGCAAACTGAAAAACTCCCTCGTCGAGAAAATGCGTCCCCTCGGTACTGCAGCCTGCCCGCCGTACCATATCGCGTTTGTGATTGGCGGTACGTCTGCGGAAACCAACCTGAAAACCGTCAAGTTAGCAAGCGCTCACTATTACGATGAACTGCCGACGGAAGGGAACGAACATGGTCAGGCGTTCCGCGATGTCCAGCTGGAACAGGAACTGCTGGAAGAGGCCCAGAAACTCGGTCTTGGCGCGCAGTTTGGCGGTAAATACTTCGCGCACGACATTCGCGTTATCCGTCTGCCACGTCACGGCGCATCCTGCCCGGTAGGCATGGGCGTCTCCTGCTCCGCTGACCGTAACATTAAAGCGAAAATCAACCGCGAAGGTATCTGGATCGAAAAACTGGAACACAACCCAGGCCAGTACATTCCACAAGAACTGCGCCAGGCCGGTGAAGGCGAAGCGGTGAAAGTTGACCTTAACCGCCCGATGAAAGAGATCCTCGCCCAGCTTTCGCAATACCCGGTATCCACTCGTTTGTCGCTCACCGGCACCATTATTGTGGGTCGAGATATTGCACACGCCAAGCTGAAAGAGCTGATTGACGCCGGTAAAGAACTTCCGCAGTACATCAAAGATCACCCGATCTACTACGCGGGTCCGGCGAAAACCCCTGCCGGTTATCCATCAGGTTCACTTGGCCCAACCACCGCAGGCCGTATGGACTCCTACGTGGATCTGCTGCAATCCCACGGCGGCAGCATGATCATGCTGGCGAAAGGTAACCGCAGTCAGCAGGTTACCGACGCGTGTCATAAACACGGCGGCTTCTACCTCGGTAGCATCGGCGGTCCGGCGGCGGTACTGGCGCAGCAGAGCATTAAGCATCTGGAATGCGTGGAATACCCGGAGCTGGGAATGGAAGCTATCTGGAAAATCGAAGTAGAAGATTTCCCGGCGTTTATCCTGGTCGATGACAAAGGTAACGACTTCTTCCAGCAAATCGTCAACAAACAGTGCGCGAACTGCACTAAGTAACCTCTTCGGCCCAGCGCCTGGCAGCATGCTGCCAGGTGATCCCCCTGGGCCACCTCTTTTGCGATTGTAATTTCACGCTTGCTGGTGAATAGTCAGTATTTTCCCTGACTTGCGAACTCACCATGACCCGCACACTCAAGCCGTTAATTCTTAACACCGGCGCACTGGCGCTAACGTTAATCCTGATTTATACCGGCATTTGGGCCCATGACAAACTCACCTGGCTGATGGAAGTGACACCGGTGATTATTGTCGTGCCGCTACTGCTTGCCACCGCTAAACGTTATCCGTTAACGCCGCTGCTCTATACGCTCATTTTCTTTCACGCCATCATCCTGATGGTCGGCGGGCAATACACCTACGCGAAAGTCCCCGTTGGTTTTGAGGTGCAGGAATGGCTGGGGTTGAGCCGTAATCCGTATGACAAGCTGGGGCATTTTTTCCAGGGGCTGGTGCCTGCACTGGTGGCACGAGAGATCCTTGTGCGCGGGATGTACGTTCGCGGACATAAGATGGTGGCGTTTCTGGTCTGCTGCGTGGCGCTGGCGATAAGCGCGATGTATGAATTAATCGAGTGGTGGGCGGCGCTGGCAATGGGCCAGGGAGCGGATGATTTTCTCGGCACCCAGGGCGACCAGTGGGACACGCAATCCGATATGTTCTGCGCGCTGCTTGGCGCATTAACGACGGTGATATTCCTCGCTCGCTTTCATTGCCGCCAGCTACGGCGCTTTGGCTTGATAACCGGATAACAACGTGCGCTTTGTTGATGCCGGATGCGGCGTGAATTCCTTATCCGGTCTACAAAATTTGCAAATCCAAAGCATTACATTAAGACGTGGCCTGATAAACATATCGCATCAGGCCATTTTCGTTAGCTATTGTCCACGTCAGGCTTTCACATCACTCACTGCACCGACCGGAATATCAGCATGAACAGGCTCGGGCGGTACTTTGCGATATTTATCCAGCAGATGAATCTGGATCCTGCGCAGCGTGTCGCCATTGAGGCGATAGAAACGGAAGTAGAGAATCAGCGTTACCATGAAAAACAGAGTTGGTAGAGCAATCATAATAAACTGCATACCTAATAGGGCTTGCGTAGACTGTTCAACATTCGGTACATAGCCAATCATCCCTAACACAACCGCAATGAAAAAAGCCGCAAAGGCTGAACCGCCCTTCACCACCATAGTCTGCACGGAGTAAGCGATACTTTCACAGCGTACGTGCAGTTTATATTCACCGTAATCAACGGTATCTGCCACCATGATGACCTGTAATACCCAGAAAAGCGCCGTTCCCACATTCAGCAAAATACCCGCAATCACAATGAGGACGACGTTGTGATAGCTCATTAATGCCATTAACAGGAGAACACCACAGCTTAACACCGGAAGAATAGATGCTCCGGCCCATAAAATGCGTCGGGATAATGATTTAACTAAGCGTGGGAAGAATACTAACGTCACCAGGTTAGCAGCTCCCGCATACGACAGATAATAGGGGAACAAATCCGCATCACCGATAACATATGAGAAATAATAGATAGCAAAGCCGGTAATAATATTGCTGGCTACATTATAAGCAAGAGCCATACCCAAGAGGCATGAAAGCTGATCGTTTTTATAAATTAGCGCAACGATGGCTTTAAGTGTCAGATGGCTTCCTTCAGCAGACGGTTGATTGTCTGACGAAAAGACTTCATGCACATTGCGCAGAGTGATGATGGTTGAAACAATAAAAAAGGCGATCAGTACCAGAGTGAACATCTGAAAGCCAAATCCCCGATCGCCACCGCCGACATAATTAACAAATGGTAGCGTCACACCTGCCGTAACAAAGCCTGCCAGACTGGCAAAAAAACGCGGATAAGGAACCAGTTGTTCGCGCTCACGTTTATCGAGCGTGATGGTTGGAACCAGCGACCAGAAGGGAATATCCATAATGGTGTAAGTCATGCCCCAGAGGATGTAGGTCACGCAAACAAAGACAATCTGAGTAGTACCTTCAAACAGATGCGCACTAAAGAGGAGAAATAAGATTACAGAGTTTGCCAACGTACCGATCAGGATCCAGGGTTTGAACTTACCCCATCGCGATCGCGTAGCATTTACAATCCATCCCATAATCGGATCGTTAATAGCATCCCAGATCCTCGCCACCAGAAACAAAGTACCGACCAAACCCACAGACAGCCCGACGACATCGGTGTAGTAATACATGAGGTACATATACACAATGCCGATCGCAAAATCCTTCCCGAACGCTCCAAATCCATAACTGAGTTTTGTAGTCATTGAAATGCTCATAGGGTATCGGGTCGCTGTTACCAACGCCCGCCTTCTGTTATTGGTATCGTCAGAGGTGTGCGCCGGAATAAATCCCCCGGCGCAGTAGCGTTTAGTCGCGTTTTAACGGTGCAACCAGCCTGGCAGCCAGTCGCCGTGGGCGGCAATCAGGTCGTCAACAAGAGCATATATTTCGTCAATGCCCAGCACGGCGGCAGTATGCGGGTCCATCATCGCGGCGTGGTAAACACGGTCGCGATTTTCCGTAAGAATGGCTTCGGTCAGCAGCGTCTGTACGTTGATGTTGGTTTGCATCAGGGCGGCCAGATGCGAAGGTAGCGTACCGACTTTGGTCGGCTGAATGCCATTAGCATCAACCAGACAGGCTACTTCCACGCAACATCCTTGTGGCAGGTTATCAATCAATCCATCGTTACGGACGTTGCCGTAAATCACACTCGGCTCGCCAGTCCAGATAGCGTTCATGATTGTGCTGGCATATTCCCGTGACGGTTTAATATCAATCCGGGAGGCGTTTTTATACTCCTCCAGCTCTTTATGCCAGTTCGCCAGCTGCTCGACGCAGCGTTTCGGGTACTCATCCAGCGGTACTTTATAACGCTCAATCAAATCCTCACGACCTGGCTTAATAAACCACGGTGTGTACTCAGCAAAATGTTCTGACGATTCCGTGACGAAGTAGCCCAGCTTTTTGAACATTTCGTAGCGCACAATATTCTGGCAGCGAGTATTACCATGAATATTTGGCTTCGGTGCCTGCCCTGCTTCATAAGCCGCCAGCAGTTCCGGGTAGAGATTCACGTAACTGCCGTCGGCGGTTTTGCGCTCCAGTTCCAGGTAAAACGCCATATGGTTGATACCAGCGCAACGGTAACGCAGCGTGGACGGATCGATATTGAGGTCACGCGCCAGCTCTTCCGCCGTTCCCTGCACCGAATGGCACAGCCCTACCTGTTTGATATGCGGATAGCGGGCATACATCGCCCAGGTATTCATCGCCATTGGGTTAACGTAGTTGAGCATGGTGGCATCGGGGCAGACTTCCGTCATGTCCTCGCAAATTTGCCACAGATGCGGAATGGTACGTAGCGCGCGCATAATACCGCCCGGCCCCAACGTATCGGCAATGGTTTGTTCCAGACCATGCCGCTTACAGACCTCGAAATCAGTCACCGTGCAAGGTTCATAACCGCCAATCTGAAATGCCACCACGACAAAATCGGCATCCTGTAAGGCTTCTTTCTGTTGGGTGTGGCAGGTGATTTTGCCGCTGGCCCCTGCTGAATCCATCAGCTTACGCACCACAATATGCGACTCTTCCAGGCGGGTGGGATCAATGTCCATCAGGGCAATATGCGCCGTTTTCAGCGCCTCGCGATGGAACACATCACCAAGAATATTTTTAACGAAAATCGTCGAACCAGCGCCGATAAATGTAATTTTGGGTGCAGACATCATGCAGATCTCCTGGCTTGCTTGAATAACTTCATCATGGCAGGCGAATCTGCAGAAAACCTCCGTCTTCCAGGTTGAGCATTCCCATAAACTCAGATCCTGCGTGAAGCAGCAGTAAATCTGAGTTTATGGTAATAAGTTACCTGAAAAGCAGAGTTTTCGGCCTCATGATGCTCGGACGCTCCCCTCGCCTCTCTGGGAAGAGGGTGAAAACCGTGCTCCCACTCGCAGTCATCCTCCCTCACTCCTGCCATAATTCTGATATTCCAGGAAAGAGAGCCATCCATGAATACAGATACGTTTATGTGCAGCAGCGACGAAAAACAGACCCGCAGCCCGCTGTCGCTGTATTCGGAATACCAGCGGATGGAGATTGAGTTTCGCGCACCGCATATCATGCCCACCAGCCACTGGCATGGTCAGGTCGAAGTGAATGTGCCTTTCGATGGCGATGTGGAATACCTGATCAACAATGAAAAAGTGAATATCAATCAGGGTCATATCACGCTGTTCTGGGCCTGTACACCGCACCAACTAACAGATACCGGAACCTGTCAGAGCATGGCGATTTTTAATCTGCCGATGCATCTGTTTCTCTCCTGGCCGCTGGATAAAGACCTGATTAACCACGTCACTCACGGCATGGTGATCAAATCACTGGCCACACAGCAACTTAGCCCGTTTGAAGTGCGCCGCTGGCAGCAGGAATTGAACAGTCCGAACGAGCAAATTCGCCAGCTCGCCATTGATGAAATTGGCCTGATGCTCAAGCGATTTAGCCTCTCTGGCTGGGAACCGATTCTGGTCAATAAAACCTCGCGCACACACAAAAACAGCGTCTCGCGCCATGCGCAATTTTATGTCAGCCAGATGCTGGGCTTTATTGCCGAAAACTATGATCAGGCGCTGACCATCAACGATGTGGCTGAGCACGTCAAACTTAACGCCAACTATGCAATGGGGATATTCCAGCGGGTCATGCAATTGACGATGAAACAGTACATTACCGCGATGCGCATCAACCACGTTCGCGCGTTACTGAGCGATACCGATAAAAGTATTCTCGATATTGCCCTGACGGCAGGCTTTCGTTCAAGTAGTCGTTTTTACAGCACGTTCGGCAAATATGTCGGCATGTCGCCGCAACAATACCGCAAACTTAGCCAACAGCGCCGCCAGACGTTTCCCGGCTAAAGACGATATCAGTATCAGCCAAAAAAATAGTTTAGCCGTCGATAATAAGCAGTGAAAATAAATTAAAATAATCACATAACATATTGTTTATAAAAACAAATATTTCAAAAATGTTTGTTTTTCACGCGCTTTACAGCCCGAAAAGGCCGGAAGATACTTGCCCGCAACGAAGATTCCTTCATAACCGGGTAAGCAATGATGAAAGTATTAATTGTTGAAAGCGAGTTTCTCCATCAAGACACCTGGGTCGGTAACGCCGTTGAGCGTCTGGCAGATGCTTTAAGCCAGCAAAATGTTACCGTGATTAAATCCACCTCCTTTGATGATGGTTTTGCCATTCTCTCTTCAAACGAAGCCATTGACTGCCTGATGTTCAGCTATCAAATGGAACATCCGGACGAACATCAAAACGTCAGACAATTGATCGGTAAGCTTCATGAGCGCCAACAAAACGTGCCGGTCTTCCTGTTGGGCGATCGGGAAAAAGCCCTCGCCGCAATGGACCGGGATCTGCTGGAGCTTGTCGATGAATTCGCCTGGATTCTGGAAGATACCGCCGACTTTATCGCCGGACGCGCCGTTGCCGCGATGACCCGCTACCGCCAGCAGCTGTTGCCGCCACTGTTCAGCGCGCTGATGAAATATAGCGACATCCATGAATATTCCTGGGCAGCGCCAGGCCACCAGGGCGGCGTTGGTTTTACCAAAACACCCGCCGGACGTTTCTACCATGACTACTATGGTGAAAATCTGTTCCGCACCGACATGGGCATCGAACGCACTTCCCTCGGTTCTTTGCTTGACCATACTGGCGCATTTGGCGAAAGCGAAAGATATGCCGCACGCGTATTTGGTGCCGATCGCTCCTGGTCGGTAGTCGTCGGTACTTCCGGCTCTAACCGCACCATCATGCAGGCTTGCATGACCGATAACGATGTCGTGGTCGTTGACCGTAACTGCCATAAATCCATCGAACAAGGCTTGATGCTGACAGGCGCGAAACCGGTCTACATGGTGCCAAGCCGCAACCGCTACGGCATTATCGGGCCAATCTATCCGCAGGAAATGCAACCTGAAACCTTGCAGAAGAAAATCAGTGAAAGCCCGCTGACCAAAGACAAAGCCGGGCAAAAACCGTCTTACTGCGTGGTGACCAACTGCACCTATGACGGCGTGTGTTATAACGCTAAAGAAGCGCAGGATCTGCTGGAAAAAACCTCCGATCGTCTGCACTTTGACGAAGCCTGGTACGGCTATGCACGTTTCAACCCGATCTATGCCGATCACTATGCCATGCGCGGCGAACCTGGCGATCACAACGGTCCTACCGTTTTCGCCACCCACTCCACCCACAAACTGCTGAATGCGCTGTCACAGGCCTCTTACATTCACGTGCGTGAAGGCCGTGGAGCGGTGAATTTCTCCCGCTTTAACCAGGCGTACATGATGCACGCCACCACCTCTCCGCTGTATGCTATCTGCGCCTCAAACGACGTGGCGGTCTCCATGATGGACGGTAACAGCGGCCTGTCGCTCACTCAGGAAGTGATCGACGAAGCGGTTGATTTCCGTCAGGCGATGGCGCGGCTGTATAAAGAGTTCACCGCTGACGGTAGCTGGTTCTTCAAACCGTGGAACAAAGAAGTCGTCACCGACCCACAAACCGGCAAAACCTATGACTTTGCTGACGCACCAACCAAACTGCTGACCACCGTTCAGGACTGCTGGGTAATGCATCCGGGCGAAAGCTGGCACGGCTTCAAAGATATTCCGGATAACTGGAGTATGCTCGACCCGATTAAAGTCAGCATCCTTGCTCCGGGAATGGGTGAAGATGGTGAACTGGAAGAAACCGGTGTTCCGGCGGCGCTGGTCACTGCCTGGCTTGGTCGCCACGGCATTGTGCCTACCCGCACCACTGACTTCCAAATTATGTTCCTGTTCTCTATGGGCGTAACCCGTGGGAAATGGGGGACTCTGGTTAACACCCTTTGCTCCTTCAAACGCCACTATGACGCCAACACACCGCTGGCGCAGGTGATGCCGGAACTTGTTGAACAATATCCTGACACTTACGCGAACATGGGGATTCACGATCTGGGTGACACCATGTTTGCCTGGCTGAAAGAAAACAACCCTGGCGCACGGTTGAACGAAGCCTATTCCGGCCTGCCGGTGGCGGAAATCACCCCGCGTGAAGCGTACAACGCGATTGTCGACAACAATGTCGAACTGGTATCCATTGAAAATCTGCCAGGACGTATCGCGGCAAACTCAGTTATCCCGTATCCGCCAGGAATCCCGATGCTGCTGTCTGGTGAAAACTTCGGCGATAAAAACAGTCCGCAAGTAAGTTATTTACGCTCGCTGCAATCCTGGGACCACCATTTCCCTGGATTTGAACACGAAACTGAAGGGACTGAAATTATTGACGGTATTTACCACGTTATGTGCGTGAAAGCGTAACCACTATTCCGCTGAAGGCGTAATTGTTTAAATAACATTACGCCGCCTGGCCTTAGGCCTTTTGAGTATGGCAACGTTTTCATAAAAATTGCTGCAAACAAAAATGTCATACTTTTTGCGCGGCCCCACCCCGCGCTTTTTTTTGCCTGTTATTTATCCTTTTTTTAGCCTGTAAAAAAATATGTACATGAGAAATTACTATAAAAATTTGTAATATTAGTAAAACTCGTTATTTTTATGCATGTTTATATTCATCATACAATTATATAACCATTTCCCGGTATCGCTTTGCTTTAGCGAGAACTGGTCTTTTATTTGCACTCAGGAGTACATGTATGAGGATTTGCAGCGACCAACCTTGTATTGTTTTATTGACTGAAAAAGATGTCTGGATAAGGGTGAATGGGAAAGAACCTATTAGCCTTAAAGCTAACCATATGGCGTTATTAAATTGTGAAAATAATATTATCGACGTCTCCTCTCTTAACAACACTTTGGTTGCTCATATTAGTCACGACATCATCAAAGATTACCTCCGGTTTCTGAATAAAGATCTCTCGCAAATACCAGTATGGCAACGTAGCGCTACGCCCATACTCACCCTGCCATGCCTGACGCCAGACGTCTTTCGCGTTGCCGCGCAACACAGCATGATGCCCGCAGAAACTGAGTCAGAAAAGGAACGAACACGCGCATTATTATTCACGGTGCTATCCCGTTTTCTCGACAGTAAAAAATTCCTTTCATTAATGATGTATATGTTACGTAATTGTGTAAGTGACAGCGTTTATCAAATTATTGAAAGCGATATCCACAAAGACTGGAATCTTAGTATGGTAGCCAGTTGTTTATGTCTTAGCCCAAGTCTGTTAAAGAAAAAGCTGAAAAGCGAAAACACCAGTTATAGCCAAATAATCACCACCTGCCGCATGCGTTATGCCGTAAATGAATTAATGATGGACGGTAAAAATATCTCTCAGGTATCACAGTCCTGCGGCTACAACAGTACGTCGTACTTTATTTCTGTCTTTAAAGACTTCTACGGTATGACGCCGCTGCATTATGTTAGTCAGCACAGAGAACGCACTGTCGCCTGATTTTTAACCTTAACGAAGAGCTATATTAATAACGGCATCAGCGATAACCCGGTCGATAATAATTCAACTATCGAATGCAGGCGTATGATATGACGTAATTTATTGTCACGAAGCTCGCCTTCGCAGGAGTTTAATTATGTCTTCGGATGCTGATGCTCACAAAGTGGGCTTAATCCCCGTCACCCTGATGGTGTCGGGGAATATTATGGGGTCAGGTGTTTTTCTGTTACCTGCAAACCTGGCCTCGACTGGCGGGATTGCCATTTATGGATGGTTGGTGACGATTATCGGTGCGCTGGGGCTCTCGATGGTATACGCCAAAATGTCGTTCCTCGACCCAAGTCCTGGTGGTTCTTACGCTTACGCCCGCCGCTGCTTTGGCCCGTTTCTCGGTTATCAAACCAACGTCCTCTACTGGCTGGCCTGCTGGATCGGCAATATCGCCATGGTGGTCATTGGCGTAGGATATTTAAGTTACTTCTTCCCGATTCTGAAAGATCCATTGGTATTAACCATCACCTGCGTCGTGGTGCTGTGGATCTTCGTCCTGCTGAACATTGTCGGTCCGAAAATGATCACCCGTGTGCAGGCAGTTGCCACCGTGCTGGCGCTGATCCCCATCGTCGGGATTGCCGTATTTGGCTGGTTCTGGTTCCGTGGTGAAACCTATATGGCGGCATGGAACGTCAGCGGCCTGGGCACCTTCGGTGCAATTCAAAGTACCCTTAACGTTACGCTGTGGTCGTTCATCGGTGTGGAAAGTGCCTCCGTTGCCGCAGGTGTGGTGAAAAACCCGAAACGCAACGTCCCTATCGCCACCATTGGTGGGGTATTGATTGCCGCCGTTTGCTATGTACTTTCTACCACCGCGATTATGGGGATGATCCCTAATGCCGCACTGCGCGTTTCTGCTTCGCCATTCGGTGATGCCGCACGGATGGCGTTGGGTGACACCGCCGGGGCCATTGTTTCCTTCTGCGCAGCTGCGGGTTGCTTAGGTTCACTGGGCGGCTGGACGTTGCTGGCGGGTCAAACGGCGAAAGCCGCTGCCGATGACGGACTGTTCCCACCGATTTTTGCCCGCGTGAACAAAGCCGGTACGCCAGTGGCCGGGTTAATTATCGTCGGCATTCTGATGACCATCTTCCAGTTCAGCAGCATGTCGCCAAACGCCGCCAAAGAGTTTGGCCTGGTCTCTTCTGTCTCGGTCATCTTCACGCTGGTGCCTTACCTGTATACCTGTGCCGCCCTGCTGCTGCTGGGCCATGGTCACTTTGGTAAAGCGCGTCCGATGTACTTACTGGTGACCTTTATCGCCTTTGTCTACTGCATCTGGGCGGTTGTCGGTTCCGGAGCCAAAGAAGTGATGTGGTCGTTCGTCACGCTGATGATCATCACCGCGCTGTACGCACTGAACTACAACCGGATCCATAAAAACCCGTATCCACTGGATGCCCCGGTAAACAATAACTAACTTAAGCAATCGTCATTGCCCGATGGCGTCAGTTCATCGGGCCTACGC
>OEQV01000326.1_pt1 | contig 12603 bp, 10 predicted proteins | sample 1539821 | NCBI WGS metagenome assembly OEQV01 (sample SAMEA3891244, study PRJEB23780) | metagenome | biome: terrestrial biome; feature: animal house; material: water of meat washing | place: Italy | collected 2015-05-12 | reverse complement strand
TGGGGTATTCGGGGCTGACGAAGAAGAACTGGGCGAAGGGGTAGCGGATCAGCAGATGCTGCTCGATGGCGAGGTTGGGATACTGCGCCACCAGCTCGCTGCGCTCGGCGAAGATCTCCACCAGGGCGCGCGGGAAGAAGTCGATCTTGTCGCCGTCGTTGATGAGGCGAAACAGGCTGCTGTATCGGCCGGAGAAGGTCGGGATGCCGGCATTTTCCAGGATCTTGTTATCGGCCCACCCCACCCCTTGCGCCGCCTTCAGCTGTTTGAGGTCGGCCAGGGTATTGATCTGGTTGAACTTCTCCTGAGCGTCCGCGTGGATGAATGACAGCCGCAATCCTTCCAGCCCGCGAAACAGCGGAATGGGGACGGCAATCAGGGAGGATTCGAGTGCGCTGGAGGTGCCCATCCAGAAGACGTTGATGGTCTTGCCCTTGCTCAGCTGCTGCTGGAGGGTGAACTGGTTGAGGTCGAGTTCGACAGGCTGGATGCGAAAGGGTTGCCCGGAGCGGGTCAGGGCCAGTTCCAGCAGCTTGTACTGGTACTCCTGGTCAAGATTGTTGACGGGACGGCTGGGGACCTTGACCGTCAGAACCTGTGCTTGTGCCAGCAGTGGCAGGCACAAACACAGCTTGATGAGCCATTTCACTCTCTGTTCTCCTGTAGATTCCGGAACGTGTCCGGAGTCTAACAGAACTTGTCACCATCTTGTTGCGAGGCGGTGTGCAAGGTTTGAGCGTTGGGCTCTGCCTTGCTGACCGCCTGTTGCACCAGAATGGTGACGGTTCTTCGAAGAATCAGGCGACGCGACGGAACACGTGGGTATCGTTAAATTCCTTGGTGCTCTGGCATTCGACGCAGAAACGGGATTCCGGACGGGCATGCAGCCGCTTTATGGAGATCTCGTCACCGCAAGATTCGCAGTAACCAAAATCCCCTTCGCTGATGCGCTTCAATGCGCCCCGCAGCTTGCGCAGGTGCAGCTTGTCGTGCTCGATGCGGTTCAGCTCCAGACGGCGGGCTTCCTCGATACTGGCACGGTCAATTTCATCAGCCATCTCGTTGGTGTCGGTGGCGATGGCCTGGCTGGCCTGGGAGTTCAGGCGCTCTTCGAGCTCGACGATCTGTCGCTCGATCTGCCCCTTGTAAAAGGCCAGTTGGTCTTCAGTCATGAAATCACACATACGATTAACTACCAGTCAGTTTACTAACCCAATTATCCCTGTTTATGGGGGCTGTCTGCCTACAGACCAAGCCCTTGTATCCCGATTTGCACCTGTTTCATGCAAGAGAGTGCAAATCAGGGCGGGCCTTGTACCAAAAAAATGCAGCCAAGCAAAGCAAATAGGATAAGGATTGTGCGCCCTTGCAAAAAAATGGTCCGTTCCTGCGGGGGATTGGTCGGGATCTGGCGCCTGCTTCACCCTCTGTTGGCATCGCCTTTGCAACGATGAGAAGGGTGGGCTTCGTACGGATTTGAGTGTTTAGTATTTGGTGCCGCCTTGGTCATTATATGCGCCGTTATTTATAGTTTTTTAAACACGCCCGCTTGACATTGCCCTTGATGGCGGGCTTTTATGGTGATGTTGATTACAATTTTATAACAAGGGTGTTCCATATATTAGACACCCTTGCCAATGGCAACCGTAAAGTCGGGGTTTAACATGGACAGTATCAAAGGCTGGATGGAGAGCAATCGCATCACGGAAGTGGAGTGCCTGTTCCCGGATTTCACCGGCAACGCCCGGGGCAAGATCATCCCAGCCAACAAGTTTTTGCGCGAAGGGGGCATGCGTCTGCCCGAGGTGATTTTCACCCAGACGGTGACCGGCGAATATCCGGATGACGACAGCATGATCGACCCGCTGGAGCGGGACATGCAGCTCTATCCCGACCCCAACACCATCCGTTTCGTCCCCTGGGCGCTGGAGCCCACCGCGCAGGTTATCCACGACTGTTTTGACATCAACGGCAAGCTGATCGACATCGCGCCGCGCTCCGTGCTGCGTCGGGTTCTGTCATTTTACGAGAAGCAGGGCTGGAAGCCGGTGGTCGCCCCCGAGCTGGAATTCTATCTGGTCAAACGCAACGAAGACCCCGACTATCCGCTGGTGCCGCCGGTGGGTCGCAACGGCCGCCCTGAGACCGCCCGCCAGTCGTTCAGTATCGATGCGGTCAACGAGTTCGACCCCATCTTTGAAGACATGTATGACTACTGCGAGGCGCAGGAGCTGGAGGTGGACACCCTGATCCACGAGTCGGGCGCCGCCCAGATGGAGATCAACTTCCTGCACGGGGATGCCATCGATCTGGCGGATCAGGTGTTTCTGTTCAAGCGCACCATGCGTGAGGCGGCCCACAAGCACGGCATCTACGCCACCTTTATGGCCAAGCCGATGAGCGACGAGCCCGGCTCCGCCATGCATATCCACCAGAGTCTGGAAGATGTGAACGGCCACAACCTGTTCGGTACCGCGAGCGGCGGCAACAGCGAACAGTTCATGCACTTCATCGCCGGTCTGCAGAAATACACCCCGGCGGTGACCGCCCTGCTGGCCCCCAACGTCAACTCCTACCGCCGCCTCACCTTTGGCGAGAGCGCGCCGCGCAACGTCCAGTGGGGCGTAGAGAACCGCACCTGCGGTCTGCGGGTGCCCTTCTCCGACCCGAGTGCGCGCCGGGTGGAGAACCGCTTCGCCGGTGCCGATGCCAACCCCTATCTGGCGCTGGCCGCCACCCTGGCCTGTGGCTATCTCGGCATGATGGAGAAGCTGGAGCCGCTGCCGGAGATGAAGTCGAGCGCCTATGACCTGCCCTACAGCCTGCCCCGCTCGCTGGAGGAGGCACTCAGCCATCTCGAACAGTGCGAGCCCATCAAGGAGATGCTGGGCGAGCGCTTCACCCGCGCCTTCGTGGCGGTCAAACGCAAAGAGTACGAGACCTACTTCGGGGTGATCAGTCGCTGGGAGCGGGAGTTCCTGCTGCTGAACGTCTGATCCCTCTGTAACGGGGAGGCCAGAGTCGGCCTCTCCGGTCCCTGTATCGAAGACACCGGAAACGAGTCAGGTGGCGGTAGCCACCTGTGAGTGGTTGTGGCTGCGAGCATGCAAGCCCGCCTGACTACCCACCTGACTGTTTGACGACTGAATCTTGCTAAATCGAAGGAACCGAGGAGCAACAAATGCAGCAGACAACCCGTGAGTGGCAACAACTGGATGCCAGCCACCACCTGCACCCCTTTACCGACTTTCAGGCCCTGAACAAGAAGGGCTCGCGCATCATTACCAAAGCCAGCGGCGTCTATCTGGAAGACTCCGAGGGCAAACGCATTCTCGACGGCATGGCGGGCCTGTGGTGCGTCAATATGGGCTATGGCCGCCAGGAGCTGGTGGATGCCGCTACCCGCCAGATGCAGCAGTTGCCCTACTACAACCTCTTCTTCCAGACCGCTCACCCGCCGGTGATCGAGCTGGCGACCCTGCTGGCCGAGGTGACGCCAGCCCATCTCAACCACGTCTTCTTCACCGGCTCCGGCTCCGAGTGCAACGATACCGTGCTGCGGATGGTGCGCCACTACTGGGCCAGCAAGGGTCAGCCTGACAAACAGGTGATCATCAGCCGCCACAACGCCTATCACGGCTCCACCGTGGCGGGGGCGAGTCTGGGTGGCATGAAGGGGATGCATGCCCAGGGCGGCCTGCCCATTCCCGGCATAGTGCACATCGATCAGCCCTACCACTTCGGTGAGGGGCAGGGGATGAGTGCCCACGAGTTCGGGCTGGAGCGGGCCCGTCAGCTGGAGCAGAAGATTCTGGAGCTGGGGGTGGACAAGGTGGCTGCCTTTATCGGCGAGCCGATCCAGGGGGCGGGCGGCGTCATCATTCCGCCTGACAGCTACTGGCCGGAGATCCAGCGCATCTGCGATCACTACGGCATTCTGCTGATCGCCGACGAGGTGATCTGCGGCTTTGGCCGTACCGGCCACTGGTTTGCCAGCGAAGGGTTTGGCATCAAGCCGGACCTGATGTGTCTGGCCAAGGGGATCACCTCCGGTTATCTGCCGCTCGGCGCAGTGATGGTCAGTGACCGGGTTGCCAAGGGGCTGGTGGAGGAGGGGGGCGAGTTCAACCACGGCTTCACCTACTCGGGCCATCCGGTCTCTTGCGCCGTGGCGGTGGCCAATATCCAGCTTATGCAGAAAGAGAGCATAGTTAAGCGAGTGCATGATACTATCGGCCCCTATTTGCAGCGCCGCTGGGCGGAGCTGGCCGATCATCCGCTGGTGGGAGAAACCCGAGGCAAAGGATTGGTCGCCGCGCTGGAAATCGTTGAGGACAAGCAGACCAACCGGCGTTTCCCGGCTCAGGCAAATGCGGGGATGACTTGCCGGGAGTTCTGCTTTAACAATGGCTTGGTGATGAGGGCGGTAGGCGATACCATGATCATATCGCCCCCCTTGGTCATCACCGAGGAACAGGTTGATGAATTGGTCGATCTGGCCAGGCGCAGTCTGGATCTGACAGCCGAAAAGCTGAAAGGTTGAGGTGGGTCGGGCAGGTTGGCATGCGCATACAATTTGCTTAGGAGACAAGGATGATGTCTTTCAAAACAGGAGTGATCGCTGCCTCTGTGGCTCTGGTCATGGCAAGTGCCGGAGCAATGGCTGAAGAGAAGGTGCTGCACGTCTACAACTGGAGCGACTACATAGCGCCGGATACCCTGGATAACTTCCAGAAGGAGACGGGGATCAAGGTGGTCTATGACGTGTTCGACAGTAACGAGGTACTGGAAGCCAAGTTGCTGGCGGGTAGTTCGGGCTACGACATCGTGGTGCCATCCAACCCCTTCCTGGCCAAGCAGATCAAGGCGGGCGTGTTCCAGAAACTGGACAAGTCCAAGCTCTCCAACTGGCAAAACATGGATGTCGACCTGCTCAAGGCGCTCGAGCCGAGCGATCCGGGCAACCAGTACTCCATCCCCTATCTGTGGGGCACCATCGGCTATGCCTACAACGCCGAGAAGGTGAAAGCCGTGCTGGGGGCCGATGCCCCGGTCAACTCCTGGGATCTGGTGTTCAAGCCGGAGAACATGGCCAAGTTGAAAGAGTGTGGCGTCTCCTTCCTCGATTCACCGACCGAAATGCTGCCGGCTGCCCTGCAATATCTGGGCTTCAAACCGGATAGCCAGAAACCGGCCGAGCTGAAGAAGGCTGAGGAGCTGTTCCTCTCCATCCGTCCCTATACCGCCTATTTCCACTCCTCCAAGTACATCTCGGATCTGGCCAACGGCAACCTTTGCGTCGCGGTCGGTTACTCCGGTGACTTGCAGCAGTCCAAGGCGCGGGCAGCCGAGGCCAAGAATGGCGTCGCGCTCACCTACACCATTCCGAAAGAGGGGGCGGGCAGCTTCTTTGACATGATCGCCATTCCGGCGGATGCCAAGAACGTCGAGGCGGCCCACACCTTCATCAACTACCTGATGAAGCCCGAGGTGATCGCCAATATCACCAACGTGGTGCAGTTCCCGAACGGCAACAAGGCGGCGACCCCGCTGGTGGATGAGGCGATCCGCACCGATCCGGGTATCTACCCTGATGCGGCAACCCTGCAGAAGATCTACACCTTCCCGGATCTGCCGGCCAAGGTGCAGCGTCTGATGACCCGCAGCTGGACCAAGATCAAGTCCGGCAAGTAAGTAACGAATACCCCTCCCGGTCCGCAGTTCGGCCGGGAGGGTAGTGATGCCATCCATCCGGATGGGCCGCGCGAATGGATGCGCAGACGGTCAACCACTGCAACAGGAGAACTGACACCGTGAAGACAACCAAATTGCTAACCATAGCGCTGACCATGGGATTGGCGAATGTGGCTCAGGCTGCGCCAGAGCTGCACTTCTACAACTGGTCAGACTATATCGGCGAGACCACCCTCAGCGATTTCCAGCAGGCGACCGGGATCAAGACCGTCTATGACGTGTTTGACTCCAACGAGACCCTGGAAGGCAAGTTGCTGACGGGGCGGACCGGTTACGATTTGGTGGTGCCCTCCAATAATTTCCTGGCCAAGCAGATCAAGGCGGGAGCCTTCCAGAAACTGGATAAATCCCTGCTGCCCAATCTGGCCAACCTGGATCCCGTGCTGCTCAAGCAGCTCGACAAGGTGGATCCGGGTCATCAGTACGCGGTGCCCTATCTGTGGGGGACCAACGGCATCGGCTACAACGTCGACAAAATCAAGGCGGTGCTGGGGGTCGACAAGATTGACTCCTGGGCCACCATCTTCGAACCGGAAAACATGGCGAAACTCTCTCGCTGCGGCGTCGCCTTCCTCGACTCTGCCGACGAGATGATCCCTGCTGCCCTCAACTACCTCGGGCTCGATCCCAACAGTCATGCGACGGGGGATATCAAGCAGGCCGAGGCGCTGCTGCTCAAGGTGCGGCCCTATGTGGCCTACTTCCACTCCTCCAAATACATCGGCGATCTCGCCAATGGCGACATCTGCGTGGCGGCCGGTTTTTCCGGCGACATCCTGCAAGCCGCTGCCCGCGCCGATGAAGCTGGCAAGGGGGTGAAAATTGCCTACAGCATTCCGAAAGAGGGGGGCAATCTCTGGTTCGACATGATGGCGATCCCGTCCGATGCCACCAATGTCAAAGAGGCGCACGCCCTCATCAACTACGTCCTGCAGCCCGAAGTGATTGCCAAGGTCAGCAACTATGTGGGCTATGCCAATCCCAATGCCAAAGCGGCAGCGTTTATGGATGAAAAAGTGCGTGACGACGAGTCTGTTTATCCACCACAGCCGGTGCTGGCGAGGCTTTATGTGTCGCAGACACACCCTCGCGCAGTGATGCGGCTGATGACCCGGAGTTGGAACAAGATCAAGTCCGGAACCTAACCTTGGTGCCCTTCGGGGGCGCCAAATCGCTTTTATGAATCGGCCGCGAGGTCGGTATCACGTTGGGGAGTTTGGTAATGGCGATAGCCTCCAGTGCCTACAAGAAAGCCCTCGAGGGCAGTCAGCAGCGCAAAGAAGTGCTGGTGAAAATTGATCGGGTAAGCAAGCAGTTCGACGAAACGCTGGCGGTCGATAACGTATCTCTCAATATTCACAAGGGGGAGATTTTCGCCCTGCTCGGCGGGTCCGGTTCCGGCAAATCGACCCTGCTGCGGATGCTGGCCGGTTTCGAGCGCCCGACCGAGGGGCGGCTGTTCCTCGACGGGGTCGACATCACCGACATGCCCCCCTATGAACGCCCCATCAACATGATGTTCCAGTCCTACGCCCTGTTCCCCCATATGACGGTGGCGCAGAACATTGCCTTCGGCCTCAAGCAGGATGGCCTGCCCAAGGCGGAGGTCGATGCCCGGGTGGAGGAGATGCTCAAGCTGGTGCAGATGACCCAGTATGCCCGTCGCAAGCCGCACCAGCTCTCCGGTGGTCAACGCCAGCGGGTCGCGCTGGCCCGTTCGCTGGCCAAGCGTCCCAAGTTGCTGCTGCTGGATGAACCCATGGGGGCGCTCGACAAGAAGCTGCGTTCCAAGATGCAGCTGGAGCTGGTGGAGATCATCGAGCGGGTCGGGGTTACCTGCGTCATGGTGACCCACGATCAGGAAGAGGCCATGACCATGGCGGAGCGGATCGCCATCATGCACCTCGGCTGCATCGAGCAGATCGGCAGCCCGATGGATATCTACGAGACCCCGGCCAGTCGGCTGGTGTGCGAGTTCATCGGCAACGTCAACCTGTTTGACGGCCTGCTGGTGGAGGATGAGCAGGACCACGCCACCATCGCCTGCGCCGATCTGGAGCAGCCCATCTATGTGGGCCACGGCATCAGCTCCCGCGCCGAGAACAAGAAGGTGACCTACGCCCTGCGGCCGGAAAAACTGCTGATGAGTCTGCAAAAGCCGGAGGAGATCGAGCACCCGGACTTCAACTGGACCAAGGGTGAGGTCTATGACATCGCCTATCTGGGCGGTCACTCGGTTTATCACATCCAGCTGCCCTCGGGCAAAATCGTTCAGGCTTTCATCGCCAATGCCGAACGCCACGGCAAGCGGCCAACCTGGGATGACCAGGTGTTCCTCTACTGGGAAGATGACAGCGGCGTGGTGCTGCAATCATGAAGTTCTTGCAACGACTGAAGCGGGTCGGGGGGCGCCGGCTGGTGATCGGCATCCCCTTCTTCTGGCTGTTCCTCTTCTTCCTGCTGCCCTTCGTCATCGTGGTGAAGATCAGTTTTGCGGAAGCGGATGTGGCGATCCCGCCCTACACCGACGTGGTGAGCTGGGCCGACAATCAGCTCACCATCCTGCTCAACATGGGCAACTACCTGCTGCTGCAGGAGGATGAGCTCTATATCGCGGCCTATCTGGGCTCCCTCAAGATGGCCTTCGTCAGCACTTTGCTCTGCCTGCTGATTGGCTATCCGATGGCCTACTCCATCGCCCGGGCCAACAAGGAGACCCAGACCGTTCTGCTGCTGCTGATCATGATGCCGACCTGGACCGCCATTCTGATCCGGGTCTATGCGTGGATGGGGATCCTCAGCAACAACGGCCTGCTCAACAGCGTCTTGCTGGGGATCGGGGTGATCGACGAGCCGCTGCAGATCCTCAACACCAACCTGGCGGTCTATATCGGCATCGTTTACTCCTACCTGCCCTTCATGGTGCTGCCGCTCTACGCCAATCTGGTCAAACACGATCAGAGCCTGCTGGAGGCGGCCTCCGACCTGGGGGCCCGCAACCTGACCCGGTTCTGGCAGATCACGGTGCCGCTCTCCAAGAACGGCATTATCGCCGGCTGCATGCTGGTGTTCATTCCGGTGGTGGGGGAGTTCGTTATTCCGGAAATGCTGGGCGGCCCGGAGACCCTGATGATCGGCAAGGTGCTGTGGCAGGAGTTCTTCAACAACCGCGACTGGCCGGTTGCCTCTGCGCTGGCGGTGGTGATGCTGGCGGTGCTGATCATTCCGATCATCCTCTTCAACCGTAACCAGGCCAAAGAGCTGGAGGGCAAGGCATGATGAAGCGTTTCGGTTTTGCCAAACTGATGCTCTGGCTGGGGCTGCTGTTTATCTACCTGCCCATGATCATCATGGTGATCTACTCCTTCAACGCCTCCAAGCTGGTGACGGTGTGGGGTGGCTGGTCGCTCAAGTGGTACTTCGGCCTGCTCGACAACAAGCAGCTGATCGGGTCTGTGTTCCGCTCGCTGGAGATCGCCTTCTACACCGCGATCGCCGCGGTGGCGCTGGGGACGGTGGCGGCCTTCGTGCTGACCCGAATTCCCCACTTCCGTGGTCGCACCCTGTTCGGCGGCATGGTGACGGCGCCGCTGGTGATGCCCGAGGTGATCACCGGTCTGTCGCTGCTGCTGCTGTTCGTGGCGATGGCCCAGCTGGTGGGCTGGCCCGCCGAGCGGGGCATGCTGACCATCTGGATCGCCCACACCACCTTCTGTACCGCCTACGTGGCGATCGTGGTGTCGGCGCGGTTGCGGGAGCTGGATCTCTCCATCGAGGAGGCGGCGATGGATCTCGGCGCCAAGCCGTGGAAGGTGTTCTTCCTGATCACCATCCCGATGATCGCCCCCTCGCTGGCGGCAGGCGGCATGATGTCGTTCGCCCTGTCGCTGGATGATCTGGTGCTGGCGAGCTTCGTCTCCGGCCCGGGCTCCACCACCCTGCCGATGGAGGTCTTCTCGGCGGTGCGACTCGGGGTGAAACCCGAGATCAACGCGGTGGCCAGCCTGATCCTGCTGTCGGTATCGCTCTTTACCTTCGGCAGCTGGTATCTGATGGCCAGGGCGGAGAAGCGCCGTCGCGCCGAGATCGCCATGACCACCCAGATGCAGGCCGTCGTCTGACGTCATGCTAAGATCCGCCTACTCTCGTCAATCTGGAGGATGAGTATGCGGATCTCCCTTTTTAGCGGTCGTGGCACCGAGCTGGTGCCCGGCCTCACCAGCGCCATTCACAAGCAACCGATCTCTGCACCAGTTCGCTGTACCTTTGCCGGTCTGGAAGGGGATGAACAGTGTGACCAGCGCCACCACGGTGGCCCGGATCGGGCGCTCCACTACTATCCGGCCGATCACTATCTCTGGTGGCAGACCTGGCAAACCGCGCTGGGCTTGCCTGCGCCACGTACACCCTGGCAACCTGCCGCCTTTGGCGAGAACCTCTCCGGTATCGGGCTGACCGAGGTGCAAGCCTGCATTGGCGATGTCTATCGACTCGGCGAGGCGCTGATCCAGATCAGCCAGCCGAGATCCCCCTGCTTCAAGCTCAACCAGCGCTTTGGCTATGGCCAGATGTCGCAGGTGATGCAGCTGGGTGGCCGTTGTGGCTGGCTGCTGCGGGTGCTGGAGGAGGGCATGATCGCGCCTGACACGGCCATGGAGCTGGTAGACAGACCCTATCCCGAACTGACGGTGAAGCGCACGGCGGATATCCTGTTCAATCAGGTGCGCAATGAAGCGGATCTGCTGATGTTGCTGGAGAATCCGGCCCTTTCCCCCAACTGGCGCCAGCATGCAGCCGACTGGCTGGAGCATGGCACTGTGGCTGACTGGCAGCGCCGTCTGCTGGGGCCGGCATCCCTGCGCCTGGCCTGACGGCCGGTTGCCGGAATGTCACCAGCTGGCTGCAGCCCGGTAAACGGGTGAAAAGAGTGCTGAATAGTTGAGCGAATGGCACTTTTTTTCCTGCCAAATGCAAAAAAGGCTTGTGTCGGGTCGGGGCTTTCGGTAAATTCCCGTCCCGCAGACATCGGTGTGTAGCGCAGCTTGGTAGCGCACTTCGTTCGGGACGAAGGGGTCGGAGGTTCGAATCCTCTCACACCGACCAAATTCAACAAGGGCTTAGCTTCGGCTAGGCCCTTGTGCATTTCCGGCCCTCCAGTTCTGTGGGGCATTTTGATTTTCTGTCCTGTTTACCACATCTGCAATCGATACCTATTGACTCCTCATCCGTTGTTTCCCCCTTCTTGGAAACGTGTTAACTATTTCCTTCCATACAGATTGTCCGACTCGTTGCGGGCCTCAAATGAGCGGCTGATTTCAATCTCTTTGAATATCAAGGTTCGACGGCAGGAAAAGGATGACCAGATATGCAAGGCCAGGAACGGCAATGCCAGGAGTTTTACCAGGCTCGTTTTGCTGGATATGCACAGCAGCTTGCCCCATTCGCCGCACTTGATGAGTGCCTTCACGACTTTCTGGATCAACGTCCGAGCGGCAAATACACAACTCGCAATCGTGCTGCCGGACTGGCTGCCGCATCCTTTTGGTGGGAGCCAGTCAATCTTGAAGGTGCTCAACTGGCAAGCTTGGCACTGGGACGTATTTTGCATTTTGAGGATGCTATTAGCACTGCGCAGCTGGATCATCTGGCCGCTCGTCATCCAGATGTATTGCGTTGGGCGATTCGTTACTCGAAGCTGTTTACACGCAGCGATTCACTGCTCTGGCGGCATCTTCGGGACAATCTCGTCAGCAAGGATTGGTGCGTATTTTTCGGCGTCTGTGATCGCTTGCTTGAGCAACTCGAACCATTCGATAAAGCCATCGCACTGGCTGAGTCCCACCTGAAGTCGCTTTCGCTACTAGAGCTGCTTTCCTATTTGAGCGTGACCGCTTATGGGCAACTTGGTGCCGCTAAGGGTAGAGACAGTACTGCGGGAGATTGGGATGTCTATGATCGGATTATCGCGCGCAAACTGTTGAATTGTTCCGAGCGTGATTTTCAACTGACAGAGGAGGTTCTCGGCCGATCTCTCAAGCGTCATTTGTCGCCACTCCTTTTTCCACAGTCAGGTGTGGGGCGAGAGTGTGTTGCCAACCTCGAATCGGTTGCCCTGCTTATTGCCGCTATGCGCGAGCGAATCGATTACGAGAATTCCATCAATTGGTTTTGTTTTGACAGTGATTGCGCTTACCAGCTCAAGCCGGGACAACCAGTCATCTTCAACAAAACATATACGGGCTCACAGCGCTGGCAGCGTACCGGGCGCAAAAGCAAGTTGCTTTGGCACTACTGGATGTACCGCGCGATTGAGCAATTCGCAGCTTCGGATATGGCTGGCAAAATCATCGGGAGACCGGAAAATCACGAAGCGAATCAGCTTGCTTACATAAAAGCCATTCGCAGTCAGCTCTACCTGCAGACCATTTTCGGGTTGGGTGAGCGGGTCAGACTGAACGATGGAGCTGAGGTAGCCCTGCACCACGCGATATTAGCCAGTGAGCTGACAACCGTGTTCTTCGAGCAGGCATTTCTCCAGCCTTTTCTGCGCTATATGGATGACTCAGGTGTAGCAGTGAAGGCTCTGGGTCAATTGGCTTTTGAAGGACTTGTGCATGGTGAGAACCGCTTTCCCATCACCTGGTCGGAACCGAAAGATAAGATCCGTCGTATTTGTGGTTGGACCGTCAGCCCTGAGCATCCCAAGGGCGACACCGAAGCGGCCAGTGCCATCCTGAAGTTCTGGACCAGTGATCTGCAGGCTCTATCCGCGCAGATAAGGCAAGCGCCAAGCATACCGTCACCACGACTGTACGAGCGGCCGTTCTACAAGATTGGCCGCTACAGTTT
>OEQV01000320.1_pt1 | contig 12704 bp, 8 predicted proteins | sample 1539821 | NCBI WGS metagenome assembly OEQV01 (sample SAMEA3891244, study PRJEB23780) | metagenome | biome: terrestrial biome; feature: animal house; material: water of meat washing | place: Italy | collected 2015-05-12 | reverse complement strand
CGTTACTGCGTCTTCGCTAACGCTACGACTTGTAACCCGTTCAGTCTTCGCTACTTTAGGTACGTTACTGCCTACACCATTCTCATCAAATACTAAATCGTATTCTTGAGTACTTGGTGGTTGGGAAACAGGTTTGGTACTGGTTGCTCCTTTGGCAGATTGTACTTCTGCTTGTGCATCTGCCGCTGTAGGCTTAGTTTCTGTAGTGCTAGATCGTGTTTTAGTGTCGCGTGGATCAATGCTGCGTCTATCGGGTTGGAAGTCATAGTTATCTCTCAAATCCTGATTGTAGGAATCCATAGCATCTTGCATAGGATCAGATGCGCTAGGAGCTTGCTGTGGAGCTTGTTGAGTTGGTTTAGGTGTTTGTACCTGTTGCATTGCTTCCATTGCTTTACGTGTAGCTGTGATAGCTTGTGCTTCAGCTTGCATGTACTCATTGGTCTTTTCCATTGCAGCAACACCACGTGGAGTAGCATGAATAGTAATAGCACCATTCTCACGAGCAGCATCACCTTTAAGGAACTCACCTTGATTAAATTCCCAGTTACCTTCTTCGTTACGTACGATCTGATTACGTTGGCCTTGTTTAGCTAGATCTAAACCAATAGCAGTAAGCTCAGCTTTCTGAGTATGTGATTGTTCAAATGCACTAATCTCGCGCATTAAGTTAGCTTGAGTAGTAACGGCATTAGTACCAATAGCTTTAGCAAACTGATCCATGTACTGAGGAGTAGAACGATAGTTAGGATCAAACTTCTTACCTACAACCTGTTGGTTTACATCATCAATACTCTTAACAGCATTCTGAGCTACTACAGCTGCAGACATAGCACGTAGAGCTGCCTTAGATGATTCAGGTACATTAGGATCAGCAATAGCTTTATCAATCTGTTCTGCAGTGAATTTAGATGGTGCACCAAAGATCTGTGCATCAATAGGAGCATCTGTGTTAGCAACACGTCCTAAAGCAGGAGCAAACTTAGCGTGCATCTCACGAGCATCAGCAACTAACTTCTGAGCCTGTGGTAAAGCTTCCTGTAACTGTTCAACAGTAACTTGAGACGCATATGCCTCAGTCTGAGCTAACTGTTCATTCATAGTGTCTGCCATATCTTGAATCTGAGCAGCACGCTCAGGATTAGACTCAGCAAAACGAATCACTGCAGCTTCTGCAGCAGCAATATTCTGGCGTAGAACATCCATACCTTGAATGGCTTCAATACCTTGATTGATTTGATCTAACTTGGTTTCAGCAGTCTCTAGTACACCGTCAATATTAGCAGCAGCTTCTTGGATCTGTTCTGGAGTAGAGGTAGCAGTTAGCTCTTGGCCCATACGTACAATAGCAGCACTAGGGTTATAAGACTCAGAAGATGGGTTTGCCAGTTCTTCTGTAGAAATATCAGTACGTTCTGGAGCTTCACGTGTTAGACGTTCTTTCATACGTTCAGATTGTTTCTGAGCTACAGTAGTCAGTGCATCCATAGCAGCAGCAGCCATAGAAGATTTACTATTAGCAGCAGCACCCATTCCCGCACCTGCAAGAGTACCTAACACTAAGTCTTGGTTTAGACCCTCAATAGCATCTTTACCAGATGTGATATTGGAAATCACATTCTCAATAGCAGATTGAGCTGCTTCTTCTGCACCCTCTGTCAGAGTACCTACAGCAAGTGATTTAAAGCCTTTGTTTGCTACTTGGCTTGAGATGCCTGCAGCAGCTTGATCAATGTCTACAGCACCCGCACGATTAGCTAGACGAGAACCTATAGCACCAACACCACCACCTAAGATACCAATACCGAAAGCACCTAAAGCTTGCTGACCAGTAGTGTAACCCTCAGCATTACGCTCCATATGGGCTTGAGCTTGACCCGCCATTATTGTGCCTTCACCGATAGCAGAACTTGCTCCGCGTGCACCTAATGCTGCAGCACCACGACCTACTACACCACCTGCTGCTAGAGAAGGTAATGATTCAATAATAGTATTTAAAGCTAGTGATGGATTATCCATTACATAGCCTGCAGTTTGACCAAGAGAATCTAAGTTTTCACCTAAAGACTTTTGAGTACTCATTCCAGGTAATGCAGCTAATTCTTGTTGCTGACGTTGTGTAGCTTCAGAGTACCAACCACCCATAATGTCTTGAGTAGTTTGGAAGTCCACACCTATATCAGCTAGGTTCTTAGATACACGTCCACCTTGGATCTCACCATCAACTCCAACACCTTGAATACCAGAGTCAATAATATCAGCTAGACCTGCCACTGCTTGAGGTACAGCAACAATACCTTTACCTAATGCTACAGCTGCATCCTGAGCATAGTCACCTGCAGACTTACCATATAAGCCTTGGTAATACTGGTTTGCTTGTGCAATATCAGCATCAGTTTGTACAGTGGCAGGAGCTGCATTTGTGTTTTGACCATAAACAGAAGTCTCTAAAGTACCTGTACGAACTTGAGGTTTTAGCTGTTGAGACACTCGGCTTAAGGCTTCTGCCATCTGCAGAGATTTATAATTTGACATATTCAGTCCTATAAAAAGAAAAAGCACGTAGTTAATACGTGCTTATCCTAACAGATTACTTACTTAGTGTTTAGCGTACTTGGTACTTCTTAAATAACTCATCAACCTCTTTAGGAGTTAAAGAAGTCTTTCCACTAGGTAAAACCATTTGTACTGGTTTGCTCTGAGTCTTTGGTGCTGCAGGTTTCGGAGCAGGTACTCTTGCAGCACGTTCAGCATTACGTCGTACTAAATAGTCATCCAAACGAGTATCAGCTTTTGCTGATTTAGTAGGTTGAGCTTTAGGCTGATTTACTGGCTTAGTTGCTGCTTTAGGTGGTGGCTCTGGTTGAGCTACTGGCTTAGGCTTAGGATCAAGCAATTGCAGTACGCTCTCTCGGTTAGGTGGACTCATACCTGCAGCTTGGTACTGCTGTACAATATCTTGGTAAGCCTGCTCTTGAATCTGCTTACGCTGAGCAGTGTACTGATTCTTACGGTCAACACTGTACTGCTTAGACTGAGTAGATATGTACTTCTGTAGATCTGAGTCTTTAACATACTGTAAAGCATTCACATCATTCATCTTAGCAAAAGCACCATTTAACACATTAATCTGAGCATCCTGAGGAAGCTTAGCAAATGTAGGATCTTTCTTAGCCATACTAGCTAAGTCACTGGCACTAGTGAAGAAGGTACTATCCTTACCACGGTTACTAGCCGCCCAAGTATCTACGTTCTTACCTGTACTGGCTAATGAACCTTTAACTTGGTCTTGAGCAGATTTAGCATTGTATTGGCCATCAAGCTTAGTAATAGCATCCTGATAGACCGAGGTAGCTTTAGATAGGTTGGCTTGGGGTACAGAGCGTACAGGCCCAGAACCTTGAATACCAGCACCACCTAATACTTTAGGTACATAGTTCTGAGTCTCTTTAGGTAACTGAGCTAGCCAGTTATCAGGAGACTTTTTAATAGCATTCTGTACTGCACCAGGCCCTGCATTATAAGCTGCCACTGCTTGTTCAGTAGTGAACTTATGCTTGTCTGCAATACGACTAATATACTCAGTAGCCCATGCTTGCTGCTCCTGTGGTGAAGAAGTATGTAAGTTAATAGGACTCATGCCATAGCCCGGCTTTGCTGCAGTAGCAGGCATAATCTGAGCACTACCTAACGCACCCTTAGGAGAGCGAGTCAAACTACCATCAGCTTGTCTATGTACACCACCAGATTCAACATTAAATAGACTACCCATAATTGCAGGTAAAGCATCACCAAAGGTTACACCTGATGTTGAGGTAGGAACCATATTGCCTTGATCATCAGTAGTCCAACCTGAGGTAGCAGGAGTCACATAGTTCTGAGCCAACGAAGCAGCTGTTGTTAAGTTAGCTCTTCGGTTTCCTTCTGCCCATTGAGCATCACCTACTTGGTCACGATTCACTTGACGATTATAGTTACGATCTGATTCCAGTACACCACGGTTATAGGTACGGTCTTGAGTAAAGCCCTGCATAGCATTGTTTACTTGACCAGTAATATCGATTCCAAGATCAGCCATACCCGTCAAACCAGTTACATCCATTCCACGTGCTTTAGCTTGTGCAATAGCTGCTTGGTTTAACTGAGGGATAGCTGCTTGAGCTGCTTGAGCTTGTTGTAGGTTAATTTGCTGTAGGTCACGCTGACCTAATGTAGCCCCACGAGTATCGATAGCATTGCGTACTGCAGACTGATCATATCCACGTCCATACTGTTGTTGCAGAGCTTGTACAGCCTGCATTGCTTGAGGTAACTCACCAGAAGTCTGAGCACCCATAAGAGTATTCAAAATCTGATCAGTGTTACGTTGTTTAAGTGCATCAGCATAGCCTACAGCCGAGTTACCAATGGCAGCCAACCCTTGTTGAATCTGTTGGTTGCCTTGGTTCATTGCTGCAATATTGGCTGTCTGATCTAGAGGATTAATAAACCTCCAATCATACTGAGTTGCCATTATTTAACTCCATACTTCTTCATATATGAATCTACTGACTCATAAGCTACAGGGTTAGATGCCACACGTGCACGCTGACGGTCTTCTATATTACGGTTAATATTCTGCTTAGATAGGTTCATCTGTTCGCGGAACTGACCTGCTTGCTGTTGCATATTCTCACGCATCAACTTGTTTTGTTGCATGCCTTGCCACGCACCAATACCACCAGTAATAGCACCAATACCTGCTTTCATTAAATCTGCATTGTTAGACATCCAGTTATTAGCTGTACCTAACCAACCAGTCTGAGGTGTAGCTGTTATGCCACCCATAGCTGTACCTAATGATTGATAGGTAGGGCTATTACCCATAGAGTTAAAGTTACCATTAAAGTTAAGACTGCCTGCGTAATACGGCACAGAAGGCATATTGCCACTTAGTCCACCAGGTTGGCCTAATTGTAGACCGGGAGTGTTATACCCTAAGAATGGATAGTTCATTTAGTTGCTCCTGCATGTTCGTTAGAACTGCTTGTGTAGTAGGAAGTGCTAATGCTAGATCAACACTCTGTTCAGGAAGAGAGTATATAGTACTTGCTAAATTAGTAATACGGATAGACCTGTCGTAGTAATCATCAGGACTCTCACCCATACGTACGCCAATATCAATAGGAGGTTCAAACATCAATAGAGATCCATGTTGCCCCATACCTAACTCTTTAGCTTTACGTTGAATCTCTTTCTGTTCCTCAGTTAAATCAGTCATCAAACTATTAAAGTCTGCGATAGCTCTTTGAGTCTGTAACTGGAATCCCATAGAAGACGCTGAGAATGCCTGAGAAGAGATTTGCATAAGTTGCACAGTAGTTACACCTGCAACACCTGTAGTCTTTGTTAACGCTGTATAGCCACCGTAGAATAGAGCAATGATTGCTACTACTGCTGCAGCAAATCCAACATCTACACCTAACCTGACTAACAGCTTTACGGCCACTTGTATCACTAAACTAATCACAATGGCTTGAGCTACTGCATACATGACTGCCATCCATCCATACATAGCAGCACCTGCAGGAGGGAATAGATAGGTAACTACTACAGTAACTACAAACATAATGGCCTTAAAAATACCTGTCTGATACCACTTCTGCTTTACTACCTTAAGGGTATTAAGAACAATGTACATAGCTTTAGTGTATAGAGCCTCACGTTGTCTACCATTTAGCTCACTGTCTACAGCCATATCTAGAGGGATCAATAAGTTCTCATCTGTACCAGCTGACTTAGTACTCTTACCCTTACCAACATACTCAGTAGTATTTAGGGCATATACACGCACTTCACGATATATATCAGTGGTTAGTTGTTTACGGTAGTAGTGACAGTGATTACGTGATACTGAGCTAAATAAGGCTGTAGTCCACTTATTACCTGTCTGCACTTGGTTTCTAAATGTACCAGACGCTACTGTACCAACTTCACCAATAGAACCCCTTACATCCATATAACCAATAGAAGAGAAGTTAAGTGTTGTATGGTGGGTATTATCATGGATAGTTACATTCTGACCTCTCTTAGCTCCCCAAGAAATCATGTCTTTATGTAGATCACTAAAGGAACTTCGTGCACGTTCTTTAGGGATACGATCATACAAACCAAGGAAGTATTCATACATGTACTCTTGGATTAGAGGATCTTGGGTATTGGCAGGTAAGGCAAACTTCATATAGATCTGGGTTACGTTATCTAAACTACCAACACTCTTATGAATCTCATTAACCCACTCAGACCAGTTAAAACCAAGCATATTAGCTAAGCCTACTTGAGACTTATATGCAGGAGTATCTTTAAGGGAATCAAGGTTACACTTACGACCACCTAGACGAGCATACATATGAGGCAGGTATTTACCGTATGCGTCACCATCAATGAATAGGTTATCTAAACGAGTATTTAAACCAGAACCATAAAGATAAATAAAGGTATCGGTTTTAGTTACACCATTCTCTACATAACTATAGTTAGCTTGAAAGTAGTCTTGATCTTCCAATGTCTTAGGTGCTTCTGGAGCTACAGCATCTGGATTAATATTGTCTGTGTCAGATTCATCTAAACCATCTTCCTCAGGTTTAGAGCTAGGCTCAAACTCTAAGTAATCAATAGAAAACTTATATGTCTGCTTCAGTCCTGCAGCATCTTTATATACCACTGTGATTTCAGCAATATCGTGGTCACCTTGATAGTTACTATCCCAAGGTACTTGAGGTGCTTTAGGATTAAATGCTCTAAATGGTGTATACCCTGCTTCTGCAGATAGACCTACTTGCTTCTGTGTATCAGGATCAATAAGTGCTTCCATAGTGTAATGACTATAGCGGATTACTGCTGACTCCATATAACAAGGGAAACCAATCTTACGAGACTCTTCTACCAACTCATTGGTATCGTAGTCGTAACCGTACTTCCTATTAAGTATTGGCTTAAGGAAATAAAAGTTATTCATTGGCCCAAAGTAAGCATCAGTCACAGCTACACCTTCAGGGTAGATACGATCTAATTCATCTTCAACAACATCACGAATATTCACACCAACATCAGTAATAAGATTGGCCTTCATCTGACCATATGCATAGTCAGGTTTAGATGAATACTTAAGTGCTTTACGTGCCCTAGCAGGTACGTTATTAGCACCTGAACGTATTAAATAGTCTGACAAGGATTCACTTGATAGACGTGTAGATGCAGAGTTCTGGCTCATTGTGTAGTCCAGTACTGCCATCTTATGAGACGGGATAATATCCTCATCTTCAACCATACGTGATATTGATGTATTCACGTAGGTCTTCTTCTTACCACTAAACATTCCCATAATAATTTACCTAAAAAGAAAGGGAGCTAATGCTCCCTATTCTATATTACTTTTACTTAGCTACCTGAGGTATTAGGAGTTAAACCTGAATCTACCATCAGTCCTGATACCGCTACACCAATGTTAACATCGTGCAACTGGTTTTGTACGTTAGCTTCTGTACCATCATCCGAGTTACGTCGTACGTTCCAAGTATCCACAAGGATCTTAGTAGTCTTCTGTAGTCGGTCTGATTTATATCCATCAGCCTGTGCCATTAGTACTGCTACGTTAGCACCTAGTACAGATCCAGGTTGAGCAACATTGCCTTCAATCTGTGCTCTCTCAGTTTGAACCTTCTGTGTATACAAGTCCGCTTGAGCCTTTTGAGATTGAATAGCTGCTAATTGAACTTGGATCTCTTGACGCTTCACTTCCAACTCAGCTTCTGATAATAGAAGTTGTTTTTGTTGAAGTTCAAGTTGTCCAATACGTAGTTCGTAGTCTTTCTCTAACAATAAGTTTTGTTTACTCATGTTAGCAATACGAGATTGAATTTCTTCAATGTCATAAGGAATACGCTTAGTCTGTTCCAGTGTTTGGGCTGTATTAGCTTTAGTCAGTAAGACTTGTTCAGTGAGGTTTAAACCTTGCTTAGTTAAGTTATCTACTTCAATTGGAGACTTATTAGCTAGGTCATAGACTAATTGATCTTTCTGGGTAGTAGTTAAAGCAGTAGCTGCTTCTTGCTGTAAAGCTTGCTTCTCTAAGATAGCAATTTCTTTTGGTACTTTAGAGTTCTGTAAATCACTGCCTTCAACTTGTGAAACCAACAATTCATTTTGAGTAGTGGCATTGGTTACTTGTTTCTGTAGGAGTTCTACTTCAACAGGAATCTTAGCTAACTCTGCAGTGATCTGATCTACACGTTTCTCTGTGAGTACTGTCTCTGCACCAACCTGTCCGGTTTGAGCTGTAAGCAAATTACCTTGTAGTGGGATAAGAGTTAGCTCTTCTTGAACCTTATCTTTATTCACACCAGTAAGTGCTGTACTTGCTTTGATATTCTCTACTTCTGCAGGAAGCTTAGTAGTAACTTCCAAAGTAATCTGATTAGCCTGAGCTTTAACTAGATCAGTCTGAGCCTCAGTTAATAAGCCCTGTTTCTCTTGGTTTGCAATCTCAATACCTAGAGTCTTACTACGAGTTAAATACTCTACAGAAGTGGATAGTGTTGCTTGTAATCCACCTAAATAAACTTGAGAGTACTCAGGGCCTGTAATACGACCTTTAGCATACTCTTCTCGAATATGCAGATTAGCCGCAGCCATGAGTACATCAAATACACCAGTACCGCTAACCTTACCTTCTGTTAGCTCTTTAGCATCTAGCTGTTCAATCTGAGCTAACTTAATATCGATGTTAGTAGTGGCCATGTGTTATTCCTTATTCGTCGTCTAGCAACGCACGTGTACGGATTTGACGATCTGCAAGCTCTGCCATTTCTTCTGGAGTTAATGGATCAAGGATTGCAATGTTGTAAGCTTTCACAGAACGGGCTTTAGTGTGCACCACACCACGAGCATCTTTCTTTGATACGAACAACTGATATTTCTTTTCTTGTAACGAGTTAAGGAGGATCTGTTCTACATGCCAAGGCTCACCAAACTGAATTAAACGCTTCACTGTACCGACTACAGAGTTACCTGCAGTAAACACTTCTGATTCTAGGTTAGAGGCTTTGGTTGCTTCCATAGGTGTAATAATAACGCGAACTAATTTCATAGCGTTGTCGTAAGCAGCTTTTGCGGGATCATCTTTTGCTTTAGCAGGCGCTTGCGGTTGTTCTTCACCAAGACCTTCATTCGACTCTGAATCAGTAGGTGCATTAAGCGCATCAGATACTGCTTTCTGTAAAGTCGCATATGAGGTGTTTGACTTATATTGGATACCCAGACGATCTGCTTGCTTCTTGAGTTGTGCAATGCTTTGTTCAAGTTCAGGACTTTGTGTAGGTGCGTTAGGAGTGTTTTGAACATCAGTCATGATAATTCCTTTAAATATGTATTCAGTAGAGTGAGTAAAGGGGAGAACTAATCTCCCCCTTATTTTTAGACTAGAGCTGCAGTCTTGATTAGAGCGATACGCTCTGGACGGATAACCATAAAGCCGTACCACCATTGAATAGACATAAAGCCCATCTTACCGTACGGGTCAGCCGGAGTAGCCATATCAGGCCCAGGCTTCTTATGGATGATCTTGAACTTCACAGACTTGGCATCTGATTGGAAGCCAATAGTAGTGAAGGATTCAGAACCAACAACCAACATAGGGAATACGTCAGCTTTACCACCAGTAACGTGTACACCATCAGTAGGAGCTGCTGCTGCACCTGCGCCTGCCCACTTCATCATTTCAGGTACGACAATGATACGGAACTCGTCAATAGAACCAATTTCACCACGCAATGCTTTAGTGCCATCTGCGTACTTCTGTACAGGGATGAATGCAGGATTGTCGAAGAAGTCTTTCGCTTTACGAAGAGTGTTCTTCAATTCAGAGCCGATATACATCAAGCGAGAAGCAGGGATAGTTAAAGTGTCAATTTTGGTAGAACCAGTATTCACTTTAGTATCTTTAGGAGTAAGGTTGTTATCAAGGTCAGTAACCAAGTTAACAAGGTCTTGGAAAGTAACGAGATCTTTTTTACCAATTTCACTTGCTTGAGTCGCACCACCTGCATATTTAGTAACGCCTGCGTTGTTGAGTAAGTCAGCTTGAATAAGTGCTTCTGAGATTTGGCTTGCAGCTGTAAGCATTTCACGGTTGATGTGCATCATCAATTGATCATCGGTATCAAAGTTCAGAGAGTCTTCTGAGTATTCAGTGAAGTAACCGAAGTTCTGGAAAGTGCCTTCAAGTGTTTTACGAGTGAAACCTACACGGTTTACACGTTGGCCTGTTTCAGAGAGTACTGGCATACGATCAGTAATTTTACCGATGTCTTTGCTTGAGCCATACAAGTTACCATTCACAGTAGTAACACCTGTCGCATCGATACCTTGGTCATTGACGTTACGATCATCTAACAACGGCACATAGATATAACGCTTAATACGTTGACCATAGTGCTTAGGCATGTCAGTGGTAGATGCAAGTTGAGTGAAGTACTGTTCTTTAGCTACGTCCGTAATAGCATTACGTGCATAGTAGAAGTCACGCATTTGGGCACCAATCGTAGATGGTTTACCGCCTGCAGGGTCATTGTAATAATGTGCCATAGTTTAAGTTTCCTTAGAGAAGTTTCGGATCAATTTTAGCGAACTCTTCATCTGACATATTCCATAACTGTTCTGGAGTTAAAGTCAGTTTCTGAGTTTGTGCAGAAGCAGGTTTAATACCTGCTGCAGCTTGTCGTGCTGCATTATTACTTGGATTTGGTTTAGTTGCAACAGTAACAGGTACTGGTTGCGGCACAGGAGCTTGCACAGGAGCAGTTTGTTGTACTGGTGCAATAGGAGCAGAACCACCAAACATTGCCTCACCAATCTGGTCATAAGCCTGTAAGAACGGTACTCCAACCATATGGCCTAATGCTTGTTGAATCTCTACCTGAGCTACAATCTTGTCATAGAAACCTTTTTCTACATGGTCAGTTAATAGACTAAGTAGTTGAGGTTTATTAAAGATTTCTTGCTTAGTGTGTTCATCATAACCCTGTAAGTAGTTAACCACTTTAGGGAAGCTTGGATTAGTAGCGAGTGATTGAGTTACTTCTTCAAATACCATACGGGCATCGTCTACGTGTACTTCCGTAGGTACGTAGTCTTTAGCCTTATCTTCATTTAAATCATAAGCATCAATACCAGACTCTTGTACTAACTTAGCAATAGCTTCTGGTTTCTTATTCTTCAAGTCAAGAAGATAACTTAATTGATTTAAGTCAGTGATACCTTGATCTGCAAGAGCTTTAACAATCTTCATGCTTGGCTTAATAGCTGCCATCTTCTGATTATAGTTAAGGCCCATCTGCATCAACTTCACTGCATCATCAGCATTATCAATCTTGTACTCTTTACCATTGGCTTGAAAGCCTCCAGTAATCTTGTCGTAGAAAGCTTTCTCTGCAGTAACCTCTACTTTAGTTTCTTCTGGAGTTGTTTCATTCTCAGCAGAAGTAGCTTCTTGATTCTCGGTAGCTGCGTCCTGAGACGTGTCCGCTTCGCTACCAGTCTCACTAGCACTACCAGAATCATCAGCTACTTCTTCTGCAGGACTAACTGCTTGAGGTGTATCTTCAGGTTCTTGTTCCTGTTCTTGGTGTTCAGGAGTCTGCTGTTCTTGTTCTACCTCTGCAGGTGTCTCGCTAACAGGAGTATCGTCTTTTGGAAGTTGGTCAGGAGTTACCTGTGCAAATTCCTCATCGGTCATGCTTTCGAGTTGCTCTAGAGTATACATACTTAATATCCTTTGGTTTGTTCATCTCGTAAGGTTTCAGCCTCTTGAATACGATAGTCAATAGATCTGAGTTCAGAGATTCGATTATCAAGATACATACTAAACAGTGCTACTGTATCTAGTTGTCTATCAATATCTTGATTGGTTTGTGGGTCTAGTTTCAATACACCTTTACCTTTGAGAAGTCTTAACGGTTCTTTAGTCATATAGTCATCCATAATTACTCGTTGAAAGTCACGATTGCCTAGAAGTCTTTCAAGAGCTTCCAGGGTCTTCTTCTCTTCTCGTAAGTTAAAGATGTCTTTGTCTAGTTGGTTCATTAATCTATTCCTAAAGTAAAGGGGAAGTTACCTTCCCCTGTTTGCGCTTATCTTACAGCTTTTTCTCTTGGTTGCAAACTTGCCTTAGCATGTTCAGTTAAGATAGCAGTACCTCGTTGCTTATCTAACGCATCCAATTGAGCTTGGCTTTTTAATGAAGTACTAACAATATCTGCATTAAGCTTCTGTTGTTGTAACTCCACTGCACGCTCATGATCAGTACCATTTGCTTTGTCGTAGAAGTCCAAGTTGTTCTTGTCTGTCTGTGACTGCATCTGTCCTGCACGCGCTTGTTCCACACCAACCTTAGCTTGTTGAACATAAGACTTAGCATCTGCTTCACGAGCTTGTGCACGTAATAGAGCTGTCTCTGCTTCAACCTTAGCAATCTCAAGTTGCTGTAGAGCTTCTTGCATTGGATCTGGTTTAGGTTCCCATTCATCAAGATACTTAGCTAAGTCAGGTAGCTTATGCAACTTAACAATCTTAGCCATAATCTTAATAGGAACCTCAGGAGGTAAGTTGTTACCTAGAGTCTGTAAAATAAAAGATAGGTTCTGAGACTTACTTTGATGTTCTTCTGG
>OEQV01000296.1_pt1 | contig 13408 bp, 10 predicted proteins | sample 1539821 | NCBI WGS metagenome assembly OEQV01 (sample SAMEA3891244, study PRJEB23780) | metagenome | biome: terrestrial biome; feature: animal house; material: water of meat washing | place: Italy | collected 2015-05-12 | reverse complement strand
TTTTGCCCCACCACCTCGTAGTCGATATCGATGCCGACCACCGCATTGGCGCCAAGGGCGGCGGCACGCTCTTTGAGCTCATCGAAAGCGATCTCGCGGGCACGGGCCAGCTCTTTTTCATAGGCGCCGGAGCGGCCGCCGATGATGTCGCGGATCCCGGCAAAGAGATCCTTGAAAATGTTGGCGCCGAGGATGGCTTCGCCCACCACGATGCCGCGGTATTCACGAATGGTTTTGCCTTCCAGCGTGGGGGTCGTCGAGAGGATCATCTTGAACTCCTGTGAGTAGCAGAAGGGCTCAGACTACCCCAACTGCCCGAAAATCCCAACCGGGTGGTGGCCTGTGCGACGCCGACCTTAAAAATCACGACGGCCAGATAAAAAAACACCGCGCACGGGGCGCGGTGTTTGTTTCAGAGGGCCATTGCCAACGGCAAGCCGTCACGGATTGTAAGAGACCACCGAGCCACTGAGGCCGGTCATCTGGGAGATCCGCCCCTGCATGCCCTGCAGTTTGGCCTTGGAGACATCCGGTCCGATAAAGACCCGGTTGAGCTGACCCTGCACCGGTGTGCGCGGCGAGGTGTGGGCAGAGTAGCCCGCCGCCCGCAGCTTGCTCACCAGCGCGTTGACGCTGTCGACGTTCTTGAAGGCGCCAAGCTGGAGGATCCAGCTACCCTGCGCCGGCGCGGCAGCGGGCGCGGGTGTGGTCGGCTGGGTCATCTTGCTTTCAATCAGATCGTCGAGGGACTTGATCTGACCCGCCTGCGGCTTGGTCGGTGCGGGTGCCTTGGCCACTTCAACCGGTTTGGCTGGCGTCGGCTTGGGTGCTGGCTTTGGCGGTTCGACCGGTTTTTTGGCCACCACTTCCGGCTTGGGCTGTGGCTTGGGTTGGGCATTCGGTTGCGACTGGACCGGCGCCGGTGCGGCAGGGGTTGTCGCCGGCTGCGCGCCGTTGCCCTGACCGGCGAGGGTCATGGGGTCAGCCACCTCTTCCACTTGCCACTGCTGGGCCGCAGAGGCCTGTTGCTGGCTGGCCAGATGCTCAGCAGGCAAGGTGCTGGCCGCCGAGACCTGCAGCGCAGGCTTGGCAGGCTCCAGCTCGGGGCGCAGCGGGATCTTGGCAAAGGCCTCCTCCTTTTGCGCCAGCTTGTGACCATCCAGCAAGTCCGGCAGGAAAATAACAACCAGGGCCACCAGGATGACGGTGCCCACCAGACGGTTTTGAAACTTCGAGGCCAAGTTGAATCCTACCTTTACGTAACTCAATATGCGATTTGGCTCCCCGCCCGAGGGCCGGGGAGCCGGGGTGTGGCCTAGACGGCGACACCCGCCAGAATGTCGGCGACAGTGTAAAACGAACCAAACACAATGACCATATCGTCCGGACTCGATGCGGCCAACGCAGCCTGATAAGCGGCGCTGACATCATCAAACTCCCTGGCTGGCCCCTTGCCCTCCCCCAGCGCCGCAGCCAGTTGCGCAGCAGTGGCGGCGCGCGGGCCGGTGAGGCTGGCCAGATACCACTCGCCAATCAGGCCATCGAGTTCGGCAAGCGATCCCGCCATGTCCTTGTCTTTGAGCATGCCGACCACGGCGCGGCGCACACCCGAGCAGGGCATCTTGCGCAATTGCGCGGCCAGATAGGCCGCCGAATGGGGGTTGTGGGCCACATCGACGATCACCAGCGGCGCACTTTGCAGCTGCTGCATCCGGCCAGCCAGCCGGGCATTGGCCAAGCCGTCACGGATGGCAGACTCCGGCAGCGGCAAGCCGAGGGATTCCAGCGCCGCCAGCACGGTCACCGCGTTCATCAGCGGCAGCGCCGGTTTTGGCAGATCCCGCCACTGGTTGAGGCCGTGATAATCCCAACCGCTCTCGTGCTCATCGCCACGAAAATCGATACCGACCTGACGCAGGTTGGCGCCAAGACGCTGTGCTTCGCTCGCGATAGTCGCAGGCGGATTGGGCTCGCCACTGATGGCGGGTTTACCGGCGCGATAGACCCCAGCCTTCTCCACCGCCACAGCTTCGCGGGTATCACCCAGCCAGTCGCAGTGATCGAGGGCAATGGAGGTGATCATCGCCACATCGGACTCCACCACATTGGTGGCGTCGAGCCGACCGCCCAGCCCCACTTCCAGCAGCAGCACATCGGGCGCGGCGCGGCAGAAGAGCCACAAACCGGCCAGGGTGGCGAACTCGAAGAAGGTAAGGGCAATCTCGCCGCGAGCAGCTTCCACCTCGGCAAAGGCGGCGCAGTGATCGCTGTCGGGCAGCTCTTGCCCGTTGACCCGCACCCGCTCGGTAAAGCGCAGCAGATGGGGCGAGGAGTAGACGCCGACCTTGTAGCCTGCGGCCATCAGAATGCTGGCCGCCATGGCACAGCTGGAGCCCTTGCCGTTGGTGCCAGCCACCGTGATCACCTTGAACGGCAGTTGGGTCAGTCCCATACGCCGGGCAACGGCACCGACCCGATCCAGCCCCATGTCGATATTGACCGGATGGATCTGCTCCAAATAAGAAAGCCAGTCGACAAGCGACCGGCTTTGGGATTGTTGCATGTTTGAACTCATCTTCACTCTTCGATGACGTGAGTATTCAGCATTTTGGCGAGCAGGCTGGCCAGACGGTTACGCATTTCGCGGCGATCGATGATGATATCGATGGCACCCTTTTCCAGCAGGAACTCGGAGCGCTGGAAGCCTTCCGGCAGTTTCTCGCGCACGGTCTGCTCGATAACGCGCGGGCCGGCAAAGCCGATCAGCGCCTTGGGCTCGCCCACGTTGATGTCACCCAGCATCGCCAGACTGGCAGAGACGCCACCCATGGTGGGGTCGGTCAGCACGGAGATATAGGGCAGGCCCGCCTTGGTGAGTCGGTCCAGCGCCGCACTGGTCTTGGCCATCTGCATCAGGGAGAACAGCGCTTCCTGCATGCGAGCACCACCAGAGGCGGAGAAGCAGACCAGACCGCGACCTTCCTTGATGCACTCCTCGACGGCGCGCACGAAGCGGGCACCGACCACGGAGGCCATGGAGCCACCCATGAAGGAGAATTCGAACGAACAGGCGACAACCGGTACCCCTTTGAGGGTCCCTTTCATCACCACCAGCGCATCTTTCTCCGCCGTCTCTTTCTGAGCGGCAGACAAACGATCCTTGTAGCGCTTGGAATCCTTGAATTTCAGTACATCCTGCGGCTCCAGCTCGGCACCGATCTCGGTACGACCCTGCTCATCGAGGAAGCTCTCGAGACGGGCGCGGGCGCTGATGCGCATATGATGATCACACTTGGGGCACACTTCGAGGTTGCGCTCCAACTCTGCCCGGTAGAGCACCTGTTCACAAGCACTGCACTTGGTCCACACCCCTTCCGGAATGTTGTGACGACGGGGCGCAGTGATCTTGCTCTTGGGAAGAATCTTCTCAAGCCAGCTCATGGAATTCCTTAATGCTTTTGTGCCTGACAAAACGCATCGAGCCTAGATTGTTCAATGACTTAATAGCTCGATGGCAACAAATGACGGGTCATTAAACCACAATTTTTCGGGCGCAGTTACTAAAAACTGGTCGTACCCGGTGCCGAGTCCGGCAGCCACAGCGGGCCGAGCGGCAACTGCGGCAGAGCAAACTCGGCCGGGTAATCCACGTCGACCAGATAGAGGCCACCGGCCTTGGCGGTCGGCCCGGCCAGATTGCGATCCTTGGCAGCCAGCACCTCGGCAATCCACTCCACCGGTTTGAGCCCCTGCCCCACCAGCAGCAGGGAGCCGGTGATGTTGCGCACCATGTGGTGCAGGAAGGCGTTGGCCTTGATGTCGAGCACGATGTAGGGGCCGGAGCGGCTGACGCACAGATGGGTCACATTGCGCCACGGGGTGTTGGATTGGCAGGCGACGGCACGGAAGGTGCTGAAGTCGTGCTCCCCCAGCAGGCTCTGGCCCGCCTGGTGCATCAACTCGGCATCGATGGTCTCGTGGTAGTGGCTGACGCCACTGCCGAGGATCGCCGGCCGGTAGTTGTGGTTGTAGATGACATAGCGGTAGCGACGGGCGGTGGCGCTGAAGCGGGCGTGGAAGCTCTCGTCCACCTGCTTGACCCAGCGCACGGCGATATCCGGCGGCAGGTTGGAATTGAGCCCCAGGGTCCAGGCGCCCTCGGCGCGGTTCGCCTCGGTATCGAAGTGGATCACCTGGCCGGTCGCATGGACACCGGCATCGGTGCGTCCGGCACACTGGATGGAGACAGGGTGGTTGGCAATCCGGCTCAGCGCCGTCTCCAGTTCAGCCTGCACGCTGATCACTTCACGCTGACGCTGCCAGCCGAAATACCGGCTGCCGTCATATTCAATACCTAGGGCAATTCGCATGGATAAACTTGTCTTGTTGTGAAAACGCAGTGAAAGAAACGGGGCGGATTATACGCGCTCAGCCCGAAAAGTCCCACCACGCGCGCAATTGGCCTGGATGGTCAGCCTGCATGGCCACCCTCACCCCATCGCAACTCGCCAAAAGAAGAGGGCAGCCTGCTGGCTGCCCCCGTTTTGCTGATCCCGTGATGGGAAATGCTTTAGCCCAACCGCTTGAGCAACTTCTCGGCTTCGGCGCGCTGGTGATCGCTGCCCTGCTCCGCCGCCTCTTGCAGCAGCTCGCGGGCGCTATCCTTGTCGTCAATCTCGAGGTAGGCACGGGCCAGATCCAGCTTGGCACCCACACCGCCGTCGTCGGCATCCACATCAAACCCGGTGGATTCCGGCAGCACCTCGGGGAAGCCATCGAGCCCCACATCCAGCGAGAAGCCCTGATAAGGCTCCTGCTCAGTGGTGCTGGCATCGGCCTCGGCCAGCAGCTTGTCGATCTCGACGTAGCCGCTCTCCTGCGCTTGCTCACGGGGCTGCACATCGGCCGGATGAGATTCCACCTCGGCGAACGCATCTTCGAAATCGGAGAGCGCCAGCTCGTTGGGATCCCACTCCAGATCCAGCTCCGCTTCCTTCGCCTTGACAGGCTCAAGACCGAGCTCGGCCAGCATGGCATCCGCACTCTCGTCAGCGTCCTCTGCGGCACTGAGATCAATGGCGTTATCATCTTTGCCAGCAGCAGGCTCGTCGAGGGCACTGTCGAAATCGCCGAGATCGAAGCTGGCCAGATCGTCGTCAGCGGCGCCGACTTCGTCGATGGAGCTCAAATCGGGCTCGAGGTCGGCTGAGAGATCCGCATCCAGCTCGGCAAACAGGGCTGCCTGCAGCTCCTCTTCGCTCATGATCTCGTCAGCGGCCTTGGGCTTGGGATTGAACTCGCTGGCCAGATCCATGGCGGGCTCGTTGGCCAGCGCGATGGGCTCATCCAGCGAGAGATCGAGATCCGGCACCAGATCCGGGTCACGACTGGCTGGCTGGGCCGCCATCCGCTCCGGCTCGAAGCCTTGCAGATCCATCTCACCGTCGTCGCTGAACACCAGATCCAGGTCCGGCTTGTCCGGTTCAACCGGCATGAAGCCATCGGGGGTGTTGAGATCCGGCACCGGGCGCACCGGCTCATTGTCGGTCACATCGACGCTCAGCAGATCATCAAATTCGCTCTGCTCCTGATCCATCATCATGGCGGTGGATTCGGAGAGGCTCTTCTCCTGCTCTTCCAGCTCGCGACGGGCACGGGCCCGCAGCCAGAGGGTCACCAGTGCCAGCACCAGCAACACCGGCAGCAAGATGATCATGGCGAGGTTGAGCGGTGAGGCGAGCAGATCCATCAGCCAATTTTGCTTGGGCTCGGGCGCAGCGACCACCGGCGGAACCGGCTGGGCTTTGAGCTCGGCAATCTCTTTTTGCAGCGCAGTCTGATCCTGCAGCTGGGCCTTGAGGGTCTCCACCTCTTCGGTCAGCGATTGCAGGCGCAGCTTGAGCCTGTGGTTCATTTCGGTCACCTGGCCGAGCTGGGCATTGGCATCTTCCAGTGCCAGCGCCATCTCGGTGGCCGGTTTGCCGACCGGTTTATCCAGATCGGAAGGCAGAGGCGCCGGTGTGGTGCCTTCTGCGGCGCTTGGTACAGGCGCGGGAGCCACCGCCTCTTTCGGCGCGGGCTCGCTCACCTTGGCCACTTCTTTGGTTTCAGCAGCCGGTTGCGGTGCCACAACAGGTGCAGGAATGGGGGCGGCTTTCGCCACCGGCAGCGGTGCCGGAGCGGCTTTCACCGGCTCGGACTTGGCCGCCTCAACCTTCGCCGGTTTGGCAGCAACCGGTTTGGCCGTGTGGGCCTGCTTGTTGGCCAGATATTTGGGGCTCAGCCCTTTCCAGCTGGCGTTGTCGCTGCGGAACTTGGCGCGGGCCTGAGCATCGGTGATGACGCTCGCCTCGGCCGCGGTCGGCAGCAAAATGCGGGAGCCCACCAGAATGTGGTTGATATTGCCATCGGCAAAACTGCGGGGGTTTTTCTCGTAAATCGCCACCATGGTCTGGTAGACGCTGACCCGATTGGAGGGGCGATATTTGCTCGCCAGGCTCCAGAGGGTATCGGTCGGACGAACAGGGCCATAGCTACCGGCATTGGCAGTGACCTGACGCACCACCGGCTGGGCGGTTGCACGCACCGGTTGCGCGACGGGTCTGGCGACCGGCTGCGCCAGCGGCTGGGAATTGACGGCGGGAGGTGCAGGTTCGTCAGGGCCTTTTAGCTCGACAAAAAAAGGCTCCCGCGCCGAGTCTTCAGCCTGGACGGTGCCCAGCAGACCCAATGCGAGTAGCGTTGCCAATGTTATGCGGGAATGTCCCATATTCGTTCCTTCGTATGACGGCCCTATCACATTGAAAAATCTGGATAGTTACCCCAAAACAGTCGGTTCAATATAAATCAGGCTCGCCTGGCAAGCCAGCAGTCCGACACATTTAGCACCCAACTTGACCCTGAGTGTAGGAAAAAACTTAATCAGTTGATATCGCAACAGAATCTTGAAGTGACGGAGTGCGGCATGGGTCACACCCCGGTTTGATCACAGGCCGGATGCGCAGCACTCCCTGCTGCGCATCTGTGGCATCTGACCAGCCTTACAGATAGTCGCGAACCAGCAGCTCGGCAATCTGTACACTGTTGGTTGCCGCGCCCTTACGAACGTTATCGGCCACGATCCACATATTGATACCACTCGGATGAGAAATATCCTGGCGCACCCGACCCACCAGCACCTCATCCTTGCCGGTTGCGTCACGCACCGGGGTCGGATAGTCCCCTTCGTCATCAAACAGGGTCACGCCCGGCGCATTGCGCAGCAGATCCTTGACCTGTTCGGCATCGAGCGGCTGGTGCAGTTCGACGTGTACCGCCTCGGCGTGGCCGTAGAAGACCGGCACCCGCACGCAGGTGGGGTTCACGGCAATGCTGGCATCCCCCAGGATCTTCTGGGTTTCCCACACCATCTTCATCTCTTCACGGGTGTAGCCGTTGTCGGTGAAGCTGTCGATCTGCGGGATCAGGTTAAAGGCGATCTGTTGCGGATAGAGGGTCGGTTCCACCGGACGACCGTTGAGCAGATGAGCGGTCTGGCCCGCCAGCTCGCTGACCCCCTCTTTGCCCGAGCCTGACACGGATTGATAGGTGGCCACGTTGATACGGGCGATCCCCACTTCATCGTGCAACGGCTTCAGAGCCACCAGCATCTGGATGGTAGAGCAGTTAGGATTGGCGATGATGTTGCGATTGCGAAAATCGGCCAGCGCGTCCGGGTTCACTTCCGGGATCACCAGCGGGATATCTTCGTCATAACGGAAGCAGGAGGTGTTGTCGATGACGATGCAGCCGTGCTCGGCAGCAATCGGCGCCCACTTGGCAGAGACCTCGGCACCGGCGGAGAACAGCGCGATCTGCACCTGGCTCCAGTCAAACTCCTCCACATCGAGGATCTCGAGGTTCTTGCCGCCAAAGCGCACGGTATCACCGGCGCTGCGGCTGGAAGCCAGCGGATAGAGGGTCGCTACCGGAAATTCGCGCTCTTCCAGGATCTCGATCATCGCCTGACCCACGGCGCCGCTGGCACCCAATACCGCTACGTTAAACTGCTGGCTCATTCTGTTCTCCTCTGATAATGCTGCAATGGCACCGGCTGGCGCCATGGTCGGCAGGCTCTCGCGCTGCGAGATGACGCTGCCTGATATGGCTGAGCCGGCGCAGTAGCATCTGCGCCAGCTCAGTAAAAAATGGGGTCGGTGTAGCCAGCGCGGCTCACCCCTTCCGGTTATCTTCCAACTCCTAGTCCCCGATTCAGGGGCGTGACAGCGCAAATCCCAGCTCGCCCAGCGCCTGGTCGGCAAACGCACCCTCAACCTGCAGGGAGGATAGTTCACGGCGCTCGGGATAGTGTTTGCGCTGCTCGTCAAAGCTGCCGGGCAGGCCGAGTCGGGCCCGAAAACGGGCATCATCGCGGCGCACATCATAGACCAGATGCACCAGCTGCTTGATCAGCGCCTGATCCGGCGCGCGGCCCGGCACCACCGCCTGCACATCGGGGGCAGGCAACAGCCGACTCAAATCCTGACGAGGCTCGCGCCCCAGCTGCTGGCAGAGCGCCTGATAGAGCATCCAGGTGCCGCGCGCCTTCCCCTCCAGGCTGTAACCGGCGATATGGGGGGTGGCAATCTCGGTATGGGGCACCAGCGCTGCCAGTGGCTCGGGCTCGTTCTCCCACACATCCATCACCAGTCGCAATGGCGCATCGCCCAACTGACGCGCCAGCAGGGCCCGGTTATCCCACACCTCGCCACGGGATGCGTTGATCAGGATCTGCCCGGCAGGACGGGCGGCAATCTGCTCGGCATCCAGCAGATGGTAGGTGGCATCCTGCCCTTCGCGGGTGATGGGCACGTGGAAGCTGACGATATCGGCGCCAAGGGCGGTCTGATAATCGACAAAACCGCCGGCGGGATTATCCCGCGCCCTGGGCGGATCGCAGCGCAGCACCCGCATGCCGAGCGCTTGGGCCTTGCCAGCCACACACTCGCCGGTATTGCCCGCGCCAATCACCGCCAGCGTCATGGCCGAGAGGTCGAGTTCGTAACGCTCCGCCAGCACCAGCAGGGCGGAGAGCACATAATCCCCCACCGAATACTTGTTGCAACCGGGGGCGCTGAAGAAGGGAATATTGCGGCTCGCCAGCAGCGCCTTGTCCACATGGTCGGTGCCGATGGTGGCGGTGCCGACAAACCCGAGTTTCGGGCTGGTCGCCAGCAAATCGCCGTTGACGCGGGTGACCGAACGCACCAGCAGCACATCGGCATCCAGCAGATCGCGGGCCTGCATCTGCCGTCCGGGCAAGGGGATCACCTCGCCAAATTCGGCAAACAGCTCCACGGCATGGGGCATATTCTCATCAACGACTATCTTCATCGGGCTCTCTTTGGTCACAACCGCCACGGGGGCGCCATTCTAGCGCAAAGCCGCCCGAGATTTCAGCCTGTGATGCAATCCGGCGCGAAAGGGGACCACATTGCGCGGCAGCCGCTCCATCCGCCCGCTCAAACAGAGGATGTCGCCACAAATGTGTAAGCAGAGGTAACAAACGTGCTGCTCGGCTTTGTCCGGGCATATCACGGTGGCACAATGCCCCTCTTTTTTCGCGATCGCCCATACCCACCATGCCGCCACACGCTTCGTCGCTCCCAACGTCAACCGCCTCACTCACCCGCAGCCAGGTGCTTGGCTTCACTGCCCTGTTGATCCTGCCCCTGTTACTGCTCGCCACCCTGCCCTGGCAGCCTTTTCTGACCGGCTCCCTGCAATCAGGCTGGCTATGGTGGTCATACGCCCTCACCCGCATGGTCGATATTCCCGGGATCGGGGTCAGTGGCGCCCTCTTGCTGCTGCTGACCCGCTACAAACTGAGACTGGAGTGGGCCTCCTTCATTGCGCTGGGGTGTGCACTGGCGGCCCTGCTTGCCAGCGACTGGGTGCTCAAGAGCCTGATCAAGCACCTGACCGAAGAGCCCAGACCCTATCTGCTCTGGCTGGAGAGTCAGGCGCTGATCCCGGCCATCAAGCACTTCTACGCCAGTAGCATCGATGTGCGCAGTGAACAGGTTCACGCCGCCAGCCAGTTGCTGGCCCTGCCAGAGTGGCTCGGCCACCACTGGCAGGCCGAGGTGAACTACGCCTTCCCCTCTGGCCACAGCATCGCCGCCATCAGCCTGGCCCAGTTCTTTGGCCTTATCTGGCTGGCCCGCGCCCCCACAGGCGTCTGGCTGCTGCCGTTGTGGGCGCTGGGGGTTGGTCTGTCGCGCATGGTAATGGGGATGCACTGGCCGGTGGATGTGCTGGCCAGCGCCCTGCTTGGCACTGTCACGGCGCTGATCGCCGCCCGCTGGTGGCTGCACAGATATTGAATCCAGCGCCATCTTGCACAGGCTTCCTGCGTGGGATGGGAGGACAAGCCTGTGCTTTTTTGCCATAATGCCGCCTCATTTTATCCCGACCGAGATCCCATGACCGACGCAGTTCATACCCTCAAGGGCCGTTTCCGTGGTTTTTACCCCGTCGTCATCGATGTTGAAACAGCCGGGTTCAACGCCAAGACCGATGCCCTGCTCGAAATCGCGGCTTACACCCTGAAAATGGATGAGCAGGGCTGGCTCGTTCCCGATCAGGTATTCCACTTTCATGTCGAGCCCTTCGAAGGGGCCAACCTGGAAAAGGCCGCGCTGGAGTTCACCGGCATCGACCCCTACAACCCGTTGCGTGGCGCTGTCTCGGAAAAAGAGGCGCTGACCGAGATCTTCAAGGGGATCCGCAAGGGGATGAAGGAGCAGGATTGCGGCCGCGCCATCATAGTGGCCCACAACGCCACCTTCGATCACGGCTTCGTGATGGCCGCCGCCGAACGGGCTGGCCTCAAGCGCAATCCGTTCCACCCGTTTGCCACCTTCGACACCGCCGCCCTCTCCGGGCTGGCGCTGGGTCAGACCGTGCTGGCCAAGGCGTGTCAGAGCGCCCGCATCCCGTTTGACAATAAAGAGGCGCACTCTGCCCTCTATGACACCGAACGCACCACAGAGCTGTTCTGTCATATCGTTAACCGCTGGAAGAGCATGGGGGGTTGGCCGCCAGCGCATCCGGATGATGACACAACCGATGCCCCTGCCGACGATGAGGGACAAGAATAAACGGATGAAGGCTGCCACTGGCAGCCTTCGCTTTTTGGGGAATTGATTGATTGCACAGCGCACCGGAAATCGCTATCAACGTCACTATCCACCGCTGCGCACGGGATGCACGGAGACAAACAGGTCACAAACCCTCATGTTGAGCAACCTTGTGCCACATGCTGCTGCGATATGAGGGGTTTGACTGATTTTTTTCTCGACATTTGTCACATTTTTCGCAAACTAACTCCCCTTCACATGACAGACAGCAATAACAAACTATAAGGAAATCAAATGAATCCAGTTGTTATCGCAGTCGGGCTGATGCTGGTGCTCAGTCTGCTGCGGATCAATGTGGTGGTCTCGCTGGCGCTGGGGGCCATTGCTGGCGGCCTGGTCGGCGGGCTGTCGTTGACCGATACCCTCACCACCTTCAGCGGTGGCCTGGGCGGTGGCGCCGAGATTGCCCTCTCCTACGCCATGCTGGGCGCCTTTGCGGTTGCCATCTCCCGCTCCGGGATCACCGACCTGCTGGCCCGCAAGGTGATCAGCCAGTTGGGCAAGGATGCCAGCTCGACCCGCATCATGTGGGTCAAGACCCTGCTGCTCTGTTCCGTGCTGGCCGTAGCCATCTCGTCCCAGAACCTGATCCCGGTTCATATCGCCTTTATTCCCATCCTGATCCCGCCGCTGCTGCATGTGATGGCGCAGATGCAGATCGACCGTCGTCAGGTGGCCTGTGTCATCACCTTTGGCCTGACAGCTACCTATATGGTGCTGCCGGTCGGCTTTGGTGGCATCTTCCTGAACAACATTCTGGCCAAGAACCTGATCGATAACGGCGTGCCCATCACCACCAGCCAGATCCCGCTGGCGATGGCCATTCCGGTCGCCGGTATGTTGCTGGGCCTGCTGATCGCAGTGTTCATCAGCTATCGCAAACCGCGCCAGTACGATCTCGCCAAGATCCTGGATGCGGAGCCTGAGACCGTTGAACTCAATCTCACCCACATCTGGGTCGCTCTGCTGGCCATTGGCGTGGCACTGGGGCTGCAACTGATGACCAACAGCATCGTACTGGGTGCGCTGGCCGGTTTTGTCATCTTCACCTGCGGCGGCGTCATCAAGTTTCGCGAAAGCCAGGATGCCTTCACTCAGGGGGTGCGGATGATGTCGCTGATCGGCTTCATCATGATCTCCGCCGCCGGTTTTGCCGCGGTGATGAAGGCAACCCACGGGGTCGACTCTCTGGTTCAGGTGGTCGCCTCCGGCATCGGTCAGCACAAGGGGATCGCCGCCTTCCTGATGCTGCTGGTGGGTCTGCTCATCACCATGGGGATCGGTTCTTCCTTCTCCACCGTGCCCATCATCGCCACCATCTATGTGCCGCTCTGTCTGCAGCTTGGCTTCTCACCGATGGCGATCATCGCACTGGTCGGTACCGCAGGCGCGCTGGGGGATGCGGGTTCACCGGCCTCCGACTCGACTCTGGGCCCCACCTCCGGCCTCAACGCCGATGGTCAGCACGACCATATCTGGGACAGCGTGGTGCCCACCTTTATTCACTACAACATCCCGCTGGTGATCTTCGGCTGGATTGCCGCCATGGTGCTCTGATAGCCCCTCAGGCTGCGAACTCTGCACGTCACAATGCACAACAAGAAGGCGACCAGATGGTCGCCTTCTTGTTGTATTCGACTAGATAAACAACAGCACGTTAGCTTGTGGTGACGGTGAAAAGGTACCGCTCGCTAACCCAGCGCCACCTCCTGCATGATGCTCCGATTGATAAAGTAGCGATGGCAGAACAGCAAAAAGTCCTGCAACGGCAAGGGCCTCGAGTAGAAATAGCCCTGAATTTCATCAACGCCGATGCTCAGCACCGCCTTCAGCTCATCGTTGTTTTCCACCCCTTCCGCCACCACCCGCACACCGAGTTGATGAGAGAGGCTGGTGATCGCCTCGACGAACAGGGCCTGACGGGTATCGTTGTCGATGGCAGTGATAAATGAGCGGTCTATCTTGAGCTTGTCGAAATAGAGTTCCCGCAAGTAGGAGAACGATGACCAGCCGGTGCCGAAATCATCGAGGGCCACCCGCACTCCGATCTGACGCAGGGTATCGATGATCTGCTTGCTCAGCTCGATATCATCCAGAGCAATCGTTTCGGTCAGCTCGACGATCAGCTGTTGCAGGCTTAGCGGTCCATCTTTCATGTTCTCTTCCAGCTGGGCTGCCAACCCCATATTGAACATGGAGCTGGAGAGGTTGACCGAGATCTCCAGCGG
>OEQV01000294.1_pt1 | contig 13450 bp, 14 predicted proteins | sample 1539821 | NCBI WGS metagenome assembly OEQV01 (sample SAMEA3891244, study PRJEB23780) | metagenome | biome: terrestrial biome; feature: animal house; material: water of meat washing | place: Italy | collected 2015-05-12 | reverse complement strand
GAATTCCGTATTTTTCAACAAAATCTAGCCAAGAACCCATTGCTAGCTTTTTCGCTAAAATCACAGGTGCCATCTGCGATAACACGCCAAGGTCTCTATCTTTACCAATTTGCAAATAATAATCAGCATAAAGTCCTTCTTTATATGGCCAACCAGTTTCATCACCATTGGTCTTTACAATGATTCCTTTCTTGGTGTCGAAGTTTGGCATTGGGATTTCGGTAACTGCTTTTAGTTCTCCCAGCTCATTCGTTTCAATCATTTCTAAAAGCTTTCGCCCTTGGAACTTTGACAACAAAGCCAAATAAATAAAGTCTTCAAACCAAGTTCGTTGGAACATCCAAGTTAGATCCTCCGCTTCGTTGCCTTTTTCGTTGGTAATTTTAAAGTTGCTGCGTTGGCTGTGTAGGATTCTTGATTCCATTACCGAAACCAAGTGATTGTCCAACATTAAATTTTGAATCATTTGATACCAAAATAAAAAGTTGGGTGTTTCTGGGTTTGTGGCCATCAAAATACACATCTTCCAATCTTCAAGGCTTTTCGCGGACATCGTTTCAGCATCGATTTGTATTTGTCTTGATGTCGGGTTGTTGTCTCTTTTGCTTTCAGCCATTACACGCAAGACCGTTTCCGGTGCACGATTTAAAAAATAGCTTTCAGCGGTTTTATAGAGTTTACTAAGCATTAGATGTAATTGTTTTTGTTAGATAGATTTCCCCACATTAATCGACTATTGTCAGAACCGTCAGCGTTTCCTTTTGGCGGCAGATCATGAAGCGTGAGTTTACCAGAGTTTAATTTTTCTAAGGTTTCAATTGCCCACTTATAATCCTCGTTGTAGTCAGTTGGTACTTTTCGATAGGCATTTCTTCTTACCGCTTCATAAAGAATAATCTTCGTCATAACCTTGCTTAAAACTCCGTTTTTAATGGGCGCAGTTAATGAAAAAATTTTGTCAATATCATAGTATTGTGATAAGTAAGATTTAACCAAGTCAATAGTTTCGCTTTCCAAATTATCAAGCGTTTTATCAAAATCAGCAGTTGATTCTGTAATAGCCCGTTCAAAGGCGTGTGTGTATAAATAATCTAAGTCTAAATATTTCATAAGTGTATTTTTTACCAGCGGTTAACGCCTTTCATTTTCCCCTGTTTATAACTAAATGTTTTGCCTTGTGCACCTACATAAACTTCAAGCTCTGTAACATCTCTTTCAAAAGCGTCTGGAAAATCATCATTTACACTGTATCCAGGTTCAATTCCTTTTAATTGAGCGAGTCCAACTTGTACATCTATCTTCGACTTTAATTTTTTATTTATGTATATTCTTGAGTTTTGGAAATACGGTTGTAGTTTAAGGATGCGATTGTATTTATTGATTTTTGGGAGTTCTTTTTTTACAATCCTAAGATTAACTCCTGTTTCTTCCTGCACTTCTTCAAGGATTCTTTGAAGTTCATCATTCCAGAATTGGGATTCATATTGCCATAGGATAACAACATTTGCTGGAAGGCCTTTTTGAAAATCACACATCCACAAAACCGCCTCACGCATTTTACTTCTTTTACAATAAGCATCAATCAGATAAAAATCCCGTTCTTTTAGTCCGGTTACAGGAATTGCATTAAAGTCACTTGTTGCAGTTCCTGCGTAAGCAACATCCCAATGCCCAACAATAATTTCAAAATGATCTATTCGCGGCAAATCACACCATTGGAATTGATCGTCTGTAAATATTTTACCTTCTACATGCGGTCTATTATTATACTCTGCATTTGCTGCTAACGCACCGATTTCCTCTTCAATTATTCTAAAATAATTATCATCATATTTTGATTCCCAAGTTGGCTTATATGTAACAGGATCATAGGCATTAACTTCGTGTACAAACCATTTGGTTCGCAATTCTTGAAGAATAGTTTGAATCATCACTGGAGCAAAACGATTATTAGAATATGTAAATCTTCTAATCGGTCCATCCATAGTAGGAATTAAATCCCTAAGAATCCATTGAGCAACATCGTTTTGACGTTTAGGATTCTTATTTATTTCTTTATCTTCTAAGTCATCGCAATTAATATGGGTAGGACGCTTGTTCTTTACACGAAGTCCCCTAACTGATTGCCCCATACCTAATGCTTGTGCAATAAAACCTCCCTTAGTTTGAAAAAAGCCAGCCTCCCAAGTTCCAAGTTGTTTTTGTTCGCCAAAGTCTGCTAGTATTCTTGGGTTGGCTTCAAATTCAGCACGTAAGTCTTCAAGAAGTTGTTCAGCTTTTTGCTGAGAGTTTCCAATTACTACAAAATAAATAGGCTCGCCTCGCAACCAAAGCCAAAAAGGAATAAATATATTATTGATTACAGATTTAGCTAGTGCTCGTCCCCATTGTGCAAAACCTTTGAATGTTGGGTCATTAACTACTTTTTTACCCCAATACAAATGAAATGCGGCTGGAGAGGAATCTGCATAATGTGGAAAGTATCGCAGTATCATTTTTCCGAAATCTTTCTTACATTCTTCAATAGCGGCTTTCCTTTGTTCTTTGGTTTCAAAGGCGAAGTCAGAACCAGCGGAACGGGCAAAAGCCAGTTTTTGCAGATACCGCTCTTTTCTTAACTTATCTTGAATCTTCATATTTTGATACTAGAATTATAAAAGGATTGATTTTTGGAAACTTTAAAGGGGTTTTAAAACAGCTTAGAAGCAACGTCTTCAAGATGGTTTTCTTGAAAGTCTAATGTTTGCATATAGAGTGGCTCATTCGATAAGCGCAGGGCTTCAAAGATTCGCTCCATTACTTCCATATAAATGGATAGAGTTAATTTGCCTTCTTTGTTAAGGTTTTCAATGCGTTTATTCCACTTTGAAATCGCATCATCAATGCTTGCAGCACTTGCTCTTAAAAACTCTTGTTCTTCACGAAGGCTTTTTCTTTGATCTTTTATAATGTCGTTTTCTAGCCCCTCTATTGATTCTAGTTTTTCACGGACATTTTTTTCGTCTTCAATAATTTGCATTCTCTTATCGGTAAGAGAATCAACAACCAATTGGGTCCGCTCTATTCTTTGCTCGGAACCATTGGCTTTACTATCACGTAATTTTTTCCAATTACCTTCTTTAATCCAGCGTTGAGCAGTTCTCAAACTGACTTTGTATTTATGTGCAATTTCTTCATCCGATTTGTTGTGATGGATGTAAGACTCCTTTGCTAGCTTCTTTTCTTGATCCTTTGCCATGATGCAAAGTTGGTTAAGGCTATTACGGAACGAAAAAGCGCAAACCAAATCAGACAAAAATCAAAACTGAATTAGTAATTAACTGAAACTGATTCAGTTTACTGTTTTTCATACGCACTTTGCATACTTCAATTTTGTGGTCACGAAACACTCAAACCAATAGAATTGAACAAGTCAAAATTTAATATTGAAGCCTATGAGAACCAAGTAACACGCTCGGTCAATATCAAAATTATTGATCGCATCGGAAATGAAAAAAACTCCGCTAATGATATTAGAGGCATTGTAGAAAATGCTCTTAATAATGGAATAAAAAAAGCGGAGTTATTTATCTCGTGTGCTGGTGGCAATACAATTGAAGCGCAAGGGATTGTACTTGAACTGAAAAAATTTGACTCTGTAAATATTACTGTGGGTGCCTTGGCTGCAAGTGCTGCAACTTATTTATTAACTCAATTCCCTACATCGGCTTATCCTGAATCGCAATTCATGATTCATAAGCCTGCTTTGGGCACTTACGGTACAGTTGACCAGATTAAAGCTGATTTAAAGCTTCTTGAAAATACTCAAGAAATTTATAAACAAGCCTACGCAAAAGCTTTTAACAAAACAGACGATGAAATCGATAGTCTTTGGCAAAATGATTATTGGATGACTGCTAACGAGGCCTTACAACTTGGTCTAATTCAAAACATTATCACAGCAGATATTCCTTGGGACGAAAATGCAATCGCACTTCTTTCTGCTTGTGGTGCGCCAAATATTCCTACGCCTAAAAATTCAACAACAATAAAAATGGATAGAAACAAAATCATTGCAGCTGCTGGATTGGCTGCGGACGCATCCGATGAAGCCATTGAAAGTGCTATCAAGGATTTGAGAACTAAAGCAACCGCTTCTGATGGCTTGCAGGCTGAACTAAACGAAGCGCAAAAAAACAAGGTTAAAACACTTGTTGCAAATGCTGTTGCAGCTAAAAAAATTAAAGCTGATCAAGTAGAAACCTACGAAAGCTTAGCTACAGCAAATTATGCTGCTGCCGAGGCGGCAATTAATGCACTTCCTGCTATTACAGCAATAAGTAGCGAAATAAATAATCCTGAAGCTTTCAATGCACCTGAAGACAGAGCAAAATGGACGTATGAGGATTATCTAGAAAAAGCACCGGACGCTTACGAAGACCTTTTAGCGAAGGATCAAAAGAAAGCAATGGACATCTTTAATAATCGCAGAAAATAAGCACAATGAGTAAAACAACATCAACATTAGCGCTAAAAAATACATTAGCCGAAACGGAACTTATTAATAATTTCCGTCATGACAATACTTGGTTGGGTGAGTTGATTTCAAAACCGAAATGGGTGAGCAACGACACAATTAAAATTCCAAAAAGAGGACTAGCGCCGGCGGTGCTAATCAATAACAATGTCTATCCAATTGTTTCTAATAAAAGAGAGGATGGTCATGTTGTTATTTCCTTGAACAAATACGACACCGAAAATACAACGGTTACTGAGGATGAGCTTTACGCTTTGCCTTATGACAAATTAGGTGATGTGCAACAACAACACCGTGAGGAGTTGGAAGATAAGACCGCAGAACATGCGCTTTATTCAATCGCGCCTGATCACTCTGCTACAACTCCAGTTCTTAAAACTTCTGGTCCCGATGATGGTACGGGTAGATTGCGTCTAACTGCTGCTGATTTAATTAATCATAAAAAAGCGTTAGACAAACTTAATATTCCAAAAGAAGGACGTGTATTGGTGCTTTGTCCTGATCACGTTGCTGACTTGCTTATCGAAGATTTGACTTTCAAAACTAGATATCAAGATGCGAATGGTGGTATGATTACGTCAAACTACTACGGATTCAAAACATACGAGGCTACTTATTGCCCGAAATATGACCCAGCTACTAAGAAGCGTTTGCCATTTGGCTCAGCAGCTGCTGGTGTTGAAGGTTCTATTGTTTTCCATAAAAAGAATACGGTAAAGGCTCCAGGATCTGTTCAAAGATTTGCGAGAGCGGCGGCGGATAATCCCGAAATGAGAGAAAATACAATCGGCTTTAGACTTTGGTTTATCGCAGTTGTGATCAAAGACGAAGGAAGTTCTGCAATTATTTCAGGGTAATGCGAAATATTAAATATATAGCCGTGCATTGCACCGCAACACCGCAAACGACATCTATTAGTTCAATAAGTAACTATTGGAAACAAAATTTGGGTTGGAAGATGCCCGGCTATCATTTTATTGTTAAGCCTGACGGTAATATTGTTGAAATGTTATCTATCGATAAAGTTTCAAACGGTGTTGGAGGTTGGAATTCTCAAATTATCAACATCTCTTACATCGGCGGGGTTGATAAAAATGGAAAGCCAATTGATAATCGAACAGAAGCCCAAAAGAAGTCGCTTCTATTAAAGTTAAAAGAACTTAAAAAACAATTTCCAAAAGCCATCATTCAAGGCCATAGAGACTTTCCAAAAGTAGCGAAAGCATGTCCATCATTTGATGCAAAAACAGAGTACAAAAATCTATGAAAACACTTTTTTTTTACATAACTCTATTTTGTCTTTCGCTGGTATCACTGGTTTCTTGTGTAAGCAAGAAACCAACTGATCCAGTAATTGTGACAAAAATTAAAACAGTCACAGAGACTGTGAAAGACACAGTATTTACAACCAAAGCAGATAGTTCATTCTATAAAGCCTTTGTTGATTGTAGAGACGGAAAACCGATTTTAATAACTGATAATTTCCCTTCAGGCGAAAAGTCGGAAGTCGTTAAAAAAGGTAATTATGTTCAGCCTCCTAAAGTTAATTTATCTCAAGACGGTGTTCTCACTGTCGATTGTAAAGCTGAAGCACAAAAACTATTTGCAAGTTGGAAAAATACATATATCAATGAGCAAGAGCCCGTCATTGTTCCGTCTACAATACGGTTATATGATGAAAGTTTAGCGCCTTGGTATGTTAAAGTTCAGATTTGGGCTGGGCGGATTCTATTACTTCTTATTGGTATAGGCCTTATTATCGAAGCGTACAATCTTATTAAACGAAAATAACATGTCAAATATATTAACCGCAGCCTTGCTACTAAGTGCAGCAAATGAATTTTTCTCACAAAACCCGAACGATAATGAGGTCTTTGTGACAGAAGACGGTCAGCCATTTATTTTGGAAAATCGCGCTAGTATCCATGCAACACAAAACGGGCTTTCATATAAAAAATATGTGAGAAGTTTTGATCAGGAAGATGTAGAACATATCGATACTGGAACAACACAAGTTCCTGTTGAAGATGTACAAACGCCAAAACAGCCCGACGTTTTGGAATCCAAAAATCCTGAAATGCGTGGTGCTGATAAATTGGAAGCTGAAAAGGCTCAAGAAGAAGCTTCTCAAAAGGGAGATAAAATTGAGAATGACGAAAACTACGAATCTGTAGCGGCTATCGTTGCCAAAATCCCCGAAATGGATTTGGAAACTTTGAAAGGCTACTTATCAAAAGAAAACACTAGCGAAACGCCTAGAAAAACGCTTATCAAGGCTTTATCTGACGAAATCGAAAAACGTGAAACTCCTGAAACTTCTAACTAATGGGAAATCTACAAGGAACAAAAATTAATAAGATAGACGGCGGAAATGGTCGTCTATCTAATACCAATGCGAGAGTCTTTTTGTTGGTTGGAGCACTTGCTGTGGCAGGAACTTCATTAACAGCTAACGAGTCAGTGAGATTGATTCAAACGAAAGATATTGAAGCTTTAGGTATCACAGAAAGCTTTGATGCTAATAAAAAATCCTTAGCACATTATCATGTTTCAGAAGCTTTTAGATTGGCTCCTGATGCAACCTTTCATTTTTTGCCTGTTGAAGATGGAACTACAATTGAAGGTAGTTTTACCGCAGTCTTACAAACATTAAAATTAAATCCTGATATCAAGGGTATAGGTTTTTTTGGCTTTGATGGAACTTTGGAGACTGTGGGCGCAACCGCGGAACTGATCCAGTCAGGACTAGTATTGGAAGCTAAGAAATCAGGAATTCTTTTGGATTCTGTTCTGATTGAAGCGGGTAATCCTGGATTATTGTTAATTAATAATTATCCTGACTTTACTTTGGTCGATGCACAGAACGTTTCAATTGTCAATGCGCAAGATCCTGATATTGCTTCCTTAGATGCTGCGTATGTTAATCATGCAGCTATCGGAACTGCTTTAGGTTCTTTAGCGGTAAGAAAAATGTCAGAAAACATTGGTTCTACTTCTATTGAGAATAAACCAGATGAAAAGAAAACATCAGTTTTTTATTCGTTAACTGATACTACGCCTAAAAGATTTGTTAAAGCGGGTCTTTCTACAGGCCAAAACATTGCAGATTTATCAGATCAACAAATTAAGGACTTAGTTGATAAAGGACATGTTCTTATCGGTCCTTATGTAGGTGCAGCAGGTATGTATTTTTCGAGTTCTGCAACTTGTACATCCAAAACATCGAAGTATTCAACTATTGAAAACAACGCAGTTTGGAATGGTGCAGCTAGATTAATTTCAGAAGCTCTAGCACCGTACATTAAAGGAAAAGTAAAGAAAGACCCTGCAACTGGATACATTCGCTCAACAACTATTTCTCATTGGGAACGTGTAGTAACAAAAGCTTGTATCGAGCGGCTAGAAGCTGAAAACGAAATTTCGGGAGGTAGTATTTATATCAATCCGAAACAAACGCCAAACGCTGAAACACCTCTAAAAATAAGTGTAACAATTGTCTCTGACGAAATCGCACATACGTTTGATGTCGATTTAAGTCTAACATAATTTTTAAGAAAATGGCAAACATAACAAACTATTTAGGAAAGCTTACAGGGTGGAACCAAACAACATTTAACCTATACGGTCGTGATGTTGTGGGTATCGATGAATTTGAATACAGCGACAGTTCAAAGAAGGAAAACGCTTATGGTGCTGGCGCAATGCCTGTTGGGTGGATAGAAGGAAACTACGAGCCCAAACTCTCCATGTCACTATATGTTGAAGAAGAGCAAGCAATCCAAAGAACACTACCTCCAGGGAAAAGATTCCAAGATATTGCGCCTTCTGATATTGTAGTTCAATATGCACATCCTGAAACTGGTATTATCGTTACTGACATCATACATAACGCACAGTTTACAGGACGATCAAAAACAGGAAAAAACAACGAGGGTAAAATGGTACATAAACATGAAATGCTTTGTAGCCATATTACTTGGGGAATTTAATAATCCAAAAATAACAAAATAGTGGAAACCTTTATAGACAATACAATTCCTGAATTTTCACAGGAACAAATAGAAGCAGCAAAAGCTAAATACGGTTCAAAATGTCTTAAAATTTCGGAAATATTTCCGAATGAAGATGATGAGGAACCAGTTCGCTTTTTACTAAAAAAGCCTAGCAAAAATCTCATTTACTTATTAGGTAGTAAAGAATACGAAAACGATGTGCAGAAATCTTCAAAAGCTATGATTTCTAATTGTGTGTTAGCGGGTGATGCTCAACTTTTGGAAAATGACGCCTCTGTTTATACAGAGTTGGTTTCGCAAATCGGTGGAATGGCCAAAGCTGCAAAGTCTAGCTTAAAAAAAGTATAGCGTCATCGGTACTTAGTGCTGATGACGATAAATACAGTTTCAAAAAAATCAATGCTATAATTCGCTGTAAGACGGGCGTTAATCCTAATGAAGTTAAAAATGTAGATGATTGGATTGAACTCTACGCCCAAGCGGATTATGTAATGAAGCTTGAACGCAAAATACAATATTCTGCATTCAAACAAGCTTTAGCAGAAGTAGCCAATGAGTTATTTAGGAAAGATGAGGATTAATACCTCGAATTCTATCTAAGAATTGATAGCCAACCGGACGCCAAGTTACAAAGTAAAATATAAAAGTCACAACAAGCCATAAGGAACTTAAAAGCACCTTAACCAAGCCATAAACAATCTGTAAAATAGCGATTAACATATCGCAAATATACAAAAATGAGTACATATACAACTACTTGGAAATTAGACTTTGATCCGCAGAAAACTGTTCGCGGTGTTAAAGATGTAACCGAGGGGTTGACTAAAGCTACTAAACAAGGTAATGCTCTTGGTGATTGTTTTAAAAGGCTAAAGGCTATTGATTTGATGGCGATTGATAATTCAATTTTGAACATCAAAGACCGTCTCCAGGGCGTGACAGATATTGCACAAAGTAATGAAACTGCTTTGGCTGAAGTATCAGCAATTACTGGTGTTGTTGGTTCTGAACTAAACGAACTTAACAATCGGGCAAAAGATTTAAGTAAGACGTATGGTGAAGACCTTAATGAGAACTTAGGAAGTTTTCAGACGATACTTTCTCGGCTTGGTCCCGATATCGGAAAAAGTAATAAAGCAATGGGAATTTTTGGAGAAACGGTAAACGTTTTATCCAAAGGCATGCAAGGCGATGTCAAGGGTGCTACTGATGCAATTACAACTTCTATGCTTCAGTTTCAGGTGGATTTAAAAAATCCAGTGAAAGCAGCTGAAGAATCTAGACGAATGATTAATGTAATGTCTGCTGGTGCTAAAGAAGGTGCAGCGGAAATTCCGCAAATTGGTGAGGCAATTGTACAAGCAGGCGTATCGGCTAAGTTAGCAAATCTTTCTTTTGAAGAAACCAACTCACTTATCCAAGCTATGGCTGGAGGTGGTAAATATGGAAGTGAAGCGGGTGTTGCTATTCGTAATGTCATTACTAATATGTCGGCGCAAACAAAATTATCTAATGATGCTGTAGCTATATTAGGAGCTTATGGCATTAATATGAAAAAGGTTGCCGACACAAGTGTTCCTTTTGCGGATCGTTTAAGAGAGCTTGCGCCAATTCAACATGACATCAATGCCCTTACAGAAGTATTTGGTCGTGAGAATGCAGCTGCAGCGCAAATCATAATTAGAACCGCTGATGAACAAGCGGAACTAACAAAAGCAATTACTGGGACTAATGTCGCTTATGAGCAAGCGGCGGTAATTATGGATACTTCTGCCGAAAAGGAAAAGCGTAGAAACCAACGTTGGAATATTTTCAAGCTGGCAATCGGAAATATTACAAAAGAATATCAGCCTTACATTAATGCAACTGCATCAGCTGTTAGTATTACAGCTAATATGAAGAATGCAATGGATGGTCTTAAAATAGTCATGAATGCCATGCGTGTTCTGTTGGGTATTGATACGATTTTGAAGTGGCTTAATTCAAATGTTACAAGAAAGCTGACTAAAGACAATCTTAATTTACTTAGTGTAAATAATAGATTGGCAATCTCCATGATTTGGGCATCCATTACAACTTTTGGATTATCAGCTGCGATGGGAAAATTGAAGACCTCTATTAACAGCGTTTCATTAGCAATAATGAAGATACCTGTAATTGGGTGGTTGATTGCATTAATTGCTGTTTTGGCTGCGGTGTTTGCCTATTTATGGACAAATGTTTGGCAGTTCCGGGGTGTCTTTTATGGACTTTGGGAAGTTATCAAATTGGTTTTTGGTTGGGTGTGGTCCTTTATTAAAGTTCACATCGGATTAATCGTTGCGTTGTTCCTATTCTTTTGGAAGAAAACAAAAGAGGTTTTTAATTGGATTGCAAAAATTGTTCAAGAAACTTGGAATTCTGTTGTTGCAAAGTTTCAATGGGCAACATCAGCAATTACTAACAAATTGGGAGGGCTATGGGCTTCTATTAAGATTGTATTTCTTGCTGTTAAATCATTTCTAGTAGAAACATTTGGAGGTGTATGGGAAGTAGTATCTAATGTTTTTGATAAAATTTGGGAGAAAATAAAAGGCTTTCTAAAATATTTAGAACCACTAAAAAAAGCAATAGGTAAGATTTGGGATGTTTTTGTTAAAGGTTTTAATTCTCAAAAACCAAATGACCCAAAAACACCTAAAAAACCAAGTCCAACACCAAAATCAAATCCTGTTGATTTAGGGCTTGATCCCGCAGGTGTTGCAACACCAACAAAAACTATCGATTACGATAAGTTGATTGCAGGAAAAGACAAAAAGAAGAAATCGACAGGAACCGGTGGAGGTTCTAAAGATGCTTTTGGCTCTGGAGGCAGCGGTGGTTCTAGAACCATTAACATGACAATAGCAATTAACAATTATTTCTCTGCAACTAAACAGCAAGCTGGTGATGTTGCCAACAAAGTTGTAGCTGCTATTAATGACAGACTAAGAGACGGACTTGTAGCAATTGACTAATGAAAGATATTCTTTTAGATAATGAAAACAACATCAAAATTCTTAATGGTGATTTTGATGTTGGCGAAAGCGAAATGCAAGAAGTTGCACTAATCCTTCAATCAACACAAGGCGACTGGAAGATGAATCCAATTTTAGGACCTAACCTTTATCGCTTTATTAATGGAAGGGTTACTAAAACAGAAATAGAAAGCGAAGCAGCTATTCATTTAGCTATAGATAACAAAGACTTTAAACGTCTAAAAACAAAAATAGAAACATACATCAATCGTGGACAGTAAAATTTTAGGTATTGACAACAGAGCGGTTCTTGGACAATTGTTCAAGGCAGCATTCGGTACTATGCCAGTGTATATTACTGTACCGATTGGAAAAGAAAAAGTAAACAAAATTGAAGGTTTTAACACAGAAGTTACAACCGAAATAATAAATGAGGATGAAATAATTAAAAGTGTATATGATTTACCTATAATTTACCCAGTACAATTTAGGGCTGGAGATTATCCAATTTATGATTGGTACGGAAAACCCACTACACGCCAGTACGATGACCTTTGGCTTCCTGCCACTACAATGTTAGATTTTAATCGTGCAAAAAATACTATAAAAACTAATGTTTTAGGCGCAAATGGTACTGTTAAAGAGGTTTTTGGATTTGATGATTGGCAAATAAGAATAAGAATGTTATGCTTAGATGATAAGAGGTATACAGCAAGACAATATGCAGATATGTTACAAGATTGGTTTGAGATTGCAGGTGGAATTAAAGTTTTCGGTTCAATTTTCTCAAAAAAAGAAATCTACAATATTGTAATTGAAAGTTTTGATATTAAAACGATTGCTGGTTCCCCAGGAGTTATTCCAATTGAAATGACAGCAGTAAGTAATGAGCCTATTGAAATCTTCTTAAATAAGTAGTAATGGATTGGATAATGAATGCAAAGGTTGTTTTTCCTGAAAACGAAAGACGTTCAGGATTTACAATAAGACGAATTTCAGAAGCTGTTATTGAGACATCTTGGAAAACAATATGCGATACTGGAGAACTTATTTTGCCAAGAAATGTAAAGGATTTTGATAGTAAAAAAGTAAAAGATGTATTTCGAAGAGGTGATAAAATTGAGATATATCTAGGCTATGGGATGGACGAAGATTTAAAACTTGAATTTACAGGTTACATTGATAAAGTTTCGGCCGATTATCCAATATTATTGAAGCTGGAAGATGTTATGTGGAAATGGAAACAAATCGCTGTAAACTTTGCATCTGCCAATATAAGCCTGAAAAGCTTTCTGCAAAAAATTGCGCCAGGTGTACCAATCGATATTGACGCCGATGCCAATTTGGGAGCTGTAAGATTTAGTAAAAGTACACTGGGAGAAGTGTTGCGAAAATTACAAGAAGAATATAGCCTTTATTCTTTTGTTAGAAATGGAAAACTAACGATAGGTAAGCCATATTCAGATATAAAAATGGAGATTCCTTCTTTTGATTTGGAGCGTAATTGCGTAAGTACAAACCTTAACTATTTAAGTCGTGAAGAGCGCTTAGTTAAGATTATTGGACAATCTATGCAAACCTTAGCGAAAGCAGTTAAAAATAAAGAAAAAGATAAAAAATTAAAGTTTGAGTTTGGCGATGACAATGCTAATGAGACAATCAATTGGACTTTTAATGTTCAAAATATTAAGGAGCTAGAACGTGAGGTTAAACAGATGTATGATCTTAAGAAAAAAGAAGGTTGGGCCGGTAGTTTTTTAACCTTTGGATATCCATCATTACAACATGGTGAAAAGATTGAACTAGCATCGTCTTTATATCCCGACCGTGAAGGAGTTTATTATGTAGATACAAAAAAAGATTTTCATTATATAAGTGATGATATAGAGGCTAAGCGACCAGCTGATGGATATAATTTGATTGTA
>OEQV01000289.1_pt1 | contig 13570 bp, 9 predicted proteins | sample 1539821 | NCBI WGS metagenome assembly OEQV01 (sample SAMEA3891244, study PRJEB23780) | metagenome | biome: terrestrial biome; feature: animal house; material: water of meat washing | place: Italy | collected 2015-05-12 | reverse complement strand
CGCTGGATGATGGTGAGGCCACAGCCGTAGCCGAGGATCTGATCCGGTGCCGCCGCCGTCGGGTTGCTGATGGTGAGCACCGGGCCGCACAGCTCGATGTCGATATGTCCCTCGGCATAGCTCAGGGCATTTTTCAGCAGGTTGCCGAGGGCGATGGCGAGCAGGGAGAGGGGGGCGTTTACTTCGCTGCTCTCGTCCAGATTAAGCCGGATATCGAGCGCCTCCCGCTGCAACAGCGGGGCGAGGCGGGCCAGCTCCTGACGGATCAGCGGGGTGACCTGTTGCAGCGGTCGCTCCACTGCCTCCTTGCGGCCCAGCAGCAGGAAGGTCTCGGTGAGCAGCGCCATCTCGTCGGCGGCGGCGCGGATGCGGGTGGTGGCGCGGGCGGCCGGTGCGGGCAAGTCCGTCACCTTGCCGAGCAGGGCGGCCGAGCCCTGGATCACCATGTTGGGGGTGCGCAGCTCGTGGCTGGCGAAGCGGCTGAACTCCTGCTCGCGGGCGAACACAGCGCTCACCTCCTGCTTGCCGGCCAGCAGCGCCAGCTCGATATCCCGCAGCTCCTGCCAGGGGGCGTCGGGTTCGAAATCCGCCTGATCCGGGGTGAGGTGGGCGACCCTCTGTTGCAGCCGTTGCAGCGGCCCTGTGATATGGCGCACCAGCCAGATGCCGAAGCCGAGGCAGGCGAGCAGCAGCGCCAGCCCGATCAGCCGGGTCGCCAGATGCAGCTTGTCTTCGTAGGGGTCGAGGTAGTCGTCGGCGTCGTCGTTGAACACCAGATAGAGCAGTCCCTCGCCGGAGGGGTGACGGGCCACCAGAAAGTGTTTGTCCTCCTTGCCCAGCTGGTGCTCGAAAAAGCCGGGGGTCTGGTAGGGCTTCAGCCATTTCGGCAGGCGGCCCGCCTCGGTCCAGTAGCTGGAGAACTGTCTGGGGCTCGGAGCCGCCGCAGCCGGGCCGAGTCGCAGCCAGTCATCGCTGTAGCGGGTCACTTCGGCTTCCAGCCAGTGGCGCAGGCTCAGCTCCTCCATCTTGTCTTCGGCCACCAGCATCAGGCCGGAGAGCAGGATCAGCAGCACCACCCCGGCGCCGCCGAGCGCCATGATCAGGCGGCGGCGCAGGCTCGGCAGGCTCATGCGCTCACCAGTCGGTAGCCCTGACCGTGCAGGGTCTCCAGCATGGGAGTGGGGAAGGGTTTGTCCAGCGCGTTGCGCAGGGCGTAGATATGGCTGCGCAGGGCATCGGAGTCGGGCTCCTCATCCCCCCAGACGGTGTCGAGCACCTCCTGACGGCTGACGATGGCGGGGGCGCGGCGGGCCAGCAGGGCGAGGATCCGGAACGGGATCTTGCCGAGCTTGAGGGGCTCACCGGCGCGGGTGGCGCGGCCGCTGGCGACATCGACCGTCAGATCGCCAAAGCTGATGGCCCCCACATCGCCGCGCGGGCCGCGCAGACTGAGGGCTTGCAGCCGCACCTCCAGCTCCTCCATGGCGAACGGCTTGACCAGATAGTCATCCCCTCCCGCCTTGAAGCCTGCCAGCTTGTCTTCCAGGCTGTCGCGGGCGGTGAGAAACAGCACGGGAGTGGCAATCCCCTGCTCGCGCAGGCGCGCCACCGTGCTGAGGCCATCGAGGCGCGGCATCATCACATCCATGATGATGACGTCGAAACGCTGCTCCTCCAGCAGTTGCAGCGCCGCCTGACCGTGATAGGCACAATCGAGGCGGTGACCGGCCAGCTCCAGATAATCCATGATGGTTTCCGCCACCTGAGGATTGTCTTCCACTACCAAAATCTTCATGCTTTGCTCTCCTGGTTGGCGAGCGTTTCACGCTCTTTTCACACCGGATTCGGCATCCTGTTTGCCAGTGTAACCCCGAGGATCCCTGATGAAGAAGTCTCTCTGCGCCCTCCTGTTGCTGATCTTGTTGCCACTTGGCACCGCACAGGCGACCGAATTCAAACTGACCGGCCGCACCACCTGGCAGCTTGGCCAGTTGATGGTCAACGGCATGCCGTTCGTGATCGACGACCAGACCCGCTTCAAGGATTGGCTCAACGAGGATGATCTCGGCGGCACCTGGGTCGAGATGAAGGGGGTGGTGGAGAACGGCGTGCGCTATGTGCGCAAGGTCGAAGCCCTCGACGAAGATGACAAGGACGAGATGGATCTGGAGGGGCCGGTCGAAGGGGGGCGGATCTGGGGCTACACCACCTCGGACAACAGTCTGGCGCCGTTCGAAGGGCGCTGGCTCGAGCTGGAGTGCAAGTTTGACGGCATGCGCCTGAGCCGCTGCCGCGAGGATGACTGATCCGATCTCTGCGTTCCGATTAGAAATGCTCCCGAATGAAGCCCATGCTTGTCCAGCATGGGCTTTTTGTTCAGGGACGAACGAAGATGGAACAATCGAGAAAGTGGTGTGCATGGATGCTGGGTGTGCCGCTCTGGGCGGCGCAGGCGGGAGCCGACGAATTGTGGCTGGTGGAGCTGGAGCACAGCGACGGCATCCGCCTGCAATTTCAGGGGGCCGAGGTGGAGCAGGGCAGTGCCGCCGTCTGGCGGCAGGGGGAGATTTGGCCGCAGCCACTCAAACCCGGCGACCAGCTCGCCCTGCTGGTGGCCGATGGCGTTGCCACCCGGATTGAGCTGCTGGCCGCCAGAGCCCCGCTGGCCAATCAGCCCTGGCAGCGGGCGCAAGATCGCCTGCAATCCTTCGATAAACAGCAACTCACGCTGGCCACCCTGGGCACTGTGCCACTCAATCCGCAGGTGCGCTGGGTCAACGGCTCGGCCGCCGATCTGCACGAAGGGAGCGAGCTGGTATTGATCCGTTCGGCGGATGGAATATTGCAGGGAATTGAAGTGATCAATCCGGAAGAGTAATTCAGCATCTTCTTATTTAATATGGTTTCACCATATTGTGGCAGCCATTAAATAATGACTGTCACAATATTTATGATTTATTCCTCAATAAAGTCATCGCTCTAATTATTTTCCTGTATCACCATTATTTTGTTTGTCATGGATGTTTTTTGGTGGTTTATTTTATTTGTGTCAGGTTTTGTCGGAGTCCATACCTGTCAAATGAAAAAGGATATTTCTACACAATAACAATTATCGTATGTCTGAAAGAGGGATAAATGATGAATAGAATAATTACCGCCAATCTGGCGTTTTTGGCGTCTTCATTGATGCTCGCTCAGGTGCAGGCGGCTGAACCTGTCTACCCTGATCAGGTCAAGTGGGCGGGTCTTGGCACGGGCGTCTGTGCCAGTGGTTACCGTCCTCTGACCCGCGATGAAGCCATGAGTATCAAGGGTAATCTGGTCAGCCGCATGGGGCAGTGGCAGATCACCGGGCTGGCGGATCGCTGGGTGATTATGGGGCCGGGATATAATGGCGAAATCAAACAGGGCACTGCCGGAGAAACCTGGTGCTATCCAAATTCACCGGTTTCCGGAGAAATACCAACACTCTCTGACTGGAATATTCCGGCGGGTGATGAGGTCGATGTGCAATGGCGGCTTGTCCACGACAATGATTATTTTATCAAGCCAGTCAGTTATCTCGCTCATTATTTGGGATACGCCTGGGTGGGTGGAAATCATAGCCCCTATGTCGGGGAAGATATGGATGTTACCCGGGTTGGCGATGGCTGGCTGATAAAGGGAAATAATGACGGCGGCTGCTCCGGATATCGTTGCGGGGAGAAGAGCTCCATCAAGGTAAGCAACTTCTCATATACCCTGGAACCCGACTCCTTCAGCCATGGTCAGGTCACCGAGAGCGGCAAGCAGCTGGTCAAGACCATCACGGCCAATGCGACCAACTACACCGACCTGCCCCAGCAGGTGGTGGTGACCCTGAAGTACGACAAGGCCACCAACTGGTCGAAGACCGACACCTACAGCCTGAGCGAGAAGGTGACCACCAAGAACAAGTTTCAGTGGCCGCTGGTGGGGGAAACCGAACTGGCCATCGAGATCGCTGCGAGCCAGAGCTGGGCCTCCCAGAAAGGGGGCTCGACGACCGAGACCGTCTCGGTTGAAGCGCGCCCCACGGTGCCGCCTCACTCCAGCCTGCCGGTGCGGGTTGCCCTCTACAAGTCCAACATCTCCTACCCCTACGAGTTCAAGGCCGAGGTCAATTATGACCTGACCATGAAGGGCTTCCTGCGTTGGGGCGGCAATGCCTGGTATACCCATCCTGAGAATCGTCCGACCTGGGAGCACACCTTTGCCGTCGGCCCGTTCCGCGACAAGGCGAGCAGCATCCGCTACCAGTGGGACAAGCGTTATATCCCGGGTGAAGTGAAGTGGTGGGACTGGAACTGGACCATCAGCGAGTATGGTTTGTCGACCATGCAGAATAACCTGGGTCGTGTGCTGCGCCCGATCCGTTCGGCGGTGACCGGTGACTTCTATGCCGAGAGCCAGTTTGCCGGCGATATCGAAATCGGTCAGCCCCAGACCCGTTCCGCGAAGGCTGCCCAGCTGCGCAGTGCCTCTGCCGATGAGGTGGCGCTTACCGGTGTGGATCTGGACAGCGAGGCCCTTGCCAACGAAGGGTTTGGCAACGTATCCCTGACCATAGTTCCGGTTCAATAACCTCCCTCGCAGGCCCCTTTCATAGGGGCCTGTTTCTGTTCTGCGCAAGACGATGCACTTGCCCTGCGCCCCTCGATTTTCCCTCTTTTTCTCCTCTTGTCCCTGAATGATCACAGCGGGAACCTGTGGCGTGCCAAGGTGATGCCAACGCAGGTTTGACCTCTGTTTGGGGTGGCCCCGTGAGCGAGGCATCGTTCACTCATTTGTTGAAAGAGGCGTGTTGGCCAGATTGTTAACGGCTTGTGCTTTAGATTTTCCCCCTTATACTGGCGCCATCTTGTCGGAGTGCTGACCGTCGAACGACGCGAAGCTGAGACCGTTAATTCGGGATCCGTGGAACCTGATCAGGTTAAAACCTGCGAAGGGAACAAGGGTAACTTGCGGGTTACCGCGCCGGAGGAGGAACAAGCCTCTTCCGCTCATCGAAGGGATCACCCTTGATGGGTCAGGGCGCACAGGAGGGAGTCTGTCCCGTCCGGTTGTCCAGCACGTGGGGCGCCTTGCCCACAGCATGCAGAGAGCGGGAAGCGGCAGAACAGCAGCGCGGAGATCCATCCCGCGCGCACTCCCTCCCGAGATAAACACCCCGCCGCAAGTTCATCTTCTCCTCGAACTCCAGACAAGCAAACACCCATAACTTCAACCAGTTAATGTGAGTTTTGCTATGTCTACTTCTGTATCTGATACCGCCAAATCCAGCCGCCGCGAGCAGCGCTCCAGCGCTCAGGCCTTTATCGACAGCCTCAAGGGGATGGCTCACCCCAACTCCCGCCGCATCTTTATCGAAGGCTCCCGCGCCGATATTCGTGTGCCCCTGCGGGAGATCCAGCTGGCCGACACCTTCGTCGGCGGCACCAAAGAAAATCCCCAATTCGAGCCCAACGAGCCGGTGCCGGTCTACGACACCTCGGGCCGTTACGGGGAGGAGGGGGTCGCCATCGACGTGCGCCGCGGCCTGCCGCGCCTGCGGGAAAACTGGGTGCTGGAGCGCGATGACACCGACGAACTGCCGGGGCTCAGCTCCACCTTCACTCAGGAGCGGCTGGCCGACGAGGGGCTGGATCACCTGCGCTTCGAGCACTTGCCAAAGCCGCGCCGCGCCAAGCCGGGTCGCCGGGTCACCCAGCTCCACTACGCCCGTGCCGGTATCGTCACTCCCGAGATGGAATTTATCGCCATTCGCGAGAACATGGGGCGCGAGCGGGTGCGCTCCGAGCTCCTGCGCACCCAGCATCCGGGCCGCGATTTCGGTGCCCGTTTGCCCCAGAACATCACCCCCGAATTTGTGCGCGATGAGGTGGCCGCCGGTCGCGCCATCATCCCCAGCAACATCAACCACCCGGAAGCGGAGCCGATGATCATCGGCCGCAATTTTCTGGTGAAGATCAACGCCAACATCGGCAACTCGGCGGTCACCTCCAGCATCGAAGAGGAGGTGGAGAAGCTGGTCTGGTCGACCCGCTGGGGCGCCGACACCGTGATGGATCTCTCCACCGGCCGCTACATCCACGAGACCCGCGAGTGGATCCTGCGCAACAGCCCGGTGCCCATCGGTACCGTGCCCATCTATCAGGCGCTGGAGAAGACCAACGGCATCGCCGAAGACCTCACCTGGGAGCTGTTCCGCGACACCCTGCTGGAGCAGGCCGAGCAGGGGGTGGACTACTTCACCATCCACGCCGGCGTCCTGCTGCGCTTCGTGCCGATGACCGCCAAGCGCCTCACCGGCATCGTCTCGCGCGGCGGCAGCATCATGGCCAAGTGGTGCCTCTCCCACCACAAGGAGAACTTCCTCTACCAGCACTTCCGCGAAATCTGCGAGATCTGCGCCGCCTATGACGTGGCCCTGTCGCTGGGCGACGGTCTGCGCCCCGGCTCCGTCTATGACGCCAACGACGAGGCCCAGTTCGCCGAGCTGCGCACCCTGGGCGAGCTGACCAAGATCGCGTGGGAGTACGACGTGCAGGTGATGATCGAGGGGCCGGGTCACGTGCCGATGCACATGATCGAGCGCAACATGACCGAGCAGCTGGAGCACTGCCACGAGGCGCCGTTCTATACGCTGGGCCCGCTCACCACCGACATCGCGCCGGGTTACGATCACTTCACCTCCGGCATCGGCGCCGCGCTCATCGGCTGGTACGGCTGCGCCATGCTCTGCTACGTCACCCCCAAGGAGCATCTGGGGCTGCCCAACAAGGAGGATGTGAAGCAGGGGCTGATTACCTACAAGATCGCCGCCCACGCCGCCGATCTGGCCAAGGGGCACCCGGGCGCCCAGATCCGCGACAACGCCATGTCCAAGGCGCGCTTCGAGTTCCGCTGGGAGGATCAGTTCAATCTGGCCCTCGACCCCGACACCGCCCGCGCCTACCACGACGAGACCCTGCCGCAGGAGTCCGGCAAGGTGGCCCACTTCTGCTCCATGTGCGGGCCCAAGTTCTGCTCCATGAAGATCACTCAGGACGTGCGCGCCTACACCGCCGAACTGAATGCAGCCAAGCTGGAAGCGGTGGAGATCAAGCTGGTCGGCATGGATGGCCAGCAGGAGCAGGTGGTGGCTCAGGTGGAGAGCGGCATGGCCCGCATGGCTGAAACCTTCAAGGAGACTGGCGGCGAGATCTACCATCAGGCGGCGGCGCTGAAACAGGCCGCAGGGGAGGAGGCGTGAGCAGCGCAAGCGGGGCTGTCAGCCCCGCCGACCTGCCGCCCGTGACGGAAGCGCGACCCTTGGGTAGTGATCTCAAAATGAGAGTGTGGACCATCGCCGGTTCCGACTCCGGCGGCGGTGCCGGCATTCAGGCCGACTTGCACACATTGCACGACCTTGGCGTGCACGGCTGTTCGGTTATCTCCGCCATCACCGCCCAGAACTCGGTGGCGGTGAAGATGGTTGACCCCGTGCTGATGCAGACCTTCACCGCCCAGATCGACGCCCTTGGCGTCGATCTGCCGCCCGCCGCCATCAAGATCGGCCTGCTGCCGACCCGGCTTCACGTCGAGGTGCTGGCCCGCCGACTGGCAGCCATCGAGGCCCCCTTCGTGGTCTACGACCCGGTGGCCATCGCCAGCACCGGCACCCCGATGGCGGAGCCCAATATGCTGGAGGCGGTGCGCGAGCAGCTGTTGCCACGTCTGTCGCTCATCACCCCCAACGGCCCCGAACTGGAAGCCCTGACCGGCATTCCCGCGACCAGCCCTGTGCTGGTGCGCTTCGCCGCCCAGCGGCTGCGCGAACTCGGCGCCCGCGCCGTGCTGGTCAAGGGCGGCCATCTGGGCTGGAGCGGCGATCTCTGCCTCGACTACTACCAGGACGAGACCCGCGAATTCTGGCTGGCGGCGCCGCGCCTCGATACCCGCCATGGCCACGGCACCGGCTGTTGCTACGCCAGCGCCATCGCCGCCGTGGTGGCGCAGGATTATCCGGTGGAGGACGCCATCACCCTGGCGCGTGCCTACCTGCAACAGGGGCTGGCGGCGGCGCATGGGGTTGGCGCAGGCCCGGGCCCCATCGCCCATCTCGGCTGGCCAGCCGATCTTGCCCACTTCCCCCGCGCCGTGTTGGCGGGCTCAACCCTCGATCGCCGCTTCGGACTTTATCAGACAAGCAGCGCCCGCCTGCCGCAGGGCCCCTTTGCGCCGACCGAACACAACCTCGGCCTCTATCCGGTGGTCGATTCGGTCAAGTGGCTGCGCCGCCTGCTGGGGCAGGGGGTCAAGACCATCCAGCTGCGGATCAAGAATCTGCCCGCCGCTCAGGTGGCACCGGCCATTCGCGATGCGGTAGCGCTCGGTCGCCGCCATGGGGCGCGGCTCTTTATCAACGACTACTGGCAGCAGGCCATCGAGGCGGGCGCCTGGGGCGTGCATCTGGGGCAGGAGGATATGGAGACCGCCGATCTCGCCGCCATTCAGGCGGCCGGGCTGCGCCTTGGCATCTCCACCCACGGCTACTTCGAGCTGATGCGGGCCCGCGAGCTGGCCCCCTCCTATATGGCGCTGGGTCATATCTTCCCGACCAACACCAAGGCGATGCCTTCGCGCCCGCAGGGGCTGGTGCGGCTGCATCGCTACCGCGCCCTGATGGCGGAGTGGCCGACGGTGGCCATCGGCGGCATCAGCGAGGAGCGGGTGGCGGCGGTCAAGGCAAGCGGGGTCGGCAGTATCGCGCTGGTCTCGGCCATCACGGCCAGCGACGACTGGCAGGGGGCGACCGAGCGGCTGCTCGCGGCCGTGGGGGCGGGGGATGAGCCGCGCTCGGCCACCGTTATACGGGAGGCTGAACATGCGCTCTGATGCCGCTTCTCTTAGTGACAAAGAGTATCTGAGATACGGCCGCCAGCTGATGCTGGCGGAAGTGGGCGAAGAAGGGCAGGCACGGCTCAAGGATAAATCCGTGCTGATCGTGGGCTTGGGCGGGCTTGGCTCGCCGCTGGCCCTCTATCTGGCCGGGGCCGGGGTGGGCACCTTGTGGCTGGCCGATGGCGATACGGTCGATTCCAGCAATCTGCCGCGCCAGATCCTGTTCGATAGCGAGGCGGTCAACCACTCCAAGGCGGAGCTGGCCCGCGAGCGCTTGGCCGCCCACAACCCGCTGGTGGAGCTGATCGCCATCAACCAGCGGCTCGATGCCGCCAGCCTGCCGGAGTTTGTGGCCGAGGTAGATCTGGTGATCGACTGCTGCGACAACCTCGCCACCCGCCAGGCCATCAACGCCGCCTGCGTGGCTCAGGGCAAGCCCTGGATCTCCGCCGCCGCGGTGGGCTGGCAGGGGCAGCTGATGGCGCGCACCAGCAGTGAGCACGCCTGCTACGCCTGCCTCTATCCGCTGGATACCAAGCTCGCCCAGAGCTGCGAGACCAGCGGCGTCACCGGCCCGCTGGTCGGGGTGATGGGCTCTTTGCAGGCGCTGGAGGCACTGAAACTGCTGCTCGGGATGCCGAGCCCGGTCGCTGGCACATTGCGCCGTTTCGATGCGTTGACCCATCAGTGGCAGACCCTCACTCTGGCCCCCGACCCCGATTGCCCGGTTTGCGGGCAGCGCCGATGCCCGACACACGATAAGGAGATCACCCCATGACCTTGACCATTCGACTCAACGATAAAGCCCAGCCGCTGGCGGCAGGGCAGAGCGTGGCCGACCTGCTGGCGGCGCAAGACGTTAATCCACAGGGGGTGGCGGTGGCCCTTAACGGCGCCGTGCTGCCCCGTGGCCGCTGGGCCGAGACCCGTCTCAATGACGGGGACGAACTTCACCTCTTCACCGCCATTGCGGGAGGCTGACCCATGATGCTCACAGTCCCATATTCGAGCGTTCTGCCTTGCGGCGGGGCCTCATCTCTTCTTATCGCAGTGGCCGGAGGCTGACATGCTGACAATTGCCGATCACACCTTCTCATCGCGCCTCTTTACCGGCACCGGCAAGTTTGCCCGCCCGGATCTGATGGCCGCCGCCATCGAGGCGAGCGGCTCCCAACTGGTCACCATGGCCATCAAGCGGCTCGAACCGGGCAAGGCCCACGACGATATCCTGAGCCCCTTGCTGCAACTCGGGGTCAAGCTGCTGCCCAACACCTCCGGCGCCAAGACCGCCGCCGAGGCGGTGTTTGCCGCCCACCTCGCCCGCGAGGCGCTGGGGACGAACTGGCTGAAGCTGGAGATCCACCCCGATCCGCGCTATCTGCTGCCCGATCCCATCGAGACGCTGAAAGCCGCCGAGCAGCTGGTGAAAGAGGGCTTTGTGGTGCTGCCCTACTGCGGCGCCGACCCCGTGCTCTGCAAGCGGCTGGAAGAGGTGGGCTGCGCCGCCGTGATGCCGCTCGGCGCGCCCATCGGTTCCAATCAGGGGCTGGTGACCCGGGAGTTTCTCTCCATCATCGTCGAGCAGGCCAATGTGCCGGTGGTGGTGGATGCGGGGATCGGTGCGCCGAGCCACGCCGCCGCCGCCTTTGAGCTGGGCGCCGATGCCGTGCTGGTCAACACCGCCATCGCGGTGAGCGGCGACCCGGTCGCCATGGGCCGCGCCTTTGCGCTGGCCTGCACTGCCGGGCGCAGCGCCTATGAGGCAGGCCTTGGCGCCCGCGCCCTGCAGGCCCAAGCCTCCAGCCCGCTCACCGATTTTCTGGGGGCGTTATGAGTCATGATGCTGGCTCGGGGCAAGAGCCAATGGCCATGTCCTCTTTCTCGGTTTCTCCCGAGGCTGATGTGTTTAGCCCCCCTCTCGGCTCTTCACAAAATAAGGGAGAGGAGTTGGGGGTGAGGGCTTCGGCTGATTCGGTGCTTGAAGGGGGCGAGCCCTGCACTCCTCCCCCTCCCAAGGGGGAGGCCGGGAGGGGGTTGGATTTTGCCAATCGCTGGCAGGAGCTGGAGTGGGACGATATCGGCATGCAGATCCGCGCCAAGACCGCCGCCGATGTAGAGCGGGCGCTGAGCGCTCCGCGCCGCACCCTGGCCGATTTTATGGCGCTGATCTCGCCAGCCGCCGAGGCGTATCTGCCGCAGATGGCGGCCGAGGCCGAGCGGCTGACCCGCCAGCGCTTTGGCAACACCATCGGCTTCTATGTGCCGCTCTATCTGTCGAACCTGTGCGCCAACGACTGCACCTACTGCGGCTTCTCCATGAGCAACCGCCTCAAGCGCAAGACCTTGAATGCAGAGGAGATTGAGCGCGAGTGTCTGGCCATCAAGGCGCGCGGTTTTGACAGCGTGCTGCTGGTGACCGGCGAGCACGAGCACAAGGTGGGGCTCGCCTATTTTCGCGAGGTGATGCCCATCATCCGCCGCCACTTCAGCACGGTGGGGATGGAGGTGCAGCCCCTCTCGCAGGCCGAATATGCCGAGCTGAAAAGCCTCGGCCTCGACGCCGTCATGGTCTATCAGGAGACCTACCACGCCCCCACCTACGCCCGCCACCACCTGCGCGGCAACAAGCGGGACATCGCATGGCGCCTCGCCACGCCGGATCGGCTCGGCCGCGCCGGTATCGACAAGATAGGGCTGGGGGCGCTGATCGGCCTCTCCTCGGACTGGCGCGCCGACAGCTACTTTGTCGCCGAGCATCTGAGCTGGCTTGAGCGCCACCACTGGCAGAGCCGCTATTCGCTCTCCTTCCCGCGCCTGCGCCCCTGCACCGGCGGGCTGGAGCCTGCCGTGGTCATGTCGGATCGCCAGCTGGCCCAGCTGATCTGCGCCTGGCGCCTCTTCTCGCCCACGCTGGACTTGTCCCTCTCCACCCGCGAGTCGGCCACCTTTCGCAACGGCGCGGTGCGCCTTGGCATCACCCAGATGTCGGCCGAGTCGCGCACCCAGCCGGGGGGCTATGCCGAGGGGGATGCAGAGGAGCTGGAGCAGTTCGCCATCCACGACGACCGCCCGGTGGGGGAAGTGGCCGCCGCCGTGCGGCAGGCGGGGTTGCAGCCGGTGTTCAAGGACTGGGAACCCTTCTTGGGCCGATAGGGGCGGCCACGCCCCCCTTTGCCGGTGGCATCCCGGCGTCCAGCCAGACTCCGTGCCTGTGGCAAGCAGGCACGGCTGCGCCGTGCAATCGTAGGGTCGATTAGCCGGTAGGCGTAATCGTCCGTTCCGAGGTATGGCGTTGGCGGCAGGGGCCGTTGTGTGGTGGCACGGCTTTGCCGTGCAGGACGCGAGGCCGCTGGCCTCGAAGGGGTTTCGCCCGCCCTTCGGGCTGGGGCGAGTGACTTTGGAAAGACCCGCTCTCTTTGGCAAATAACACCAAAGGTCTTCTCCCCCGCTTATTTGCCCGACTTCGTCGGGTTCCTTCGGCTCACCCGCTTGTCCGACGGCACGCGCCGACGGGCCATCCATGGCCCGGCGCCGCTCGCTCGACATCCTGTCTCGCGGCCTGGACAAGCGGGCTCGCCTCAGCGAATAAGAGGGGGGGCAATGCCGATCTGACTTATGTGACTCCTCCTAACATTTATGGGGAAATCACTCCAACTATTTGATAAATAGCGTAGTATCGGAAAATAACTGACCTCGGATGAGACTTTCACTCTAGTGAAAGTCTCTACAGCTATTCCAATGAATCGGTTCCTTGTACCTATGACTTCTACGTTTTACCTCCCGCGCAAACTCTATGGCGACAGTCGGACATACACGGAAGCAGAGCTATTGGCTGCTTCGATGTTTGTTGTTGTCTTGGCCGAACCCGGCGGGGGAAAAACCGAGCTGATGGAAAGTCTTGCACGGCAGTTGGGGACAAAAGCCGTAACCGCAACCCGATTCCGGCATATGGGGCAGAGGTAGAAAATAGTCCACAGGTGATCGATGCATTCGATGAACTGGCCAAGATAGATCAGTCAGGAATTCACTTAGTTCTAGCTAATGCCTGTAAGGCAAAAGCAACGCGAGTCATCATTTCAAGCCGTTCCAGTGAATGGAGCAATGCAGATACCCAGTCATTCGGCGAGTTTTTTGGGGAGCAACCTCTGGTCGTCAGGCTGTGTGAATTTGATGAGAGCGACCAGCAAGCTATTTTCCTGCATCACTACCCAGAGGAGGACTTCATCGCCTTTCGTTCAGAGGTAATTCGATTTGAACTGGAGCCATTACTACCCAATCCACTGTTCCTGCAACTGTTTGCGGGTGCCTATATCGAGAGCGATAGACATTTCATCGACAAGCGATCCATTTTCAGCACGGCAGTCGAGCGTCTGGCCAAAGAGGCAAACTCCAGTGTCAGGAGCGCTGCCCACTCTCTGACATCACAGCAAAAAATTGAATTAGTATCGGAAGTATTCGCCAAATTACTGTTGTCAGGCGCAGAGGGGGTTAGTACCCAAGATGCTACGGCAGACCGGATCTACCCGACGCTGACATCATTGCTTCACCCTATCGCTTCCAGAAACGACATTCTGGCAACCCAGCTTTTTAAACCGGGTGAGCGAGTGGATCTACATCGGCCAGTGCATAAGATCGTTGCTGAATATTGCGCGGCGCACTATATGAC
>OEQV01000288.1_pt1 | contig 13593 bp, 10 predicted proteins | sample 1539821 | NCBI WGS metagenome assembly OEQV01 (sample SAMEA3891244, study PRJEB23780) | metagenome | biome: terrestrial biome; feature: animal house; material: water of meat washing | place: Italy | collected 2015-05-12 | reverse complement strand
TATGGCTTTTCTCACCGGATTTCGTTCCTCCGTTTGTCTGGTTTAGGGCAGCCGATCCTGGCTGCAAACTCCTTCGAACGGCTCCATCACGCGGGTGGGGAAGGGGTTGGTCAGCCGGTGTCGAGCTCGTCACTTTTGTCGTGTCGATCACACTTCCCACCCCGTCGTCACCCTCGTCAGGGGTGGCAATCAGCACGTTCTTCTTTCTGATTACTCCTTTATTTTCAGTTGCTTGTAATTTTTTATCGCACCCTTGGCCCGTTTTGGTCTGATAAATGCTTTGTGGGGGGCTGGCCGCCTCTTTGCCTGTCGGCGGGCGGCCCGGTGTAACGAACCATTTAGGATCCCTCTCTATGAACAGCTTCGTGATTGCAGATCCCAGTCTCTGTATTGGGTGTCGTACCTGTGAGGTGGCCTGCGCCGTTTCACACCAGTCAGGGTCTTGCAGCGGGACCCTTGAGCGGGAGGGCGGCCTGCATCTTGCCATCGAGGATGGACATCTGGTCTCCAGGGACAGCTACTTTCAGCCGCGCCTGAAGGTGATCGTGGGCAGCAAGGTGACCACGCCGGTGCTCTGCCGCCAGTGTGAAGACAAGCCGTGCGCCATGGCCTGCCCGAACAATGCCATCGTCAGCGAGGATGGTTGCGTCAAGGTGTTGCAGGAGCGCTGCATCGGCTGCAAGTCCTGCGTGGTGGCCTGTCCTTACGGCGCCATGGCGGTGGTGCTCAAAGAGGTGGCACCCGCTGCCGATTCGCTCTTCAAGCGTCCGCAGACCAAGGCGCAGGCGCTCAAGTGCGATCTCTGCCGTCACCGCGAGGCGGGCCCGGCCTGTGTCGAGGTGTGTCCGACCCAGGCGCTGCGGCTGGTCACGCCGGAGCATCTTGAAACCCTGAACCGGCAGAAGCAGCTGGCCAGTGCCGAGGCACTGCTGGCGATGCCGGCGCGGGTGTGAGCGGGCTTGCCGAGCCGTTTTTCGTTAACAAACAAGAGTGTGAGTCATGAAAAAAGTCATTACCGTGTGCCCCTATTGCGGCACCGGTTGCAAAATCAACCTGCTGGTTGAAAACGACAAGGTGGTGGGGGCCGAAGGCGCCAACGGCCGGACCAACGAGGGGCAGCTCTGCCTCAAGGGCTATTACGGTTGGGATTTCTTGAACGACACCAACCTGCTGACCCCCCGTCTCAAGAGCCCGATGATCCGCCGCGAGCGCGGTGGCAAGTTCGAGGCCGTCTCCTGGGATGAAGCGATCGCGTTCGCCAGCAGCCGTCTCTCCGCCATCAAGGCGAAATATGGCCCGGACGCCATCATGACCACCGGCTCTGCCCGTGGCCCCGGCAATGAAGCCAACTATGTGATGCAGAAATTTGCCCGTGCGGTGATTGGGACGAACAACGTCGACCACTGCGCGAGGGTGTGACACGCACCCTCAGTCTCCGGTCTGGAGACAACTGTAGGCAACGGCGCCATGAGCAACGCCATTCCCGAAATTCAAGAGACCAAGTGCCTGCTGGTGTTTGGTTACAACGCTGCTGACTCTCACCCCATCGTCGCCCGCCATATCCTCAAGGCGAAGGCAAACGGGGCCAAGGTGATTGTGTGTGATCCCCGTATGGTGGAGACCGCCCGCATCGCCGATCAGTGGCTGCCGCTCAAAAACGGTTCCAACATGGCGCTGGTTAACGCCTTCGCCAACGTGTTGATCAATGAAGGGCTCTACAACAAGGCCTTTGTCGCCAACTACACCGAAGGGTTCGAGACCTTCAAGGCGACGGTGGCCAAGTACACCCCGGAATATGTGGAGGGGATCACCGGCCTCAAAGCCGCCGATATCCGCGCCGCCATTCGCACCTATGCCGAGTCGCCTGCTTCCATGATCCTGTGGGGCATGGGGGTGACCCAGTACGGTCAGGCGGTGGACGTGGTCAAGGGGCTGGCGGGTCTGGCGCTGCTGACCGGCAACTTCGGTCGCCGCGGCACCGGTTGCGGGCCGGTACGTGGTCAGAACAACGTGCAGGGCACCTGTGACATGGGGATGCTGCCGCACCAGTTCCCGGGTTATCAGTCGGTGGCCGATCCCGCCATCAGCGCCAAGTTCGCCAAGGCGTGGGGCGTGGAGTCGCTCTCCCAAAAGCCCGGCTATCGCCTGACCGAGCTTGGCCACAAGGTGGAGGAGGGCAAGTGCAAGGCCTTCTACATCTTCGGTGAAGATCCGGCGCAGACCGAGGCCGACCTGGCCCAGTTCCGCCGCACCCTGGGCGGCATGGATCTGGTGATCGTGCAGGATATCTTCATGACCCAGACCGCCGAGATGGCGGATGTCATTCTGCCCGCCACCAGTTGGGGCGAGCATGAAGGGGTCTACAGCTCGGCGGATCGCGGCTTCCAGCGCTTCTACAAGGCGGTGACGCCCCCTGAGAACGTGAAGCCGGACTGGGCCATCTTCTCGTTGATGGCGACCGCCATGGGTTATCCCATGGAGTACCACAACACCGAAGAGATCTGGGACGAGATGCGTGCGCTCTGCCCGCTCTATGCCGGGGTCAGCTACGACAAGATGGCCGATCTCAAGAGTGTGCAGTGGCCTTGCCCGACCGAGGATCACCCGGGCACCAGCACCCTGTTCGAGGGGAATGTGTTCACCACCCCGAGCGGCAAGGGTCAGCTGATCGCCTCCGAGTGGCGGCCGCCGCTGGAGCAGCCCTGTGCCGAGTACCCGCTGGTGCTCTCCACCGTGCGCGAGGTGGGTCACTACTCCTGCCGCTCCATGACCGGCAACTGCTCGGCGCTGCAGACCCTGGCCGATGAGCCGGGCTATGTGCAGATCCACCCGAGCGATGCCAAAAAGCTTGGGGTGAAGGATCAGGCGCTGGTCTGGATCTCGTCGCGCCGTGGCAAGGTGATCACCCGGGCCAACTACAACGACCGGGTCAACGCCGGGGTGGTCTACATGACCTACCAGTGGTGGATCGGGGCCTGTAACGAGCTCACCATCGAGCACGTCGATCCCGTCTCCCACACGCCGGAGTACAAGTACTGCGCGGTGAAGATCGAGCGCATCGACAATCAGCCTGAGGCGGAAGTGTACGTCCAGACTGAATACAGCGCGCTCAAGGCGAAATTGCGCAGCGCCGCCAAAGGGTAATCGTCGTTAATAAAGTGGATCCAGGCTCTGTTTACAGGGCCCGGATCCCCTCATCCTTTTTTCAGCTGGCAGGTGTCCACCATGAACCGTGAATTAACGATCTCGTTCGGGATTTTTTATGTTTCAGCCTATTTGTTGGCAATGTTATTGGGGATGGGGTGTTACCTCTGGTACGACGAATTGATATTTCTGCTGGGCTTTGGTTTCTTCGGCTGTTTTATCGCCGCGCGCATCGCCATGGGCGCCGTGCTGGCGGCCCTGAGCGTGCAGTTGGCCTGGCTCGTGGCCTTCCTCTCCACCACGCTGGTGAATACCCTGCTGCTGGGCCTTTTTGCTCTGGTGGTTTATCTGACTCATCAGGCGGTGTCGGTAGACATATCACAAAATATCAGTTGGTTATTGGTGGCATTTCAGCTGCTATCGGCGGGCTTTATTTTCGGTGGACTCAAGTTCCATCCGGGCAATATTGGAAAATCAATTTTCGAACAAATCGGTAGTAAGGAGTCAAATATATGAAACGTATTGAAGAGCAAGCGCAGCTGCTGGATCTGGAGTATCAGGGCATCGCCCTGCTGTTTGACCAGTTTTGCCAGCGGGCGGGCACCCTCGCCAAGCAATACAAGTTCTTCAACTGGCCCGATTACGAGGATCCCCCGCCACTGTGCCGGGCGTTCACCCTGTTGGGGGAGACGCGCGAGCTCAGACTCTCTTGTCAGCCAGGTGAGCGGGGAGAACTCAACGGCATCCTCCAGATTGTCGATGAAGCCGGGCAGGTTCAGGCCAGCCAGGTGTATCGGGCCGATGGCCGTTTGCCGCAGGAAACCGGCCGGTTTCTCGATAATCCGCCCGAGCTGCTACTCAAATTGATGCTCGATGCCGTCTGGCAGCCCGGCCTTGTCGAAGGGCAACAGCTCATCGCCAATGAGTGCCGCTGACCACATCAACGCGATGATACCGATATGCCCCCCGATGCAGGGATGACACGGGATCTCGTTAGCCAGAGGCGCTGTCATCGGGTTCGGGAGACTCAATACCCGCATTCGGACGAAGGGTGGCGCATGCATGTCGGAATATCAGCGGGTTGGTTTTGTGCGAGCCCAAGACAACGCATGACAAAAGGTGGCTGAAAAACGACAGCCTACTGGCGATAACGGGTCCGCGCTGAGTGGATCGGCGAATATAGGTGTGGCAGGGATCGGCCTGGAGTAATGAGTCCCGTGTGTGCCCCCATGGTTGTATTGAAAATAGGGCTACCTTATGATCCAACGCTCAGTGCGATACCATTTAATGAGTATTGATTTTTATGATTAAACGTTAATGGACTACGTTTTTTTATTGTGACATCTGACGGAGCTCCCCGTCCTTGCTGATGTCTTGCCTGCATAGCGGTAACGTGAGGCCAGAATGCTAAATGTGAGTGCCATTCCTCTGGACGAAATCTCCCCCATCTGGGACGACGGTTTTCTTTCTCTGTCCAAAACCCTGCTGTCGGCAGTCACCCTCGACGACTTTATAAAAAAACTCAACAAGATCGATGCCTGTTTTGGCGGCGTGACCCGGGTCAACCTGATCCTCAACATGGGTGCGGACGAGGAGGCCATCGTCTATTTCATGGGCGCGATCGGCCCAAAGCATCTGGTCTGCCCCAAGGCAGAGCTGCACGTCTCCCCCCGTCCTACCAAGGAAACCCCGGAACAGGCCATCATTCTCGCTGCCGCCCGCTTTGAGAATCGCTGCCCGGCGCTGGATCGCGAAGGGGTCTACGGGGGGCTGCGCTCCTACTGCCAGCTCCCCATCACCACCGCCCGCAGCCACCTTGGCGGGGTCGAGTTTATCAACACCCAGCTCGACAGCTTCACCATGGAGACCCTCGCCAAGCTGACCCAGCTGGCGGCCATTATCGCCATTGCGCTGGAGAACGTGCTCGACAAGGAGCGCACCCTGGAGCAGGCCAACTCCCTGCGCCTTGAGCGCGACAGCTGCAAAATTCTGGTGGATGTGACCAATGCGGTGATCAAACTGGTGCGCATCGCCGAGCTGCCCAAGAGCCTGTTTACCATCCTGCACCACCACTTCGGCATCAGCAGCTTGTGTCTGGCCGAGTACAACGCCACCTCCGACAGCTTCAAGAGCTATCTGGTCAATCAGCACCAGAGCGATCAGCCGGGCATCATCGATCACTCCTGTTTCGAAAAGAAGTGCCTGCAGGGGGCCCTTGGCCATAGCGAGCCGTTTTTCGTCTATCGGGAGCACGGTAACGGCTGCAGCAATCGCTGCCGCTTTACCTCCCAGATCCTGCCGCCCGAGGCCGACAGCTCCTGCATTTTGCCGCTGCGCTATCGGGGCAACCTGCTGGGGGTGTTGATCCTCTCGCACCCCAACGCCGACTTCTTTGCCGATATCGATATCTCCTTGCTGGAGCAGGTGGCGGCGCGCACGGCCATTGCCATGAACAACGTGCAGGCGCAGCAGGAGATCTCCAACACCAACGGCGCCAAAGAGAAGACCATTCGCATCAACGAGCCGCAGATGCAGGGGGAGTTCCCCCACATCATCTACCAGAGCGCGGTGATGGAGAGCGTGCTGGAGAAGGTGCGGCTGGTGGCCGAGAGCGACAGTACCGTGCTGATCCTCGGCGAGACCGGCACCGGCAAGGAGCTGATCGCCCAGGCCATTCACGCCCTGAGTGCCCGCCACGACCACGAGATGGTGAAGGTGAACTGCGCCGCCATCCCCACCGGCCTTATCGAGAGCGATCTGTTTGGCCACGAGAAGGGGGCCTTTACCGGCGCCCTGACCCAGCGCATCGGCCGTTTCGAGCGGGCCCACAAGGGCACCCTGTTCCTCGACGAAGTGGGGGATATGCCGCTGGACTTGCAGCCCAAACTCTTGCGGGTATTGCAGGAGCACGAGCTGGAGCGGGTGGGCAACAGCAACCCCATCGCAGTGGATGTGCGGCTGGTGGCCGCCACCAACTGCGATCTGCTCTCCATGGTCAAGAACAAGCGCTTTCGAAGCGATCTCTACTACCGCCTCAATGTCTTTCCCATCGAGCTGCCGCCGCTGCGGGAGCGGCGCGAGGATATTCCGCTCTTGGTCAATTTCTTTATCAAGAAGATCGCCAAGCGGATGCGCCGCACCATCACCTCGATCCCCGCCGATGCCATGAAGATGCTGGTATCGCTGCCCTGGTACGGCAATATCCGCGAGCTGGAGAACGTCATCGAGCGCGCCGTGGTGATGACCCGCGGCCATGTGCTCAACCTCTCGCCCGATGAGCTGATGCCCCTCAAGGGCTACCACAAGATTGAGACCCTGGTTTATGACGAGCCCGCCACGCCGCTCTTTGTCGAGGAGGCACCGACCGATGAGCGCGAGGCGATCATCGCCGCCCTGCGCGACTGCAACGGCATCGTCGCTGGCGAGCGGGGGGCGGCCAACCGCCTCGGCATGAAGCGCACCACCTTGCTTTCGAAAATGAAGCGGCTCGGCATTTCGGCCAGAGATCCCGAGATCATTGACGGGGTCGCACCATGAGAGAGCTACTTGAGCTTGAGGCGCGGGGCGAGCTTAGCGAGCAGAGCGAACAGAACGAGCTGGCCCGCTGCGCCATCCACCGCGAGGTGGTGCACTACCGCGCCGATACCTTGACCTGCGACAGCGAAATGGCGCTCCCCTCCGAGACGCCGGTGGCGCTGGTCTACAACGGCATCGCCCACAGCGTGATGATGTGCTCGGCCTCCGATCTGGAGGATTTTGCCATCGGCTTTTCGCTATCCGAGGGGATCATCGACAGCCTGCTCGATATCCACGACATCGAGCAGATTGACGGCTGTCAGGGGATTGAGCTGCATATCACCCTGGCCAATCGCTGCGTCCATCGCCTCAAAGAGAAGCGGCGCACCATGGCGGGCCGCACCGGTTGCGGCATCTGTGGCAGCGAGAGTCTGGAGCAGGTGATCCGCACCCAGCCAGTGTTGCCCGACAGCCAGCGTCTGGCGGTGGGCCATATCGACAAGGTATTGACCGCGCTGCGCCCGCTCCAGCTGCTGGGTCAGCGTACCGGCGCTACCCATGCGGCGGTGCATCTGGATGGTGAGGGCAATATTCTCGCCATCCGCGAGGATGTGGGGCGCCATATTGCGCTGGACAAGCTGGTGGGCCATCTGTGCCGCACGGGTCGCCGTGATGGCGCCATTCTGGTGACCAGCCGCGCCAGCTTCGAGATGGTGCAAAAGTGCGCCAGCGCCGGGGTGGAGATCTTGCTCGCCATCTCCGCTGCCACCGAGCTTGCGGTCGAGCGGGCCGAGCAGACCGGGCTCACCCTGGTGGGCTTTTGCCGCCCCGGGCGGGCCGAGATCTACAGCGGCTGCCAGCGAATCCTGCTCAAGTAATGGCAAGGCCGTGAACCCGTTAAACGGGTCATAAAAACAGGCAATGAAAAAGGGCGGGGAGTGTGACTCCCCGCCCTTGTTGTATCTGCCTATAGCTTGCGGATTAGCGCGCCAGCAGGATACGCAGCATGCGGCGCAGCGGCTCGGCGGCGCCCCACAGCAGCTGGTCACCCACGGTAAAGGCGGCCAGATACTCAGGGCCCATATTGAGTTTGCGCAGACGGCCCACCGGAATGCTGAGGGTGCCGGTGACGGCAGCCGGAGTCAGCTCGCGGGCGGTGATGTCGCGATCGTTGGGGATCACTTTCACCCAGTCGTTGTGGGCAGCCAGCAGGGCTTCGATCTCCGCCAGCGGCACATCCTTTTTCAGCTTGATGGTGAACGCCTGGCTGTGGCAGCGCAGGGCGCCGATCCGCACGCACAGACCATCCACCGGAATGACGGCGTTCTCGATACCCAAAATCTTGTTGGTCTCGGCCTGACCCTTCCACTCTTCACGGCTCTGGCCGTTGTCGAGCTTGGTGTCGATCCAGGGGATAAGGCCACCGGCCAGCGGTACGCCGAAGTTGTCCACCGGCAGGGTGCCGGAGCGGGTCTTCTCGGTGATCTTGCGCTCGATGTCGAGGATGGCGGAGGCGGGGTCTGCCAGCTCGACCGCCACTTCGTCACGCAGCATCCCCATCTGGGTGACCAGCTCGCGCATATGGCGGGCACCGCCACCGGAGGCAGCCTGATAGGTCGCCACGCTCACCCACTCCACCAGATCGGCCTTGAACAGGCCACCGAGGGCCAGCAGCATCAGGCTGACGGTGCAGTTGCCGCCGACGAAGGTCTTGATGCCATCGTTCAGGGCCTGCTCGATGACGTCGCCGTTGACCGGATCCAGAATGATGACGGCATCTTTCTCCATCCGCAGGGAGGAGGCGGCGTCAATCCAGTAACCCTGCCAGCCGGCGGCTTTCAGGCGCGGATAGACATCCTTGGTGTAGTCGCCGCCTTGGGCGGTGATGATGATATCCTGCTTGGCCAGCGCCTCGATATCGAAGGCGTCCTGCAGAGTACCGGCATCGACGCCGAAGTTGGGAGCGGCCTCACCGGCCTGGGAGGTGGTGAAGAATGTGGGTTGAATATGGGCGAAATCCTGCTCTTCCTGCATCCGGCTCATCAGAACCGATCCCACCATGCCACGCCAACCGACCAAACCTACTTTTTTCATATTGTCCTACCCTGGATTGCTGCTAAAGAAACTCGCGGTGACACCCGTAACCCCTTGTCTGGCGACGCCTGTTTACAAGCGGTTTACAGGCCATTTAAAAAATATGCGCTGCGAAAAATGCGTCTATCCACATTACGGATTGTGGCGGCTTGCGCAAGTCGAATTGCGCAATATTCTGTGCCGTTTGCTGCATTAACCGGCAGCCAGAGCACCGCTCAGGCAGACGGGGAGGGAGAAGGTCAACATCAGACGAAAAGGCCACCGTTTATGGCGGTGGCCTGTCAATAAAGCGGTTGAGAACGTCCTCTGCTGTTGTCTGGGGGCGCAGTTGGCGAGTGAAACAGCCCGACAGCTTGGGCGCTTAGCCGTAACGGGCGAGGGTCAACCCCTCATCGCTGATGGCGGGCTCGCTGCCGCTGATGAGATCGCACAACAGCTGACCCGAACCGGCCGCCATGGTCCAGCCCAGGGTGCCGTGGCCGGTATTGAGCCAGAGGCCGGGAATGGGGCTCGGCCCCACCAGCGGGGTGCCGTCCGGCGTCATGGGGCGCAGGCCGGTCCAGAACTCGGCTTGGCTGATATCGCCCCCTTCGGGGAAGAGATCCCCCACCACCATCGCCAGAGTGTCGTGGCGTCTGGGGTTGAGTGCGAGGTTGTAGCCCGACAGCTCCGCCATGCCGCCGACCCGGATCCGCTCGTCAAAACGGGTGATGGCCACCTTGTAGGTCTCGTCGAGCACGGTACTGCGCGGCGCGGCCTCGGCGTTGATCATCGGCAGGGTGAGGGAGTAGCCCTTGACCGGATAGACCGGCAGCTCCAGCCCGAGCGGGCGCAGCAGCGGCCGCAAAAAGCCGGTGGCATAGCTGCCGAGCGCACAGACGATGGCATCGGCGCGATAGCGCTGCTCGCCCGCCCGCACCGCCACGGCGCGGCCGCGGGCTTGCTCAATCTCGTCGATATCGCAGTTGAAGACGAACTTGACCCCGAGCTTCTCGGCTTCAAGGGCAAGGGCCTTGGTGAAGCGGAAGCAGTCGCCGGTCTCGTCGCCGGGCAGACGCAAGCCGCCGACGATTTTGCCGCGCACCCGCGCCAGCGCAGGCTCTGCCGCTTCGCAGCCGCTGGCATCCAGCGACTGGTAGGGGACGCCATACTCCTCCAGCACCTCGATATCGCGCTGACTGGCATCGAGCTGGGATTGGCTGCGAAACAGCTGCAGGGTGCCGAGCTGGCGCCCTTCGTAATCGATGCTCAGCTCGTCGCGCAGCAGCTTCATGCAGTCGCGGCTGTATTCGGCCAGACGCACCATGCGCCCCTTGTTGGTGGCATAGGCGGTCGGGGTGCAGTTGGCGAGCATTCTGAGCATCCAGCGCAGCTGGAAGGGGTCGGCAGTGGGGCGCACGGTGAAGGGGGCATGCTTTTGCAGCATCCATTTGGCGGCCTTGAGGGGAATGCCGGGGGCCGCCCAGGGGGCCGCATAACCCGGGGATATCTGCCCGGCGTTGGCATGGCTGGTTTCAAGGGCGACGCCACCTTGTCGCTCCAGCAGGGTCACCTTGTGACCCGCTTTGGCCAGATACCAGGCGCTGGTTACCCCAATCACGCCGCCACCGAGAACCACTATCTCCATATCGTCTTTCCTTGACTGATCTCCTGATGTGGCCACCACCATAATCAGCCGCCACAGGATATTCAACCGCTCTGCGCAGGATTGGGATCTCCGTCTGCTTGCCTGTCACAAGCTGGTGTTTGGTGCGATGGTGAGCCTGATTGCCAGCGTAAATCGCTGCGCTGTTGTCAGTGTGAATGTGCCAGGGGACATGGCCCGCTTACAACTGCTCCAGCTTGATCAGGTACTGCTCCGCCGTTGCCAGAATGGCCTGCTGTTGTTCTGCGGCTTGGCCATCCCAGTTGGCATAGGGGAGGGCGAGGCGGGGATTGCCGCCCAGTTTGTCCCGATTGCGCCAGAGAAAGTGCCAGTAGAGGCTGTTGAAGGGGCAACTTCCGTCGCCGTGGCGGGCTTTGACCTGATAGTGGCACCCCTTGCAGTAGTGGCCCATCCGCTCGAGATAGGCGCCGCTGCTGGCGTAGGGCTTGCTGCCCATCAGGCCGCCATCGGCAAACTGGCTCATGCCGCGGGTGTTGGGCAGCTCCACCCACTCGATGGCATCCACATAGATGCCGAGATACCAGGCATCCACCTCGTCAGGATCGATCCCCGCCAGCAGGGCAAAGTTGCCGGTCACCATCAGCCGCTGGATATGGTGGGCGTAACCGTGCTCAAGGGATTGGTTTATGGCGTGGCGCACGCAGGCCATCCTGGTTTCTCCATTCCAGAAGAAACCGGGCAGCGGCCGGTTGGCCCCGAGAAAATTGGTCTGCTTGTAGTCGGGCATCTTCTCCCAGTAAAGGGCACGGACAAACTCGCGCCAGCCGAGGATCTGGCGGATAAAGCCCTCTACCTGCGCCAGGGTGATGGTGGCCTGATTGGCCTGCCAGTGGGCTTCGGCGGCGCGGATCACCTCAAGCGGATGAAGCATCTTGCTGTTGAGGGAAAACGACAGGCGGCTGTGAAACAGGCTCCAGCCCCGCTCGCTCAGGGCATCCTGATAGCGGCCAAAGTGGGGCAGGCAGTGCGCCAGAAAATGGGCCAGCAGCTCGCGACTCTGGCGCCTTGTGATGGGCCAGGGCAGCCTGCTGGCATCCGCCTCGCCGATGGTGCTGACCCCGTGGCGGGTCAGCATGGCATCAATCTCGCTCACCTCGTTGGCAAAGGTGAGGGGCGTCGGGATTGGCTGGCGATCCGGCAGCTTGGCGCGGTTCTCGTCATCAAAATTCCAGCGCCCGCCAAGGGGTTGGCCGCGCTCATCGAGCAGTACCCTGTATTGCTTGCGAAGGGCGCGGTAGAAGAACTCCATCCGGCTGTGGGGATAGCGCTGCCAGCCATCGCGGGGGGTGAGAAAATGCTCGCTCTCCACCTCGGTGGCAGGGATGGCAAGGCCCGCCGCCCAGCTTTTCAACTGGCTGGCGAGGCGCCACTCGTCCGGGCTCTGCCAGGCAAAGCTGTCGGCCTGATGTGCTTCGAGCTGAGCTGCCAGCAAGCCGGGCAAATCGGGCCAGCGGGCGCTCTCATCGAGGGTCAGGTAACAGACGCGGTGGCCCGCTTGGGTGAGGGCCGCTGCGAAGGCGCGCATGGCGGCAAAGAAGGCCAGCACCTTCTGGCGATGGTGGCGGCAGTAGTCGGTCTCCTGCCGTAGCTCTGCCATCAGATAGCAGATTGCCGGATCCGGGGTGCGAAACCAGCTGTGACCGGCGTTCAGCTGATCGCCGAGAATCAGGCGCAGCTCCATCAGACTCGCTCCCCCTCAGGTTGCTGGCTGCGGTGACGAGCGTGGCGACAGCGCTCGCTGCAGTAGCGAACCTCCTCCCAACTGCGCGCCCACTTGCGCCGCCAGCTGAAGGGGCGCTGGCAGACGGGGCAGATCTTCTCGGGCAGATGGGGTTTGCGATGCATGATGGCTTCCGGCCTTGGCTGATGGGGGATGTGGCGTGTGGGTAGGGAGAATAACGAACCGGGGGCGCGGGTGGATCAACCTCACTGCCGGTTTGCCGCGCAGATGCGCACTTTGTGAGCGGGCGCACAGCCCGTCGGTGCGCCCCTTGTTTGCCAATTAACCTGCCGTTAACGTGGCGAGGCTGCCCGTTGGCAGCACCCATCAATGGATCTTATTGGCCACCGACTGTTTACAACCGATATGGAGGGGAGTGATGCCAATCATGACAGCTACGCCCCGGGCAGCTTGCCTGCTCGCCCACTGGTATACCCGGGATCCCATTCTCACCTTCGACTTTCCTCACCGCTGATTGGCGGCACCCGCCGTTTGAATTTGTCAGCCGGACGACCCTGATCGCCCCGGCCTCTTTGCCAATCCCGATTTCAAACACACTGGCCTTGCGCCGGTGAGGAGTCTTTTATGCGTCGTATACCCGAGCCGTTTCGTATCAAGATGGTCGAGCCCATCAAACAGACCACTGGCGCCGAGCGCCGCGCCGCCCTCGAGGCCGCTGGCTGGAACCCCTTCCTGCTGCTGGCCGAGGATGTCTATATCGATCTGCTGACCGACAGCGGCACCGGTGCCATGTCCGATCGCCAGTGGGCCGGCATCATGATGGGGGATGAGGCCTATGCGGGCAGCCGCAACTTCGTCGAGCTGGAGCGCGCGGTGCGCGAGATCTTTGGCTACCAGCATGTGATGCCCACCCACCAGGGGCGCGGGGCCGAGCAGATCCTCTTCCCCGAGCTGGTCAAGCGCTGCAAGGGCAAGGCGCCGGTCTTTATCTCCAACTACCACTTCGACACCACCAAGGCCCATGTGGAGTTGGCTGGCGCGCGGGCCATCAACCTGCTCACCCCGAAAGCCCTCGACACCACGGCCCCTTATGCCTGGAAGGGGGATTTTGATCTTCCTCGCCTGACCGATACCATCGAGACCCTGGGGGCCGACAACGTGGCCGGCATCATCATCACGGTGACCTGCAACAGCGCCGGTGGTCAGCCGGTCTCCATGGCCAATATGGAGGCGGTCTCCGAGCTGGCCCATCGTCACCAGATTCCGGTGGTGATCGACGCCGCCCGCTTTGCCGAGAACGCCTGGTTTATCAAGGAGCGGGATCCGGCCTATGCCAAGCACAGCATCAAGGAGATAGTGCGCCAGATGTTCGCGCTGGGGGACATCTTCACCATGTCGGCCAAGAAGGACGGGTTGGTCAATATCGGCGGGTTGTGTTGCTTCAAAGAAGATCTCGACCTGTTCCGCGCGGTGCAGGTGCGCTGCGTGGCGA
>OEQV01000287.1_pt1 | contig 13659 bp, 15 predicted proteins | sample 1539821 | NCBI WGS metagenome assembly OEQV01 (sample SAMEA3891244, study PRJEB23780) | metagenome | biome: terrestrial biome; feature: animal house; material: water of meat washing | place: Italy | collected 2015-05-12 | reverse complement strand
GTGTGGAATGTGACTATTTCCGCAGATCTTGATGAAAACCCCAGCGTTTGACGCGTTCGGCTCGATAAAGGCTTTGCCTGTGCGTTTTTTTTTGCATAGAGTGACCCAGCGCTAAATGCCCGATCATAAAGGAAATGTTATGAACAAAGCTCAACTTGTCGATGCGATTGCCGCCAAAGCAGATCTGAGCAAAGCTCAGGCCAAAGTGGCTCTGGAAGAGATCATCAATGGTATTACCCAGAGCTTGAAAGAAGGCGATGCTGTGCAACTGGTCGGTTTTGGCACCTTCAAGGTCACCCACCGCGCAGGCCGCACCGGTCGTAACCCGCAAACTGGTAACGAGATCCAGATTGCTGCTGCCAACGTGCCTTCATTCGTGGCTGGCAAGGCTCTGAAAGACGCCGTCAAGTAAGTCCGAAAGTCTGTTTTGTCCAATGCCAGTCAGCTTGCTGACTGGCATTGTTTTTATGGGATTCTCCCATCCTTCCTATTAGTCCTTCCTGACTTTTCCTTCTGTCGGCCTCGTTGCGGCTGAGGCCTTATGCCGTCTGCGGGTTGGATGGCAGCGGCCAGATCCGCTCATAGGCCCAGGTAAAGACCATGATGTAGACGAGGTAGAAGGCGACGAAGCCGAGATCCAGCATCAGGGCGTCCCACACTCCCAAATCGAGCCAGAACATGACGCAGGGGAGGGAGAGCATCATAAAGCTCGCCTCATAGCCAAACGCGTGCAGGAAGCGGTCCAGTGGTCGCTTGTTGGTGCGCCCGCACAGTTTGAGCAACCCCTTGTCGAACAACAGGTTCCAGCCGTAGGTCCAGGCGGTGGCGACGATGGAGAAGAAGATGGCCAGCGAACCGACCTCGGCGACGCCCTGACCGAACAGCTGGCTGATCAGCGGTGCGACCAGTGCCAGCCCGATGCCTTCGTAGAGAACCAGATAACGAAGTCGATCCGGGGTGGTGCGTAGTTGGGTACTACTCATGGGTGATGTGCCTCCTGTGGGAGGCGCATTCTAATCAGGGAGTGGTTAAAAGAGAAGCATCGGCCCGTCATGACTGGCGTTGAGGGGCATGATGATGCCCCCTCTTTGCGATACGTCTCTATTGCCAATTTGGGCGTTAGCCCTGAGTGGTCAAGTCTGCGACTCAGGCGCCGGTTGGCGTGACCCGGGTCAGCATGGCAAAGCCCTCTTCCACCTGAGTGAGCTGTACCTTGACCTCTCCCAACTCGGCGAGCGAGGCAACATGGGTGCCGCCACAGGGGATGGTCACCTCCTGGCCTTCCAGCATGCAGTGCCAGTAACGGGAATCGATGATCGCCTCGCCAGCGCGGCTGCGGCGGATCTCGCCCCCGGCTGCGATCCAGTCGGCCAGTTGCTGGTTGACCTTCTCTTCAATCAGCGCCAGATCTGCCAGCAGCGCCTCGCTGTTGACCCCCTTCTTGCGCAGGCTCTTGCCGATGCGGTACTGCTCGCGTGAGCCCATGGGCTCGACCCGTGAACTCTGGATGGCAAGGCGGTCGAAGTCGGGCTGGCCCAGCGCATCACGCTCGCTTACCTCCTTGCGCCAGTAGGGGATAAGTACCCGATTGAGCGCCAGCGCGGCCAGATGGCAGCCGCTATGGCCCAGACTCAGGGCGTGGCGGGCAGCGCTATCTACTTGCAATTCGACCTGGCTGCCAACGGCCAGCTCATGGTCACCGGTCAGCGGATGGACCACCACGAAACGCCACCCCTCAGCGCCCCGTTTGACCGGAATGGCAGTATCGACGAACAGCTCGCCATCCGGGCTGATGGCCCCCATCCGGCAAGGGCCAATGGCGGCTTCGCCCCCTTCCCAGCGAACATGGCCCACATCCCCCGGCTGATCGGGCCAGAGATGGCTCTGGGGATGAAAGGGGGTGAGGTCGGTGACCAGCAGCGTGGTGTCACCGCGCTGGCAGCAGACTACGCTGGCCTGCTCCTGATGATGGCCCAGCACGAAGCTGGCTCGGGTATGTTCCATGGCAAGGCTCCCGCAACGATAAATGAGAAGAGAAAGCGGCAGCATACGCCAAAGTGCGAAGAGGCTCATTAACCAGAGTTAATGAGCCTCTCTTCTCGGTTTTACGGTTCGCTAGATCATGGCGACCAGCAGATAGGCGTTGAGCCCGATCACCAGCGCAACGATAAGGCGGCCGATGGCTTGTGTGACCGGATGGTTGCGATGTTGCCCCATCAGCGCCCGATCGCCGGTCAGCATCAACAGCGGGATCAGGGCCAGCGCGATGCCAAAGCTCAGGATCACCTGACTCAGCACCAGAATTTCGGTGGTGTTGAGCCCCATGGCGATCACCACGAAGGCGGGAGCCATGGTGATGGCGCGACGCAGCCAGAGCGGGATGGTAAAGCGGACAAAGCCCTGCATCACCACTTGCCCGGCCAGGGTGCCCACCACGGTAGAGCTGATGCCGGAGGCGACCAGCGAGAGGCCAAACAGGGTGGCGGCAGCCTGACCCAGCAGCGGAGTGAGGGTCTGGTAGGCGGATTCCAGCTCCGCTACCTGCTGGTGGCCCGAGCTGTGGAACGCGGCGGCCGCCATCGCCATCATCGCCAGATTGACGAAGCCGGCGATGGTCATGGCAATCGCCACATCGACCCGGGTGGTGTGCAGCCGCTGGCTGACCGAGCCCTGATCCTGCGTGTGCTGGGTCAGTGCCGAGTGCAGGTAGATAACGTGGGGCATCACGGTGGCACCGAGCACACCGGCGGCCAGATAGACGGCATCGCTGTTGGGCAGACCGGGGAAGAGGGCGCCCTCCAGCAGGCTGGGCAGATGGGGGCGGGAGAAGATCAGCTCGACGATGTAGGCCGCCGCGACAAACAGCAGCAGGCCACCGACCACGAACTCCAGCGGTTTCTGACCACGGGATTGCAACATCAGGATCCCCCAGGTCACCACGGCGGTGATACAGGCCCCTTCAAGCAAGGTCACGCCAAGCAGCAGCTTGAAGCCGACTGCGGCGCCGATAAATTCGGCGAGATCGGTGGCCATGGCGATGATCTCTGCCTGCACCCAGTAGGCCCACACCGCCGGTTTCGGCAGTCGGTCGCGAATGTGCTCCGCCAGATTCTTGCCGGTGACGATGCCGAGCTTGGCCGAGAGGGTCTGCACCACCATGGCCATCAGGTTCGCCCACACCACCACCCACAGCAGCTGGTAGCCGAAGGTAGAGCCCGCCTGGATATTGGTGGCGAAGTTGCCCGGATCGATGTAACCGATGGCGGCGATAAAGGCAGGCCCGAGCAGGGTCAGTTTGAATTTGCGGGCTGGAATCGTAGTCGTCAGTGCGGGTTGCATGGCATCACCCTCCATAAGGATATGGAGAGAGAATAGATCTAAATGATAATTATTATCAATTGTTGTTTCTGATGATTTCCATCGGGAAAAACATTTAAGGCAGTCAGTTGCAGTGAGGGATGTGATTTCGTACAATACGCCGCCCTAGAAAAGCAGCGACTAAACACCTTTATGTTCCTTGCCTCCGAGGTCTGGCTGCACCTGGGCGGAGGCTGAATTAATCCGTAAGGAGCTAAAATGCGTCATTACGAAATCGTCTTCATGGTTCATCCGGACCAGAGCGAGCAAGTTCCCGGCATGATCGAGCGTTACACCGGCGCCATCACCACCTCCGGTGGTACCATTCATCGCCTGGAAGATTGGGGCCGTCGTCAGCTGGCTTACCCGATCGACAAACTGCACAAAGCCCACTACGTTCTGATGAACGTAGAAGCAGAGCAAGCCGTTATCGATGAGCTGGAAACCAACTTCCGCTTCAACGATGCCGTTATCCGCAACATGATCATGCGCACCAAGCACGCCGTGACTGAAGTTTCTCCGATGGCCAAGGCCAAAGAAGAGCGCTTCACCCGTCGTGACGACGAGCGCCGCGAAGAAGCTACTGAAGCTGCTTCCGAAGAGTAATTCTGGATCACTGACTAGAGGATAAAGGCCATGGCACGTTATTTCCGTCGTCGTAAGTTCTGCCGCTTCACCGCCGAGAACGTTACCGAGATCGACTACAAAGATATCGTTACTCTGAAAAACTACATCACTGAATCTGGCAAGATCGTACCGAGCCGTATCACCGGTACCCGCGCCAAGTATCAGCGTCAGCTGGCACGCGCCATCAAGCGTGCTCGTTACCTGGCTCTGCTGCCGTACACCGATCTGCACAACAAGTAAGAATCGGCCCGGCACTTAAGCCTAACTCAACGAAATTTATAGAGGAAAGGTAATGCAAGTTATCCTGCTCGACAAAATCGCCAAACTGGGCGGTCTGGGTGATCAAGTCGCTGTTAAAGCTGGCTACGCCCGTAACTATCTGATCCCGCAAGGCAAAGCTGTTATGGCCACCAAGGCCAACATCGAAGCTTTCGGTGCTCGTCGCGCTGAGCTGGAAGCCAAACTGGCTGCCAACAAAGCTGCTGCTGAAGAGCGTGCTGCCAAGCTGGCCGAACTGGCTACCGTGGTTATCGCTTCCAAGTCTGGCGACGAAGGCAAGCTGTTCGGTTCCATCGGTACCCGTGACGTGGCTGAAGCCATCACTGCTGCTGGTGTTGCTGTTGCCAAGAGCGAAGTCCGTATGGGCAACGTTCTGCGTAACACCGGTGAGTACGAAGTTGCCGTTCAGCTGCACGCTGACGTTAAAGCAACCGTACAGATCCAGGTTGTTGCCCTGTAATAGCGATTCGCTTTTGCAGAAAAAACCCGCGCTTTTGCGCGGGTTTTTTATTTTCCGGCCCGGGGGTAGAGTGAAGGTCTGTTCCACTGGAGGAGATCCCTATGGCTTGGGTAGAAGGTCGCGTCATCGAACGCATCGAATGGACACCCACTCTGTTCTCCCTGCGGGTAGCGGCCGAGCTGGCTCCCTACAAGGCAGGCCAATTCACCAAGCTGGCCCTCGAGCAGGGCGATCGCCGCATTCAGCGCGCCTACTCCTTCGTCAATCCCCCCTCTGCGCCATACCACGAGTTCTATCTGGTCGAGATCCCGAGCGGTGAGCTGACTCCGTCCCTCGGCTCGCTGCAAGCAGGCGATACCCTGCTGGTGCAATCCCAGGCCACCGGCTTTCTGACGCTGGATGAGGTGCCCGCCGGGCGCGATCTCTGGCTGCTCTCGACCGGTACTGCCATCGGTCCGTTCCTTTCCATGCTGGCCGATGGCGAGGCCTTCAACCGTTTCGAGAATCTGGTGCTGGTGCACGGGGTGCGCAAAGGCGAAGAGCTGAGCTATCAGGATTTGATCGCCAGCTTTGCCGAGCAATATGGCGAGCGCTTTCGCTATGTCCCCTTTGTCAGCCGCGAGCCCTGGCCCGATGCAATGGCAGGGCGGATCCCGGCGGCGATTGCCAATGGTCAGCTGCAGCAGCGGGTGGGATTGGAGTTCTCACCCGAGCTGAGTCAGGTGCTGATCTGCGGCAATCCGGAGATGGTGAAAGAGACCCAGCAGACCTTGCTGGCGCTGGGGTTGGCCAAGAATCTGCGGCGGGCGCCGGGCAATATCAGTGCGGAGAATTATTGGTAAAACAATCAGCACAGGGGCGCCAGGCCCCTGCTGCATCAGGAGAGGGCGTTCAGTTCTTCTTGCCGTTGCCCTTGTTTTTATCTTTCTGTTTGTCGTGACCTTGCCCGGGGTTATTGCCGCTGTGGATGCTGCGGTTGTAGTGATCCCGGTACTTGCCATCCATCTTGTCGCAGTTGAGTTTGATCCGGCTGTCGCCAATGCCAAGATCCAGGCAGTTGTCCTGCCACCAGTCGTACTCTTTGTCATCCCAGTCGAGATTGATCTTGATGTCATCACCGGAGATCTTGATGCCATCGCTATTTTTGCTTGGCGGCGCCGCAACCGCGATGCCATGCGCCATCAGCAGGGAGAGCAGCAGGGCGCCACGCTGGATAACGGGGTTGTGTTTGGCTTGGGTCATCGCAAGGGTACTCCTGTCGTTATTGGCCACTCTGCGAGTTGGCAGGGATCTGGTTGGTTTGCGGTGGCTGGTTGCGGTTCTCTTCATCTTCCAGATTGAATTTGACCGCCTTGCAGTCGGCCGGAGCGGTTTCGCCGATCCCCAGATCGAGGCAGTCGTTCTGGGTCCAGCCGAACTGCTTGTCATCCCAGTCCAGATTGAATTTAAGCTCATCGACGGAGAATTCGGAGCCACTGCTCTCTTGATATTGCTGTGTCGCAGCGGCGCTGCCGGTAATCAGAAGAAGGGAGAGTAGCAAAGTGGTCTTACTGTTCATGATGGCCTCGGATAATTGCAACGGTGGATGAGTCTACTGATCGGGGCTGAACCCGAGCGGAACCGTAGTGCATCTCACCATTCGATTAAGTCAGGAGGGGATTGTATCGCGTTTCTGCTGCCGATTTGTCCGTTTTGGTCGCACTCTGGGCAGCTGGTTGTCAATCTGAAGGAATTCAGTCATTTGCCCTTCTCTACGCGGGCTCGACGACTATAATCGGCAGCCAACTTTTCCTGCACAGCACACCCCTTCATCATGACCACACAGGACTCCTCCGCGCTGCGCTACCCCAAGGGGTGGTTTGCTCTGACGACGGTATACAGTTTCACCGGGTTGGCCATTCTGGCCTCCATCATCTTCTCCCTGCTGCTGTTCCTCTCCATCGATGACAACCCGCTGATGAAGTGGCTGTTTGGCGGGCTGGCCATCATCTTCGAACTGGGCAAGTTTTACGTCTGGTACGAGTACGGTGAGCGCAAGGCGCGGCGGGATCTGGGCGGCGCTTTCTGGTCGCTGCTGTTCTACAGCGTGCTGGCGGCCATCTCCATCGGCGGCAGTATCGGCGGCATCAACAGCGCCACCAACACGGTACTGAGCCAGCAGGCGCGCCACGAGCGGGAGCTTGCCCGCTTCGACGAGCAGATCGCCAGCATCGAGCGGCAGATCCAGCTCAACGAAGAGGCGGCCCGCAAATATATCGAGCTGGAGCGCATCTCCAGCGGCGTCTCCTCGTTGCAGCACGCCAACACCAAGCTGCGCTTGCAGCAGGATGAGCTGCGTCAGCAGCGCGATGCCAAGCCGGTCAACGAACAATCCTCCATGCTGGGGCTGATGAGCAGTCTGGCGGACGGGGTGGGGATGAGCATCAGTCAGGTGCAGTTCCTGCTGGTCTGCTTCCTCTCGGTGCTGCTCGACGTGTTCGGCGCCTTCTTCGTCAGCCTGATCGGCGAGGAGAACCGCTTTCGCCGGATGTGGCGCTGGCAGCAGGAGCAAGCCCGCCTTGAGGCGCAGGAAGCGCTGGCGATGGCGGCTCAGCACGAACCCATGATGCCCCCCGAGCCCGCTCCCGAAGTGCTGGCGCAGGTGCGCGGTGCGCTGGTGAGCGGTGAGCTCAAGTGCAGCAAGCGCTCGGTGGCGCAGGCGCTGTCACTCTCGCTGGAGGAGGTGGATCGGGTGTTCCACCATCTGCTGTCGCAAGGGGTACTGGGGCAGGGGAGCAATCGCCACTACTACCTCAATCCGGCGCTGGAGCAGCAACCCGGATAATGAGAAGGCCACCGGAACGCGGTGGCCTTTTTCGTTATCGAGTGGTGATAGCACTCAGTGAGTCAGCACCATCATCAGGCTGAGGAAGGCGGCCAGTCCGCCACCGATGCCGATGATCCAGTAAAACCCCTTGGCCCCCTGTTTGAGCGGGATGCGGAAGTAGAGCAGAAACGCCCACCACCCCAGTGCCAGCAACAGAGGAATAAGAAACATTCGAGCCATGGTGTCCTCGCTGTTATTCTGTTGACCCTTGATCAATCAACAGGATGGATTGTGCAATGACGCAACTACAGATTACCGCATTCGGTGACCCCTCGGTACTCAAGCTCAACCCTTCCCTCGATAAGGTGCCAGCCGATGGCGAAGTGCGGGTGCGCATCTGCTTTGCGGGGGTCAACCCCATCGATGCCAAAACCCGCGCCGGTCTTGGCTGGGCGGCGGCCCAGAACAAGGACAAGCTGCCCTGGACGCCGGGTTATGACGTCTCCGGCGTGGTAGAGAAAGTGGGCCCCGGCGTGACCTCGCTGGTCGAGGGGGATCTGGTGTGCGGCATGGTCGGTTTTCCCCTTACCGCCGGTGGCTACGGGGAGTCTGTGGTGGCAAGCGAGAGCGAGCTGGTCAAGCTCGACGGGGTGAGCCTGCAGCAGGGGGCGGCGCTGCCGCTGGCCGGTCTCACCGCCTGGCAGGGGCTGCTTGAGCACGGCGGCCTCAAGAGCGGTCAGCGGGTATTGATCCTCGCCGGTGCCGGTGGTGTCGGCCATCTGGCGGTGCAGTTTGCCAGCGCCTATGGCGCCGAGGTGGTGGCTACCGCCAGCCCCGACAACCATGGCTTCCTGCACGCTCTGGGGGCGCGCTGGATGGTGGATTACCACGATGCGAACTGGCCAGCACGGGTGGTGGCAGAGGCCGGTCAGGTCGATCTGGTGCTGGATCTGGTGGGCGGCGAGAGCGGCAAGGCGGCGCTCGCCTGCGTCAAGCCGGGTGGCCGTCTGGTGACGGTGCCCACTATTACCGCCCAGCTGATCAAGGATGCGGGTGCTGCGGCGGGTATCGAGGTGGTCGGCATGCTGGTTCACCCTGACCAGAAGCAGCTGGGTCAGATGTTGATGCTGCTGCGTCAGGGGGAGGTGAAGGTCACCCTCGCCGGTGAATTCCCCCTGGCCGAGGGGGCGCTGGCCCATCAGGCCATCGAAGGGGGCCATGTGCGCGGCAAGCTGCTGCTGCGGATGCCTGCGGCCGATGGCCTGCCCGGATGAATGGCATTACCGAGATGGGGCTGGGGTGGCTCTTTTTAAGCGCATTCACCTCCGCCACCCTGCTGCCCGGCAGCTCCGAAGTGCTGCTGGGGGCCATGGCGGCCAAGGGGGAGTGGAGCATGGCGAGCCTGCTGCTGTGGGCGACGCTGGGCAATACCCTCGGCTCCATGACCACCTGGTGGCTCGGCTGGCTCGCCACCTTCAAGAAGAAACCGGAAGATTTTCAAGGCCGTGGGGAACAAAAAGCCTTAGGCTGGCTCAAACAACATGGTCACTGGTGTCTGCTGCTTGCCTGGACGCCGGTGGTCGGTGATGGTCTCTGTCTGTTGGCCGGTTGGCTGCGCCTCTCCTTCTGGCGCTCTCTCATCCTGATCGGGCTCGGCAAATTGTTCCGTTATGCCCTGGTTTTTCTGCTGGCCAGTCACATTTTCTAGCCTGTTTTTGTCACTCACGAGGTTACCGTGAACAAAGTCATACCTTTAACGATTCTGCTGGGCTTCACCCTGCCGGTGCTGGCGGCACCGACCCTGATCGCCGAACAGGGCAAGGAGGAGGGCAAGCTCGCCATCCCCTACCAGATGTACAAGCTGGACAACGGCCTGACCGTGATCCTGGCCCCCGATCGCTCCGATCCGCTGGTGCACCTCGATGTGACCTATCACGTCGGTTCATCCCGCGAGACGGTCGGCAAGTCCGGTTTCGCCCACTTCTTCGAGCACATGATGTTCCAGGGCTCGAAACACGTCGGTGATCAGGAGCATATGCGGATCATCAACGAGGCCGGTGGCGACATGAACGGCACCACCAACAAGGACCGCACCAACTACTACGAGACTGTGCCTGCCAACCAGCTGGAAAAAGTGCTCTGGCTGGAGGCGGATCGGATGGGCTTCCTGCTCGATGCGGTGAGCCAGAAGAAGTTCGAGATCCAGCGCGCCACCGTCAAGAACGAGCGGGCCCAGCGGGTCGATAACCAGCCATACGGGCTGGTGAGCGAGAAGGTGGGGGAGGCGCTCTATCCGCGTACTCACCCCTACTCCTGGCAGCCCATCGGTTACGTGGAAGATCTCGACCGGGTCGATGTGAACGACCTCAAGCAGTTCTTCCTGCGCTGGTATGGCCCCAACAACGCCACCCTGACTCTGGGCGGCGACTTTGACAGCAAGCAGGCCCTCGCGTGGATCGAGCAGTACTTCGGCGCCATCCCGCGCGGCCCGGACGTGGCCGAGCCGACGCCAAAGCCGGTGACCCTGCCCGAGACCCGTTACGTGACGCTGCAGGACAAGGTGCACCTGCCGCTGCTCTATATCAGCTACCCCACCGTCTCCCTTGGCGATCCGCAGGAGCCGGCGCTCGACATGTTTGCCGACGTGCTCGGCGGCTCCGCCAGCTCCATGCTCTACCAGTCGCTGGTGAAAACCGGCAAGGCGATCGATGTGGGGGCGTCCCACTACTGCGAAGAGCTGGCCTGTACCCTGACCGTCTACGCCTATCCCAATCCGTCGCAGGATGGCAGCCTCAAGACCCTCAAGGGGGAGGTGGACAAGGTGATCGGCGAGTTCGCCCAGCGCGGCCTCAAGCCGGAAGATCTGGAGAAGGCGATCGCCAAGTACCGTGCCTCCGCCATCTGGGGTCTGGACAGCGTCTCCGGCAAGGTGAGCCAGCTCGCCATGGGTCAGGTGTTTGCCCAGGATCCCAACTATGTGTTCAAGACCCTCGATGCCATCGGCAAGGTGACACCGGAGCAGGTGAAGGCCGCCTACGACAAGTTCATCGCCGGCAAGCCTGCGGTGGTGCTGAGCGTGGTGCCCAAGGGCAAGACAGAGTGGCAGGTTGCCACCCCGAACTTTACCCCCGCCAAGCGCGAGCTGCCGGATTACAGCAAGCATGACGAGGCGCTGGCCGAACGACCGGTAAAAGACAATTTCGATCGCAGCGTGCAGCCCAAGGCGAGCGAGGCGGTGAGCGTCAAGGTGCCCGCCATCTGGCACGGCAAGCTCGACAAGAACATCGAGATCATCGGCACCAAGAGTGACGAGATCCCCGCCGTCTCCATCATGATCGCCCTGCCGGGCGGCATTCGTGCCGAAGATAAGGGGCAACTGGGGCTGGCCAATCTGACCGCCGCCATGATGGGGCAGGGCACGGTGCGCCTGACCGAGGCTCAGCTGAGCGACGAGCTGCAAAAGCTGGGATCTTCCATCGATGTCTCCAGTGCCCAGTACAACAACCTCATCACCGTCAGCTCGCTGGCGGACAAGTTGCCCCAGACGCTGGCGCTGGTGCGCGAGGTGCTGGAGCGCCCGGGCATGCGGGAGGCGGACTTCGAGCGGGTCAAGGCGCAGCTGCTGCAAGGGATGCAACAGGCCCAGCAGCAGCCCGAGTGGCTGGCCGGGCAGGCGTTCCGCGAGCTGGTCTACGGCAAGCAGAACCGCCTCGGTCAACCTACCGACGGGGTAGCGGCCGATGTGGCCAAGCTGACCCTGGCGGACGTGAAGCACTTCTATCAGGCCTACTACAACCCCACCAACGCCAAAGTGGTGGTGGTCGGTGATGTGGGCCAGAAGCAGATCGAGGAGCAACTTGGCTTCCTGACCGAGTGGAAGGGGGCCACGCCGACCCTGGGGGATCTCAAGCTCAAGGGTGAGCAGGCCAAGCCGGGCATCTATCTGGTCGACAAGCCGGGGGCGCCCCAGTCGGTGATCCGCATCGGTCGTCGCGCCATGCCGTTCGATACCACGGGGGATTACTTCACCGCCGGGCTGATGAACTTCAACCTGGGTGGCAACTTCAACAGCCGCATCAACCTCAACCTGCGGGAAGACAAGGGCTACACCTACGGCGCCAGCTCGGGTTTCTCCGCCAACCGCGAGGTGGGCACCTTCGCCACCGGCGCCAATGTGCGGGCCGATGCGACCGTCGATGCCATCCGCCAGTTCCTCAAGGAGATGGACAACTACCGCAAGAGCGGCCCGACCCCGGTCGAGCTGGCCTATATGCGCAGCGCGGTCTCCCAGCAGGATGCCCTCTCTTACGAGACCTTGGGCCAGAAGGCGGGCTTCCTGCTGCAGATGGTGATGTATGACCTGAAGCCGGACTATGTGCAGGCCCAGAACAACCTGATCAAAACGGTGTCGCCCGAGGCGCTGAAGGCCAGTGCGGCCCGTTGGCTCAATCCGGCCGACATGGTGATCGTGGTGGTGGGAGACAAGCAAAAGCTTGAAAAACCCCTGAAGGAGCTTCATCTTCCCATCTATCCGCTGCAGTTGCCGTAACTGACGCTTTATAAAAATCAAGAGCCGCCCCGGATGGGGCGGCCTCACATGAGCCGTGAATATGACTACAACAAGCTTGTCGCTCACCGAGTTGCTGAATGCGTTGGGATCACCGGAGCGCCTCACCGCGCTCAAGGGGATCCGGCGCGGGATCGAACGTGAATGCCTGCGCATCACGCCGGATGGCCGACTCGCCCAGAGTGACCATCCCCGGGCGCTGGGCTCGGCCCTGACCCATCCCAATATCACCACCGACTACTCGGAGAGCCTGCTGGAGTTCATCACCCCGGCCACCGACTCCATCGACAGCCTGATGGAGCAGCTCGGCGACATCCATCACCATGTGATTCAGCATCTGGGTGACGAGCGGATTTGGCCGCTCTCCATGCCCTGCTTCGTCGGCGGGGAAGAGAGCATCCGGCTGGCCCAGTACGGCAGCTCCAACATCGGCAAGATGAAGACCCTCTACCGTCAGGGCTTGAAGAACCGCTACGGCAGCCTGATGCAGGTGATCGCCGGGGTGCACTTCAACTTCTCCATGCCCGACAGCTTCTGGAGCGAGTGGCAGGATCTGGTGTGCGAAGGGTGCTGCAGCCAGCGCTTTATCTCCGACAAGTACATGGGGCTTATTCGCAACGTCTACCGCTTCGGCTGGCTGGTGCCCTATCTGTTTGGTGCCTCCCCGGCCATCTGCGAATCCTTCCTCAAAGGGCGCAAGAGCAACCTGCCGTTCGAGAAGACCGGCAAGGGCACCCTCTATCTGCCTTACGCCACCGCGCTGCGTCTCTCCGATCTGGGCTATACCAACAGCGCCCAGGCTGGGCTCAAGATCAGCCACGACAATCTGCCGGCCTATGTCAGCAGCCTGCGCCGCGCCATCAACACCCACAATCCCGACTTTGCCAAGATCGGGGTCAAGGTGGATGGGGAGTATCGTCAGCTCAACGACAACGTGTTGCAGCTGGAGAATGAGCTCTACGCCCCGATCCGCCCCAAGCGCACCCCGCGCAGCGGCGAGAAGCCCTCGGATGCGCTGGATCAGCGCGGCATCGAATACATCGAGCTGCGCACCGTGGACGTCAACCCCTTCACCCCGCTCGGCATCGATGCAGACCAGATCCGCTTCTTCGATCTGTTCCTGGTCTGGTGCCTGCTGCGCCCCTCTCCGGTGCTGAGTGACGAGGAGATTGCCCGCAACCGCCGCAACCAGAACAAGGTGGTGCTGGAAGGGCGTCGTCCCGGCCTGACGCTTGAAGATGAGCAGGGCAATGCCATTGGCCTCAAAGAGTACGGCCTCAAGCTGTTCGACGAGCTGGCTCAGGTGGCCGAGCTGCTGGATCGCTGCTGTGGCCGCAACCGCTACCGCGAGACGCTGGCGATGCATCGCGAGAAGCTGCTCAACCCCGAGCTCACCTACTCCGCCCGCATGCTCAAGGAGCTGCTGGAGAGTGGCAAGGACAACGGCTGCTACGGCGACAAGCTGGCGACCCGCTATCGCGAGGAGCTGCTGGCAGGGGAGCTGCAGTACTGGGATGAGGCCTACTTTGCCGGTGAGGCGAAGGATTCGCTGGCCAAGCAGCG